>Ga0209930_1000434_pt1 | contig 107322 bp, 81 predicted proteins | sample ThiBiot_500_biof_2_FD_183948 | JGI IMG/M metagenome (GOLD analysis project Ga0209930, IMG submission 183948) | Wastewater bioreactor microbial communities from Cape Town, South Africa - Thiocy_cont_500_biof (SPAdes) | ecosystem: Engineered > Bioreactor > Thiocyanate-remediating >...
AGCGAAGCATGGTTGCGTGGGCCCGTGCTTGTTGCATAAAACGTAGCCTCTCAACAATTCGATTGTTGAGATCGATGAGCTCGGGTTCAGAGAGTTTGTCGATATCGATGATCATGAGGTCTAACGCTAAGTAGACCCCAGATCGGGCCATATGCACGCCATGCTCCGCGCTCGCTGCGGCACCGTCAAGTCGGAAGTTCTGCAGCCTATCAAGGAGTTGCCTCGCCATCTCGGTGCGCCATTCGGTGCACGCTGGCGTGCATATCTCGCGAAACGAGGCTTGTATGCGTTATCACCTCGAAAACGCCGATATGCATGCTGCCGCGGCACGGTCGATTCTGCTTGCGGTCAACCGCATGCCGGGCCACGGTTTGATCGGCCTTAGGCTGTCGAGGGCGGCTTGCGGGGATGACGGACGGGAATTCGACAGTTCGGGATATTTCTCGCGCCTTGCTGCCTCGGCGGTCCGTGGTGGCTCTCCCGTGCGCTTGCCATCGTAAGCGGGTCCCGCGCCAACCGGATCAGGAGCGGAGCATCGCCGCCCGTCAGGTCACGCAAACTTGCCGCCGGCCTTGCAGTTCCCAGCGCGGCTTGCTCTACGCGCCGCTACGGCGCCGGCACCACATCCACCCTTTCCACATAAATCAACTCACACGCCCCCGCCCCCGTGTCGTCGCGGGTCATCGAGGTGTTCCAGTGCCACCCACCAGGCCGGCTGGCGTCGACCAGGAAGCCTTCCAGGTGGACGACTTCGCCGGTGCGCACTTGCTCCAGCTGGTTTTTCACGTCGGCGTCGGCGGGGATCATGTGCATGTTGGCGCTGGAGGTTTCGATCTCGCGCCGGGGGATCGGGAACTCCTGCACGTGCCAGTAGTAGAAGCGGCCGGACTGGCTGATGTCGATGTGCTGCAGTACGTCGCTGTCGGACATGCGGCCCCAGCCCATGGCCAGGTCCAGCGGCACCAGCTCGCCGTCGGTACCGCCGTAGTCCTTGCGCGAGAGCACGCGGGCGGTGATGTCGAAATGCGCGCGGGTGGTGAGGGTGGTGTCGCCTTTCTGCAGTTGTGCGCCGTGGTCGAGGTCGACCTGCTCCGGCGCAGCGGGGGCCAGCACGCCGGGGCCGGGCTGCACGGCGGCGCGCCCGTGATGTTTGAGCACGCCGAGCAGCACCAGCGACGCGGCGGCGACGATCAGAAGTTTGCGCATGGGGCCCCGACCCTCGGTCTGCGCGGAGTGTACGCGATGCGGGCGCTGCGCTCAGCCGCCGTCGGTGGCGGATGCCTGGGGTCTCGTCGCCTTGCGGCCGCGACGGGTTGCCGGTGCCGATACTGTCGGCGAGGCCGCCGAATGCGCATCGAGCAATTCGGCGGGCAGTTGCCGGAATACCTCGGCCAGGCGCTGCAGGAAGGCGTGCATCGCCGAACTCTTGCGCCACACCATCGCGATGCGGCGGCTGGGCGCGTGGCCCTTGAACTCGATCAGGTGCAGGCCGTCCACCGGCGCCACCGGCGGCTGCACCGCCATCACCGGCAGCAGGGTGATGCCGACGTTGGCCGCCACCATCTGGCGCAGGGTCTCCAGGCTGGTGGCGCGGAAACCCGCGTGCTCGCCGGCGCCGGCCATGTGGCAGACCTCCAGCGCCTGGTCGCGCAGGCAGTGGCCGTCTTCCAGCAGCAGCAGGTTCTGGTGGGACAGATCGCGCAGCTTGAGCTGCCCCTGCTGCTGCGCCAGCGGGTGCGCCTCGGACACCGCCAGCAGGAACGGTTCCTCGAACAGGAACTCGCTGTGCAGGCTGTCCTCGTGCAGGGTCAGGGCGAGAATGCCGGCATCGAGCCGGCCCTCGCGCAGCAGGCGCAGGATCGCCTCGGTCTTTTCCTCGACCAGCAGCAGCTCCAGTTTGGGAAATGCGGCGCGCACCAGCGGCAGCGCATGCGGCAGCAGGTACGGCCCCAGCGTGGGGAAGATGCCCAGTCGCACCGTGCCGGATTCCGGATCGCGCGTGCGCCGCGCCACCGCGCGGATCTGATCCACGCCGCCCAGCACGTCGCGCGCGCGGCTTGCGATGTCGCGGCCGACCTCGGTCAGCAGCACCTTGCGCGGCGCGCGCTCGACCAGCGACACGCCCAGTTCCTCTTCCAGCTTCTTGATCTGGGTGGAAAGGGTGGGCTGGCTGACGAAGCAGGCGGCCGCCGCGCGACCGAAATGACGGTGCTCCGCCAGGGCCACGAGGTATTGCAGATCGCGCAGGTTCATCGCCGCTCCCGGTTCCGCCGAAAGATAGATCATAGCTATGAAGCGCCGCGCGAATAATCAACGTTGGCGATGCCGCAGGCCGCCAGCCATGCCTTATGGCACTGGGTCGAAAGTCACGCCGCCCCCTAGCGTGGGGCTTTGCCCGCCCCGGAGTGAAGCCATGCGCCGCCTTGTCCAGACCGCCTTGTTCACCGCGCTCGCCGCCTGCGCTGCATCGACATGGGCCACTACCGCCGAACAGGTGCCCACGGGCCGCTTGCCCGGCTGGGCGGTGCCGCAGTCGTACCAGCTGGCGTTCAAGGTGGATCCGGCGCAGAAGGATTTCTCCGGCACCACCACGATCAAGGTGAAGCTTGAAAAGGCCTCCGATCACCTGTGGCTGGACGGCGCGGACCTGACGGTGTCGAAGGTGCAGATCACCGACGCCGCCGGCACCGTGCACGCCGGCAAGTACGTGGCGGCGGACCCGCGGGCCGGCGTGGCGCGGGTCGATTTCGGCAGCACGCTGCAGCCGCAGCAGCTCACCTTGACGATCGACTACACCGCCCCGCTCAACGCGCAGTTGCAGGGCCTGTACAAGGTCAGCGCCAAGGGCAAGCCCTACGCGATGACGCAGATGGAGCCGATCAGCGCGCGCTTCGCCTTCCCCGGCTTCGACGAGCCCGGCTTCAAGACCCCGTTCGACATCTCCATCACCGCGCCCGTCGACGAGACCGTGGTGGCCAACACGAAGCCGGTGAGCGAGCAGAGCGCGGGCAAGGGCTGGAAGACCGTCACCTTCGCCCGCACCGTGCCGCTGCCGACCTACCTGGTGGCCTTCGCGGTCGGCCCGTGGGACGTCGTCGCCGGGCCGGACATCGCGCCCGATGCGTACCGCGCCAAGCCGCTGCAGCTGCGCGGCGTCGCCGCCGAAGGCGAGGGGCATCGCATGCAGCACGTGCTTTCCGAAACGCCGAGCATCATCCACGCGCTGGAGAACTACTACGGCTTCGGCTACCCGTTCGACAAGCTCGACCTGCTGGCCGCGCCGGATTTCTCCGCCGGCGCGATGGAGAACCCCGGCCTGGTCACCTTCCGCGACTGGCTGCTGCTGCTGGACAAGGATTCCCCCGCGCGCAACGTGCGCGGCTCGTTCAACGTCACCGCGCACGAGCTGGCGCACATGTGGACCGGCGACACCGTCACCACCGAGTGGTGGAACGACATCTGGCTCAACGAGGCGTTCGCCACCTGGATGCAGCAGAAGGTGACCATGCAGGTGCATCCGGAATACCGCGCCGATCTCGACCGCGTGCGCGGCGGCCAGCGCGCGATGGGCAACGACAGCTTGGTCAGCGCGCGCAGCGTGCGCCAGCCGATCACCGGCAACGGCGACATCACCACCGCGTTCGACGGCATCACCTACCAGAAGGGTGCCAGCGTGCTCGGCATGTTCGAGAACTACGTGGGCGAGGACACCTTCCGCAAGGGCATGCGCGCGTACATCCAGGAGCACAAGTTCGGCAATGCGACTGCCGATGATCTGGTCGATGCCATCGCCACCGCGGCGGGCAAGGGCGCGCCGTTCAAGCATGCGTTCCAGAGCTTCCTCAACCAGTCCGGCGTGCCCTACGTGCGCAGCAAGCTGGAATACAAGGACGGCCAGGCCGTGCTGCGGCTGAGCCAGGACCGCTACCTGCCGCTGGGCAGCAAGGGGCAGGCGCAGCGCCTGTGGGGCGTGCCGGTGTGCGTGCGCTACGGCACCGCCGCCAGCGGCGAAGACAAGGCGCCGTCCAGCAAGGTGGAGTGCCAGATGCTCGACCGGGCCAGCGGCTCGATGGCGCTGCCCGGCGCCGGCAAGCCGACCTGGGTCATGCCCAACGCGAACGCCAGCGGCTATTACCGCTTCAGCCTCGACAAGCCGCAGCTGACCCGGCTCACCGCCGTGGTCGGCAAGCTCAGCGACGCCGAGCAGCTCGCCTATGCCGACGCGGTCAGCGCCAGCTTCCGTCACGGCGATCTCGACGCCGGCGAGGTGATGGCCGCGTTCAAGCCGCTGACCGCCTCGCCGATCTCCGACGTCGCCACCGCGCCGCTGGGCCAGCTCGCCTGGATCGCGCACCACGTGGCGCGCACCGATGCACAGCGTGCGCGTGTGGACGGCTGGGTCCGCGAAGCCTATCTGCCGCGGCTGCAGAAACTCGGCTACCGGCGCGTGGCCGGCGAGGAGGACACCGCCGCCTTGCTGCGCGGCACGCTGGCCGGCGCGCTGGCGTTCGACTTCCGCGTGCCCGAGGTGCGCGCGGCCTTGCTGCAGCAGGGCGAGGCGGCACTCAAGCCCGGCGCAAACGGCCGCCTGGACCTGGCGGCCGCCAACCCCGACCTGCTCGGCGATGCGCTGGGCGTGGCGGTGCAGACGCACGGCAAGTCCGCAGTGGACGCGCTGATCGCCGAACTGCCCCGCACCAGCGACCCGGCGCTGCGCAACGGCATCCTCGACGGCTTGTCGTATGTGCAGGACCCGGCGCTGGCCGAACAGGTGCGCGACTTCGCCCTGACCGACGCGGTAAAGGTGGGCGAGATGGGCCGGCTGCTGATGGGCGAGCGCGACACCATCGCCCAGCGCGATGCGATGTGGCAGTGGTTCACCGCGCACTACGCGCAGATCCTCGCCCGCACCGGCAGCTTCGCCGGCGGCCGCCTGCCGTCGCTCGCCGCCGCCGGCGGCTGCAGCACGGCCGAGGCCGCACGCCTGCATGCCTTCTTCGGTCCGCGCGTGGGCGACGCGGCCGGCATCGCCCGCGGCCTGGCGCAGACCGGCGAATCGATCGAGCTGTGCGCGGCGCTGAAGCAGGCGCAGGACCCTGCAGCGATCCTGAAGTAGCCGCGCTGGCGCTCGCTCAGCATGTGTCATGTGGCGCGCCGGTTGTCTGGCCGATGCGCCATTCTTTTGATTGAAAGACATGACGTGGCTGCCGGGCTTTCGACAGGCCTCCCACCTCATCCCCCCACTCCGTCATGCTTGCGAAGGCGGGCATCGCACTTCTCACAAGAACGGTCGATCCCTCGCACTTGTAGGAGCGCGCTTGCGCGCGATGCTTTTGGCTGAATTCAAAGCGAAGAGCGGTCGATCGCCTTCGGCGACCGAGTTACTTTCTCTTTGCGTGCTCAAAGAGAAAGTAACCAAAGAGAAAGAGCACCCCGCTTGGCGCTTGCCGGGCTCCTGCCCGGCAAGTCCGTGAGCCGGGGCCGGGCTTTTCGACAGCACATCCATGTGCTGGCGAAAAGGCATCGGCATCCCTGCCGATGCCCGCTGCGCGGCCTGTCGACCCCGACTCACCGCCGCACAGGGGCCCTGGGTAAAGCAGCGGGCCATCGTGGCCCGCACTCTTCAGAAAAGCAGCGCAAACGCCGAAGCAGCGTGCTGGCCATTTCCTTGTTTGTTTAACTTCCTCCATCCCGGCTTCAGTGCAAGGGAGGCGCCGAGGTCGTGCTGCACGACGGGGCGCGGCTGGATCTCAGTCGGCGGTTTCGGGCGGGGGTGCGGGCGATGTTGGGGTTGCGCTGAGCCGCGTGCGGATTTTCGGAGGCACGCGCATCACTCGATGCGGCCTCGCCAGACGGCAGGAGCGCGTGAGTTGCCTGGGTCGCACCAGTTCCTGCGCACGCGGGATAGCTCGGCGCGTAGGACGGGCAATGCTCGCCGCGGTTGCGTGAAGGGTCGGCGGACAGTGTCCGCCCTACGAACCTCAGGCGTCGCGCTGCAAGGGATAGACTACAAGGCGCACCATCACCGGCGAAGTAGCGATAGATGGCGGAGCGACAGGGAGAGGTTCATGCTGTTTTCGTCTTTGCACGACCTTCGCGGCGGCTTGCCGAAACGTCTGACGTTGCCAGCGATCGCGTTTGGCCTGGTGCTTCTCTATTTTGTTTCGCTACATCCCGCCACTGGCTTCCTGGGAGGCGCCTTCTTCCTTCTCCTAGGCTGGTGGTTCATCCCGTCCGCCATTAACCTTCTGTTGGCGGCTTGGCTCGCGTCGCTCTTCAAAGTTCACAAGACATTGCGTGCCGCCATTTTTGTTGCGGCATCGTTTTTGTTGGGAATGAATACGTTGCTGCCTACTTTGCTCAGATCGCGCTCAGAGGCAAGCAGTTCCGCCAACATACTTCGCGTCATCCGAATAAAGTCCGGTGAGACAGTCGATGCTGGCTTGATGACTGCCAGACTGGCCGATGAGGCTTCCTACCCCTCAGCGCCAAGTGCGTTGGGCGTGAGGGTAGGCGAGAACGAAGGATGCATGTGCATGTGGTGGGCACCCTCGCGGGGGCCGTCCTCCGAGTGGCAGGTCTGGGGTGTCATCAACGCATATCTCCATCGACCCAACGGCATAGAAGGCCCGCTCTACATCGGAATGGGAAACATGGCCTTGGGAAAGGCACACTTCGACGTCAGATTCATGCGCGGCGCAACTCCAAAAACCGTCAACCTCTTGCTTACGATCTACGACGGATGGGATGTGACTGCCGTTTACAGGCAATCGGCGATTCCCGTAGAAAGCACCTCGCCACCGAAAGCACACGGAGCCGGACTGGGCGATCACTTCTATCGGAATACCTTGAGCATGTTGGTGCGGCAAAATTTTTGGGTATTTCTCCTCGACAATCAGATGTCCGGGTTTTCGGCTGAACCGTTGAAGTCGTTCCTCCGTCGCGCAGTGATTGTGGAGTAACGGTGTTGCCCCTAACTGTAATGACCCAGCTGAAATGTCCATTCACCGCCGAGATCCCTTAGCTCTCGCAACCACGCAGCGGTTGCGCACCGAGTGCGGGCCAGGATGGCCCGCTGCTCTACCCGGGGCCCCTGTGCGGCGGTGAGGCGGGGTCGACAGGCCGCGTAGCGGGAGCCGACAGGGATGTCGGCTCCTTTTCGCACGGGCAGGATGCCCGCTCGAAAAGCCCGGCCCCGGCTCACGGACTTGTTGGGCAGGATGCCCAACAAGCGCCAAGCGGGGTGGCCTTTCTCTTTGGTTACTTTCTCTTTGGCCACGCAAAGAGAAAGTGACTCGGTCGCCGCAGGCGATCGACCGCTCTTGGCTTTGAATGCGGCAAGAGCATCGCGCACAGGGTGCGCTCCTGCAATCGCGCACGAAAGTAATTCGGCTGCCGCAGGCAGACGAAAGCTCTTGCTCCGCTTGCAAGCTACGTTGCAAATATGACGGCCGAAGTGCGATGCCTGCCTTCGCAGGCATGACGAGGTGTGAGGGGTACGGGCCTCGACCCCATTTCGCCGCGTGCTGCGTTCAATCCAGAGTGTGACCGGCACACCCGCATGTCACTGCCACCAATGGCGCGGGCCGCTTCGTGCGCCCGACGCATTCCACTTACACTGTGCCCGCCGACCGGCCTACAGGGGTAAAGCAGCATGCTTCGTCGATGGTGCATTTTGCTGGGATTGGGCTTGCTGCTGGCCGCGCCGCTGGCGGCGCAGGACATTCCGCCGCCGTTGCGCGACTGGCAGGGTTGGGTGCTGCACGACGTGCCCGGGCACGCTTGCCCGTTCCTGGCCAACCAGGCGCCGGGTGGGGACAGCTATCGCTGCGCCTGGCCGGGCCGGCTGGAGCTCGATGCCGACGAGGATGGCGGGCGCTTCAGCCTGGAGGTGCATGTGGATGCGCCGAGCTGGGTGGCCTTGCCGGGAGACGGTCGCCACTGGCCGCAGCAGGTGAGTCTGGGCAGTCGGCCGGCGACGGTGCTGGAGCACCAGGGCGAACCGATGTTGTGGCTGGAGCCGGGCGATTACCGCATCCAGGGCGCGCTGCCGTGGACGTCGCGCCCGGCGAACCTGAGCGTGCCGGAGTCGATCGGCCTGGTGGCGCTCAGTGTCGATGGTGCCAAGGTGACGCGAATCGAACGCGATGGCCGGCAGCTCACGCTGGGCGAAGCGGCCAGCGCACAGCGCGCGGCCGATGCGCTTTCGCTGCGCGTGTATCGCCGCCTGGCCGATGGCTTGCCGGCCACGCTGGAAACGCGGTTGCAGTTCAACGTCAGCGGCAGCGCGCGCGAGCAGGTGCTGGGGCCGGTGCTGCCCGCAGGTTTCGTCGCCACCTCGCTCGGCGGCGAGCTGCCTGCGCGGCTGGAGAACGACGGTCATCTGCGCGTGCAATTGCGGTCGGGCCAGTGGACGCTGACCCTGCTGGCGCGCAGCGTCGCGCCGCTGGCCAAGGTCGGCGTGACCCTGCCCGCCGCGCCGTGGCCGAAGCAGGAGGTCTGGAGCTACGCGGACGACAACGCACTGCGCAGCACGCGCGTGGAAGGCCAGGCGGTCGACGCGGCGCAGGCCGGAGTGCCGGATGACTGGGCCAGCCTGCCGGCCTATGCGCTGGACGACCGCAGCGCGCTGAGCGTGGAGCAGGGCAACCGCGGCAACGAAGGCAGTCGCGGCGACGCGCTGCACCTGCAACGCGAAATGTGGCTGGACTTCGACGGCGCGCATTTCAGCGTGGCCGACCGCCTCGGCGGCGAGTTGCGCCATCACCAGCGGCTTGACGTCACGGCACCGTGGCAGCTGCAGCGTGCTTCGGAAGACGGCGAGCCCCTGCTCGTCACCAGGGATGCGAAGGGCCGCGCGGGTATCGAGTTGCGCGATCGCCACATCGACGTGGCCGCCGGCCTGCGCGTGCCGGCCGCGGTCGGCGCGATGCCCGCTTCCGGCTGGCAGCTGCCGCTGGACGGCATCGATGCCACCGTGCACCTGCCGCATGGCTATCGGTTGCTCGGCGCGATCGGTGCCGACCGCTCGAACGATTCCTGGGCCGCGCAATGGAGTCTGCTCGACCTGTTCGTGGTGGCGCTGATTGCCTTGCTGGCCGGGCGCCTGCTCGGCTGGCCGTGGGCCTTGCTGGCGGCGGGCTACCTGGCGCTGGCGCAGCACGAGGCGCTGGCGCCGCTGTGGACGCTGGCGCTGGCACTGGCGCTGGCTCTGCTGCTGCACGCTTTGCCCGAAGGTCGCCTGCGCGTGTTTGCGCGCGGGGGCGCGCTGGCCGTGTTCGCACTGGCCGTGCTGTGGGCACTGCCGTTCGCGGCCGCGCAGTTGCAATACGCGCTGCATCCGCAACTGGAGCATGGCAGCGCGCCGCGGATGGTATCGGCGGCGTATGCCCCGCAGGCCGTCGTCGCCGACAAGATGGCGGCCGGCGTACCGGCACCGCCGCCGCCCCCGGCGCCGTCCGCACGCGCCGTGAACGAGATGAGCGCGAATGCCGTGCAATCGTCGCCCGGCACGCTGGACAGCGTGGTGGTCACCGGTTCGCGGATCAGTGCCAGCCAGCTGGTGGCGAGCGAGCAGGACAACCGCACGGTGATCCAGGCGGGCGTCGGCACGCCGCAGTGGGATGAGGGCAACACCTATCGGCTCGGCTGGTCGGGACCGGTGACGCCGCAGCAGACCACGCGGCTGCTGATCGCGCCGGCGTGGCTGGTGCGGTTGCTGCGCGTGCTGATGGTCGGCCTGCTGGCGGCGATGCTGGGTCGTCTGGCGATGAACCTGTGGCGACCGGTGCGCGGCCGCTGGATGCCGTCGCGCGGCGCCGGCATGGCCGGTGCGGCACTGTTGGCGATCGCCTTGCTGCCCGCCGGCGCGCGTGCGCAGGCGCTGCCGGACGCGCAGTTGCTCGAGCAGTTGCGCAGTCGCCTGACCGAGGCGCCGAAGTGCGCGCCGCAATGCGCCGAGGTGGCGCAGGCGCAATTGCGGGTCGACGGCACGGTGCTGGAGGTGGTGCTGGAAGCGCATGTCGGCGCCCGTGTGGCGCTGCCGTTGCCGACCTCCGACCAGGCGCTGCCGTTGGTCGACGCCGGCCTCGATGGCCAGGCCGATCCGGCGCTGCGGCGCGACGGCGATCAGCTGCTGCTGCGGCTCGACCGTGGCGTGCACCGCGTCAACCTGCGCTATCGGCTCGACGCGGTTGACAGCGCCGCGCTGCATTTCGCCTTGCCGCCGCAGCGCATCGCCTTCAGCGGCCCCGGCTGGTCGCTCGACGGCGTCGATGGCGGCCGCGTGCTGGGCGACAGCGTCACCTTGCGCCGCGTGCAGACGGCAGCCGACGGCAAGCAACTGCCGGCCGCGCAGAGCTTTCCGCCGTATGTGCGGTTGACCCGCAGCATCGGCCTGGGGCTGGACTGGATCGTGCTGAACCGGGTCGAACGCATCGCGCCGCAGGAAGGCGGCTTCAGCATCAGCCTGCCGCTGCTGCCGGGCGAGCATCCGCGCGGCGAGGGCGTGCTGGTCAAGGACGGCAGGATCAACGTCACCTTCAAGGCCGGCGAATCGATGGTGAGCTGGAGCAGCCAGCTCGATCGCTCCGCGAAGATCACCCTGGAAGCACCGCCGCTGGGCGAGCGCGCCGAGGTGTGGGAAGTGGGCGCGGCGCCGATGTGGCACGTGGATGCCGAAGGCGTGCCGACCAGCGCCAGCGATGACGGCCTGCGGTTCGATCCGCTGCCGGGCGAGACGCTGCAGCTGGCGATCACGCAGCCGGTGGCCGTGGCCGGCGACAGCCTCGCCATCGACGGCGCGCAGTTGACCGTCCGTACGGGAGAACGCGCCAGCGAGCTGCAGCTGGACCTGCACGTGCGCAGCACCCGCGGCGGCGAGCACGCCATCGACTTGCCACCCGGCAGCGAGTTGCTCGATGCCCGGCGCGACAACCAGCCGATCAACCTGGCGGTGCGCGACGGCAAGCTGAGTCTGCCGCTGCTGCCCGGCGCGCACGACTACGCCGTGCACCTGCGCGAACCGCTGGGCGTGGCCGCGCGCGTGCGCACGCCGGCGCTGGACCTGCATGCGCCGGCGGCCAACATCGGCCTGAACCTGCAACTGCCGCAGGACCGCTGGGTATTGTGGACCTGGGGTCCGACCGACGGGCCGGCCGTGCTGTACTGGTCGCAGGTGTTGGTGCTGTTGATCGCGGCCTGGCTGCTGGCGCGTTACGCGCCGACGCCGCTGCGACTGCGCCACTGGGTACTGCTGGGGCTGGGCTTCTCCGCCTTCGCCTGGAGTGCGTTCGCGCTGGTGGTGGTGTGGCTGATCGCGCTGGGCCTGCGCGCGCGGATGCGGGCGCCGGAGCAGGTCGAGCGCCTGCGCTTCAACCTGTTGCAACTCGGCCTGGCGGCGTTGACCGTGCTTGCGCTGTGCGTGCTGATCGGTGCCGTGCCGCAGGGCCTGCTGGGGCTGCCGGACATGCACGTGGCCGGCAACGGTTCGTCGGCGTCGAACCTGCACTGGTTCGCCGATCGCAGCAACGGAGCCTTGCCGCTCGCCGGTGCGTTCAGCCTGCCGCTGTGGATCTACAAGCTCGCCATGCTGGCGTGGGCGCTGTGGCTGGCCAATGCGCTGATCGGCTGGCTGCGCTGGGCCTTCGACGCGTGGACGCACGGCGGCTACTGGCGCAAGCGCGAGCCGAAGCCGGGCGTGGTGCCGCCGCAACTGCCGCCTTCGGCGAGCGGGCCGGGGCGCAATGCCTGACGTGCGCGAGGCGCTGGCGGCGGCGACGCAACGGCTGGGCGAACGCGCCGAGGCCGAACTGCTGCTGCTGCACGTGCTGCGGCAGCCGCGAAGCTGGCTGTTCGCGCACGCCGACGATCCGCTTGAAATGGACGTCCAGACGTCTTATCAGCAATTGCTGGCCCGCCGCGAAGCAGGCGAGCCGGTGGCCTACCTCGTCGGCCACCGCGGCTTCTGGACCCTGGACCTGGAGGTCACTCCGGCGACGCTGATCCCGCGCCCGGAAACCGAGCTGTTGGTGGAACTGGCGCTGCAGCGCCTGCCGCTCGTCGCTGCCTGCAGCGTGGCCGACCTCGGCACCGGCAGCGGCGCGATCGCGCTCGCGATTGCGCGCGAGCGCCCACGCGCCCGGGTGGTCGCCACCGACGCCAGCGCCGCCGCGCTCGCCGTCGCCCAGCGCAATGCGCAACACCTGGGGCTCGGCAACGTGGTCTTCGCACATGGCGACTGGCTGGCTCCGCTGGCTGGCCAGCACTTCGACCTGATCGTTTCCAACCCCCCGTACATCGAGGCCGCCGACCCGCACCTCACGCAAGGCGACCTGCGCTTCGAGCCACCCGCGGCGCTCGCCTCCGGCCCCGACGGCCTCGACGCCATCCGCCACATCGTGCGCGACGCCCGTGCCCATCTGCACCCTGATGGCTGGCTGCTGTTCGAGCACGGCTGGAACCAGGGCCCAGCGGCCCGCGCGCTGCTCACCGAAGCGGGCTACGCCGAGGTGTTTACCGCGCAGGATCTGGAGTTGCGCGATCGGGTGAGTGGCGGGCGAGTCTGAGGGTCGGCCGGATCATTGCCGCGGGAACCCGCTCTCTCAGCGTGTGTGCTTGAAGTCGTAGTCGGCATCTATCAGTGCACAAGCCAACTCGATATCGTGCGCTTCCAGTTCCTTTGCTGCCATGAGGCCAATATCGACCCAGTCACGCTTTGGGGTGGGTGCAAGATAAGGATGGCCTAACTCCACCAGCATCCGGCCAAGTTGTTCTTTGGCGTGAATGTAAACCCCGTAACCGGCGTTCCGTTGCATACGCTCGTCAAGCATCGCCAATGCTTTCCTGATGGAATTGATGGCTTCACTGCGCCCGGTCATTGCCACCCTCGATGAGGCCGAAGGCGCTTCCTTGTGCTGCCAACGTCTGAACGTCCTTGCTTTCTGCGGCGATGGTCCATCCGGGGATGGACCATGTACCGATAATTGTCGCTGCGGTAGGTCTCAAGACTTCGACGTCGCGGTCGATGACTTCCGTCTGACCACCGGGTTTAAAGTCCAAGGTCGCTCATGAATTTGCGTTCCCCGGACAGGTACTTGGCATAAAATGGCTCGTTGTTGGAGCTTATTTCTTGCGCATATTCTGAAACGAACTCAAAGATTTGCCGTATGGCCACCTTGATGTAGATGTATATCCCGCTGGACTTGATGGATGCGTTGCCGCCACCGGTGTCGAGGTGGTACTTGTCCTTGATCGCTGCGAGCTCACTCATGTCGGCTTCGAATTTTCTCGCAGCCAAGATTCTTGCAGACATCCCGATTTCGAATTTTTGGCCGTTGCGGCTCAGATAGGCGAGTATTGACGGCTGATAGCTTTTTTCGGTTGATATCGTCAAAGAGTACGTCTGGCCCGATAGCGTTGTTTGGCAGTCGCTGTCGCTCTCGATGGCAAGCTTCAGACTCGCAAAATCGCGAAGGACGGCCTTGATGACTTCTCCGTATGGTTCTATCACTTGATTGCCTCAAGGTTTAGTCATCAATCCAGTTGATGGGTTGTAATGATAGCCGCTGCTGGTCAGGTATTTTATTTCCCGACCGAAGCCAGTGAGACTTCCGTCGGATCTCAGCAAAACATCTGCACTTGGCTTGGTGGCTAGGTAGATCGGATCGCCTCGTTGGATTGCGGCATCCAGGAATGGTTTGTTGACGTCAGTCCAGAACTGTCTTGGTGTTCGGCTCTTGAACATGCCGTCGGGAACATTCAGTACGTTGTATCCACCGGGTTTGGTGCCAAAGTTCGTTGTCTTGGGATATGTCAATTCACCATTGATGATGTTGTCCATGTCTGATGAATAGCTTCCCAATATCGTGGTTGTTTTGCCATCGGTCGGCCTGATGACTGCTCCGCTGGAAGTGTGGATTTCCTCCGGTACATCACCGAACTTGGTGCTTTTGGTCGATGTTTTTTTGTTCCCCTGTGTTGCAATTTGCGGATTTTCGTCTGGTTTTGTAGTGTCGCGTCGCGCTGATCTCGATGCGGTTCGTGCGTTGTTCGACACGCCCGAGCCGAGTGCCTCTGTTTCTGTCTCTTTGCGAACTCGAAGTCTAGGCTCCGCCCTGAGCTTACCTTCGTTCCTCACCATCCACTCCGCGAACCTCGGCCCGACCTTGCTGCCGCGCACGCTTTCGGCCAGTTCGGCCATGCTGCCGCGGCCTTTGGCCAGGTAGGCGACGATGCCCATCAGCAGGAGGACGAATACGGCGACGTGGGCGCGGGCGATCTTCTCGGCGGCGTGGTGGAGGGCGAGCTGGTCGATGCGGACCGGTTGTTGCGGCAGCGGCGGTGCGGTGGCGGCTTGCCAGGCCTGATGAATGCCGGCCCAGTAGTCGCGGGTGATCCCGGGCATGTCGTTGACGACGTACTCGGCCAGCGCCTTCAGGCCCATGGCGATCAGTATCCACTCGCCGACCTGGGCGCCAGCGCCGGCGCCGATGACGACACCGGGCACCGCGCCGGCCCCGACGCCACCGATACCCCCGGCGATGCCGCCGATCAGGGCGCCGCCGCCGGTGGTGGTCAGCATGACGATGAGGCACTGGCGCAGCACTTCGACGATGTCGTTCACGACACCCTGGAGATTCAGGTCGCGGAAGTCGCGCAGGATCCAGTAGACCGCCAGGCCCTCGGAAAGCCTGATGGCTTGCCGCACGCTGTCAGCGCGCGCCGAGACCAGCCTTGCCTTGCCGCGGATGCCGACGGTATGCCGGTCGGCCCAGCGTTCCAGCTGCTGCCACGGATCGAGCATCCCGCCCATCGACACCATTGCCACTCCCTGTGCGCATGATTCCCGTGCCAGGGCTGCAAGATAACCCGGCGGCGTTGGCAGATACTCCGCCGCTGTTCACGGAAATGCTGTAGGTCGATGGCGCGTTCGCCATTCCGCGTTTGCCGCTGCCGCGTCGATGGGAGCGTGGCCGCACGGGCAGTCGGTGTGCCCGTCGGCCTGGCGACGGGCTCAGGCGCTGGCCTGGCTCAAGGTTCCCGCCTGCGGGAAGCGCGCACGGATCGCGTGGCGGATGCTCGGCAGGTCCAGTCCGGCCATGCCCAGCACTTCCTCGCGGCTGCCGTGTTCCAGATAGACGTCCGGCAGGCCCAGGTGCAGGATCGGCAGCACGATGCCGTGCGCGGCGAGGCATTCGGCCACGGCGGAGCCGGCGCCGCCGGCGACCGCGTTGTCTTCCAGGGTGACGAAGCCATCATGGGTCTTCGCCAGTTCCACCAGCAGCGCCTCGTCCAGCGGCTTCACGAAGCGCATGTTGACCAGGGTGGCGTCGAACTCGGCGGCGATCGCGGCGGCGGGTGCCAGCATCGCGCCGAAGCTCAGCAGGGCCAGGCCATGGCCGCGCCGGCGCAGCTCGGCCTTGCCGATCGGCAGGGTATCCAGTTCCGGATGGATCACCACGCCCGGCCCGGTGCCGCGCGGGTAACGGATGGCGGCCGGGCCGGCGTGCTGGAAGCCGGTGGAGAGCATCATGCGGCACTCGTTTTCGTCGGCCGGCGCCATGATGACCATGTTCGGCAGGCAGCGCAGGTAGCTCAGGTCGAAGCTGCCCGAGTGGGTGGCGCCGTCCGGACCGACCACGCCGGCGCGGTCGATCGCGAAGGTCACGTCGAGGTTCTGCAGCGCCACGTCGTGGATGGCCTGGTCGTAGGCGCGTTGCAGGAAGGTGGAGTAGATCGCCACCACCGGCTTGGCGCCTTCGCAGGCCATGCCGGCGGCCAGCGTCACCGCGTGCTGTTCGGCGATCGCCACGTCGAAGTAGCGCTCGGGGTACTCCTTTGAGAACCGCACCAGCCCCGACCCCTCGCGCATCGCCGGGGTGATGCCGAGCAGGCGCGGGTCGGCGGCGGCCTGGTCGCACAGCCAGTCACCGAAGACGTCGGTGTAGGTGGGCTTGGCCTTGCCGGTTTTCTTTTTGACGCCGGCCAGCGGGTCGAACGGACCGACCGCGTGGTACTCGATCTGCGCCTGCTCGGCCGGGGCATAGCCCTTGCCCTTGGTGGTGATCACGTGCAGCAGCTGCGGGCCGGGCAGGTTCTTCACCGTGCGCAGCGCCTGCAGCAGCTGCGGGATGTTGTGGCCGTCGATCGGGCCGGTGTAGTGGAAGCCCAGTTCCTCGAACAGCGTCGAGGGCACGAACATGCCCTTGGCGTGTTCCTCCCAGCGCTTGAACCAGCGGCCGGCGAAGGACTGCTTGGGGATGGCCCGCTTGGCCCGCTCGCGCAGCTGGTTGAGACGGCGGCTGGCCATCGCGCGCGCCATCATCTTGGTCATCGCGCCGACGTTCTCGCTGATCGACATGCCGTTGTCGTTGAACACCACCAGCATGTCCGGCTCGACGTCGCCGCCGTGGTTGAGCGCCTCGAACGCCATGCCGGCGGTCATCGCGCCGTCGCCGATCACCGCCACCACCTTGCGGTGGTCGCCCTTGCGCTGCGCGGCGATCGCCATGCCCAGCGCGGCCGAGATCGAGGTGGACGAATGACCGACGCCGAAGGTGTCGTACTCGCTCTCCTCGCGGCGCGGGAACGGGGCCAGGCCGTCCTTCTGCTTGATCGTGGTGATGCGGTCGCGGCGGCCGGTGAGGATCTTGTGCGGGTAGCACTGGTGGCCGACGTCCCACACCAGGCGATCGTGCGGGGTGTCGAACTCGTGGTGCAGGGCCACGGTCAGCTCGACCACGCCCAGGCCCGCGCCGAAATGGCCGCCGGAGCTGGCGACAGACTCGATCAGGTACTGGCGCAGCTCGTCGGCGACTTGCGGGAGCTCGCTGTCGGGCAGCCGGCGCAGATCGGCGGGCACCTCGATCGAAGCCAGGCGGGGATAGCGGCTGAGGTCATTCATCCCCATATTGTTGGCCCAGCGGCGGGGCGGAGCAAGGGCGAAACAGTGAAGAAGGCCTGATCGCGACCGGCGGCGCCTGCACGTGCGGCACACAACGGGCATCGCATGCTGCGGGCAGATACCATCGCGGAGATCCGTCCATGGCCAGTGTCTCGCAGGCTTTTCGCCGCTTTGCGGAAGCTACCGCGCGCCAGTCCGGGCGACCGGCAACCTTCCTGACGGCCGTGCTGATCGTGGCGGTGTGGGCGGCGAGCGGGCCGTTCTTCCACTTCGGCGACACCTGGCAGCTGGTGATCAACACCGGCACCACGATCATCACGTTCCTGATGGTGTTCCTGATCCAGAACAGCCAGAACCGGGACAGCGCGGCGCTGCAGATCAAGCTCGACGAGCTGATCCGCACCACCGCCGCCCACAACGGCCTGCTTGACCTCGAGGACATGGACGAGGACACCCTGGAGCGCATCCGCGAGAACTACCGCAAGCTGGCGGCGAGACGCGAGCACGAGGCCGCGGGTCGGCAGGGAAAGCAGGGACAGCAGGGACAGCAGGATGATGTGGCCAGGGACAAGGACGAGGCCGAGGAGGCGTGCGAGGAGGTCGACGAAATCGACCGGGAGCTGAAGGAAAACCGCGAGACGCACACGCAGGACGAGGAGACCGCCGGCGCGCCGGCGCGCGGGGGCTGACAACCGGTTCCGCTACGCGTATTCCGCCATCGGGCGCCGTTCGCGCGGCAACCGGCTGACCAGGAACTCCATCTGGTCGGCGAGGATGTTGCGATTGGACAGGATCAGGTGCTCCACCCAGCTCGGCCGGTAGGGCACCGCCAGCAGCGGCATGTTGGCCTGCTGCGGCGTGCGGTTGCTCTTTTTCAGGTTGCATGACAGGCAGGCGCTGACCACGTTCTCCCACTCGTCCTTGCCTTGCCGGGAGATTGGCAGCACATGGTCGCGAGTCAGTTCCATGCGGGTGAAATGCTCGCCGCAGTACATGCAGATGTGCCGGTCGCGCGCGAACAGCGCGGTGTTGGTCAGCGCCGGCGACGGGTCGACCGCATGCTCGCGGCAGTGGCCGGTGCTGGCGACGATCGGATGCAACTGCAGCAGGCTCTGCGCGCCCAGCGCGCGGTTGTGGCCGCCGTGCACGGTCAGGCAGGGATCGCCCAAGGTCCAGGCGACCACGTCGCGGACATACAGGCACACCGCGTCCTGCCAGCTGATCCAGTCCAGGATGCGGCCAGCGGCGTCCAGCGACAACACGCGCGTCGCCTGCAGGTCAGCCGGTTTGACAGCGTCCATCAGCATGCAGTCCGTCCTTTCGCCGGGGGCATCGAGGGAACCAGCGGGCATGGCGCAAGGCCAGCCCGATCGCAGCATAGAACACTTTTCCGCCGTTCCGAAGGCGCCGGCCCGGCGGGATTCGCAGGCATCGGTGCCCGCTGATATGATCCCGGGCTCGACATGAAACCCACGCCGGGTTCGACAGGGCCGCCGCCGTGGCGGTCCGGCGCGACGGGGGACCAAAGGTGGATCAACGTGGCTGAAGTCATTTTCTACGAGCACCCGGTGGCGCTGAACCGGACCGAACACAAGAATCTTCGGCTCAAGGGCGTGCCCAACATGAAGTTCGCCATGAACACGCACTCGGTGCCGTTGACCGGTGCGGAGTTCGGCATGGCCGCGCGCGACCTGCTGATCGTGTTCGCCGGCACCGACGCCGCCAATGCCGGCCCGATCGCCTTGCTCGGCCTGCGCCAGAACGAGAACCTCTATGTCGACGCCGCTGGCCAGTGGGCGCCCAACACCTATGTGCCGGCCTTCGTGCGCCGCTACCCGTTCGTGCTGGCCGAGAAACCGGCCGGGCAGGAGGGCGGCGATTTCGCGGTGTTCCTCGATCAGGGCTTCGAGGGTTTCAATGCCGTCGACGGCGAACGCCTGTTCAACGAGGACGGCACCGACACCGAGCTGCTGAAGAACGCCGTGGGCTTTCTCGGTGAGTTCCAGCAGAACATCGAGCGCACCCGCATCTTCATGCAGTACCTGGTCAAGCATGACCTGCTGGAAGCGCGCAACGTGCAGCTGCACAAGGGCGAGCCGGATTCCGGCCACGGCATCACGCTCAATGGCCTGTTCATGGTCAACGAGGAGAAGCTGCGCGCGCTGGACGAAAAGGTCACTCACGAGCTGCTGCGCGAGGGCGTGCTGGCCTGGATCTACGCCCATCTGCTGTCGCTCGGCAACATCGACCGCCTGGCCCGTCGGCTGGACGAGCGCGAGCAGGCCGAAGCGGCGGCCAGGACCACCAACTGAGCGGACTTCGTTTCGTCATGTCGCACGCAACAGGCCGCCTGCGGGCGGCTTGTCGTTTGCGCGCCTTCAACGCACCGGCTTGGCCAGCTTGATCAGGTCGGTCGCATAGCCGTTGGCTTCGTACAGCGCGCGGGCGCGCTCGTTGCCGGGAAACACCGCCAGTGTCACCAACTGGCACTGGTGCTCGCGTGCCCACTGTTCGGCATGCGCCAGCAAGGCCTTGCCGATGCCGTTGCCCTCGTGCTGCGGGGCCACCGCGAGATCGGAGATGTGGCAGTTGCCGCGGCCGCTGAAGAAATCGGCGGTGCGCTGCAGGTGGATGAAGCCCACCCGTTCGCCGTCGCCGTTCTCGGCCACGAACAGGAAGCTGTTCGCTGGCTGATCCTCCAGCTGGTGCAGCAGGTCCCGGCGGATGCCCTCGACGCATTCGTGGCGGCGGCGCCATGCCGGCAGCGCGAAGTCGGCGAAGCGTGGCACCAGCGCCAGGATGAAATCGTCGTCGTCGTCGGCCAGGCGGATCAGCAGGGGCGAGTCGTTCATGGGTGGTCGGATCGGTGGGCCTGACGGCTTTCTACACCGCCTCCGGCGTGGACGAAAGTCCGCCGGACGCGACATGTATATTCGCGTACAGCCGGCAGCCATCAAACGGAGGAACCGTGACCACGACGCGACGCATCCGCCTGCAACCCGCGGGCAGTGCCGTGCTTGCGCGGGGCATGGACGAGATCCGGCAACAGATGGACCTGCCCACCGCCTTTCCGGCCGAAGTCGAAGCCGCCGCGGCGGCAGCCGCGGCGAACCCGCGCCTGCCCGGGCTGGATCGCACCGAGCTGCCGCTGGTCACCATCGATCCACCGGGCGCGCGCGATCTCGATCAGGCCATGCATGTGCAGGCGCAGGGCAACGGCTGGCGCGTGCATTACGCCATCGCCGACGTCGCCGCCTTCGTGCAGGCCGGCGACCCCGTGGACCTGGAGGCACACCGGCGCGGCGAGACGCTGTACGGCGCGGATTCGAAGATTCCGCTGCATCCGAAAGTGCTGTCCGAGGGTGCTGCTTCGCTGTTGCCGGATCAGGTGCGTCCGGCGTTGCTGTGGACCGTGGATCTGGACCCGGCCGGCCGCATTGCCGCCATCGACGTGCGCCGGGCGCGCGTGCGCAGCCGCGCCCAGCTCGACTATGCCGGCGTGCAACAGGCCATCGACGCCGGCAGCGACGATCCGATGTGGACCGTGCTGCGCCGGATCGGCGAGTTGCGCGAGCAGTGCGAGCGCGCGCGCGGCGGCGTGAGCCTGCCCCTGCCGGAGCAGGAAATCGACGTGGTCGACGGCCGCTGGACACTGGCGTTCCGCGCGCGCTTGCCGATCGAGAACTGGAACGAGCAAATCTCGCTGCTGGTCGGCATGGCCGCGGCGCAATTGATGGTGCAGGCGAAGGTGGGTCTGCTGCGCACGCTGCCGCCGCCCGATCCGCATGCCCTCGCGCGCCTGCACGTCACGGCGCGGGTGCTCGGCATCGACTGGCCGTCCGCTCTGGACTACCCCGGTTTCATCCGTTCGCTGGACCCGTCCAGCGACGTGCAGGTGGCGATGCTGACCGCCTGCACCACGGTGTTGCGCGGGGCCGGCTACGCGGCCTTCGACGGCAGCTTGCCGGCGCAGCCGATGCATTCGGCGCTGGCCGCGCAGTACACCCATGCCACCGCGCCGCTGCGCCGGCTGGTCGATCGCTACACCGGCGAGGTCTGCCTGGCGCTGTGCGCGAAGCAGCCAGTGCCGGCGTGGGCGCTGGCCGCCTTGCCCGGCCTGCCCGCCACCATGCAGGCTTCCGGCCATCGCGCGGGCCAGTACGAGAGCGCCGTGCTAAACCTCGCCGAGGCCGCCGCGCTGGCGCCGCGGGTGGGCGAGGTGTTCGACGGCGCGATCGTCGAGGTCGCGCATGACGATCCGGCACGCGGCACGGTGATCGTGCGTGATCCGGCGGTCGAGGCCGGCGTCACCGGCCATGCGCGCCTTCCGCTCGGTGCCGACGTGAGAGTGAGCCTGGTCGAGGCCGACCCGGTCAAGCGCGTGACGCGCTTCGAACTGGCCGGCTGACGCATGGGCACCGCAATCGACGCTCGCCCCCGGACCGGAGGCAACGCGGCCACCCCGGGCGTCCGCGCTGCCGCCAGCCGGCGGATGCGACTCAGGGAGTCGTCGTGGCGACCGCGCCGGCGCCGGTGGCGTCGACGGTGAGCGAGACGCGGCGGTTGTCGCGGCCCTGGTCGTGCGTGGCGCCCTTGGCGACCTGGCGGTTGCCGTCTTCGCCGTAGCTGACCGCGCGTACCTGGTCGGCGGACAGGCCGCTGCTGACCAGGAAATCGCGCACGGCTTCGGCACGCTGCATGCCGAGCCTCTTGTTGTACGCACGCGAACCGGCCGGGTCGGCGAAGCCTTCCACCGTGACCAGCACGCCGGGGTGGTACTTGCCGATGGTCGAGGCAAAATCCTGCAGGGCGGGCTTGTCCTGCTCGTCCAGGGTGGCGCTGTTGAACGCGAAATGCGCCACCGTGTCGATGCTGACGCGGCCCTGCATGGCGGTGATCTGGCTGTCGTACTTGGCGAACTGCGATTGCATCTGCTGCTTGATGGCGTCGATCTGCTGCTGCTGGTCGGTCTGCTTCTGCTGCAGCTGCTGGATGGCCGTGTTGAAATCGGATTGCTTGACGTATTGCGAGCAGCCGGCCAGGCCGATGGTGAGCAATCCCGCCGTCAATGCGGCCGCGCGAGTGATCCTCGTGTTCATCCGGGTCTCCTGGTTTGTTCGGGGGGTGCACGCAGGCGCTGATGACAGCGGAGCGCCTGCAGGGCGAACGAAAAGGTGCCGTCACTGCTGTCCTCCCCGAACCTAACCCATCGAGGCGGCAAGGACACGTAAACGCGGCATATTCCGGGTCGCGTCGTTCAGGTCAGGTTGCATTGCCGCTCGCGTCGACGTCACGAAGCGAGCGGCTCGCGCGATCAGTCGGGTGCGATGACGGTGCGCACCACGCGCGAGAAGTCGGCGCCGGGCGGCGCCGCACGGGCGCGTTCGCTGATGCGTGCATGCTGGCGCAGCGTTCCGATCGGCAGGTGGCGATCGAGGGCGCCGATGCCTTGCAGGTATTCGGGCAGGTAGCCGGTCAGCAACAGGCGCATGTCCCACGGCAAGCCCGGGTCGATCTGTCGCGCCATGCGATGGACAAGGGTGGTGCAGTTGGAGGTGAAGGTGTTGTAGAACGCCGGCCGCGCGGCCAGCCGGTTGGCCGCATGCACGTACGAGAGCAGCAGCGCGCGCAGCGTCGCGCGTTCGAGCTGCAGCGGATACAGGTAGACGTCCTCGCCGCGCACGTTGGTGCGCACACGGATGATGTCGTCCTCCTCGGCGCCGACCAGGATCGTCTCGAATTGCTTGAAGAAGCCGCCCACCGAGGAATACTCCTGGTCGCGGCTCTTGCGCACCTCCACCGAGAACACCAGGTGGCGGCCGTCGTCGAAACCGAACGAGATCATGGCGTGGGCGATCGCCCGGCTGCCCCAGTGCGAGAGCACCGCGTCGGTGCTGGCCAGTTGCGCCAAGTCGTACTCGTGCCGCTCCCAGCGGATGTCGTAATCGTTGTCGCTGCGCCAGGCGAAGTGGCGCACGTTGTCGAGCACCAGGCGATCGCCGTGCACGCTGCCGGTCAGCATGCGGGCCACCTCGTCGCGCCAGTCGCGCGCGCCGGAGGGCCTGATCGCGACCCACCACAGCAGGACCATCGCGTACAGCGCGGCATGGACGACCAGCGGCAGCCAGCTGCGTCCGCCGATCGCGCAGGCGTACAGCGCGGCGGTCGCGATCACCCAGAGCGCACTGCCCAGCGTGCGCCCGACGCAGCCGCCGGGCAGCCGATACCACAGCGCCAGCGCGGCCCAAGCGCCGGAACAGAACACGATCGGCGTCATCACGATCACGACGGCCAGGCGACCGATCATGCCGAGCTTGTCCATCATGCCCCCGGTGCCGCCACGATCCATCTGTCCAGCGTGCCGATTCCGCGGTCGGAAAACAACGCGCGGCCCGCAACGGATGCCGGGCGGCCGGCAAGTTGGCAAGCCTGTTGCATTACTTCGGGCATGAACGACATCGCCTATGACATCTCCCATCTGCTCGACATCGAACCCCAACAGGCCGATGTGCCTGCGCCGCGGATCGTGCGGGCCGTCCCCACCGTCCCGGCACGGGCTGCCCGCTCCGGCGTGGCCGAGGCGCAGGAGGCGCTGGCCCGCGAGCTGATCCAGTGCGCGCCGATCCACGACGCCATGGTCCAGCAGTACCTGCGCGTGAGCGGCGAGACCTACCGCGAGAGCTGCGCCAGTTGAACGCCTGCCCGGCTGCCGTGGTCACTTTTGAGCAAAAGCTGACCCGCCGGGACATGTGACGTGCCGCACATGGCCGTACTTTGGTCCATGACTGCCCTGAATACCAAAGAGCCCGGCATCGCCGGGCTCTTTGGTGCGGGGTTGCGTGCGGCTCAGTCGATTGCCGGCAGGCTCCCCACGCCAGCCTCGATCGCGGCCTGGTGGGCCAGCGTGCGGGGCAGCAGGCGGCTGAAATAGAACGCCGCGGTGTCGCGCTTGGCCTGCCTGAACGCGGCCGGCTGGTTGCCGGTCTCGGCCGCCAGCACGCTGCGCGCCCACAGGTAAGCCAGGGTGACGTAGCCGGAGTAGTACAGGTAGTCGGTGGCCGCCGCACCCAGTTCCTCCGGGTTGCCCCGGATGCGCTGGGCCAGTGCCACGGTGAGCTCGCTCCAGTTGCGCGCGGCTACTGCCAGCGGGCCGATGAAGGACTTCAGCGATGCGGTGTCGGCATGCTGCTGGCAGAACGCGCTGATCTCCTCCAGGAAGTGCTTGAAGCCTACGCCCTGCAGCTGGAGGATCTTGCGGCCCAGCAGGTCGGCGGCCTGGATGCCGGTGGTGCCTTCGTACAGGGTGATGATGCGGGCGTCGCGCACGAACTGCTCCATGCCGTTCTCGGCGATGTAGCCGTGGCCGCCGTAGATCTGCAGCGCCTCCTTGGTGCACTCCTGCGCCAGCTCGGTGACCATGCCCTTGGCGATCGGGATCAGGAAGGCGACCAGCTCGCCGGCCTTCTGCCGCGCCGCCTCGTCGCTGGCGCGATGCTCGATGTCGGTCTGCAGCGCGGTATACAGCACCAGCGCGCGCGAACCTTCGACGAACGCGCGCTGGGTCAGCAGCATGCGCCGCACGTCCGGCTGCACCAGCAGGTTGTCGGCCGGCTTGTTCGGGAACTTCGGACCGGACAGCGAGCGCGACTGCAACCGCTCGCGCGCATAGTTCAGGCTGTTTTGCAGCGCACGCTCGGCCAGCGCCAGGCCCTGCACGCCGACCGACAGCCGCGCCGCGTTCATCATGGTGAACATCGCCATCAGGCCCTTGTGCGGCTTGCCGATCAAATAGCCCTCGGCGCCGTCGAAGTTCATCACGCAGGTGGAGCAGGCGTGGATGCCCATCTTGTGCTCGATCGCGCCGGCGGCCACGCTGTTGCGCTCGCCCAGCGAGCCGTCCGCGTTCACCTTGAACTTGGGCACGATGAACATCGAGATGCCGCGGCTGCCTTCCGGGGCGTCGGGCAGGCGCGCCAGCACCAGGTGCACGATGTTCTCGGTGAGGTCGTGCTCGCCGGCGCTGATGAAGATCTTGGTGCCGCTGATTTTCCAGGTCGGGCGGCCGCTGGCGTCGGCCTTGCCCGGTACCGCGCGCGTCTTCAGCAGGCCCAGGTCGGAGCCGGCCTGCGGTTCGGTCAGGCACATGGTGCCGGTCCAGCGGCCGGCCACGATCGGCTTCATGTACAGCTCGCGCTGCCACTCCTCGCCATGCTGTTCCAGCGCATGCGTGGCGCCTTCGGACAGCAGCGGGTAGAGGCTCCAGGCCAGGTTGCCGGACTGGAAGATCTCGGTGGTGGCGGTGCCGAGCACGCCGGGCAGGGCCTGACCGCCGTACTGCTCGGGGTTGGTCAGCCCGGTCCAGCCGCCTTCGGCGAACTGCCGGAACGCGTCCTTGAACGAGGCCGGCGTGGTGACCTTGCCGGTGGCCTTGTCGAACCGGCAGCCCTCGGCGTCCGCGGGCGCATTGGTCGGTGCCAGCAACTGCTCGCTCAGGCGGCCGGCTTCTTCCAGCACGGCATCGAGCAGGTCGCGGCCGTGCGCCTCGCCGCCCTGCAGCGAGGTGAGTACCGGCTCGGCGCCCAGCACATCGAACAGGGTGAAGCGCAGGTCGTCGAGGGGGGCCTTGTAAGCGGTCATGGGAACTCCTGGGATGGCGGTTTAGCGGAAGGTGTGCGCGATGCCCGGCACGGCTGAAATCCAGTCCTTGCCGCTGAAATCGAACGCACGCGGCTTGCTCTCCTGCTCGGGCTTGGCGGTCGTGCTGCCGCTGATCGAATAGGCCAGCGAGGCGGCGCTGCCCTTGTCGGCGATAGCCTGCAGGGCCTGGCTCATGGCGGTGGTGGGCCAGACCTTGAGCTGGACCACGTCGCCGGCGAGCTGCGGGATGGCCAGCTCGAACGTGCCGTGCAACCGCACCGGCGCCAGCGCGGCGACCTGCAACTGGCCGTCCAGTGACTGGAAGTCCATCCCGGCATAGCTGTTGTTCTGGATGCGCAAGGTCAATTCCCACTGTCCGTCGGGTAGCACCTGCAACTGCTGGATGCTCACCGTGGGCGGAAACACGCTCTTTTTCGCCGGGCCGCAGGCGGCCAGGCCGATGATGAGCAGGACGGGAATGACCCAGCGCAACAGACGCATCGCGGCTCTCCAAACGATCGTTTGAATCCTGACTCTACCCGCGATCGGGGTATCCGCGCCAGTCGATCGCGCAGGCTGCAGTCGCGGTTCGTGCCGGAGGCGCGGTGGCGCCCCGAGGTTTCGCAGCGACGCCCGAACAGGCATCATCGGCGGCTTACCTTCCTGTCCGGGTTCCACTGCATGTCACGACGTTTCGTTGCTCGCCGCTCGCCGATCCACGGCAACGGCGTGTTCGCCACCGCCCCGATCGCCAAAGGCGAGGAAATCATCGAGTACAAGGGCAAGCTGCTGACGCCGGACGAGGCCGATGCGCTGTACGGCGACGGCGGCGAAACCGGGCACACCTTCCTGTTCACGCTCAACGAGCAGTACGTGATCGACGCCAACCAGCGCGGCAACACCGCGCGCTGGATCAACCACAGTTGCGCGCCCAACTGTCGCGCCGTGGTCGAGGAAAGCGCCAGCGGCGACCCGCGCCGGGACAAGGTGAAGATCGAGGCGCTCCGCAACATCAAGCCGGGCGACGAGCTCACCTACGACTACGGCATCGTGCTCGAGGTGCCGCACACCGCGCGGCTGAAGAAGCTGTGGCAGTGTCTGTGCGGCTCGCCGAAGTGCACCGGCACCCTGCTCAAGCCCAAGCGGTAGCCGCGCCTCGAACATCGCTTCTATACTCGCCGCAGTTGCCGCCGAGGGGGGCGGCAACATGGACGGTGACGGGGGAATGCGATGGAAACCAATCCTTATGCCGCGCCCGAGGCGACGGTCGATGATCTGCGCGCGTGGGACGCCCAGGGCCTGGAGGAACGCAAGGCCGGCCGCGGCAAGCGGCTGGGGGCGGCGCTGCTCGACGGGGGGATCAACCTGGTCTGGGCCCTTCCGGTTGGCTGGGGCGCCATGATGGCGGTCGACGTCAATCGGGGAATCAAGCCGGCAGCGCCGATGGTCGGTTTGATGCTGCTGGGTTTCGCCCTGTTGGTGGCGATCTTCGTGGTCAACTGCGTCATGCTGCACCGGAGCGGCCAGACCATCGGCAAACGCACGCTCGACATCGCCATCGTGCGTACCGACGGCAGCCGCATGGGCCTGTTGCGCTACCTCTTCATCCGCGTGCTGCCGGTGGGTCTGCTCGGCGCGATTCCCTACATCGGCTGGGTGGTGTCGCTGGTCGACCCGCTGCTGATCTTCGGCAACGAGCGCCGCTGCCTGCACGATCTCATCGCCGATACCATCGTCGTCGACGTCTGATGCTCGGCACTCGATGATCGATACCGTCCGCGAGATCGAGACCGCCGAAGGCATCTCGCTGCGCCTGCGCGCCGCCGGGGCGCTGCCGCGGGCGCAGGCGTGGGTGCTCGACCTGCTGTTGCGCGGCGCATTCTTCATTGTGGCGATGATCCCGCTGTCGATCTTCGGCGTGGCCGGCAACGGCCTGGCCATGCTGCTGCTGTTCGCGCTGATGTGGGCGTATGCGGTGGTCTGCGAGGTGTGGATGGACGGCCAGACGCCGGGCAAGCGCGCGCTCGGCCTGCGCGTGGTGCATGCCGACGGCACGCCGGTGACGTGGCTGCCGTCGGTGGTGCGCAACCTGCTGCGCGCGGTGGACATCCTGCCCGGTGTCTATGGCGTGGGTCTGGTCAGCACCCTGGTCGATCCGCATGCGCGCCGACTCGGCGACATCGTGGCCGGCACCATGGTGGTGCATGCGCGTGAGCTGCCGGCCGGCCAGCAGGTGCCGGCGGTGCCGGCGCTGCCGCTGCCGCTGGTGTTGTCCGCCGACGAACAGGCCGCGCTGGTCGACTATGCCGAGCGCGCCGGCCAGCTCACCGTGCAGCGCCAGGAGGAGCTGGCCAACCTGCTGACGCCGCTCACCGGCCTGCGCGACACCGCGGCGATCCGGCAACTGGTGGCGCACGTGAACTGGCTGCTGGGGCGCGCATGAAACAGGAACGCTTCGTGGCCCTGCACGGCAAGGCATGGGATCGTCTGCAATCCTGGCTGCATGCGCTGGACCGCCAGCCGCGGCGCACGCTGCGGCAGGAGCAGGCGCTGGATTTCCCCGCCGAGTACCGGCGCGTCTGCCACCACCTGGCGCTGGCCCGCGGGCGCGGCTACAGCCACGAGGTGACCGACCGGCTGCAGCAGCTCGTGCAGCACGGCCACCGCGTGCTGTACCGGCCGCCGCCGCCGCGCTGGCATCGGGTGGCGACTTTCCTGCTGGCCGGCTTTCCGCGCCTGGTGCGCGCGCAGTGGCGCTGCATGGCGCTGGCGGCGGTACTGTTCTACGTGCCGGCGCTGGCGATCCTGCTGCTGCTGCAGTTGCGGCCGGAGTTGGCGCACACGTTCTTCAGCAGCGCCCAACTGGCCCAGTTCGAGAAGATGTACGACCCGGCCAATCCGCACATCGGCCGCAGCAGCGGCACCGACCTGCAGATGTTCGGTTTCTACGTGATGAACAACGTCGGCATCGCGTTCCGCACGTTCGCCTCCGGGCTGGTGTTCGGCGTCGGCGCGGTCTACGTGCTGGGCGCCAACGGCGTGCTGATCGGCGGCATCGCCGGCCACCTCACCGCGATCGGCTACGGCGGCCCGTTCTGGCGTTTCGTCGCGGGGCATTCGCCGTTCGAGCTGACCGCGCTGGTGATCGCCGGTGGCGCCGGCCTGCAGCTGGGCCTGACCTTGCTGGCACCGGGTCGGCGGCGGCGCGGCCCGGCGCTGGTGGAGGCCGGTTGGGTCGGCGCGCAGCTGGCGCTGGGCGCATTCGCGATGCTGCTGGTGGCGGCGTTCATCGAGGCGTACTGGTCGTCCATCGCCAGCCTGCCCGACCCGCTGCGCTTCGGCGTCACCGGCGTGCTGTGGCTGCTGGTGCTGGGCTGGTTGTGGCGCGGCGGCAGGGCGGTGCGGCGTGGAGCTTGAACGCATCGGCGTGGTATTGCGCCCGCGGGTAACGCGCGAAGCGCTGGATCTCGGCGCGGCGATGCTGCGCACGCATGCGCGGCCGGTGTGGTCGGCCTGGTTCGCCTTCACCCTGCCGCTGTTCGTGCTGTGCAACGGCCTCGGTGTCGCGCTCGGCTGGCCGTGGCTTGGCTGGGTGCTGATGTGGTGGCTGAAGCCGCTGTTCGACCGGCTGCCGCTGTACGTGCTGTCGCGGGCGGTGTTCGACCAGGCACCGGGCTGGCGCCAGACCCTGCGCGGCCAAGCGCGCTGGCCGTGGCGACGGACGCTGGCCGCGCTGACCTGGCTGCGCATCGACAGCAACCGCGCGCTGCGCCTTCCGCTGGATCTGCTCGAAGGCAGCACGCGGGCGCAGCGTTCGGCGCGCTGGAAAGTGCTGCGCCGGCGGCTGGTGGGGGAAACCAGCCTGCTCACCTATTTCTGCCTGCTGTTCGAACTGGTGTTGTTCCTCAGCGTGTGGCTGTTCGCGCTGCTGCTGATTCCGCACGAGTGGCGGCCGCAATCGCTGATCGAACTGGGGCGCGGCGACACGCAGGTGATCCCGACCGCGTGGGTTCTGGTCGGCGCCGGCGTGGCCTATCTGGCGACGAGCGTGATCGAACCGCTGTACGTGGCCTGCGGTTTCGCGCTGTATCTCAACCGGCGCACGCAGCTGGAGGCGTGGGACATCGACCTGGCCTTCCGGCGTTTGCGCGCGCGGCTGCAAGGCGTCGCGCTGCTGGCGGGCGCGCTGCTTTGCTTCGGCGCATGGACGCCAGCCGCGCAGGCGCAGGCGACGGCCGAGGTGCACACCGTGGCAGTCGACAAACCGGCCAGCGTGTCGCTGGACGCGGTGTTCGGCACGCGTGCGGATGCGTCCGACCCGCGCCTGGCGCAGGCGGCCGCGCAGGCTTATCGCGACCCGCGCTTCGGCGGCGAACACACGGTGCGGCGCTGGGAATTCAAGTACACGCCGAAGCCGGCCACGGCGACGGTCAATCCGCTGTTTCCCTGGCTCGGACACCTGCTGGGCGGATTCTTCCAGCTGCTGTTGTGGCTGCTGCTGATCGGCGTGCTCGGCGGCCTGATCTGGCTGGGCTGGCGCTGGCGCGGACGCTGGCTGGTGCGCGAGGAGGAGGCCGCGCCGGCACTGTCGCCGCCGATATCGTCGATGGCCGACGCGCCCGCCGCGTTGCCCGCCGACCTCGCCGGCGCGGCACGCGCGCTGTGGCAGGCACAGCGCCGGCGCGAGGCCCTGGCGCTGCTCTATCGCGGCTGCGTCGAGCAGACCGCGCGCGAGTTGCGGCAGCCGCCCGCAGCGGACGCCACCGAGGCGCACTGGTTGCGCCAGGCGCGCGCCATCGACGATCCGCAACGCAGCCGCCGCGTGATCGAGATCGTGCGCACCTGGCAGTTCGCCGCCTACGCCGGACGCTATCCGGACGACGCCACCGTCGAGCAACTGCTGGCCGGCTGGCCGGCGCAGCCCGGGGCCTCGACATGAATCGCAAGTCGCTGCTGATCGCCGCCCTGATCGGGGCCGCGCTGGCGCTGCTGGTCGCCGGTTTCTTCGCCACCTTCGAACGCAAGGACGTCAGCGAGGCGATTCCGCCGCACGGCGCGGCGCGCAGCAACCGTTTCCTCGCGCTGGAACTGATGCTGCACGAGCTGCAGTTGCCGGCGCGGTCACTGACCACGCTGAGTGCGGCGCGATTGCCGCTGCGCCCTGGCGATACCGTGCTGCTGGGCGAAAATGCCGGCCGCGTCGATGCCGCCGCGGCGGCACGGCTGGTGGCGTGGGTGCATGGCGGCGGTCACTTGCTGCTGTCGCCGGGATCGGCCAGCGTGGCGCGCACGCCGTTGTTCGATGCGCTCGGTCTGCTCGATCCGCGCTCGGCGTCGTTCGAGTGCGTGGCCCTGCACGGCGCAACGGCGAGCAAGCGCGACGACGTCGCCCTGTGCGGTTCGCGCTTCCGGCTGCAGCCCGGCGCGGTGGCGAAACTCGACGCCGCGATCGGCACGCCACACGACGGCTATCTGTACGCGCGCCTGCCGCTGGGGCAGGGCACGGTCAGCGTGCTGTCCAGCTTTGCGCCGCTGGCGCGCAGCGCGCTGAAGCAGACCGCGGCACAGGAGTTTGCGTGGCGTCTGCTGCAGCCCAATCGCGGCCGCGGCGCGGTCTATCTGGTGTATGCGCTGGACGGTCCGCCGTTCCTGAAGTTCCTCGCGATCCAGGGCTGGCCCGCGCTGCTCGCGCTGGCGCTGCTGCTGGCCGCGTGGATGGCGATGCGCAGCGCCCGGCTCGGCCCGTTGCTGCCGGCGCCGCCGGCGCATCGCCGCGCCCTGCTCGAACACGTGCAGGCCGCCGGCGAATTCCTCTATCGCCGCGACAGCGGCCGCAGCCTGCACGCGCTCGCCTGCCAGGCGGTGCTCTCGCGCCTGCGTCGGCGCGATCCGGCCTGCGTGATGCTGCATGGCGAGGCGCTCTACGCGCGCCTGGCCGAGCGCAGCGCGCTGGATGAGGCGCGCGTCGCGCAAGCGTTCCAGTCACCGGCGAACGCGCAGGCGTTTCGCACTTCCATCCTCACCCTGGCCCGACTAAGGATGCTCTGAATGATTCCAGCGCAGGCGGCATGATGTCCAAAAGGCCCGCAGATTGTCGTGCGAGGCGCCGTCCAGACTGGCTGTCTGGGCAAGTCGCGCGCGGCGATATGCGGGCCTTTTGGACATCACCCCGTCACTTGAATACAAGCAGTTGGGGCCGCGCTGTCTGCCCGCAGCTCACCGGCCCACCGCCTCGACAGACGGCCAGTCTGCCTTCGGCGTCGCGCCGGCGATCTGCGGGCAGACAGCGCGGTGACGCCTACGCTGGAATCATTCAGAGCATCCCAAGGAACCGTCCATGACTCTCGATACGCTCGCCGCGCCGGCCTTGCCGCCGCCTTCCACCGCCGAACTCGGCGACCACGTGCGCGCGTTGCGCGAGCAGGTTGGCCGCGCCTTCATCGGCCAGGCCGAGGTGTTCGACCAGGTGCTGCTGGCGCTGCTGGCGACCGGCCACGTGCTGATCGAGGGTGTGCCCGGGCTGGGCAAGACCCTGCTGGTGCGTGCGTTGGCCGCGTCGGTCGGCTGCACTTTCGGCCGCGTGCAGTTCACCCCCGACCTGATGCCGGCCGACGTTACCGGCCACGCGATCTACGATCCCAAGACCGAACGCTTCCAGATTCGCCGCGGCCCGGTGTTTGCCAACCTGCTGCTGGCCGACGAGATCAACCGCGCGCCGGCCAAGACCCAGGCCGCGTTGCTCGAATCGATGCAGGAGGGGCAGGTGACCATCGAGGGTCGTCGCTTCGCGCTGCCGGCACCGTTCATGGTGGTGGCCACGCAGAACCCGATCGAGCAGGAGGGCACCTATCCGCTGCCCGAGGCGCAGCTGGACCGCTTCCTGATCAAGGTGGTGATCGGCTATCCGGGGCTGGAGGACGAGCGGCGCATGGTCGCGCGCGTGATCGACGGCAAGGTTGCCGCCGACCTCGACGTGTCGCAGGTGCAGCCGGTGCTGAGCCAGGCGCAGTTGCTGGCGGTGCAGCAGGCGGTGGCATCGATCCGCATGGATGCCGCGGTGACCGACTACGCGGTGCGCATCGTGCGCGCCACGCGCGAATGGCCGGGCGTGATCGGCGGCGCCGGTCCGCGCGGTGGCCTGGCGCTGGCGCGGCTGGCGCGCGCGCAGGCGGCGGTCGACGGCCGCGATTTCGTCACCCCCGACGACGTGCGTGCGGTCGCGCTGCCAGCGCTGCGCCATCGTCTGCTGCTGGCGCCGGAAGCGCTGCTCGAACGCCAGCGTCCCGACGACGTGCTCAAGGCGCTGCTGCACAAGGTGCCGGCGCCGCGCCAATGATGCGGCCGGCGCCCGCGCTGCTGTGGCTGCTGCTCGGCTGGACCGTGCTCGGCGTGCTGGCCAGCCTCGGCTGGCTGCCGCTGGCGGCGTGGCTGGCCGGCGGCGGCGCGATCGCGCTGCTGGCGTTCGTCGACGGCTGGCGTCTGCGCCGGATGCCGTCGCCCGAGCTGTCGCGCGAACTGGCGCCGGTGCTGCCGCTGGGGCCGGAGGCGCGGGTCGGCCTGCACCTTCGCGGCACCACGCGGCGCGCGCAGAAGCTGCGCCTGCACGACCTGCATCCGGGCGGCTGGGCAGTGCGCGGCATGCCGCACACGCTGCGGCTGCCCGCGGGCGGCGACGTGCGACTCGAGTACGCGGTCACGCCCGACGCGCGCGGCCAGTTCGCCTTCGACGGCTGCCACGTGCAATTGCATTCGCCGTGGCGTTGCTGGTCGGTGCGCCGCGTGCTCGGCGCGGCATCGACGGTGCGCGTGTATCCGAATTTCGCCGCGCTGGTCGAGCTGGCGGGCTTGAGCGTGGAGTTGGCCTCGCGCAGCGTCGGCGCGCGGTTGCAGCGGCGCCGCGGCGAAGGCACCGAGTTCCAGGAACTGCGCGACTACCGCGTCGGCGACAGCCTGCGCAAGATCGACTGGAAGGCCACCGCGCGCAGCAGCCGGCTGATCTCGCGCGAGTACCGCGACGAGCGCAACCAGCAGGTGGTGCTGATGCTCGACTGCGGTCGCCGCCTGCTGGCGCAGGATGATCGCCGCGTGCATTTTGATCACGTGCTGAACGCCTCGCTGGCCCTGGCCAGCATCGCGCTGCGCCAGGGCGACGCAGTCGGCCTCTTGGCCTGCACCGGCCAGCAGCAGCGCTGGTTGCCGCCGCAACAGGGCAGCGGCGGCATGGACATGCTGCTCGGCGCCGGCTACGACCTGCACGCGATGCCGCTGGCTACCGACTACCTCGCCGCTGCCAGCGCCCTGCAGGCGCACCAGCAACGTCGCGCGCTGGTGGTGCTGATCACCAACGTGCGCGACGAGGACGACGCCGAACTGCGCGCCGCGGTGACCATGCTGTCCAGGCGTCACCTGGTGATATTGGTCAGCCTGCGGGAACTGGCGCTGGACCACGCCGCCGCCGACCCCGGCGACGAACTGGAAGGCAGCATCCGCAGCGCTGCCGCCATGCACTATCTGGCCGATCGCGAACGCACCCACGAGGCGCTGCGTCGCGAAGGCATCAACACGCTGGACGTGAGCTGCGGCGAACTGTCCGGCGCGCTGATCGAGCGCTACCTGGCGATCAAGCGGGGCAATCGGCTGTAGGGGAAAGGTAGGCGCGCTTCGCGCTTGCCTTCAGGTAAACGTCGTTCAAATCCGATCAGGGGGAAATCATGGAAAATCCGTACCAGAGTCCCGGTGCCGTGCTGGAGCTTCGCGAAAAGCGCAGCGCGTCGCTGGACGATGTCGCTTCCGGCCAGAAGCTGGTGATCTACGCCATCCTGCTGTACTTCCTCGCCGCCGCGCTGCGCGCCGCGGTAGGCCCGATCGCCTTGCTCGCCTTGCTGGTCTGCCTGGGGATGTCCTGGACCGGCATCTACAGGATCGCCCGCGGCCTGGACTACCCCGTCTGGGGGCGCATCGTGCTGCTGGCGCTGATGCTCGTGCCGCTGGTCGGTCTGCTCGTGCTGGTCATGCTGAGCTCCCGGGCCACGTCGCGGCTGCGTCAGGCCGGTTACGCGGTGGGGCTGCTCGGGGCCAGGGATTACTAGGCTGCCGGTTGGCGCGGAACTTCACGGGTTCGGCGTCACGCGTGCCGAGACGGCATGGTTCGACCTGGGCTGTCCTCCAGGCGCGCGCTGAAAGGCGCGCGCCATCGGGGCAGTGACTCATCCCGGTTCGGCTTTGGGCGACCCACTCAGTGGGAGTGATCGCTTGCACCCGGTGCGGTGGACGGCGGCGGGTCCGCCTTGATCATCTTGCCGACGGTCACCGTGCCGAACCATTGCGCGTCCCGCGCGGCAAAATAACGGTTTGCGTCCAGCAGCGACGGGTCGTACCTGCCGCATCCCTCGCGGGGAATCTCCACGCCGCCGAGGACGAGACGGTTGCCGCCGCAGTGGGTCGGATTGTCGGCGTTCAACCCCATGACCTTGACGCCGGAGTCGTGGCCCAGGTGCGATCCCGTCAGCGAGTTCCTGGCCGAGATCAGGGCCAGCTTCATCCTCGGCTTGGCCACGGCGTCGCCGAACTCGGCCATCAACGCGGCCAGCATCGTGTTCGCCTGCGTGTGTTGTGCGGGTGTCAGCGCGGCGCAGATCTGGTCGCGCGCGTTGACGTAGGAAGGGTAGCCACGCTCGGCGGCCAGCGTGATCCAGGCGCAGGCACTGGCCCGGTCTTTCCTCACGCCCCGGCCGTTGAGATACATCATCGCGATGCTGAGCTGGGACATCTTGTCGGCGTAGCGCGAACCGATCCGGAAGTACTTCATGGCGCCCTGGTAATCGCCCTCGAACAGGCGCCGCATGCCGGCAAACTGGCCGAAGAGATCCGGGTGTCCCTGGGTGGAGGCGTCGTCCATGGCGCGCAGGGTGCGCTCGATGTCAGGCGTCTGCCGTGGCGGTGGCGGCGCGTCCGCGGGGGCGACATGAGTCGAAGCCGGCCGTGCGTTGGAGCCGTCGGCCGACTGACCGGCCAGGCAAAGGGTGGAGACGCATGCCAGCAGCAGGCATGTCGGAACGAGCAGCAGTGACTTCATCAGCAATTCCCTTGGCTGGTGGTGAACTGGATAGTGCTCCGGCATCGTAGCGTGGTGCGCCGGCAAGAGGCCAGCCGATGCACTTCAATCCTCCTCCGCGCGCGGCTTCCATGCCTCTCCCAACTGCTTCTGCACGGTGGCGGGGGCGGCTTCGTAGTGGCTGAGGTCGAGGCTGTAGCGGCCACGGCCGCCGGTCATGGATTTCAGTTCGGTGGGGTAATCGATCAGTTCGGCCAGCGGGGCCTGCGCCTTGATCACCAGCTCGCCGCCACGCTGCGCATCGGTGCCCAGGATGCGCGCGCGCTTGCCGGCGAGGCTGCCGGTGACGTCGCCGACGTGGCGCTCGGGGATCGCCACCTCGACATTGACGATCGGCTCCAGCAGCACGGGATGCGCCTTGGTCACGGCGTCGAGGAAGGCCTTCTTGCCGGCGCTGATGAAGGCCACCTCCTTGGAGTCGACCGCGTGGTACTTGCCGTCGTAGACGATCACGCGCAGGTCCTGCAGCGGGTAGCCGGCCACCACGCCGCGCTCCATCGCCTGGCGCACGCCTTTCTCGATCGCCGGCAGGAACTGGCCGGGGATCACGCCGCCCTTGATCGCATCGACGAACTCGAAGCCGGCGCCGCGATCGAGCGGCTCGATGCGCAGGAACACCTCGCCGAACTGGCCGGCACCGCCGGTCTGCTTCTTGTGCCGGTGGTGGCCTTCGGCGAGGGCGGCGATGGTTTCGCGATACGCGATGCGCGGCGGGCGCGTCTCCACTTCCACGTCGTAGCGTTCGCGCATGCGCTCGAGCATCACTTTCAGGTGCAGCTCGGAGAGCCCGCGCACCACGGTCTCGTTGAGTTCCTTGTGGTGCTCGACGCGAAAGCAGGGATCCTCCTCGGCCAGGCGCGCCAGCGCGTTGGAGAGCTTCTGCTCCTGGCCCTTGTGCCGCGGCTCCAGCGCCAGGCCGAACATTGGCGCGGGAAAGGTCGGTGGCGCCAGCGCGATGCGGTCGTCGTCGTGCGAATCGTGCAGCACCGCGTCGTAGTGGATTTCCTCGACCTTGGCCACCGCGGCGATGTCGCCGGGGATCGCCGCCTCGATCTCCACATGGTTCTTGCCCTGCAGGCGGAACAGGTGGCCGACCTTGAACGGCTTGCGGCCGTCGTCGACAAGCAGCTGGCTGTCGCGCCGCACGGTGCCCTGCCACACGCGGAACACGCCCAGCTTGCCCACGAACGGATCGTTGATGATCTTGAACACATCGGCGATCACCGGCGCCCGCGCATTGCCGCTCACGCGCAGCGGCATGCCGTCGCCGCGCACGAAGGGCGGCGGATTGCCCTCGGCCGGATTCGGCAACAGTCGCGCGGCGACGTCGAGCAGTTCCTTCACGCCCGCACCGGTGCGCGCGCTGGTGAAGCAGATCGGCACCAGGTGGCCTTCACGCAGGCATTGCTCGAAGGCATCGTGCAATTGCTCGGCGCCCAGTGCCTGCTCGCCCTCGTCCAGGTAGCGGCCCATCAGCGCTTCGTTGATCTCCACCACCTGGTCGATGATCTGCTGGTGCGCCGCGGCCAGCGAGGAGAAGTCGGTGGCACCGTCGTCGTGGAAGAAGCAATCCAGCACGCGGTTGCCGTGTTGCGCCGGCAGGTTCACCGGCAGGCACTGGCTGCCGAATTCCTCGCGCAGCGTATCGACCAGGGCGGCGAGGTCGGCACCATCGAAGTCGATCTTGTTGATCACCAGCATGCGCGCCAGGCCGCGCTGGTGGGCGTGCATCATCATGCGGCGCGTGCCGTGCTCGATGCCGTTGATCGCGTTGACCACGATTGCCACGCTCTCCACCGCCGCCAGCGCGGACAGCGTGCCGCCGCGGAAATCGGCGTAGCCGGCGGTGTCGATCAGGTTGATGCGGCAGTCGCCGTGCTCGACCTGGGCGATGCAGCTGTCGATGGAATGGCCGCGTGCCTGTTCCTGCGCGTCGGTGTCCGAAACGGTGTTGCCGCGCTCGACGGTGCCGGTGGACTGGATCGCCCCGCCGGCATGCAGCAACGCCTCGAACAGCGTGGTCTTGCCGGCGCCGGCGTGGCCGGCGAGCGCGATGTTGCGGATGCTTTCCGTGGTGTAGGACACGATGCGACCCTCCTCATGCTAAGGGCGCAGCCTCGTGGCATGAACGGCACCGCCCGAGGCCGCGCGGGGCGGCTGGAAAAGCGGGCCGTCATGGTCGTCCTGCGCGATGCAGCGGCGAGGGCGGTCATGACGGGGGATCGGCGCGGGGCGTCGATGGGCTAGCCTTGTGCCATGCGCAAGTGGGGTCAAGCTGCACTGCGGGGAACCGTGCGGCGTCGGCGGCTGTCTGTGCCAGGTGTCGCGCGCCCCGGCGACGCGATCGTCACGCCGGTCGAGCGGGGTTCAATCGCCTTCGGCCATGCTGCGACCGCCCACCGATTTCCACGAGGCACCGCCATCGCCGTTGCGCCGCAGCCCCAGCCAGCCACGCCCGAGCCGCCCGAACCCGAGCGGCGCGAGCTCGTGCCCGCGGCTGGCGACTGGCGAGCGCGGGCCACGCGGCAGCGGCATCGCTGGCACGAGCCACGGGTCGAGCGGGCCACGCATCGCTGGACGCTCGCCGCGGTACTGCTGTTGCATGCGTTGTTCGCGCTGGTGGCCTGGTACGGCACGCGCCCGCCGGTACCGCGCGAGGCGGCGGCCCCGGAGCAGTTCCTGCAGATCCGCCTGATCGACGACACGCCGGCAAGCCATGCGCCGCCGCCGCTGGCCTTGCCGCCGGCGCCGCCCGCCGCAGCGCCTCCGCCGCGGGTGCGGCCGGAGCCGCCGGCCAAAGGCGCGATGGTGGTGCAGCCCCCGTCGCCGCGGTTGTACGACGAGCATGGCCAGCCGCTGCTGCCACCGGCGCCTGCCTCCAGCGCGCCCGTGCCCGGCTACGTCCAGCGCATGCCGCAGGGCGATACGCAGATCATGCGCCACGACAGCCCGATCAAGTACAAGCCCACTCGCTTCGCGGACGACTGGGAGAAGGGCGGCAGCTCCGTCGACAGCGCGTTGCAGAAGCTGGTGGACAAGACCACGAAGAAAACGACAATCCACCTCCCCGGCGGCATCCGCATCCATTGCGCGGTGTCGCTGGCCATGCTCGCCGGCGGCTGCGGTGGCGACCCGCCGCCGCCGCCGTCGGCGAAGAGCGGCGACATGCGCCTCAACATGGCCCCGGCCAGCACGCCCGACGGCCGCACGCACGGTTTCATTCCGCCCAGCGTGGAGAGCTGCATCGCGATGTATCGTGCCGGCAAGCCGCTGGCCCAGGGCTGTCCGGTGGACACGCCCGACCGCGCCGTGGATCAGGAGTTGCGCGAGCGCAAGGCCGCGCGCGGCACCGGCCATTGATGGCGCCCGCTACACTGGCCGCATGCCCGCGCCGTCCCCGGATTCGCCCTCCACCGGTCGCGCCGCCAACCCCGCGCGGGTCCTGCTGGATTCGCCGTTGGCGGCGGCCACGCGCGGTCGTGTCTACCATTTGCGCCGGCGCGCGCCACCGCCGTCGCGGGGGCGTCGTGCACTGGCCTTGCTCGGCACCTTGCTGGTGCATCTGTTGTGCCTGTTCGCGTTCGTGCTCGGTCCGGCCTACGAGCCGACCGTGCTGCCGGACAACGCGCGCGAACCGCTGCTGCAGGTGCGCCTGATCGAGCCGCCCGAACCGCCGCCACCGCCGCCGGTACATGGCACGCCGCCGAAGGAACGCGGACCGCGCCAGCAGGGCAGGCAGCATCCCGCGCCGCGCGTCGAACCGAACGCCAATGCCCTCGCGCTGACGGCCGCCGTCACTCCCGCGAAGCCCGTGCCTCCTGCTGCACCGCAGCCGCCGGCGAGCCTGCCGGCGCCGACGCCGCTGCCGCTGCCCAAACCGGCGGCACCGGCCGTGCCGGCGCCTCCCTTGGCGCTGACCCTGCCGGCGTCGGTGGCTCCCGCGCAGCCGGCGCCCCAGCCCGAGCTGCAACGTCCGCCGCAGGCCGAAGGCAATCGCCCGATCCTGCCGCCGGCCGCGCTGGCCTTGCCGCAGGCGAGCGTGCCTGCGGTCGCCGCACCGCCGGCGATCACGCTGCAAGTCGCGGCGCCGACCACGCTGGCCCCGCTCAGCGAAGCGCCGGAACCGGCGCCCGCGCCACCGCAGGTGCCGCGTCCGCAACCGCAAACCTTGGCGCCGGCCGCGCCGGTCGCCCCGCCAGGTCCGCGCCTGGTGCCGCAGCTGCCCCAGTCCGTGCAGCTGGCCGAAGCCACGCCGGTCGAGGTGGTCGCACCGCCCCGCGCGCTGGCACCGACCCAGGTGGAATTGCAGCGTGCTTCCCCTGCGCCGGCAATGACGCCGGCGACCTTGCGCCCGACCTTGCAGGCCCCGACTGCGCTGGCGGCGGTCACGCCCGCGCCCGCCGCTTCGGCCCCACCGCTGCCGGCTACTGCCGAGATCAGCCGCGCGCCGGAGGCCAGTCCGCAAGGCAGCGACACCGCCACGGTCGGCGAGCCGGCCGGCGCCACCAGCGTCGCGCCGCCGTCGGCACCTGCGCCGGCGGTTCGTGCCGCCGCCAGTACCGGCAGCCAGCACGCGCCCTCGCTGGCCGCGGGCAAGCTCGGCGGCGATCGACCCGGGGCAGCGCAAGGCGAGGAGCACGGCGCGGTGGGCGACTACGTGCAGCTGAAGCCGAGCGGCGATACCGAAATCATGCGTCACCGCACGCCTGATGTCGGCTACCGGCCCACCCGCTTCGAGCAGGACTGGACGCCCGAAGACGAAAGCTCGGTCGATACCGCGCTGCGCCGCGCGGTGGAAAAGACCACGGTCAAGCGCACCTTCCACTTGCCGCGAGGCGTGCGGGTGGAGTGCGCGGTGAAACCGCTGCTGCCGATCGCGCTGTTCGGCTGCCGCAACCCCGATCCGCCGCCGGCGCCGGTCGCCGCCAGCGCGTATGCGCCGCTGCACCTGGCGCCCGCCGCACCGCTGGCGCCGGCCGCGGCCGCCAGCACGCCGGCACCGGCAGTCTCCACGCCGATGGTGAAATTCGACAACGCCGCCGAGTGCGCTGCCGCCCGTGTCGCCGGCGGCCCGCTGCCGCCGGGCTGCGTGTCGGAGCTGTCGCCTGCCGCGCCGGTTCACGCACCCGCTGCCGCCTCCAGCTCGTGGGTTCCGGCGAACGATCAGTTTCATTGAAGCCGGGATTCGGCAACGCCACGAAGGCTCGCGCCACAGGCCAGGCAGGGCGGGTACTGCCCGCCGGCGCTTGCCTGCCGGGACGGGAAGCGGCGGGCGGTGCCCGCCCTCCGGGGCCGCGATCGTCGCAGACACCTGTTCATTCCCCGCGCGGTTCGCGCAGCGTGTCCATCGTCAGCGTCGCCAGTTGTTTTAGGCGCGCGCCGCCGGCATCGGCGAGCAGGGTCTTCAGGCGTGCCTCGGCGTCGTCCTGGTCCAGCGTCTGCCGCTCGGCCAGCGAAGCGGCGAGGGCGCGGCCCATCGAGTCGAAGATCAGCGCGTAGGCAAACGCGTGCAGCACGCCGCCGCCCAGCGTGCCCAGGCCGGGGAACGCCTTCAGCGCATTGCCGGCAACCGCCAGCACGATCGAGCTGCCGGTGCGCAGGGTCAGCCGGGCCTGGCGCACGAAGTCCTCGATCTGCACCTCGCTGAGCTTGACGCCGTACAACTCGGCCAGCGCGCGCGTGAGACCGGTCGCCAGCACGCCCTGGATCACCAGATCGCTGCCCGGCGCCACCGCCGCCATCGCGCCGACGATCGCGCGGCGGGCGTACTGGCGCACGATGCGTTCGGCGGTCTCGGCGCGGGTCTGCGCTTCCAGCGTGCCGGTGCGCTGGTGCAGGCCGGCGAGCACCGCCTGCTCGCGGCGCGGCTCCAGTCCCTCGGCGCCGGCGGCGGTGAGCCGGGCGAGCGCGCGCAGCAGCGGTTCGATGGCCGGCTTGCGCTGGCGTTCGACCGATTCGGTGCTGCCGTCGGCGAGCCGGCGCTGATAGCGCTCGCTGCCGCCGGCGCTGATCGCCACCACCGCGCTGGCGATGCCGCGCGATTGCGCGCGCAACTTGTCCAGCAGTTGCGCCAGTTCCGGCTCGCCCCACTGGTCGGCCTTGTTCAATGCCAGCAGCAGCGGCTTGCCGAAATCGGCAAGCCAGCGCAACTCGTCGACCTGGCCGCGGGTGAGATCGCCGGCGCACAGGTAGATCACCGCGTGAGCGCGCAGGGCTTCTTCGCGCGCCTCGCGTTCGCGCGCTTCGCCGCCGCCCTCGCGGCTGCCGGGCACGTCGGCGAGCACCAGACTGCGGCCGTCGGGCAGGGTGCTGTCGTAGTGGCCGACCGCGCGGGTGGTGCCGCCGCGCGCATCGCTGGCCAGCGTTGCCTGCGGTGCCAGCGCGCGGATCAGGCTGGATTTGCCGGTGGAGATTTCGCCGAACAGCGCGACGTACAGGCGCGCGCCGAGCCGGCGCTGGTCGAGTTCGCCCAGCTCGGCAGCGAGCGCGCCGGTGTCGGCGCCGTGTTCGCGCAACTTGTCGATGCGCTGCTCCAGGCTGGCGCGGTCAGGCACCGGCAAGGGTCGGCGCCGGCGGCGCGGACGCAGCAGCCACCACAGCACGGCGAGACCGGCGGCGGCGAAGGTCGCCAGCACCAGGCCCAGCGTCCACTGCAACGGTGCGGGCAGGGCGAGGAAGCGTTGGGCCAGCGCGAGGAAACGTTCCGCCGCGGCAAACAGCAGCCACAGCAGTGCGGCGATGGCCAGGGCGGCGAACAGCAGGCGCAGGCGTCGGGACATCCGGCGATTGTAGGGGTTCGTGCGCCGCGTACGCCCATGGCCGATGGCCCTTTCGCCGCACCACGGCATGCGCGGTACGATCCGCGCATGCCGTGCGGCAAGCCCCTTCCCCAGGACGATGCGACATGAGCAAGGCGGACACCACCTCCCGCTTCAAGGCGAAAGTGCTGCGCCCGGCGACACCGGACGATGCCGCGTGGGCCTTCGTGGTGCTGCCGCGGCCGGCGAGCGAGAAGCTGCCGCGGCGCGGGCGCACCACGGTCGACGCCAGCATCAACGGCCGCCGCTTCCAGGCGACGCTGGAGCCGGATGGTCAGTTGAGCCACTGGCTGAAGCTGGACAGCCGCCTGCTCAAGACTGCCGGTGCGCAGGTGGGCGACACCGTGGCGCTGGAGATCACGCCGGTGAAGCACGAACCGGAACCGGCGCTGCCGGCCGACTTGCGCCAGGCGCTGGACGATGCGCCCGCCGCCCGTGCCGGTTGGGATGCCACCACCACGATCGCGCGCGTCGACTGGATCCACTGGATCGTCTCGGCCAGGCAGGCGAAGACCCGCGCGCAACGCATCGCCGCTGCCTGCGACATGCTCGCCGCCGGCAAGCGACGCGTGTGCTGTTTCGATCCCTCGGGTTTCTACAGCAAGGCATTGGCGGCGCCTGAAGCGGCGGAATAACGCGCGTCGCGTGAAACGCATCGCTCCGGGGCCGGCGCGATGCTCGCCGCCAGGGACCCGATTTGGCATGATGGGGCGGATCGGGGGAATCTGCGCATGCTTGCATCGCTCATGTTGGGTGCGGTTCTGGCGGTGGCCACGCCGGGGTCTGCGGCCGCCGGCGGCGCCAGCATGGCGGTGGCGATGCCGGCCGGTGGCGCGAGCATGCCGGCGACGCCGCAGTTCCGTCGTTATGGGGTGGCCGACGGCGTGCCCAGCGGTTCGATCTACGCGGTGGCGCAGGATCGTCGCGGCATGATGTGGTTCGGCGCCGATGGCGGCCTGGTGCGCTTCGATGGGGTGACGTTCAAGGTGTTCCGGCATGCCAGCGGCGATCCGCTGTCGCTGCCGAGCAACCAGATCTACACCCTGCTCGCGGACAAGGCCGATCGCATCTGGGCCGGCGGTGTCTCGGCGGGGCTGACCGTCTACGACCAGCACAGCGGGCGTTTCCGCCATTGGGTGCACGCGGATGACGATCCGCACAGCCTCAGCAACGACGAGGTGTGGAGCATCGCGCAGACGAGCGATGGCCGGATCTGGGTGGCCACCCAGGGCGGACTCGACCGCATGCGCCGCGACGAGAGCGGCTTCGATCCCGTGCCGCTCGATGCCGGCAGCGAGCAGGCGGCTTCCTTCGGCGCTACGCGCGCCCTGCTGGCCGACAGCCAGGGGCGGTTGTGGATCGGCAGCGAGCGCGGCCTCTACGTGCGCTCGACCGACGGCAAGCTGCGCCGCGTGGCGGTCGATCCCGCGTTCGGCGGCGATGTCGGCGCGGTGTGGCGCATCGAAGGCGATGGCGAGGAGATCCGCGTGGCGGTCAGCGGCGGTCTGCTGGTGGTCGGCGCCGATGGCGTGGCGCGGCCGCTGGCGAACCGGCAACTGGCGAGCACGCGCATCCTGAGCAGCGTGCGCGACAGCCAGGGGCGCTTGTGGCTGGGCAGCCTCGACGGCGTCTGGCTCGAATCGGAGCCGGGCCGGCTGCAACACATCACCGGCGCGCCGCTGTTGCCCGGCGGCTTGCCCAGCGATCGCCTGTGGCAGATTTTCCGCGATCGCGAAGGCGGCCTGTGGTTCGCCTTCGACCAGTCCAGCATCGCCTATCTGCCGCCGAGCTGGAACGGCTTCGCGCGCTTCACGCACATTCCGGACGATGCGGACAGCCTGTCCAACACCGCCGCGCTGTCGGTGCTGACCGGGCGCGACCACGAGCTGTGGGTGGGTGGCTACAACGGTTGGGTCGACAAGCTGGATACGGCAACCGGCGAGGTCAGCCATGTGCTGCACGGCCTGCACGGCAATCTCACCTCGCTGGCGGAGGATGCGCGCGGCCGCCTGTGGATTACAGGGCCCGGGCGCATCTACCGCTACGACCACGGCAAGCTGCTCACGCTGAGTCCCGAACAGACGCACATGAAACGGCCGCTCGCGCTGGTCGCCGGCGCGGACGGCCATATCTACGGGGCCTCGTGGGGCGAGGGCGTGTTCGCGATCGACCCCGACACGCTGGTGTCCACGCCGCTGCTGGCCGACGATGCGCCGGACGGCGCCCGTTTCTTCGACCAGTTGCGCGTGCATGACGGCGCGGTGTGGTACGCCAGCATGGCCGGGCTGATGCGCAGCGAAGGGGCCGGACAGCCGCTGGCCTTCGTGCCGGGCGTGTCGCGACGGGAGATCTACAGTTTCGCGTTCGATGACGACGGCTTCTGGATCGCTACCGAAACCGCGCTTGAGCATTATCGCCTGGCGGACGGGCGCGCCACGCGCGACGACAGCGTCGACATCAGCCGGATGGGCCTGATCGCCGACCTGCGCACCATGCTGGTCGACCGGCAAGGGCAACTGTGGCTGTTCAGCAGCCCCGGCCTGCGCCGCTTCAACCCGCTGACCCACACGTTCACCCAGTTCGGCGCGGCGCAGGGCCTGAGCAATGCGGAGTTCACCAACGGCTCGGCGGTGATGGCGGCCAACGGCACCTTGCTTGCCGCCAGCAGCGGCGGGGTCATCGCGTTCCAGCCGGCCGAGCTGGCGCGGCTGGAACGGCCCGGCCCGCTGCCGCTGCTGTCGCTCACCCGGGTCAGCGTGCGCCGCGCCGGCAAGACCATGGCGCTGTCACCCGAGCAGCCGGTGCACCTGGGCTGGCGCGATCGCGACCTGCGCGTGGAGGCGCGCATGTCGTCCTACGTGGACCCGGCGGCGAACAGCTACTTCTTCCACATGGGCGGTTTCGACAGTGGCTGGGTGAGCACCGGCAACCAGGGCCAGCGCGAGTTCGTCGGGCTCGGCGCCGGCAGCTACACGCTCGAAGTGCATGGTCATGGTGCCGATGGTCAGTGGGGCAAGGCACGGCCGCTGCTGGTCACGGTGCAGGCGCCGCCATGGCTGCGCTGGTGGGCGTGGCTGGGTTACGTGCTGCTGGTGGCAGCGGTGGTCGCGCTGGCCCTGCGCAGCTGGCGCCGACGGCTGGCGCAACGCCACCAGATCCAGCTGGCCGAGCAGCAGCGGCAGATGGCCGAGGCCGCCAGCGCGGCGAAGACGCAGTTCCTGGCCACCTTGAGCCACGAGATCCGCACGCCGATGACCGGCGTGATGGGCATGGCCGAATTGTTGCTGAGCACGCGGCTGGACCCGCTGCAGCACGACTACACCCGCGCGATGCAGCGCTCCGGCGGCATGCTGCTGAAACTGCTCAACGATGCGCTCGACCTGGCCCGGATCGAGGCCGGTCGGCTGGAGCTGGAGCCGGCGCCGTTCAGCCCGCGTCAGTTGCTGGAGGACGTGGCGCAGCTGGAACAGGGCCTGGCGCACGCGCGTGGCATCCGCTTCGTGCTGGAAGTGGCCGACGACCTCCCCGTGCAGGTCGTCGGCGACGCGGTGCGCATCAAGCAGGTGCTGCTGAACCTGGCCAACAACGCGCTCAAGTTCACCGAGCGCGGCCACGTGACCTTGCGCGGCGAACGCATCGCCGACGGTTTGCAGTTCGGCATCAGCGACACCGGGCCGGGCATTCCCGAGGCCAGCCAGGCGCGATTGTTCCAGCGCTTCGAGCAGGCCGATGGCCCGCAGCGTGCAGCCGGCAGCGGCCTGGGCCTGGCGATCTGCCGCGAGCTGGTGGACATGATGGGCGGCAGCATCGAGCTGGAATCGCGCGTGGGCCATGGCAGCACCTTCCGCGTGCGCCTGCCGCTGGCCGAACCCGCCGAGCCGGCGCCGATGCCGGCGCCGCTCGCCGGCGGCGGCAGCCATCGCCTGCTGCTGGTGGAAGACGACACCATCGTGGCGGCGGTCATCCGCGGCCTGCTGGAGCGCGAAGGCCACCACGTGGTGCACGTGATCAACGGGCTGGCCGCGCTGGCCGAGCTGGCCCACGCCAGCTTCGAGGCGGTGCTGCTGGACCTGGACCTGCCCGGCGTCGACGGCTTCCAAGTCGCGCGGCTGATCCGCCAGCGCGAACCCGACGCCCGCCACCTGCCGATCATCGCGGTCACCGCGCGCTCCGGCGGCCGCGACGAGGCTCGCGCCCGCGAGGCCGGCATGGATGGCTTCCTGCGCAAGCCGGTCAGCGGCGAACAACTGGCCGGTGCGCTGGCCCGGATCCTCACCTCGGCGAGCGATGCCACGGCCTGAACCGCGGGAGGCGATGCTCGCGCTGGCTGTGGGGCTTTGGCATCATTGGCCGGGACGGGGCAGGCCACCATGGCGCATCGCTCGCATGCAGCGCGGTACAGGCCGGCGAGGAAACCCGAAGGGGACATCTGAATGTTTTCGGCAGCCTTGCTGACCCTGGCCCTCGGGCTGGCCGCACCCGTCGCGGGTGGGCCGGCCATCCCGACTGCCGCGAGTCGGGCCGATCCGTTGCCGACGCCGCAGTTTCGCCGCTACGACACCTCGGACGGCTTGCCCAGCACCAATGTCTACGCCGTGGCGCAGGATCGCAAAGGCGCGATCTGGTTCGGTACCAAAGGCGGCCTGGCGCGTTTCGACGGCGTCGGTTTCACGGTGTTCCGGCACGCCGAGAACGATCCGGGCTCGCTGTACGCCAACGGCATCGCCACGCTGATGGTCGATCGCCGCGGGCGCCTGTGGGCCGCCGGCCTGAACGCGGGCCTGAACCGCTACGAGGAAGCCGGCGACAGCTTCCGGCACTGGGGGCACGATCGCGCCGACCCCGACAGCCTGTCCAGCGACCGGGTCTGGGCCATCGCGCAAACCGCGGACGGCAGCTTGTGGATAGGCAGCGCCGGCGGCCTTGACCGCATGCACCCGGACGAGCGCGGCTTCGAGCACGTGGTCGACCCGCAGCTCGGGGCCACGCCAGCGGCGGTCGGCACCGTCGCCGCGCTGTATGTGGACGGGCGCGGCCGATTGTGGATCGGCAGCAGCCACGGTGTGTTCGTGCGCAAGGCGGACGGCACGATCCGCCGCGTGCCGTCGACCGAGCCGCAGCAGAGCATCGACGCGTGGCGCATCGATGGCAGCGGCGACGAGGTGCGCATCGCCGCCACCGACGGCCTGTGGATCGTCGGCGCGGACGGCATCGCGCGTCGCTTCGGCGTCGGCGTGATTCCCGACACCAATGTGATGAGCAGCGTGCGCGACAGCGCCGGGCGCTTGTGGGTCGGCACGCAAAAGGGGCTGTTCCTGCAGGCGCGCGCCGATGGGCCGGTGACGGCGGTGACCAACCAGCCGGTGCTCTACGGCAATCTGCCGGGCGCGTGGGTGTGGCAGCTGATGGTGGATCGCGAAGGCGGCCTGTGGGCCGCGCTGTTCGATGGCGGCGTGGCCTACCTTGCGCCGGGATGGAACCACTTCAGCCGCTTCACTCATGTGCCGGACGACCCCGCCAGCTTGCGCGACGCGATCGCCACCACGATGGCGCGCGGCAAGGACGGTCGCCACGTCTGGGTGGGCCAGCGCGGCGGCCGGGTCGACCGGCTCGATCCCGTGACCGGCGCGGTCGAGCACGTGTTGTCGGGCCTGCGCGGCGACGTGGTCGGCCTGACCGAGGACGCGAAGCAGCGCTTGTGGGTGGTGGTGCAGGGCGCGCTGTACCGCGATACCGACGGGCGGCTCGACCGGGTCGACCCGGCGGGCGCGCTGCTGCAGCGGCCGCTGGAGGTCGAGTCCGGGCCGGACGGCCAGATGTATGCGCGCACCTTCGGCCAGGGCCTGTTCCGCATCGACCCGGAGACGCTGGCGATCCAGCCGGTGCCGATGGACGGCTCCAGCGACAAGGTGCGCTGGGGTAGCCAGATGACCCTGCGCGATGGCGTGTTCTGGTACGCCAGCGACGGCGGCATGATGTGGCTGGACGCGGCGCGGGATCGTTTCGTGATGGTGCCGGGTGGACCGGCCGGGCAATCCGTCGACGCCTTCGACTTCACCGCCGACGGACTGTGGATGGCCAATGCCGACGGGCTGGTCCACTACCGCCGGCGCGAAGGCGGCATCGTGGCCGATCGCCGGGTCGATGCGGCGCATGGCTGGCCGTCGGTCAGCGTCACCGACCTGCGGGTCGATGCCGCCGGCCGGGTCTGGGTGTTCGGCCACGACGGCCTGTGGCGGTTCGAACCGGACACCGGCGCATTCCGTTCGTTCGGCCTGCAGGACGGCCTGACCAACGGCGAGTTCTTCCGCGGCTACGCGCGGATGCCCAGCGGCTACATCTACGCCGCCACCCTGGGCGGCGTGGTGGCGTTCAACCCCGACCGCAGCAACCGGCAGACCAGCGTGCCGCAGATGGCGCTCACCCAGGCCCGGGTGCGTCATCGCGGCGCCACCCAGGTACTGCCGATCGGCACGCCGCCCCTGCACATGGACTGGCACGACAGCCAGCTCGCGATCGAGGCGCGGGTGTTTTCCTACATTGCGCCGTCCGCCAACCGCTACCGCTTCCGGCTGCACGGCTTCGACAGCGACTGGGTGGACACCGGCAACCGCGGCGAGCGCGATTTCAGCGGGCTGGGTGCCGGCGACTACACGCTCGACGTGAAGGCCGCCGGCGCCGACGGCCTGTGGGTGCGCCTGGCCACGCCGCTGCGCATCCACGTCGAGGCGCCGCCGTGGCGGCGCTGGTGGGCATGGGCCATCTACGTGTTGCTGGGTGCGGCGCTGGCGGCGCTGATCCTGCATGCCTGGCGCCGACGCCTGGCGCAACGCCATCAGATCCAGCTGGCCGAGCAGCAGCGGCAGATGGCCGAGTCCGCCAGCGCGGCCAAGACACAGTTTCTGGCCACCTTGAGCCACGAGATCCGCACGCCGATGACCGGCGTGATGGGCATGGCCGAGCTGCTGTTGAGCACGCCGCTGAACCCGCAGCAGCACGACTACACCCAGGCGATGCAGCGCTCCGGCGGCATGCTGTTGAAGCTGCTCAACGATGCGCTCGACCTGGCCCGCATCGAGGCCGGTCGGCTGGAGCTGGAGCCGGCGCCGTTCAGTCCGCACCAGTTGTTGCAGGATGTGGCGCAGCTGGAGCAGGGGCTGGCCCACGCCAAGGGCATCCGTTTCGAGCTGGCGCTGGGCGACGACCTGCCGACACAGCTGCTTGGCGACGCGGTGCGGATCAAGCAGATCCTGCTGAACCTGGCCAACAACGCCTTGAAGTTCACCGAGCACGGCAGCGTCGTGCTGAGCGCACAGCGCACCGCCGACGGTTTGCAGTTCGGCATCAGCGACACCGGGCCGGGCATTCCCGAGGCCAGCCAGGCGCGCTTGTTCCACCGCTTCGAGCAGGCCGACGGCCCGCAGCGCGCGGCCGGCAGCGGCCTCGGTCTGGCGATCTGCCGCGAGCTGGTGGACATGATGGGCGGCAGCATCGAGCTGGAGTCGCGCGTGGGCCGCGGCAGCACCTTCCGTGTGCGCCTGCCGCTGGCCGAGCCGGCGGACGAAGCGCCGACGCCGACCGGCGCCGACCGCCGCTACCGCTTGCTGCTGGTGGAGGATGACACCATCGTGGCGGTGGTCATCCGCGGCCTGCTCGAGCGCGAAGGCCATGCGGTGGTGCACGTGGTCAACGGGTTGGCCGCCCTGGCCGAGCTGGCCCACGCCAGCTTCGATGCGGTATTGCTGGACCTGGACCTGCCCGGCGTCGACGGCTTCCAGATCGCGCGGCTGATCCGCCAGCGCGAACCCGACGCCCGCCACCTGCCGATCATCGCGGTCACTGCGCGTTCCGGCGGTCGCGACGAGGCGCTCGCCCGCGAAGCCGGCATGGATGGCTTCCTGCGCAAGCCGGTCAGCGGCGAGCAATTGGTGACGGCCCTGGCGCGCGTCCTGGCGACGCCGGAGGCGGTGCTGCCGGAATGACATGGCGCGCATCGGGATGCCGTTGCAGCCGGGATCTCGGGCAACCGCGAGCCGCGGTTACATGTCGAACTTGTTCACTTCGAAACCGCGTCGCTGATACTCGCGCCAGCGTTCGCGCGAGCCGTCGCGGGCGTCGGGGTCGGCGGGTACCACTTCGAGCACGCGCTCGCAGGGCTGGTCGGGGCAGCGCTCGCGCAGATTGATCAGCAACGGACGGTCGGGGGTGTCGACGCCGGGCGGCACGATCAGCACGGCGGTGTATTCGTCGTCGTCGTCGCCGGCCAACTGGTGCGGGATCATCGCGTCGTCGTCGAACGCCCACAGCAGTTCGTCGATGTCGTGCGCCTGTTCGTGGTCGCGCGCCAGGATCAGCGTCGGCTGCTGCGCCGCATACGCGCGCTTCGCCAACTCGCAGACGAGCAGCAGCGGCTGCTCGATGAAGCGCGGCTTGTTGGCGATCAGGTAGAAGTCGGCGCGCATGGGGCTGGGAATCGGGAATAGGGAATAGGGAATAGTAAAGGCAACAAGCCGCCGTGCCGCGCTCTTCCGAATCCCGAATCCCGAATCACGAATCCCGGCTCAACAGCCACTGCGCCAGCAGCGTCACCGGCCGGCCGGTGGCCATGCCCTTGCGGCCGTCTTCCCACGCGGTGCCGGCGATGTCGAGGTGAGCCCAGCGCTGACCGTCGGTGAAGCGCGACAGGAAGCAGCCGGCGGTGATCGCGCCGGCAGTCTTGCCGCCGATGTTGGCGACGTCGGCGAAACCCGATTCCAGCTGCACCTGGTAGTCGTCCCACAGCGGCAGGCGCCAGGCGCGGTCGAGGGTTTCCTCGCCGGCGGCGAGCAGTTCGGCGGCGAGGTCGTCGTGCTTGCTCATCAGGCCGCTGGCGTGCTTGCCCAGTGCCACCACGCAGGCGCCGGTGAGGGTGGCCGCGTCGACGATGGTGTGCGGCTGGTAGGTCCTGGCCGTCCAGGTCAGCGCGTCGCACAGGATCAGCCGGCCTTCGGCGTCGGTATTGAGCACCTCGATGGTGAGGCCGGAGAGGCTGGTGAGCACGTCGCTGGGGCGGTAGCTGTCGCCGCCGGGCATGTTCTCCACGCTGGGCACCACGCAGACCAGGTTGCGCTTCAAGCCCATCTTCACCGCGGCCACGAACGCACCGAGCACGCCGGCGGCGCCGCCCATGTCGAACTTCATGTCCTCCATGCCGGGGCCGGGCTTGAGGCTGATGCCGCCGGAGTCGAAGGTGACGCCCTTGCCGACGAAGGCATACGGCTTGTCGTCCTCGTTGCCGCCCTTGTATTCCAGCGCGATCAGCCGCGGCTTGTTGGCCGAGCCGCGCGCCACCGCGAGCAGCGAGCCGAAGCCCAGCTCGGCCATCTGCGTCTCGTCCAGTACCTGGCAGCTGACCTTGTCGTGCAGGTCGGCAAACGCCTGGGCCTGGGCGGCGATATAGGCGGGGTTGCAGATGTTCGGCGGCAGGTTGGCCAGCTCGCGCGCGAAGCGCACGCCCTCGGCGATGGCGGTAGCCTGTTCCAGCGCGACCTGCGCCTCGTCGCCCGCGGCGAAGGCGAGCGTGGCCAGTTCCGCCGGCTTGGGCTTGTCGCGCGGCTTGAAGGTGGCGGTGTAGCGGTAGGCGGCGAAATCGCTGGCCAGCGCCGCCACGCGCACGCGCCAGGCGGCGTCGCGGCCGGGCACGTCCACGTCGGTGAGATAGGACACCGCCGCGTTCAACGGCAATCGGCCAAGTGCGCGCGCGGCTTCGATGTTGACCTTCTGGAAGCGCGCGCCATCGAACGATTTCTGCGCGCCCAGGCCGACCACCATCACGCGCTTGGCGGCGATGCCGGGTGGGGCGAACAGCACGCTGGTGCTGCCGGCCTTGCCGCTGATGTCGCCGCTGTCCAGCTGCTGGCGGAGCAGCCCGCCGGTGGCGCGATCCACCGCTTCGGCGGCGCTGCCCAGCACCGCCTGCTCGTACACGCCGACCACGATGCATGGGCTGTCGACGGCGGTGGCGGCGGTGGTGGTCAGGCTGAACTGGAGAGTCATCGGATGCGTTCCCGTGTGGGCCCGGCCGCGGCCGGACAGGCTAGACTTGCGGTTCGCCGCTCACGCTCCCGTGGCGTCACCGCACAAGCCATCAAGTTTATCGCATGCTGAGCATCCTCGACCGCTATTTCCTGCGTGAGCTGGCGCAGACCGTCGCCGCCACGGTGGTGGTCCTGCTGGTGATCGTGGCCGGCAGCGCATTCGCCAAGGTGCTGCAACAGGTGGCCAGCGGCAGCTTTCCGGCCAGCGTGATGTTCCAGGTGCTGGGACTGCGCACGCTCGACGGCCTGACCAACCTGATGCCGCTGGCGAGTTTCATCGGCGTGCTGATGGGGCTGGGCCGCATGTACCGCGAGAGCGAGATGCACGTGCTGTCGTCCTCCGGCATGGGGCCGGCGGGCCTGCTGCGCCCGGTCGCGGTGCTGGGCGCGGTGCTGGTGGCGATCACCCTGCTGGTGGCGCTTTGGCTGGGCCCGTGGGCGGTACGCACCAGCGATGCGCTGGTGGCCGCGGCCAACCGTTCGGTGATCGCCGCCGGCCTTGACGCAGGACGTTTCACCAGCCTGCCGGGCCAGGGCGGCATCATCTTCGTCGACAGCCTGAGCCGCGACGGCACGCGCCTGGGCCGCACCTTCGTCGCCACCCAGCGCAACAGCAAGGGCGGCGGCGCCCACCTGAAGGTGGTCAGCGCGGCCAGCGGCCAGCTGTACCAGGAGAGCGACGGCGAGGGCCGCTTCATCGCGTTCAAGGATGGCTGGCAGTACGACATTCCGCTGGGCGCGGACAACTGGCGCCAGATGCAGTACCGGCGCAATGACACCTCGCTGTCCAGCGTGCAGGCCGACGAGGACGAGGATCCCGCGCATTCCAAGACCAGCTGGGCGCTGTTCCAGTCCGACAACCCGGAAGATCGCGCCGAGTTCGCCTGGCGCAGCAATGCGGCGCCGCTGACCCTGGTGCTGGTGCTGCTGGCGCTGCCGCTGGCGCGGCAGAGTCCGCGCGAGCCGAAGTACGGCCGGTTGCTGCTGGCGGTGCTGGCGTTCTATCTCTACTACCTGCTGCTGGCGCTGGGGCGCGCGCAGATCGGCAAGGACCATTGGCACAGCCAGGCGCCCCTGTGGGGCTTGCACCTGCTCGCGCTGGGGCTGGCCGGCTGGTTGCTGTGGAAACAGTATTCCCCGCGGCGCGTGCGCACGGCGACGAGTGCCGCGTGATGGGCGTGCTGCGCATCAAGCGAGTGGATCGACTGGTGGCGTTGAGCGTGCTCGGTTCGCTGCTCACCGTGTGGCTGGTGCTGACCGGTTTCGACGCGGTGACCCAGTTCCTGCGCCAGCTCGGCAATGTCGGCAAGCATGGCTACACGGTGACCGATGCGACGGTCTACGTGCTGGTGACGTTTCCGCGCCGCGCCTACGAGATGTTCGGCAATGCCGCGCTGATCGGCGGCCTGCTCGGTCTCGGCGCGCTGGCCGGCAGCGGCGAGCTCACGGCGCTGCGCGCGGCCGGCCTCTCGCGATTGCGCATCGCCGGCTCGGCCGCGGGCGTGGTGGCGGTGCTGATCGTGGGCGTGGTGATCCTGGGCGAGACGGTGGCTCCGTGGGGCGACCAGCAGGCGCAGGCGATGCAGCTGCGCGTGCGCTCGGGCAACCTGGGCCTGGGCGATGGCAGCGGGCTGTGGGCGCGCGATGGCCATGACATCATCAACGCGCGCGGCACGTCGCTGAAACAGCGCGATGGGGTCAGCGAAGTGCAGTTGAGCGACGTGCGCGTGTTCACCTTCACCGACGATGGCAAGCTCAGCCGTTTCCAGTGGGCGCAGAGCGCCACGCATGACGGGCACCAGTGGATCCTGCACGACGTGCGCAGCACCACGCTGGATGCGAGCGGCACGCATTCCACCACCGCCGCCAACGAGTCGTGGGCGTCGAGCCTCAACCCGCAGGTGCTGGCGCAATCCGTGGTGCAACCGCAATATCTGTCGATGCGTGACCTGCGCCGCAACATGAGCTATCTGGAGAGCAACGGCGAGAGCCCGGGCAGCTACGCGGTGGCATTCTGGGGTCGTGCGCTGTATCCGCTCAACGTGCTGGTGCTGGTGCTGTGCGCGATGCCGTTCGCGTTCGGCACGCTGCGCTCCGGCGGCCTGGGCAAGCGCCTTTTCATCGGCATGCTGCTGGCGATCGGCTGGTATTTCATGCAGCAGGCGATGGTGAATTTCGGCACCGTGTACGGGTTGCCGCCGTTGCTGGCCAACCTGCTGCCGGCGATGCTGTTGGCGTGCATTGCCTGGCTGTATTTCAGGCGGAGGGTGTGATGGTACGGGGAATCGGGAATAGGGAATGGCAGGAGCAACGGCAAGGGCAACGGCTACGGCGGGTGGAATGATGAAGGACGTAGTGGATCTGCGCAGCGACACGGTGACGCGGCCCACGGCGGCGATGCGCGAGGTGATGCTGGCGGCGGCGGTGGGCGACGACGTCTATGGCGAGGACCCCACGGTCAATGCGTTGCAGCAGCGGCTGGCGGATGACCTCGGCTTCGATGCCGGGCTGTTCGTGCCCAGCGGCACCCAGTCCAACCTGCTCGCCCTGCTGGCGCATTGCGAACGCGGCGACGAGTACCTGGTCGGCATGGATGCGCACACCTACAAGTTCGAGGGCGGCGGCGCGGCAGTGCTGGGTTCGATCCAGCCGCAGCCGATCGTGCAGGCGGACGATGGTTCGCTGCCGCTGGAGCGGATCGAGGCGGCGATCAAGCCGGTCGATCCGCACTTCGCGCGCACCCGCCTGCTCGCGCTGGAAAACACCTGGCACGGCCGCACGCTGTCGCTGGGCTACCTGCAGGCCGCGCATGACCTGGCGCGCGAGCGCGGCCTGGGACTGCACCTGGACGGCGCGCGGCTGTTCAATGCCGCCATCGCCTGCGACGTGCGGCCACGCGAGATCGCGCGGCATTTCGACACCGTCTCGATCTGCCTGTCCAAGGGGCTCGGCGCGCCGGTCGGTTCGGTGCTGCTCGGTTCGCATGCGCTGATCGACAAGGCGCGCCGCTGGCGCAAGGTCTGCGGCGGCGGCTGGCGCCAGGCCGGGATGCTGGCCGCGGCGGGCATGCACGCGCTGGACCACCACGTGGCGCGGCTGGCCGACGACCATCGGCGCGCGGCGTACCTCGCCGGCCGCCTGCGCGGGGTCGCCGGCGTGCAACTGCTTGGCCAGCACACCAACATGGTTTTCGTCGCCGTGCCGGCCGACCGCCTGCGCGAACTGGACGTCCATCTGCGCGAGGCCGGCATCCGCATCAGCATCGGCTACCTGCCGACCTTGCGGCTGGTTACCCACCTGGACATCGACGACGACGGCATCGAACGCACGGCGGCGGCGTTCGCGGCATTCTTCGGGGCGCATTGAGCGTCGCTTGCCCACACCACCAAAAGGATTTCCCGGATGAGCACGATGCGTTCCCTGCTGCTTGCGCTGGCCTGTCTCGCGGTCGGTGGCTGCCTCCCCGAACCGCCCTCCGGCGAAGCCGGTCAGGCGCCGGTGGCAACGGCCTCGCCTGCACCGGCGGCCTCCGCACTGACCTCCGCGCCGACTCCCCCCGTGGTTCCCGCGGCGACAGCATCGGCACCGACCAAGCCGTTCGCGTTCGCGGTCGAGGCGGCATCGACGGGCGCCACCTGCGAGTTCACCGGCCTGCAGCTGCCGGCGTCCACCAAGGTCTACGCAGCCGGCGCCTACGGCGGCAGCCGGCAGGATTTCCAGATCGACCAGAGCGGGCACCAAGCCACCGCCATGCAGGTGGCGGTGAACCAGCCGGATGCGCCGGTGGTGCTGATGTTGGGCAGCTACGAGCCCACGGTGTGGAGTATCGGCTGGACACCGGGCACGCGCGTCGTGGCGGTGCTGGTGAGCGGCTATCACAGTCAGCAGGTCACCGGCCTGCCGGCCAGCGTGCCGGTGCGGATCAGCACGTACGACAACAAGGGTGCGTGCGGGTACTTCTATGTGGCACCGAAGAACGCAGGCCGGCTCAACCCGATCGCGCGGCGCGTGTTTGGTCGGCCGGTCGACATGCTCTATCCCGCGCACGACGGCAAGGTGGTGGTCGGCGAGCCGCTCGCCGCCGGCACCGCTCTGGTTACGGACGGCAGCGCCAGGGCCGTCCCGGAGTTCCGTCTGCCGAATTCGTCGCTGGCCGGTCAGGCCGGTCTCGAGCAGGGCGTGCGCGACGGCTTCCTGCGCGAGGCGGACGCCTCCGACGCGGCGGCGTGGGTCGCTGCCCGGCGGGCACGGCCGCGCGCGCCGGCGGATGTGCCGCCGATCGCCGGCGGTGCACCGACGCCGGCCACGCCCGGGCTGTTCCATGCCTACGTGGTGTTGAAGGCGTACACGCTTCCGGCTGGCTTGTACGGCGCCAACTCCGCCACATTCTTCGTGCCCAGGGGCGTGCCGCGCCCCACCGGCAAGCTGGGCCACTCGACCCTGTACGACTTCAACACGCTGAGCTGCGCGGGCGTGCGCTGCGGAATGGACTGAGTCCGGCGCCGGCCCCGTGTGGCGGGCCGCTGGGGCTGCGCGGGGTGAAAGCGTACGCGTCGTCCCGATCCCGACGCTCCCCACGCCGAGGGTCGGGCCTACGCGGTGTCTGCGGTCTCACCAACCCCATTTGCTAGCATTCCCCGGATGCATCAGACGCCCCTCGATATCCTTCGCAACACCTTCGGTTACCCAAGCTTCCGCGGCCAGCAACAGGCCATCGTCGAACATCTGGGGGAGGGTGGCGACGCGCTGGTGCTGATGCCCACCGGCGGCGGCAAGTCGCTGTGCTATCAGATTCCCGCCCTGCTGCGGCAGGGCACGGCGATCGTGGTATCGCCGCTGATCGCGCTGATGCAGGATCAGGTCGACGCCTTGCGCGAGGCGGGCGTGGCAGCGGCCTACCTCAACTCCAGCCTGGCCGCCGACGCGCAGCGCGAGGTCGAGCAGCAGTTGCTCGCCGGCGCGTTGGACCTGCTCTACGTGGCGCCGGAGCGGCTGCTGACGGCGCGCTTCCTCGATCTGCTCGAACGCACCGAGGTGGCGCTGTTCGCCATCGACGAGGCGCACTGCGTGTCGCAGTGGGGCCACGATTTCCGCCCCGAGTACCGCGAGCTGGCGATCCTGCCGCAGCGCTTTCCCGCGGTGCCGCGCATCGCGCTCACCGCCACCGCCGACCCGCGCACACGCGAGGAGATCGTCGAGCGTCTGGCGCTGCAGGACGCGCGCCAGTTCATCTCCAGTTTCGACCGACCCAACATCGGCTATCGCGTGGGCCTGCGCCACAACGCGAAGCGCCAGCTGGGCGAGTTCCTGCTCGGCCACGAGGGCGAGTCCGGCATCGTCTATTGCCTGAGCCGGCGCAAAGTGGACGACACCGCGCAGTGGCTGGCCGAGTCGGGCATCGAGGCCTTGCCGTACCACGCCGGGCTCGACGCGGCCACGCGCGCGAAGAACCAGCAGCGCTTCCTGCGCGAGGACGGCGTGGTGATGGTGGCCACGGTCGCCTTCGGCATGGGCATCGACAAGCCCGACGTGCGCTTCGTGGCGCATCTGGATCTGCCGCGCTCGATCGAGGGCTACTATCAGGAAACCGGTCGCGCGGGCCGCGACGGCCTGCCGGCCGAGGCGTGGATGATCTACGGCCTGTCCGACGTGGTGACGATGAGCCAGATGATCGCCCAGTCCGAATCGGCCGACGAGCGCAAGCGCGTCGAGCGGCAGAAGCTGGAATCGCTGCTGGCCTACGCCGAGGCCACCGACTGCCGCCGCCAGCTGCTGCTGGGCGCGTTCGGCGAAACCTATCCCGGCCCCTGCGGCCACTGCGACAACTGCGTGGCGCCGCCGAAGACCTGGGACGCCACGGTGCCGGCGCAGAAGGCGTTGTCGGCGGTGTACCGCACCGGCCAGCGCTTCGGCTCCGGCCACGTCATCGACGTGCTGCGCGGCGAGGAGACCGAGCGCGTGCTCAGCCTCGACCACCATCGCCTGAGCACCTTCGGCGTCGGTGCCGAGATGGACGAGAAGCAGTGGCGCTCGGTGTTCCGCCAGCTGCTCGCTGCCGGCCTGCTGGAGGCCGACGCCGAAGGCTACGGCACCTTGCGCCTGACCGCAGCCAGCCGTGCGGTGCTCGGCGGCGAGCGGCAGGTGAAACTGCGCGAGGACGCCCGCCCCGAACGCGCCAGCCGGCGCAAGCGCGAAGCCAGGCGGGTGACCAGCGGCAGCCTGGGCATCGAGGCTTACGAGCAATCCACCTGGGACGCGCTGCGCGCCCTGCGCACGCAGCTGGCGAAACAGCAGGGCGTGCCGCCTTACGTGGTGTTCCATGACGCCACCTTGCTGGCGATGCTGCGCGCGATGCCCGCCAACGAGGACGAACTGGCCACCATCAGCGGCGTGGGCGAAGCCAAGCTCAAGCGCTACGGGCGCGATTTCCTTGCGGTGATAAACGCCGCGCAGTGATCGGTTACGGACGGGCTTCGATCCGGCGCTGCCGACCCGGTTTGTCGGGGCGGTTCCCCGCACCCGCACAGTCGGTTATGCTGCGCTTAACTGACAGCGCTGTCATTTCGTAATCGTGGATTGGCCGTAATCGTTTACCGCCACATGGCGCAAGCGATGGCGGGCGGCGCGGCGCTGCATACGTATTCAAGCGGACAGCACGCTGCATGCACCGCAGAATCGGGGCACGGCGACCTGTCATGACCGGGGGAAGGCAATGAGTTCGACGAGCGCGACCGATGGGCTGGGCCAGCACGCCACGCTGCGGGTGATCCTGATCTCCACCGCCGCCGCCCTGGGCGGCTTCCTGTTCGGTTTCGACACGGCGGTGATCAACGGCGCGGTCGATGCGATCCGCGCCCATTTCGGGCTGAACGCGGGCGAGATCGGCATCACCGTGTCCTGCGCGCTGCTCGGTTCGGCGGTGGGCGCGTGGTACGCCGGCATGCTGGCCAACCGCTTCGGCCGCGTGCGCACGATGCAGGTAGCCGCGGTGCTGCTGGTGGCTGCCGCCGCTGGCTCGGGCCTGGCGATGGCAGTATGGGACCTGGTCCTGTGGCGGCTGGTCGGCGGCATCGGCGTGGGCGTGGCCTCGGTGATTGCACCGACCTACATCGCGGAAGTGGCGCCGGCTCGGATTCGCGGCCGGCTCGGCTCGATGCAGCAACTGGCGATCGTGCTGGGCATCTTCGCGGCCTTGCTCAGCGACGCCTGGCTGGCCGGGGCGGCCGGCGGCGCGGCCGAGGTGCTGTGGCTGGGCCTGCCCGCATGGCGCTGGATGTTCCTCGCCGCGGTCACCCCGGCGCTGATCTACGGCGTGCTGGTGCTGGGCGTGCCCGAATCGCCGCGCCACCTGGTGGCCAAGGGGCGCCTGGCCGATGCGCGCGTGGTGCTGCAAAAAGTGCTGTCGATGCACAGCGCCGCGGCGCTGGACAAGAAGCTCGGCGACATCGAGGCCAGCCTGCGTTCGGAACACAAGCCGCGCCTGCGCGACCTGTGCAGCAAGGGCACCGGGTTGCTGCCGGTGGTGTGGATCGGCATCGCGCTGTCGGTGTTCCAGCAGTTCGTCGGCATCAACGTGATCTTCTATTACTCGGCCACGCTGTGGCATTCGGTGGGCTTCAGCGAGGCCGACTCGTTCACCATCACCGTGGTCACCTCGATCGTCAACGTGCTGGTCACGCTGGTGGCGATCGCCCTGGTCGACAAGATCGGGCGCAAGCCGCTGCTGGTGATCGGCTCGGCCGGCATGGCGATCACCCTGGGCGTGATGGCGTGGTGTTTCTCGCAGGCGGTCGGCAGCGGCGCCGAACTGAGCCTGCCCGGCGCGGTCGGCATGGTGGCGCTTGTCGCCGCGAACGCCTACGTGGTGTTCTTCGGCGTGAGCTGGGGACCGGTGGTGTGGGTATTGCTGGGCGAGATGTTCCCCAACCGCATCCGCGCCACCGCGCTGGCGGTAGCGGCGTCGGCGCAGTGGCTGGCCAACTTCGCCATCACCAGCACCTTCCCGGCGCTGGCCGAGTTCGGCCTGACCTTCGCCTACGGCCTGTACGCGGCGTTCGCCGTGCTGTCGCTGGTGTTCGTGCTGCGCGCGGTGCGCGAAACCAAGGGTGTCGAACTGGAGGACATGCACGCATGAGAATCCTGGAGCACGGCTTCAGCACCGGTGCACCCGAGCGGCTGCAGGTCAGCGTCTGTCCCGGCGTCGAGGCGCGCCGGGCAGTCTACGACGCGCGGCGCGCAAAGCAGCTACGATGCGGGAACGGCGATGGCCCGGCTACGGTTCATCGCGCGCGATTGAACGAGGTGCTGACGGATCGGGTCGCGGATGAAGGGCAAGGCCACATCGATCGACATTGCACACCTGGCCGGGGTGTCCCAGGCCACGGTATCGCGCGCCCTGTGCGGCAGCCCGCTGGTCAATGAGGAAACCCGGCGGCGCGTGCAGGCCGCCGCCGAGCAGCTCAACTACAAGATCGACAAGAACGCCTCCAACCTGCGCCGGATGCACACCGGCACGCTGGCGCTGCTGTTCTTCGAGGACCCGACCGCCGACGAGTCGCACATCAACCCGTTCTTCCTGTCGATGCTCGGCTCGATCACCCGCGCCTGTGCGCTGCAGGGCCACGACCTGCTGATCTCGTTCCAGCAGCTGTCCGACGACTGGCACGCCGACTTCGCCGACAGCAAGAAGGCCGACGGCCTGATCCTGCTCGGCTACGGCGACTACCTCGCCTATCGCGACAAGCTGGAGAAACTCGTCGCCCAGGGCACCCGCTTCGTGCGCTGGGGTGCGGTGCTGCCGGACCAGCCCGGCGTGTCGTTCGGCAGCGACAACGTCTGCGGTGGTCGGCAGGTGGCCGAACATCTGCTCGAACGAGGCTGCCGGCGCATCGCCTTCCTCGGCGACGCCTCCAGCCACTACCCGGAGTTCTTCGGCCGCTACAATGGCTACGTCGACGCGCTCGACGCCGCCGGGGTCGAGGTCGACCCCGCGCTGCAGGAAAACGCCGAAAGCACCGAGCACTCCGGCTACGAGGCCATGCGCCGCCTGATCATGCGGGAGGTCGGTTTCGACGCCGTGTTCGCCGCCAGCGACCTGATCGCGATCGGCGCCATGCGTGCGCTCAGCGACCACGGCCTGCGCGTGCCGCAGGACGTCGCCCTGGCCGGCTTCGACGACATCGCCACCGCCAGCTTCGTCAACCCGCCGCTGACCACCGTGCTGCAGGACACCGGCCAGGCCGGTGCCGTGCTGGTCGACAGCCTGCTCGGCCTGATCCGCGGCGAGGCGGTCGAGAGCGAAGTGCTGCCGGTGAAGCTGATGGTGCGCAAGTCGAGCTTGCGCTGAGCCCGCCGGCGTTCATGGCCACTCGTTCGCGTGCGCTCCGAGATGCCCGCGCTGCGGTCGCACCACGCAGAAGCGGTGGCCGGTAGGGGCTTCCATTACCACCCAGGTGCGGATCGCCTCGATCTTCCTCGCGCCGAGGGCTTCCAGTCGTTGCACTTCCGCCTCGATGTCGTCGCTTTCGATGTCCAGGTGCACGCGGCTGGGGTGGGGCACTTTCTGCAGTTCGATCACCGGCTCATCGTCGTGGGTGACCAGGCCGACGTATTTCTCCTGCGCGGGGTCGGCACCCTCCTTGATCGGGCGGCCCAGTGCCTGCGACCAGAAGCGGGCGGCTTCGCCGAGGTCATCGGTGCGGCAGTCGATCATGAGACTGCACAGACGGCTGTGGTGCATGGGGAACTCCTTGGGGAGTCGGGAATGGGGAATAGGGAATCGTAAAAGCAGGAACGAATGCAACAGCATGGCACGCATCGCATGCGATGCTGTGGTGAATCCCGAATCCCCTGATCACACCCCGAGACCGCGCATGCATGCCCTTGCCGAACTGATCCGCGACGTACCCGACTTTCCCCGCTCGGGAGTGATGTTTCGCGACGTCAGCCCGCTGCTGGCCAGTGCCAAGGGGTTCGCGCGCTGTATCGAGGCGTTGGCCGCGCCGTGGCGGGATAGCGACGTGCAGGTGGTGGGTGGGGTGGAGGCGCGCGGTTTCATTTTCGGCGCGGCGCTGGCGCTGCGGCTGCGCGCGGGCTTCGTGCCGCTGCGCAAGCCGGGCAAGTTGCCGCCGCCGGTGCGCGCGGTGGACTACCAGCTGGAGTACGGCGAGGACCGGCTGGAACTGCGCGGCGACGTGCTGGAGCCGGCGCAACGCGTGCTGCTGGTGGACGACGTGCTGGCCACCGGCGGCACGTTGTGCGCGGCCGCGGAACTGATCGCGGGGGCAGGAGCGACGCTGCTCGGCGCTGCGGTGGTAATCGAGCTCGATGCCCTCGGCGGGCGTTTGCGCTGGGCAGAACGCGGCCTGCTGCACAGTTTGTTGCGTTGCTGAACCGCCTCGCGCGCCGTTTCGTCGCAGACAGCGCAGCGGCGCCGGCGCGCCATGCGAGAATGGCATGCTGCCGCGCGCGTCCCGCCTGCGGCGCGCAATGCATTGAGGCTGGCGATGTTGAAGAAGCTGTTGTTGTTGGGTGGGCTGGCATGGGCCGGTCAGGCGCTCGCCGCTGCGCCGGCGAACGCGCCGGTGGTCGGCCCCACGATCACGCCGGCGGCGGTGCAGATGGTGCAGCAGGCCATCGCCAAGCTGTCGTCCAAGGTGGTGGTCGACTCGATCCAGCCGGCACCGCTGCCCGGCTTCTACCAAGTGATCGCGTCGGGCCAGATGGTCTACATCAGTACCGACGGCAAGTACCTGATGCACGGCGACGTGGTCGACCTCACCCGCCGCGAGAATCTCAGCGACGATGCCTGGGCCAGGTTCCGCGTGGCCGCGCTGGCCAAGGTGCCGGCAGCGCAGCGCGTGGTGTTCGCACCGGCGCAGCCGAAGTACACGGTGACCGTGTTCACCGACGTCAACTGCGGTTTCTGCCGTGCGCTGCATGAGCACATTGCCGCCTTCAACAAGGCCGGCATCGCGGTGGAATACCTGGCCTGGCCGCGCGAGGGCGTGACCACCACCGCCGGAAACCTCACCCCGACCTACAAGGAAATGGTCTCGGTATGGTGCGCGAAGGACCCCAGGGCCGCGCTCACTGCCGCCACCAAGGGCCACGCGCCCCCGGCGGCGACCTGTACCAACCCGGTGAAGCAGCAATTCGACCTGGGCGTGAAGCTGGGCGTGAGCGGCACGCCCACGATCATCGGGCCGGACGGCAGCGTGCTGGGCGGCTACGTGACGCCGGAGCAACTGCTGCAGGCGCTGCAAGCGGGCGGTTGATCCCCCGCGGCGGCTTGGGGCAACGCTGAAACAGTCTCCCGCAGACGGCTTCCGATCCTTCAAATAGGCGGTAGTCGATAGCCGATGGTGTGCGGGGCCGTGGCGCCGGATCGAGCGATCGACCGGCGTTTGCGTGATTGTGCTTGAATCCGCACCCCTCGCGTCGTCAAAAGACAAGACCGTCGCGGAAATTCCCGCCCATCATGACGGTGACAGAGGGGTCCGTTGGCTGTTCCCGGGGCGCTCCACGACCACAGAGCGTGGCGTGGCGCGAGGAATGAGTGGATTTGATCCGCCCGCCCATTGTTGGCACGTGTCCGCGCCAACGGTTCGAGACGTAAAGAAAGCCGCCAATGAACCTCCACGTCCGGCGAGGTACCTGCCGGAGCGCGCAGCCGTACCCGGCCAGGCAAGCCTTGGCCGCAGGGGAAGCCCGGTGGCACCGGGCGGTCGTCTTTCGAAAATGACACGGGGAGGAAAATCCATGCTTAAGACCAAACTCGCGGCCGCCGTGCTGGTCGCGTTGAGCTTCGGGCCGTGCGCAGCGTTCGCACATGGGCGCGACGCGCATGATGCGACTGGACAGGCAGGCACGTCCGGCGTGCAGCAGGACACCACGCAGTCCGCCGATGACGGCAACCATCCAACGCCGGACAGCACCAAGGCCAAGAAGCTCGAAGCAGTCACGGTGACCGGTTCGCTGATCCCGCAGACCGAGATCGAGACCGCCACGCCGATCACCACCATCACGGCCGCAGACATCAAGGCTCGTGGGTTCACCACGGTGGCGGAAGCCCTGCAGCAGTCCTCGTTCGCGACCGGCTCGGTGCAGGGTTCGCAGTTCTCGGCGGGCTTCACGCCGACGGCGCAGACCCTGAGCATGTTCGGCATGCCGGTAGGTTTCGTGAAGTACCTCATCGACGGGCGCCCGATGGGCAACTTCCCGGGCCTCTACAACGGCAGCGATGTCTTCAACAACCTCAGCGGCATCCCGACCGAGATGGTCGATCGCATCGAGATCCTGCCTGGCGGACAATCCTCGCTGTACGGCTCGGACGCGATCGCCGGCGTGGTCAACATCATCCTCAAGAAGCACCTGGATGGCGGGCCGGTCGTCGATGCGCGCTACGGCTGGCACAGCGACGGCGGCGGGGCTAGCCGTCGCATCAGCGTGGCGGACAACTTCAGCGCAGGCCGTTTCAACCTGCTGGTCGGAGGCCAGTTCGAGAGCACCCAGCCGATCTGGCGCCGCGATCGCGACCTGACCGCCCACTACTACACCCACGGCACCAGTCCCGCGGTGGCGTCACGCGACTACCTGGTACTGGGCTACTTCACCGGCTACCATTTTTTCGACCCCGACAACTGCAGCGGCCTGACCGACCAGTGGTACGGCAACGAGGGCAAGCGGCACCGCGCCGGCAAGGGCGACTACTGCGGCTCTTTCACCAGCCCCGGCTACGCGACGCTGACCACCGACAACAAGCAGGCGAACTTCTACACGCATGCGACGTTCGACGTGAACGACAACCTGCAGTTGTACGGCGACCTGCTCTACAACTACCAGGAGCAGAAATACACCAACGGCGCCGGCTACACCTGGTGGGGTACCAATGTGGTGACCGCCGCTGCGGGTGGCGGCTACTTCTGGGATCCGCGCATCGGTGACTACATGCTGGTGCAGCGCAACTTCTCTCCGGAAGAAGTTGGCGGTTACAAGAACATCATGAGCAAGGACACCGAAAACTCCTACATGCTCACGCTCGGCGCCAAGGGCACGTTCGGCCAGTCCAGCTGGGACTACGAATTGTCCTTCATGCATTCGGACGACAAGCTGCAGAGTCGCGTATTCCAGCGCTTCACCAAGCCGATAGAGGATTACTTCGCCTCCCACGTGATGGGGCCGCAGATGGGCACCTACTACGGCTATCCCGTGTTCCAGCCGGACTACGAGGCGCTCTACCATCCCGTCTCCAATGCCGACTTCCGCGCCTTTACCGGCTACACCGAAGACAACGCGAAGACCTGGGACAACCTGCTGCGTGCCCAGCTGACCAACGGGTCGTTGTTCTCCCTCCCCGGCGGCGACGCAGGCATTGCCATGGTGCTCGAGGGTGGCAACGAAGGCTGGAACAGCACCCCGGACCCCCGGCTGCTGCAGGACATCGACTACAACGGGAACCAGGTTCCGTATGTCTGGGGCTGGAGCGCCACGCCGGGTGCCGGCCACCGCTCGCGCTACGCGGCCACCACCGAGCTTCGCCTGCCGGTGCTGAGCCGGCTCACGCTCGATGTTTCGGGTCGCTACGACAGCTACAACGTGGCGTCCAGCCGCGTGAGCCACAAGACCTACAACTTCGGCATCGAATACCGGCCGTTCGAAACCCTGCTGCTGCGCGGCCGCTACGGCACCGCCTTCAAGGTGCCCACCCTGAGCGACGAATTCCAGGGCCTCAGCGGCTACTACAGCAGCGTCACCGACTATCTCAACTGTGGTCGCCTCGGCTTCTCCGGGGCAAACATCGACCAATGCCCGACGCCCTACGACAACGAGCAGTTCAACGGCCACACCTCCGGCAACCCGGCGCTGAAGCCGATCACCGCCAAGGTGTGGACCTACGGCTTCGTGTGGGCTCCCACTCCAAAGCTGTCCTTCAACGTCGATTATCTGCATTGGGACATCAGCAACGAGGTCGCCCAAGTCAGTGCGGACCAGCTGTCGAACACCCAGTACCTGTGTGATATCGGCACGCTGGACATGAACTCGACCACCTGCAGCATGGCATTCAGCCTGGTTACCCGCGGCCCGGGCCAGGGCAATCTGCTGGGCCACATCATTTCGATCGCCACGCCGAAACAGAACGTGGCGAACGAGAAGGTCAACGCACTCACCGCCGGCGTGAACTACGTGCAGGACATCGGTCGCTTCGGCCAGCTGGCACTGAACCTGTCCTACTCGGACATGTTCAAGCACACCTACCAGGACTACCCGACCGACGAGCCGGTGGATCTGCTGCGCCACCCCAACTGGAGCACGGATTTCAAGTCCAAGGCCAACGGCTCGATCACCTGGTCGAACGCGAAGTGGAGCACCACGCTGTACGCAAACCGGTTCGGAAGCACGCCGAACTACCTGGCCAGTTCGCTCGACAACTACACCTCCCCGGGCACCGGCCGGCTGGGGTCGTGGACGCTGTACAACGCGAGCGTCACATTCAACCCGACCAAGGCGCTTGGCCTGTCCCTGATGGTGAACAACCTGTTCGACAAGATGCCGCCCAGGGACACCAGCTACAGCGGTCTCACCGCCGAGCCGTACAACATCTTCAACTACAACGTGTTCGGGCGCGCGATCTACGTCGAGGCGAGCTACAAGTTCGGCCGATAGCCGCACCCGGATGCAAAACGCGACGGCCCCGCCCTGGCGGGGCCGTTTTTTTTCGGGCAGCGGGGGGGGGCGCTAGACCTCGATGCCCGCGCCGACCAGCAACTCGCGCAGCGGCGCCAGCGCCTCGCCGTACTTCCGCCAGCGCTGCAGCGCGCTGCGATAGATCGGAGCACGCACCTGCACGGCACTGGCGGTGGCCACCGGCGACGGATTGGCCTCGAATCGCAGGCAGTCCTCGTGCCACGGCAGAGCGCAGAACTCGATGATGCGACGGGACATGCGCTCCTGGTCGTCCACCAGGGCCTCGTAATCCACCTCGAGCACCCGCCCGGGAAACACGCGCTGCCAGTGGCGCATCATCGCGTCGAAAAGGATGTAGTAGCGGCCCGTATCGAGCAGGTCGAAGGAGTAATCGAAATACGGCGAGTTGGGCGCGAACAACTGCCGAAAATTGCTCAGGCAGGTGTCCATCGGGTTGCGGCGCAGGCACACGATCTTCGCGTTGGGCAATGCCTGGGCGATATAGCCCACGTAGAGAAAGTTGTGCGGCAGCTTGTCCACGAAATGCGGCGTTCTGCCCGTGGCCGGCCGGGTGCTGTCCAGGTAGGTCTGCCCCAGCGTGCGGAAATCAACGTGACGGGTACCGGCGACGGTCTCGATATCCAGCAGCGAGCGGGTGTGGGTGCCGGACATGAACTTCAGCGCCATGCCGAAGTTCAGCATCTCGCCCGCCGAATGGACGTCCGGATGGCTGGATATGATGCGCTCGACCAGGGTGGTGCCGGTGCGGGGCATCCCCACGACGAAAATGGGCTCCTCGCTGGCGCACCCTCGGCTCGGCGGGGGCGGTTCCGGAAACCGTGCCTGCAGCGCGGAGAAAAGCTGTTCATCGCGCGCGATCCGGTAATCGCGGCCCTTGCCTGCGGCAGCCTTGCCCCTGGCCATGTGATCGAGCGCCCTGGCGTATTCGCCCAGATCCTCCAGTTCCTTGGCCAGCGCCATGTTCAGGCACACCTGGGCCTGCGTTTGCCCGGCGTCGGGGCCAACCTCGCCCAGCTCCGCTTCCAAGCGCGCCACGTGGTTGGCCACGGGGGTCTGGCGCCGCAGTTGGGCCAGCGTCAGATGCGCCCGCCAGTAGCGCGGTTCCAGTGCAAGGCAGGCTTCAATCTCGCGCTCGGCGCCATCGATGTCGCCGACGGCAACCATCGCGGTGGCCAGGTTGTAGTGGTAGACCGCGTGACCGGGCGCGCTGGATGCGGCCTGGCGGAATACCTCGACGGCCTGGTCATGGGCTGCGATCTGCGTATAGACCACGCCCAGCGTATCCAGCGTCTGGGCGCGCCCGGGCGCGAGCGCGAGCGCGCGATCGGCTTCCTGCCGCGCGTCCCGCGTGCGGCGCGCCAGGACCAATGCCTTGGCGTGGTGTACCGCGAATTCGGCATTGTCGGGCGCCATCGTCGCCGCCCGGCCAAGGCTGTCGATGGCTTCGGGAAGCTGTTGCATCTCGAGGCTGGCGATGCCTGCGATGTAGTACAGCATCGGGTGCGGCGGCAAGTCGGCCTTCAGCGTCCTGGCCAGGGCCAGCGCTTGCGGCCATGCACGCTGATTGAACAGGACGGTCAGGTGCTCGAGGGTGGGCAGGTCGGTCATGGCTGCGGCGTGTCGAGGGACGGCGGCGGTTGCGTCAATTGCCCTGCAAGAATGCAACAAAAAGGAACGATAGCGGTGCCAGGAACAATCCGCATGGCGTGGCGGTTGCCGGGCAGCCGCGCCGCGGCGAAACGACTTGTCCGCGCCTCGACCCGAGACCGGAGGCGGTGCGTTCGTGCACATGCATCGCCGTGAACCGGCCTTCCGGCAGCGGCTTGGCGTTGCCTTATGCCGTATTGCAGCATTGGGGTAGAATGGGTGTTTCCTCCGCACAGCGCCCCCTTCCCGCATGATCGCATTCGACGGGCAAAGCGCCCTCTCGCCGTTCCGCCTCGAACGACTCAATGCACGGCTCGACGCCGTGCACCGGGGTGTGCGCGTGCAATCCGCCTGGCATGTGTTCGTGCTCGACATGGACGCGGCGCCCGAAGGCGAGCAGCGCGAGCGCCTGCTGGCCGTGCTGGAGGCGAAGGATGCCGCTCCGCAGCCGGCCACGCTGTGGGTGGTGCCGCGGCTGGGCACGATCTCGCCGTGGTCGAGCAAGGCCACCGACATCCTGCATGGCGCGGGTTTCGACGTGCGCCGCGTCGAGCGCGGGCTGGCCTGGCAGATCAGCGGCCTGCCCGATGCCGGCGCGCCGGATCACGCGGCGATCATGGATCTGCTGCATGACCCGATGACGCAATCGGTGCTGACCCGGCTGGACGATGCGCGGGGCCTGTTCCTGGCCGGCCATCCCGGTGATCTGGTGCACGTGGCGCTGGGCGCGCAGCCGAAGCAGGCGCTGGAGCAGGCCAATGCGCGGCTGGGTCTGGCCCTGGCCGACGACGAGATCGACTACCTGGTCGAGCGCTACGCCGAGCTGGGCCGCGACCCCACCGACGCCGAACTTTTCATGTTCGCCCAGGCCAACTCCGAGCACTGCCGGCACAAGGTGTTCAACGCCAGCTGGACGGTGGACGGCGAGGAACAGGACCAGACCCTGTTCGGCATGATCAAGCACACTCACCGGCAGTCGCCGGCGCATACGCTGTCGGCGTACAGCGACAACGCCGCCGTGATCGAGGGCAGCACCGGGCGACGCTTCTTCGCCGACCCCGCCGATCGCGTGTGGCGCGGCCACGACGAGCGCATCGACTACGCGATCAAGGTGGAGACGCACAACCATCCCACCGCGATCGCACCCTGGCCCGGCGCAGCCACCGGCGCCGGCGGCGAGATCCGCGACGAGGGGGCCACCGGCCGCGGCGGCAAGCCCAAGGCCGGGCTCACCGGCTTTTCGGTGTCCGACCTGCGCATCCCGGGCGCCCCGCAGCCGTGGGAAGTGAACCGTCCGCTGCCGCCGCGGATGGCCAGCGCGTTCGAGATCATGCGCGACGGCCCGCTGGGTGCGGCCGCATTCAACAACGAGTTCGGCCGGCCCTGCCTGGGCGGCTATTTCCGCGCCTGGGAAAGCGAAGTGCCGGGTCAGGCCGGGGTCCGCCGCGGCTACGACAAGCCGATCATGCTCGCCGGCGGCCTCGCCAACCTGCGCCCCGACCACGTGCTGAAGCGCACGGTGCAGCCCGGTCATGCGGTGATCGTGCTGGGCGGCCCGGCCATGCTGATCGGGCTGGGTGGCGGCGCAGCCTCGTCGGTCGCCGGCGGTGCGTCGAGTGCCGAACTGGACTTCGCCTCGGTGCAGCGCGACAACGCCGAGATGGAGCGGCGCTGCCAGGAAGTCATCGACGCCTGCTGGGCGCGCGGCGAGCACAACCCGATCGTCAGCGTGCACGACGTCGGCGCCGGCGGCCTCTCCAACGCGATCCCCGAACTGCTCAACGATGCCGGCGTCGGCGGCGTGATCGATCTGTCGAAAATCCCCTGCGACGATCCCTCGCTGTCGCCGATGCAGGTGTGGAGCAACGAATCGCAGGAGCGTTACGTCCTCGCCATCGCGCAGGAGAACCTCGCCGAATTCGAAGCGATGTGCCAACGCGAACGCTGCCCCTACGCCGTCGTCGGCACTGCCACCGAAGAACGTCGCCTGCTGGTGACGCGCTCCGCTCTTGCTTCTCCCTATTCCCCATTCCCTATTCCCGATTCCCTCGAAGCCGTCATCGACCTGCCGATGGACGTCCTCTTCGGCAAACCGCCGCGCATGCATCGCGATGCCACGCGCATCCAGCCGCGGATGGACCTGCTGCCCGACCTCACCGCCATCGACCTGGACGAGGCGCTGCTGTGCGTGCTGCGCCTGCCCACGGTGGGCAGCAAGAGCTTCCTGATCACGATCGGCGACCGCACCGTGGGCGGCCTCAACCATCGCGACCCGATGGTCGGCCCGTGGCAGGTGCCAGTGGCCGATTGCGCGGTGACGCTGGCCGATTTCGACGGCTACTCCGGCGAGGCGATGGCGATGGCCGAGCGCGCGCCGGTGGCCGTGCTCGACAGCGCCGACGCGGCGCGCCTGGCGGTGGGCGAAGCGATCACCAACCTGGCCGCGGCCCCGATCGCATCGCTGGGCGAGGTGCGCCTGTCGGCCAACTGGATGGCTGCGGTGAATCACCCGGGCGAGGATGCCGCCTTGTTCGACGCGGTGAAGGCGGTGGGCCTGGAGCTGTGCCCGCAATTGCAGATCTCGATCCCGGTCGGCAAGGATTCGCTGTCGATGCAGGCGGTGTGGACCGACGAGGGGCAGGAGCAGCGCACGGTGTCGCCGGTGTCGCTGGTGATCACCGGCTTCGCCCGCGTCGGTGACGTGCGCCGCACGCTGACGCCGCAACTCAAGCTCGACCGTGGCGCCACCGACCTGTGGCTGATCGACCTGGGCGCCGGGCGCGATCGCCTCGGTTGCTCGGCGCTGACCCAGGTGTTCAACCGCTCCGGCGGCATCCCGCCCAACCTGGACGACGCCAAGCGACTCAAGGCGCTGTTCGAGCTGATCCAGCAGGCCAACGCGAACGGCCTGCTGCTGGCCTACCACGACCGCTCCGACGGCGGCGTCATCACCACCTTGCTGGAGATGGCCTTCGCCGGCCACTGCGGCCTGGAGCTGCATCTCGACGGCTGGGCCGAAGCCACCTTGCGCGCGCTGTTCAACGAGGAACTGGGCGCGGTCGTGCAGGTGGCCGAGGCCAACCGCGAGGCGTTCGAATCGCTGCTGGTGAAGTTCGGCCTGGCCGGCATCAGCCACCGCATCGGCCGGCCGAAGGAGAAGCTCGGCATCAAGCTGTTCCTCGGCGACGAAATCTTCGTCAAGTGGAACTGGAGCAAGCTGTACAAGGCCTGGAACGAAACCAGCCACGCCATGCAGCGCCTGCGCGACAACCCGCAGAGCGCCGACGCGGAACTGGAGTGGCGGCTGGACGACGCCGATCCCGGCATCACCCCGAAGCTGGGCTTCGACCCGGCCGAGGACATCGCCGCGCCGTTCATCGCCCGCGGCACGCGGCCGCGCGTGGCGATCCTGCGCGAGCAGGGCGTCAACGGCCAGGTCGAGATGGCCGCGGCGTTCACGCGTGCCGGTTTCGAGGCGGTGGACGTACACATGTCCGACCTCGCCAGCGGCCGGGTGCAGCTGGCCGACTTCCGCGGCTTCGCCGCCTGCGGCGGTTTCTCCTACGGCGACGTGCTCGGCGCCGGTCGCGGCTGGGCCACTTCGATCCTCTACAACGACATGTTGCGCGCGCAGTTCGAGGCGTTCTTCGCCGACCCGACGAAGTTCGCGCTGGGCGTGTGCAACGGCTGCCAGATGCTGTCGCAGCTGAAGGAGATCATCCCCGGCGCGCAGCACTGGCCGAAGTTCCTGCGCAACGCGTCGGAACAGTACGAGTCGCGCGTGGCCACGCTGGAAGTGCTCGATTCGCCCAGTATCTTCTTCCAGGGCATGGCCGGCTCGCGCATCCCGGTGGCGGTGGCGCACGGCGAGGGGCGGGTGAGTTTCCCGCAGGTGTGCAGCCCGTCGAAATCGCACGGCGCGGTGCGCTTCGTCGACAACCGCGGCAAGCCGACCGAGAACTTCCCGCTCAACGCCAACGGTTCGCCCGGCGGCCTGGCCGGCTTCACCGCCGCCGACGGCCGCGTGACGATCATGATGCCGCACCCGGAGCGGGTGTTCCGCAGCGTGCAGATGAGTTGGCATCCGGAATCGTGGGGCGAGGATTCGCCGTGGATGCGGATGTTCCGCAACGCACGCGTGTGGTGCGGCTGATCGATGGCATGTGGCGGCGGTGCTGAGCGATGGCTCGGCGCCGCCCTGCGTGGATGACCGTCGGCTGCACCGTGCTGTGGGTATTGCTGCTGGCGCTGCTGCCATGGTGGCTGGGTCTGCCGGCCTTGCTGGCGCTCGCCGCGGCGGTCCTGCTCCTGCAGCAACGGCTGGCTGCGCCGCATGCCGCGCTGATCCGCCACGCCCTGCGCTGGGGCCTGCCGGGCGGGCTGTTCGCCTTGCAGCTCGCGCTCGGTGGCGACGCCTTCGCCTGGGGCGCGGCCCTGCTGGGAGCGCTGGTCGGCTACACGCTGCTGGCCGGACTGGAAGCGTGGCTGGACCGGGACTTGCGCCGTGCGCCTGCCGGCGCGGCCGCCGCGGAGTGGCCCGAACTCGCCCGCGCGCCGATCGGCCCGCCGGCTGAAATCATCGAACTGGTGCCGCCGCAGTGGCATGAGGCGTGCGGCGAGCTGCCCGACCCGCTGGGTGGCTCGGTGCACTGCGAGTCCGGCGGTTGCCGCTTCGACGACGGCCTGCGCGTGGACCTGCCGGACGGCTCGGCCCGCATCGCCTTCAGTCCCGGCGGACGCTGGCTTGCCGCATGCACCGGCGAGCGCGGCGTGCTGCTGTGGGATCGCCAGCACGACCGCCAGCACCGGCTGCGCCATTGGCAACTGTCCGGCTGGCACCACGAACAACCCTGGCTCAGCCGCCGCGAGGAAGCCATGCCGCTGGCGCTGGCCGCCGTGCTGGGCCAGGACGACGAGCCGCCACACGCGTAGGAACCCGTTCGCGGGCGATGCCTTTGGCTCTTGCCATTCCCGGACCCCGGCCCGGCTGTTCACCGATGGGAGGAGTCCGCGCATACTTGGCGGATGAACTCCCCGGATCCCCGCTATTCGCCAGCACCGCCGACGCTCAGCGTGATCGTGGTGGCGGCCGACAGCGGCCCGGATCTGCGCGATTGCGTGCGCCGCGTGCTTGCCTGCCGGCTGCCGCTGGAACTGATCCTGGTCGACAACGCTTCGCGCGATGGCGTACCCCCCGCGATTGCGCGCGCGCACGAGCACGACGAGCGGCTCAAGCTGATCTGCAGCCATCGCAACATCGGCTTCGGCCCGGCGGTGAACCTGGGCGCGAAGCAGGCCGCCGGCCGCTCGCTGCTTATCCTCAACCCCGATTGCCTGATCGGCGAGGACGACCTCAAGCGGTTGCTGGCGGTGCAGGCTGCGCATCCGAAGGCCGGCTTGATCGGCGCGGTGGTGTGCGACGCCGAGGGTCGGCCTGACCCCGCCTCGCGGCGGCGCGATCCGCTGCTGCACCGCTCGCTCAACACGCTGCTGGGACGGTCGGGCGAGACGGTGGAAGTCGGCGGCGAGATTCCCGCCGAGCTGGTCGAATGCGAGGCGGTCTCCGGCGCGCTGATGTTGCTGACCCGCGAGATGTTCGAGCGCCTGGGCGGCTTCGACGAGAAATACTTCCTGCATTGCGAGGATCTGGACCTGTGCCGCCGCGTGCGCGACATCGGCTATCAGGTGCTGCTGGCCGGCGACGTGCGCGTGGCCCACGGCAAGGGCAGCTCCAGCCGCCATCGCCCGGTGTTCGTCAGCCGGCACAAGCACCGCGGCATGTGGCGCTGGTTCCGCCAGCACGATCCCGCCGCGCGCAACCCGTTCGTGTCGGCAGCGGTGTGGCTGGGCATCTGGACGCACTTCGTGCTGCAGATCCCCGGCCAGTGGTGGCGGCTGAAAACGAGAAGCAAGTGAGGGAGGCCAGAGGCAATATCGTCTCTGCGCGCCGTTGCCGTCTTCTCACTCCAAACTCCTCTCCACTCACTCCTCGCCCATGACTCCCCGCACTCTTGCCACCCTGGCCACCCTCGGCCTGATCGCGATGACGGCGGTGTGGGGCTCGACCTTCGTGCTGATCAAGGACGTGCTCGGCCGCATGCCGGTGGCGGATTTCCTGGCCGTGCGTTTCGTCGTGGCGGCACTGGCGATGCTGGTCCTGTTCGGGCGGCAGGTGTGGCGGCTCGGCGCGGTGCAGATCCGGCGCGGCCTGCTGCTGGGCATGATCTATGGCATCGGCCAGCTGGTGCAGACCTGGGGGCTGGCGCTGATCTCGCCCAGCGTCAGCGGCTTCGCCACCGGCATGTACGTGGTGTTCACTCCGATCCTGGCGCTGCTGGTGTTGCGCCAGCGCGTCACAGCCAGCGTGTGGCTGGCCATCGCCGTGGCTACTGCAGGCCTGGCCTTGCTTACTCTCGACGGTGTCGAGATCAACCTGGGCGTGTGGCTGACCCTGGCGTCGGCGGCGTGCTACGCGCTGCACATCGTGCTGCTGGGCCAGTGGTCGCACCACGGCGAGGCGTTCGGTCTGTCGGCCGTGCAGATGGTGGCGATCGCCGTGGTCTGCTCGCTGGCCACCTTGCCGCACGGTCCGATGTTGCCGCCCGATCCCGGCGCGTGGTTCGTCGTGCTGTACATGGCGCTGATCGCCGGCGCCGGCGCGATGGTGATGCAGACCTGGGCGCAATCGCACCTGCCTGCCGCGCGCGCGGCCATCGTGATGACCACCGAGCCGGTGTTCGCCGCTGCCTTCGCCGTACTGCTCGGCGTCGATGCGCTGACCTGGCGCATGCTCGCCGGCGGCGGTCTGGTACTGGCGGCCATGTACCTGGTGGAACTGATGCCGCGACGCGGCGAGCTGCCGGCCGAGGCGGTGCATCACGAGGTGTGAAGGCGTTTCCCCGTCGCCGGAATCGCCCGCGGCTGCAGCGCGATCCTGACCAGATACACGATGATCGCCACGTTGCCGACCAGGGTCGCCAGCTTGATCCAGCCGAAGTGGTACAGCGTCTCGTAGAGTTCCAGCGGGATCAGCGAGCCGGTGGCGATCACGGTGAACCATTCCGCCCAGTGCTTGCCCAGCCACAGGCCGACGCCCTCGATGCCGAACAGCACGGCGTAACCCAGCGCCACCAGTCCCACCGCCTCGAACTTGCCGGGGCCGAGCTGGTGCAGCAGTTCCACCAGCTTCCAGCGCAGGCCGTTGCTGTCGGCCAGCGACAGATGCTCGAGCCAGTGCACCAGTTGCTCGAAATTCTGCTGCCGGTAGAAGTGGAACGCGGCCAGCGCCACCAGCAACAGGCAGCTGGTCTTGATGATTTCGTAGATCGCGATGACGCGCAGGCCGGCGTGGTGCTGGCCGGGCACGGTCGTCGCGGGAAGGACTGCGTCGGCGGATGGGGAGTTGGGCATGGGCGGGGAGGACAGGGGAAGCAGCCATTTTCGCCGATCAGGCGTGGTGCCGCCTGTGCGTGATGGCACGAGTTCGCGGAAACGGAGCTTCGTGCGATCTTGACAGCCGGCCTGGATCAGCCAAACCTGCAGCGGTTGATCGCCCCGGATGGAGGTCGGTCGCTTGCCGAGGGCATCGGGTGCCGCGGGTAGGCCTGTCTTTTTTTGGCCGAGCTTGGCATGTGTTGCAGAGGGGGGCGCAAGTCGGTGCGGGTCATGAATGGTTGGCAGCGATCGCGGATGGGCCGCCGCATCGGGGAAACATGGCGGCCTCGACTCCGCGCGGCGCCAACAGGCAAATGGACAGGTACCTCGGGGTCCGAGCCGTTCTGACCCGAGCAGTCCATGCGAATTCCGGAGCTGGCTTGCCGGCGCCGATCGGAACAACAAAAGGGAGACAAACGGATGTTCGATCATCTCGCTATCGACGTGGACTACCTGGCCGACTGGAGCACCGGGCGCCGGCAACAGCACAGCCTGTACATTCCCGGTTCGACGCTGCTGGAGTGGGTGGATGCAGCCGCGCGTGCCGTGCAGGCGGGTGCCAGCGCGCCTCCGGGGAGCGGCTCCCAAGCTGATCCTTACGTCCTTGGTGGGTACGGCAGTTACGCCGGTGCTTGGCAAGCTGCGGCGAGCCGACGTTCGCAGGACCTGTATTTTTCCATCGCCGGTCGCCTGATCCGCAAGATCAAGGACGGAAGCCATGGTGGTTTCGCCGACGGGTGTTACATGTGCGACGTCGGCTATTCGGGTACCGACGCTCGCGCCGGCACCATCTGGAATCGGGCTGACGGCGCGAGCTATCGCGAGTTCGGCAAGTTCATACACGAAGGCAACACGGTTTCCGGCATGGAAGGCGTGGTCTGGTCGCAGCGGGTCGCGGCGTCCCTGCGGGGTGTGCTCAAGGGCACCGCTCCCAGAACCGGCGGTGGACTCCAGGCGAAGGGCACGCGCTGGACCGTCGACATGAACCCCGACGAGTCGAAACGCAAGGCTCCGCAGAAGGCCTCGGCCCCGCAGACGGCTGGTGCAGCTGACACCATCTCGGCCTTGCCGCTGCTGTCTGCAGTCATGTTCATCGCCGAGCCGATGCGCAATGCCCGTGCCTGGATGATGGGACTGATGATGCTCGACCTGATGGGTACGGAGTACCAGGCCCCGACGCCAACGGCACATGGCAAGCACTTCACTTTCCAGCGTGCGTTCGTCCATCCGTCCCGTCTGGACGACCCGGCCTGGAGAGGGGAGACGAACACCGCCAACGACACGGCGCCCGCAGCCTGGGTCAACCGGCAAGCCAGGGGCGACCGCCGAACTGCGGCGAGCATGGCGCGCCCGGGGAGCGCCGCGGTCGAGGGGCTGTATCCGCCGTCGCCGAAATGGTCCGGGCGATCATCGGCGCGCATTGACGTCGCCAATGACTATATCCAGGCCAAGGAAACGGCGATCGTGTGCCGCTGGCTTGAACAGGAGTTCAACGCGTATGTCGGAAGCGTCGTTGTGGCGAAAGCGCTGGCCGGTGGGCCAGGCACCCGTCGAAACGCCATGACCGCCTCCTTCGGCAGCGAAAGTGCCATGCGCGGGTTTGCGGACGACCTGGAACGGGTTATCAAGATGGAGTTGATCCAGCGCAGGGCGGCATCGTTCGATACGCCCGGAGTCCTGTTCCGCTGACGCGAGTCGGAACAGGGGCCGGGACTGCGGTGCCAAACCTGCGCGGGTCGGCTGGCGCACCGGGATCTTTCGTGGAGGTCGGTGTGCGCGCCTCACTCTTCGTTTTACCCACTACCGAGGCCAGCCATGTCCCTTCCCGTCGAGCATTCCGCTGCCGCGGACGAACCCGCACCGCATGGCCCGTCGGCTGTCGGCCTGCGCGATGCGAAGCTCGGCGGCTGGTATCGAGAGGACAGCGGTGAGCTGTTTCGCGGCGTGCCGATCGGTCCCGGCGACGTGGTGGTGGATGTCGGCTGCGGCGCCGGCGTCAACAGCGTGTTCTGCGCGCGTCACGGCGCCCGTGTCTACGCCATCGACCGCGAGCCGCAGGTGATCCGCGAGGTGCGCGCCCGACTGAGCGTCGAGGGCCGCGGCACGCAGACCGCGCTGGTCAGCGACGCGAACCCGCTGCCGCTGGACGACGGCATCGCTACGCGGGTGATCTGCACCGAGGTGTTGCAGCACGTCGACGATCCGCGCCAGGTGCTGGCCGAGCTGTTCCGTGTCGGCGCGTCCGGCGCCATGTACCTGCTCAGCGTGCCCGGCGCGTTGCAGGAGACATTGCAGGAAAAGGTGTTGCCGCCGGAGTACCGCGAGCTGCCCGGCGGCGCACTGCGGGTGATCGGACGCGACGAGTTCGCGCAATGGATCGGCGAGGCCGGCCTGGTGGTGGTGGAGCACACCCAGCACGGCTTTTTCTGGTCGATCTGGTGGGCGCTGTTCTGGGGGTGCCGGGTGGAGCTGCACGACCCCGCGCACCCGGTACTCGATCACTGGACCGCGGCCTGGCAGGCGCTGCTGGACATGCCGCAGGGTGGGCAGCTCAAGCAGCAACTGGACGAGTTCATGCCGATCAGCCAGATCGTCGTGGCGCGCAAACCCTGAAGCTGGCACGCCGTGCGGCGTGGACGCTCAGCAGCAGCGCCCGCCGCCGCCCTTGTAGCGCGCTTCCTGGCGCTCGCGGAAGAACTCGCCGTAGCTCGGCACCTTGCGTTCGGGATGGTGTTCGCGCAGGTGCTTCACGTAACCGTCGTAGTCGGGAATGCCGCAGCACAGGCGGGCGGTCTGCACCGCCCACTTGCGCATGGACTGGAACGTCGCGTTCATCTCAGCCGGCCACGCTGCTCAGCGCCACGTACGGCTCTTCGTGGGCGGTGGGATGGTTGGTACGCCACGCCTTGACCAGCGAGCGCAGGCAGAACAGCACCATCACCACGACCAGCGCCATGAACAGGCCGGTGAGGGCCATGTCGACGTAGTTGTTGGTGACGATCTGCTGCATGGCGGTGGTGGTCTTGGCCGGCGCCAGCAACTGGCCCTGCTGCATGGCGTCGGCGTACTTGTTGGCCGCGGCGGTGAAGCTGATCGGGCCGACCAGCTTCTGGTAGCCGGCGGTGAGCGTGCACACGATCAGCCACAGCGCCGGGATGCCGGGCACCCACACGTAGCGCTCGCGCTTGAGTTTCACCACCACCACGGTAGCCAGCATCAGCGCGATCGCGGCGAGCATCTGGTTGGCGATGCCGAACAGCGGCCACAAGGTGTTGATGCCGCCCAGCGGGTCGACCGCACCCTGGTACAGGAAGTAGCCCCAGATGAACACGCAGATCGCGGTGGCCAGCAGGTTGCCGGCCCACGAATCGGTTTCCTGCAGCGGCTTGTGGATCAGGCCGGCGATCTCCTGGATCATGAAGCGGCCCACGCGCGTGCCGGCGTCCACCGTGGTGAGGATGAACAGCGCCTCGAACAGGATCGCGTAGTGGTACCAGAACGCCGTCAGGCCGCCGGAGGGCATGATGTTGTGCAGCAGCTGGGCCATGCCCACGGCCAGCGTGGGGGCGCCGCCGGCGCGGCTGAGGATGCTGTTCTCGCCAATGTCCTTCGCGGTCTGCAGCAATTGATCCGGCGTCACCACGAAGCCCCACTGGCTGATCGTGGTGGCCGCGTCCTGCACGGTGCTGCCGATGATTGCGCTCGGCGAGTTCATCGCGAAGTACACGCCCGGGTGCAGGTAGGCGGCGGCGATCAGCGCCATGATCGCCACGAACGCCTCCATCAGCATGCCGCCGTAGCCGACCATGCGTGCCTGGCCCTCGTTGGCCAGCAGCTTGGGCGTGGTGCCGGAGGCGATGATCGAGTGCCAGCCCGACACCGCGCCGCAGGCGATGGTGATGAACAGGAACGGGAACAGGTCGCCGGCGAACACCGGGCCGGTGCCGTCGATGAAGCGCGTCACCGCCGGCATCTGCAGGTCCGGTGCGGTGATCAGGATGGCCAGCGCCAGCAGCGCGATGGTGCCGATCTTGAGGAAGGTGGACAGGTAATCGCGCGGCGCCAGCAGCAGCCACACCGGCAGCACCGAGGCGACGAAGCCGTAGCCGATCAGCCACCAGGCCAGCGCCTTGGCATCCATGTCGAACAGCGGCGCCAGCGTGGCCGAGTCGGCCACGAACTTGCCGGCCCAGATCGAGAGCAGCAGCAGGATCAGGCCGATGATCGACACTTCGAGAATGCGTCCCGGCCGGAACCAGCGCATGTAGCCGCCCATCAGGAACGCGATCGGGATGGTGCAGGCCACGGTGAAGGTACCCCACGGGCTGTGCGTGAGCGCCTTGACCACCACCAGCGCCAGCACCGCCAGCACGATCATCATCAGCACCAGCACGCCGATCATCGCCACCAGGCCGGGCAGCGGGCCGAGCTCCTCGCGCAGCATGTGGCCGAGCGAGCGGGCGTCGCGGCGCAGCGACAGGCCGAGGATCATGAAATCCTGCACCGCGCCGGCAAACACCACGCCGAACAGGATCCACAGCGTGCCGGGCAGGTAGCCCATCTGCGCGGCCAGCACCGGGCCGACCAGCGGGCCGGCGCCGGCGATCGCGGCGAAGTGGTGGCCGAATACCACCCACTTGTCGGTGGGTACGTAGTCGAGCCCGTCGTTGCGCAGCACCGAGGGCGGTGCGCGGGTGGGGTCCAGCCGCAGCACCGAGTGCTCGACGAACTTGCCGTAGAAGCGGAAGCCGATCGAGAACACCGCGATGGCCGCGGCCACCAGCCAGATCGCGTTGACCGGTTCGCCGCGCCTGAGCGCAATCACGCCGAGGCAGGCTGCACCGATGATGGCGATGACGATCCAGACCAGCTTGCTGGCGACACCGGACCTGCGCACGGCGACTTGCATGGCGGTTCTCCTCGGCAATGCCGCAAGAATCGTCCTGCCGGGGGCGGGGGTCAATCCCGCAGGCGGCGTGCCGGCATTAGCCATTGGTCGAATGGCGCGCGCGCCCGGACCCGTTGCAGGAGACGCGACGGCGCTACACTGGCCGCCCTGTCGACTGCGAGGAGTTCGTCATGCGCGTCCTGGCTCACTGCAGTTTGCTGGCTGTGTTCCTCCTCGCTGCGAGCGCCCCGACGGCGGCTGCCAACCAGTTCAAGGACCTGTTGAACAAGGTCAGGCAGTCCACCCACGCCACGCCCGCGAACGGCAGCAACCTGCCGAGCAGCGATATCGCCGCCGGTCTCAAGGAAGCGCTGGCCAAGGGCACCACCCATGCGATCAACAGCCTCGGTCGCGACGGCGGCTTCTGGAACAACGCCAGAGTGCGCATCCCGTTGCCGGGCAAACTCGAACAGGCCGGCAAGCTGGCGCGCCAGCTCGGCCAGGGGGCGAAGGTGGACGCGTTCGAGCTGAGCATGAATCGTGCGGCGGAAAGAGCGGTGCCGCAGGTAGCCGATATCTTCGGCAACGCGATCCGCAAGATGACGCTCGACGATGCGCGCGGCATCCTCACCGGCGGCGACCACGCGGCCACCGACTACTTCCGCCGCGTCGCCGGCGACGCGCTGACCGCGCGCATCCGCCCGATTGTCGCCAAGGCCACCGACAGCGTCGGTGTCACCCAGAAGTACAAGGCGTTCACCTCCGGCAGCACCGCTGGTGCGCTGGGTGGGCTGCTGGGCGCGGTGGGCGAGGGCAAGTCGACGCAAGGCGGCAGTCCCCTGGATCTGGACGATTACGTCACCGCGAAGACCCTCGACGGCCTGTTCACCGAGATCGGCGCACAGGAGCAGGCCATCCGCACCAACCCCGCCGCGCGCACCACCGATCTGCTGAAGAAGGTATTCGGGCACTGACGGGAGACGACTCCCGATGGCACATGCCGCGTTCACGCAGACGCGGGCAGGATGACCGGCATGGCGAGAATGAGGCAGGCATGATTCACGAGATTCTCAAGATGGGCGACCCGCGACTGCTGCGCATCGCGCCGCCGGTGCCGGCGGCGATGTTCGGCAGCGCGGAGCTGGATACCCTGATCGCCGACATGTTCGAGACCATGCATGCCGCCGACGGCGTGGGCCTGGCCGCGCCGCAGATCGGGGTGAACCTGCAACTGGTCATCTTCGGCTTCGAACATTCCGAACGCTATCCCGACGCCCCCGAAGTGCCGCAAACCATTCTGCTCAATCCGGTGATCACGCCGCTTTCGCAGGACATGGAAGTGGGTTGGGAGGGCTGCCTGTCCGTGCCTGGCCTGAGCGGCGCGGTGAGCCGCTTCTCGCTGATCCGCTACGAAGGCGTCGACCCGCACGGCCAGCGCATCGAGCGCACCGCCGAGGGCTTCCACGCGCGCGTGGTGCAGCACGAATGCGACCACCTGATCGGACGCTTGTATCCGTCGCGGATCACCGATTTCAGCAAGTTCGGCTACACCGAGGTACTGTTTCCGGGCCGGCCGCCAGCGGATACCTGAACGCCCCGCTCAAGTGACGGGCGAGCCTGCCGTTACCGAGGCCATGAGCCCACGTTTTGGACACCTGCATGGCGGAACCCACCGGCCGGGAAGCCGCGCCTTCCCGGGGGTTACCCGCGCGTGCGGGGGGCCATGCTCATGAACCATCACGCCAAGCCACCATCGGGCAACAACGTCGACTGGAGCCATCCGGAGCTGCAATCGCTGCTGGGCAAGACCGAAGGCTGGAGCCTCGACAACCGCGGCGTGTTCTCGCCAGTCCCGTGCGAGCTGCACATCGGCTGGGGCGCCGGCGCGGTGCGCGCGGCAACCCTGGTGTTCGAGCGCGACGGCGTGATGGTGATCGAGGCGAATTTCCTCATCCAGATCGGCGAGAAGCTGCGCGTCGACCGCATCGTGCTGGGCTCGCTGCGTACCAACTGGGGCACCGTGGTGGAAGGCCGCGAAGGCCACCGCACGGAAGATCGCGCCAACGGCACCCGCGTGTACTGGGTGCACGTGCGCTGAAGCCGCGCGGGGCGGTGCCCGCGAACGCTCAGCCGCGGTGTGTCTGCGCGAAGCGCAGCCGACAAGCCGCCGGGCTGATCGCCATCTTGCGCCGGAAATGATGGCGCAGCGCGTGCTCAGCTGCGCCGGTGCCGGTTGATCATGTCGCCCAGTGCAAGCGTGGCGGCGCGCGCGGCGTCGGTGAAACCCTCGTCGTTGCCCGCGTAAAGGATCGCCCGCGAGGAGCTGATCATCAGGCCGGTGCCGTCGGCGGTGGCGCCATGTTGGAGCACGGCGTGCACGTCGCCGCCCTGGGCGCCGATGCCGGGCACCAGCAGCGGCATGTCGCCGACCGCGGCGCGTACCTTGCCAAGTTCCTCCGGCCAGGTGGCGCCGGTCACGAGCGCGCAGTTGCCGTTGCCGTTCCAGTCGCGGGCGATGGTCTCGGCCACGCGCAGGTACAGCGGCTGGCCGCCGCAATCCAGCGCCTGGAAATCCGCGCCGCCGGGATTGGAGGTGCGGCAGAGCAGGATCACGCCCTTGTCGGCGCGCTCCAGGAACGGCGCGATGGAGTCGCGGCCGAGGTAGGGGTTCAATGTCACCGCGTCGGCGCGGTAGCGCTCGAACGCCTCGGTCGCGTAATGCTGCGCCGTGCTGCCGATGTCGCCACGCTTGGCATCGAGGATCACCGGCACGGCGGGGTGTTTCGCGTGGATGTGCGCGATCAGCCGTTCCAGCGCGTCTTCGGCACGCAGCGCGGCGAAATGCGCAATCTGCGGCTTGAACGCGCAGACCAGGTCGGCGGTGGCGTCGACGATGGCGCTGCAGAACGCGAACACCGCGTCGGGCGTGTCGCGCAGATGCGCGGGGAATTTCGCCGGTTCGGGATCGAGGCCGACGCAGACCAGCGAGTCGTTGCGAGCCCAGGCCTGCTGGAGCGATTGCATGAAGTGCATCGGGATCTCCGTTCGAGAAACGAGTGAAGAAGAGTGAGGAGTGAGAGAGAGCTTGCAGGGTGAGGCCCTCTCTTTTCTCACTCCTCTCCACTCACTCCTGCTCTCAGGCCAGCTTCTTGTACTTCACCCGGTGCGGTCGCGCGCCTTCGTCGCCCAGGCGGCGCTTCTTGTCGGCTTCGTACTCGTTGTAGTTGCCGGGGAAGAACTCGACGTGCGAGTCGCCCTCGAAGGCGATGATGTGGGTGGCGATGCGGTCGAGGAACCAGCGGTCATGCGAGATCACGATCGCCGAACCGGGGAATTCGAGCAGCGCGTCTTCCAGCGCGCGCAGGGTTTCCACGTCCAGGTCGTTGGACGGTTCGTCGAGCAGCAGCACGTTGCCGCCCTGCAGCAGGGTCTTGGCCATGTGCAGGCGGCCGCGCTCCCCGCCGGACAGGCTGCCGACGATCTTTTGCTGGTCGGTGCCCTTGAAGTTGAAGCGGCCGATGTAGGCGCGCGACTGGATCTCGAAGTTGCCGATGGTGAGGATGTCCGAGCCGCCGGAGACCTCCTGCCACACGTTGTTCTTCGGATCGAGCGCCTCGCGCGACTGGTCGACGTAGGCCAGCTTGGTGGTGTGGCCGAGCTTCACTTCGCCGGAGTCGGGCTGCTCCTTGCCCATGATCATTTTCATCAGGGTGGATTTGCCGGCGCCGTTGGGGCCGATCACGCCGATGATCGCGCCCGGCGGCACCTTGAACGAGAGATCCTCGATCAGCACGCGGTCGCCGAACGACTTGGTGACGTTCTTGAACTCGATCACTTCCTGGCCCAGGCGCTCGCCCGGTGGGATGAAGATCTCGTTGGTCTCGTTGCGGCGCTGGTAGTCGACCGAGTTCAGCTCCTCGAAGCGGGCCAGGCGAGCCTTGCCCTTGGACTGGCGGCCCTTGGCGGCCGAACGCACCCACTCCAGTTCCTTCGCGATCGCCTTCTGGCGCGACTTCTCCTGGTTCGCTTCCTGCTTCAGGCGGGCATCCTTCTGCTCCAGCCATTCGGTGTAGTTGCCCTTCCACGGAATGCCGCGGCCGCGGTCGAGTTCGAGGATCCACTCAGCGGCGTTGTCGAGGAAGTAGCGGTCATGGGTCACGGCCACCACGGTGCCGGGGTAGTCGTGCAGGAACTTCTCCAGCCAGTCCACCGACTCGGCGTCCAGGTGGTTGGTCGGTTCGTCCAGCAGCAGCATGTCCGGCTTGGACAGCAGTAGGCGGCACAGCGCCACGCGTCGCTTCTCGCCGCCGGACAGCGGGCCGATCTTCGCCTCCCAAGGCGGCAGGCGCAGCGCGTCGGCGGCGACTTCCAGCTGGCGCTCCAACGCGTGCGCGTCGTTCGCGGCCAGGATGTTTTCCAGCTTCTCCTGCTCCTTGGCCAGCGCGTCGAAATCCGCGCCGTCCTCGGCGTAGGCGGCATACACCTCTTCCAGCCGCTTCTGCGCATCGAGGATCACCGAGACGCCTTCCTCGACCACTTCGCGCACGGTCTTTTCCGGGTTCAGGTCCGGCTCCTGGGCCAGATAGCCGACCTTGGTGCCGGGCTGAGCGCGTGCCTCGCCCTGGAAGTCGGTGTCCACGCCGGCCATGATGCGCAACACGGTGGACTTGCCCGCGCCGTTGACGCCGAGCAGGCCGATCTTGGCGCCGGGGAAGAAGCTGAGCGAGATGTCCTTGATGATCTGCCGCTTCGGCGGGACGATCTTGCTGACCCCGTTCATGGTGTAGATGTACTGCGAGCTCATGCAACCTCCGAAGGCGTGCGCCCCGCCGCCGGTAGTGTCGGCACGGGGATGGAATTCGACAAACCACGCATTATAGCGGTTTGCGCCGGCGTTACGCCGTTCAGCGCGCGGGCTTGCGCCGTCGTGGCGCCGCGGGCGTCGGCGCCAGGCCGGCCAGCAGCAGGTCGAGCAGCTGCGTGAATGCGGCGTCCTCGCCAGGCTGATCCCACAGGTGCGAGAGGCCCGGGTAGTGGAAGCGCGCGGTGGCGTCGAACAGGGCCCGGGCGGCAGCGGGGGGATCGAGCGGGCGGAAGTCGCCGCTGGCCACGCCGGCGGCGAGGATCGAGGCAATCTGCTGCTGCATGCGCGCCTTGTGCTCGGCGATCGCCTCGCCCGCCTCCGCCGCCAGCGCACTGTAGGTGGCGAACAGCTCGGGGTCGCCGAGCACGTTGTCGCGCTTGGTCTGGCGCAGGGTGGAGAACCACTGGCGCAGGCGCGCCGGCGGGGGCGTGCGGCTGTTGGCGATCGTCTGCAGCGGCGCCATCGACCGCGCCAGCCAGCCCTGCAGGACCGCTTCCCGCAGCGCCGCCTTGCTGGCGAAATGCCGATACACGCTGCCGTGGCTGACTCCCAGCGCCTGCGCCACGTCGACCACGGTCGCCTTGCCGGGGCCGTAGCGTCGCAGCACGTCTTCGGCGGCGGCGAGGATGCGTTCGGGCGTGAGTACGGAGTCGGTCATGCCGCCGATTCAAGCACATCGAGCGTGGCGCAGACGAGCTCGTCCGCCACATACCCCAGCGGGATCCGGCCGCAGACGTGTTCCGTCGCGCGCTTCTCGAACGCGATCCAGCCGCTGTTGAAGCCGTCCAGCATGGCGACGTGCCCGGAGATGCGGTCCGCCGGCATGCCCTCGTTCGCGAAGCGCGTCGCCCATTGGTCGCGCGGTATCGCGGTCGTCTCGATGTCGTGCTCCAGCACCGCGGCGAACGACTGTGCCATGTCGAGCGGGCTGTAGCGCCGCGGCCCTTCGACCTCGATCAACCGGCGACCGAACCAGGTTTCCTCCAGCGTGCTGGCGACGGTGCGGCCGACGTCGTCGGTGGAGACCATCGGTATCGCCCGATCGAGCGGCGACAGGAAGCTTTCCAGACGGCCTTCGAGTTGCGCCGGCACCACGTGCCGGCTCAGGTTCTCCATGAACCAGGCGGCGCGCACGTGGGCGCGGGGCAGGGGCAGCGCGTCCAGCGCCTGCTCCAGCAGGTGCTGGGGAGTGAGCAGGCCCAGGTCGCGCGTGTGCTGGGCGCCGATCGAGGACAGCGCCACCACCTTCGCCGGCGGTGCGTTGCGCAGGGCGGTGGCCAGCGCGGCGATCAGGGCGCGCGATTCGGCGAAGTCGGAACCGGGCGCGAGGCTGGCCGGCAAGGCGACGAACACGCCCTCGGTGCCGGCAAATGCCGCGGCCAGTGCCTCCGCTCCCTCGGCGACCACGAGGTCGACGCCGCGCACCGCTCGGGCCGCGGCCTTGTGCTTGCTGCGCACGATGCCGCGTACGCGCTCGCCGCGCTCGAGCAGGTACTTCGCGGCCGCGCTGCCGACCGGGCCGGTGATGTCCATGATGGCGTGCATGTGGGATCTCCTCGTCGGGCGGAAAGGTGGTTCAGCGTTCGCTGTCGAGCATGGCCATCTGGGCGGCGGCGTAGCGATCGCCGGCGGCGGCATCGGGTGGCACGGCGCGCTCGATCGCGGCGAGGTCGTGCGCATCCAGCGTGACGTCCAGCGCACCCAGCGCCTCACCCAGCAGCAGTTCGTTGTCGCCCATGCCGTAGAAATCACCGGTGTCGAGCAGGGTGACGCCGGCGTCCGGCGCGGCATGCACGGTGGCGATGCTTTCGCTGCGGTCGGTGCTGCCGTAGAAATCGGACATGCCCATGCAGCCGAGGCCGAGGGCGGAAACCGGCGGGCCGCTGCGGCCCAGGGTGCGGTGTTTCATGGGGTGTGCCTGTTCGTGGGAGTGGGAATAGTAGATATTTGACTAACAGATTTCAATATCTGTCAGTCAAATATTCATCCCGCACCGGGCCAACGGCGCGTCGGTGGCCGGAAATGCCGGCCGGGGCTACACTTTCCGACTTGCCCACCCGCCATTTCACGAGGCCAGAATGTTCCCCAAGGACTGCACGATTGCCGGTTACGACGACGAACTGGCCCAGGCCATCGCCCATGAAGGCCAGCGCCAGGAAGATCACGTCGAGCTGATCGCCTCGGAAAACTACGCCAGCCCGCGGGTGATGGAAGCGCAGGGCTCCAAGCTCACCAACAAGTACGCCGAGGGCTACCCGGGCAAGCGCTACTACGGCGGTTGCGAGTACGTGGACGTGGCCGAGAAGCTGGCGATCGAGCGGCTGAAGCAGCTGTTCGACTGCGACTACGCCAACGTGCAGCCGCACTCCGGCTCGCAGGCGAATCAGGCGGTGTACCTGGCGCTGCTTTCGCCGGGCGACACCATCCTGGGCATGTCGCTGGCGCATGGCGGCCATCTGACCCATGGCGCCAAGGTCAACATCAGCGGCAAGCTGTTCAACGCGGTGCAGTACGGCGTCGACGGCAGCGGCCTGATCGACTATGACGAACTGCAGCGCCTGGCCACCGAGCACCAGCCGAAGATGCTGGTCGGCGGTTTCAGCGCCTATTCGCAGGTGGTCGACTGGGCGCGCATGCGCAAGATCGCCGATTCAGTCGGCGCGATCTTCTTCGTGGACATGGCCCACGTCGCGGGCTTGGTCGCCGCCGGCGTGTACCCCAGCCCGCTGCCGCACGCGCACGTGGTCACCTCGACCACCCACAAGACCCTGCGCGGCCCGCGCGGCGGCATCATCGTGGCGAAGGGTGCTGGCGAGGAAATCGAGAAGAAGCTGCAGTCGATCGTTTTCCCCGGCATCCAGGGCGGCCCGCTGATGCACGTGATCGCGGCCAAGGCGGTGGCGTTCAAGGAAGCGCTGGAGCCGGCGTTCAAGGAGTACCAGACGCAGGTGGTGAAGAACGCCAAGGCGATGGCGAAAACCTTCATCGAACGCGGCTACAAGATCGTCTCCGGCGGCACCGAGAACCACCTGATGCTGGTCGACATGATCGGCAAGCCGATCACCGGCAAGGACGCCGAGGCCGCGCTGGGCAAGGCGCACATCACGGTCAACAAGAACGCCGTGCCGAACGACCCGCAAAAGCCCTTCGTCACCTCCGGCCTGCGCGTAGGCACCCCCGCGGCCACCACCCGCGGCTACAAGGAAGCCGATTGCATCGAACTGGCCGGCTGGATCTGCGACGTGCTGGACGCGCCGAACGACGCGGCGGTGATCGCCCGCGTGCGCGGGCACGTGACCGCGCAATGCAAGAAGTTTCCGGTCTACGGCTGAGAGCGAGAAGTGAGTCGAAGTGAGAAGTGAGAGAAGGCCGCCGCTGAGGCTTTCCTCTCGTTTCTCACTTCTCTACTCTCACTCCTGAACTTATGCATTGCCCCTTCTGCCAGCACGAAGACACCCGCGTGATCGACTCGCGCCTGACCGAGGATGGTTCCACGGTGCGGCGCCGGCGCGAGTGCCCGCAGTGCGGCGAGCGCTTCAACACGTTCGAGACGGCCGAGCTGAAGCTTCCGGCGATCGTGAAGAGCGGCGAGCGGCGCGAGGCGTTCGACGAGCGCAAGCTCAGAGTGAGTTTCGAGCGCGCGTTGCAGAAACGCCCGGTGGCCAGCGACGCGGTGGACGCGGCGGTGCGCGCGATCGTCAACGACCTGCGCCGCAGCGGCGAGCGCGAAGTGGCATCGCGCCAGGTCGGCGAGCTGGTGATGCGCGAGCTGAAGAATCTCGACCAGGTCGCTTACGTGCGCTTCGCCTCGGTTTACCGCAAGTTCGAGGATGTGCACGCGTTTCGCGAGGAGATCGAGAAGCTGGAACGCGACCTGCCGGGCCTGTCCGAGCTGCAATTGCCCCTGCTCGGCGGCGGCGCGCGCAAACCGTAGGAGCCCGCTCGCGGGCGATGCTTTTGGCGCGGGCATCGGGGATTCGTGATTCGAGATTCGTAACGGCAACAGCATCGTCCGCGAGCGGCTTCCTGCAATGACGGCATGACATTTTCCGGCACTGACCACGAACACATGGCGCACGCGCTGCGCCTGGCCGAGCGCGGCCTGTACACCACGCAGCCGAACCCGCGGGTAGGTTGCGTCATCGCGCATGGCGAGGCGATGGTCGGCGCGGGTTTTCATCGGCGCGCGGGCGAGCCGCATGCCGAGGTACATGCGTTGCGTGAGGCGGGCGAACGCGCGCGCGGCGCCACCGCCTACGTGACGCTGGAGCCTTGCGCGCACTACGGACGCACGCCGCCATGCGCCGACGCGCTGGTGGCCGCCGGTGTGTCGCGGGTGGTCGTGGCGGCGGAAGATCCGTTCCCGCAGGTGGCCGGTCGCGGCATCGACAAGCTGCGTGCCGCCGGCGTCGCAGTCGAAACCGGCCTGCTGCGCGAGCCGGCGCGGGAGTTGAACTGCGGCTTCCTCAGCCGGCACGAACGCGGTCGCCCGTTCGTGCGGGTGAAGCTGGCGATGAGCCTGGACGGGCGCACCGCGCTGGCCAATGGCGAGTCCAGGTGGATCACCGGCGAGGCGGCGCGCGAGGACGTGCAACGCTGGCGCGCGCGCAGCTCGGCGATCCTCAGCGGCAGCGGCACCGTGCTCGCCGACGATCCGCGCCTCACCGTGCGGCTGCCGGAGGACGAGGAGTTCACGCCGCCGCTGCGCGTGCTGCTGGACCGCCAGCTGCGCATACCCGCCGGAAGCCAGGTGCTGGACGGCACGGCGCCGACACTCATCCTGCATGACGCTGCGGCATCCTGCGCGGACGACCGCCTCGCGCGGGTTGAATGCATGGCCATGGCGACGCGGGACAACCTGCTCGACCTGCACGCCGTGCTCGCCCTGCTGGCCGGACGCGGCTGCAACGAGGTGCATGTCGAAGCCGGCCCGACCCTGTGCGGCGCGCTGTTCGCGGCCGGCCTGGCCGACGAACTGCTGCTCTACATCGCGCCCCTGCTGCTGGGCGACAGCGCGCGGCCGCTGCTGCGGTTGCCGCCGCTGGCCGACATGGCCTCGCGCTGGCAGTTGCAGGTGGTCGACCAGCGCATGCTCGGCGCGGATATCCGCTTGCGCCTGCGCCCTCACTGATCCCGCCGGGCCCGGTCCGGCCTGGTTTCAAGCGCCGACGTCGGCATGGCTGACACAGGGGTCGCCGAGGGCCGCATGGTCGAGCTGCTGTCCGACTGGCGAATGCCCTCGTTCCCGATCCACCTGTTGTGGTTGCCCGGCGCGGATCGCACGCCGGCGTTGCGAGCGCTGATCGACCACCTCGCCGTGGCGCTGGCCACGCCGGGGGGTCAGGGCAGGGTGAGCCCGGGCCGTCCCGGGTGTTGGCGCACCACCTCCCACGGCAGCAACGACCAGTCGTCGTTGGCTTCGCACACGCGCGCCGCGCGGGCATAGGAGGGGCCGATGAACAGGCCCTTCGGCGTCATGTGCCAGCTCACGAACTGCCATACGCCGGGATCACCGTAGCCGCAATCGTCCTCGCCGCCGGTGGCTGCCGTCTCCTGCGGATACAGCCGCTGCCATTGCTGCGCCAGCCACGGCGCCAGGTGCTGCTCGCGGTAGTCCGACCACGCCTCGAAGCTGGCCGAGCCGAGTGCGGGGCTGCCGTCGGCATCCGTGGCGTAGTGCAGCGGCTCGCCCTTGCCCAGCCACAGGATGTCTTCCAGCGCCAGCGGCCGGGCGGTGCGTGCATCGAGGTTGATCGCGGCATCGCCGAAGTCCGGATGGGCGCCGCCGCAGTAGTAACTGGTGAACACGCTGACGCTGACGAGGTTGGCGGTGAGCAGGCGCGGCGTCACCGTCTGCTGGTAATCGCCGTCGTTGAAATGGTTGAACATGCAGTCGTAGTAGCTTCCGGTTTCCTGCCACATCCGGTCCATCAACACCTGGTTGATGCGCGCGAGTTCGGCGGGCGGATAGCCGTCCAGAACCTCGAAGAACGCGATGCCGGCATCGGGCACGCGCCACCACTGCAAGGTGTGGCTCATGAAGGTTTCGCGCTTGCCGGCCTGCGGCTTGAGGCCGGCCAGGCGCAGGTAGGCGTAGCGGTCGCTGGCATGGAGCTGCTTCAGCCAGGGCGGCGCATCGGCGGCGGGCGGCGCGATCGTGGCCGGTTGCAGGGCAATCGGCAGGGTGGTTCCCTTGTCGTCCTGCCACTGGCCGCGCCAGCCACCGCCGGCTTGCCGTTCCAGCGTGAGGCGCGGGCCGTTGGCGTCGACATCCCAGCCCTCGCGCAGTTGCAGGTGACCGTTGCTGGCCGGCGCGCCGGACAAGGCGATGTCGCGGTGGTGGCGCACGTAGAAGTAGCGGCCGGCCGTGGCGGCGTCGTCGCCGGGGGTGAGTTGCAGCACGATGGCCTGCCGACCCAGCGTGCCGGTGTAGACGCCGGCCGGCGCCTCGTCGGCGTGCGCGTGGGCCAGCCACAACACGGCCGGCAGGATGGCGAGCCACGTCGGCCAGCCGCGTCGACGCATGTGCATGGAAACCTCCTTGGCAGGGACGGACATGATGCCGCAGCGGACGGGCGAACGGCTGGCGCGCGAGTGGCGCCTGGCGGGCATGGTAGAATCCGCCGGCCGGTTCATCGGCAACGTCTTCAGGGCGGGGCGAAATTCCCCACCGGCGGTAGGTTCCTCGGAACGAGCCCGCGAGCGCTCCCGGCATCATCGGGAGGTCAGCAGATCCGGTCCGATGCCGGAGCCGACGGTCCAGGTTGTTCCGGTTCGCCGGCACGGCCCACAGTCCGGATGAAAGAAGACGGCCAGGCGGATGGCAGCGATGCCGTGCGTCTGCCTCATGCCTTGAGGCGTTCTCGCTTTCCGACGCGGAGAACGTTTCGTGCCTGTCATCGTTTCAGTTTCTCTCGCCATCTCCCCCCGGGAGGTGCGCTGATGTTCACCGGCATCATCCAGACCGTGGGCCGCGTGGCGCGACTCGAACCGCGCGGCGGCGACGTGCGCCTGCACGTCGACACCGCCGAGCTCGACCTCGCCGACGTGCAGCTGGGTGACTCGATCGCCGTCTCCGGCGTGTGCCTCACCGCGATCACGCTGGACGCGCGCGGCTTCAGCGCCGACGTTTCCAACGAGACGCTGTCGCTGACCTCGCTGGGCCAGTTGAAGCCCGGCGATCCGGTGAATCTCGAAAAGGCGCTGCGCCTGGCCGACCGGCTCGGCGGGCATTTGGTCTCCGGCCATGTCGACGGGCTGGGCAAGGTGGTCTCGATCACGCCCGATGGCCGCTCGCAGCGCTGGACGTTTGAAGTGCCCGCCGCCCTGTCGCGCTACATCGCGGCGAAAGGCTCGGTCTGCATCGACGGCACCAGCCTCACCGTCAACGAAGTGGCGGGCGGGCGCTTCGGCGTCAACCTGATCCCGCACACGGTCGAGCACACCGCGTTCCACGCGCGCCGCACGGGCGACGCGGTGAACATCGAGGTGGACGTGATTGCGCGCTATGTCGAGCGGCTGCTTTCCAGCGGCGAGGCGCCGAAACTGGACGAGGCGTTCCTCAAGCAGCACGGCTTCGCCTGATCTTTTGGCTCCTTCCCCTGCGAAGCAGGGGGAGGCTGGGAGGGGGTAGGGCTTTTGATTTTTCGCGATCAAGAGCGAACCCCACCCCAACCCTCCCCTGCAAGCAGGGAAGGGAGAACATCCTCCTCAAGGAACAACCATGCCCTTCAACACCATCCCCGAAATCCTCGACGACATCCGCGCCGGCCGCATGGTCGTGATCCTCGACGACGAGGACCGCGAGAACGAAGGCGACCTGATCATGGCCGCGCAGATGGTGCGGCCGGAGGACGTCAACTTCATGGTGCGCGAGGCGCGCGGCCTGCTGTGCCTCACGCTCACCGAGCAGCGCACGCGCCAGCTCGGGCTGCGTCCGATGGTGAGCGACAACACCTCGGTCTACCACACCAATTTCACCGTCTCGATCGAGGCGGCGGAGGGCGTCACCACCGGCATTTCGGCGCACGACCGCGCGCGCACCATCCAGGTGGCGGTGAAGTCCGATGCGAAGCCGCAGGACCTGGCCCAGCCCGGTCATGTGTTCCCGCTCACCGCGCAGCCGGGCGGCGTGCTGACCCGCGCCGGCCATACCGAGGCCGGCTGCGACCTGGCCGCGCTGGCCGGGCTGGAACCGTCGGCGGTGCTGATCGAAGTGCTGCACGAAGACGGCTCGATGGCGCGTCGTCCCGAACTGGAAGTCTTTGCGGCCAAACACGGTTTGAAGATCGGCTCGATCGCCGACCTGATCCGCTACCGCCTGGAAACCGAGAAGACCGTGCAGCGCGTGCACGAGGAAGCGGTGGAAACCGAGTTCGGCCCGTTCCGGCTGGTGGCGTACCGCGACGTGATCCGTCGCGGCCTGCATTACGCGCTGGTGCGCGGCAGCGTCGACGACGGCGCGCCGGTGCTCTCGCGCGTGCACGTGCGCAATACCTTGTCCGACGTGCTGCATCTCAAGCGCGACGACCTCGGCCTCACCGTCACTTCGGCCTTGCGCCGCATTGCCGACGAGGGTCGCGGCGTGCTGCTGGTGCTCTCCGGCGAAGACACGCCGGAGGCCTTGCTGGCGCGGTTGCAGGGCAAGCCGGCGCAGGCGCCGGAAGATGCGCAGCAACAGGAGTGGCGGCAGCTCGGCCTCGGCGCGCAGATCCTGGGCGACCTCGGCGTGCATCGCCTGCGCGTGTTGGGCACGCCGCGCAAGCTGGTCGGCCTGGGCGGCTTCGGGCTGGAAGTGGTCGAGTACGTCTGATCGACCGTCGGATCAGGCGCCGGCCGGCGCGGGCTCGTACACGCGCAGGGTGAACAGGCCGGCCACGAACAGGCTGGCACCGCCGAGCGCCAGCGCGTAGATCGGCTGGTCGTGGAAGCACAGGCGCAGCAGCAGGCCGAGCACGCTGGCCGCCATCAGCTGCGGGATCACGATGAAGAAATTGAAGATGCCCATGTACACGCCCATCTTCTGCGCGGGCAGGTTGTCCGACAGCATCGCGTAGGGCAGCGACAGGATCGATGCCCACGCCACGCCCACGCCGACCATCGACAGCAGCAGCCAGTCCGGGTCGCGGATGAACAGGAACGAGAGCAGCCCGGCGCCGCCCAGCCACAGGTTGACGAGGTGGCTCCAGCGCAGGCCGATGCGGCGCACCAGCAGCGGGATCGCGAGCGCCGCCAGCGCGGCGAAGCCGTTGTACGCACCCATCAGCACGCCGACCCAGTTGGCACCGGTGTTGTAGGCCACCGAATGCGGATCACTGCTGCCGAACTGCACCGCCGTCACCGCCGGAGTAGTGAAGATCCACATCGCGAACAGCGCGAACCACGAGAAGAACTGCACGATCGCGAGCCGCCGCATCGCGTCGGGCATGCTGTACAGGTCGCCCATCACCTCGCGCAGCATGCCCCGGCTGTGACTGAAGGCAAGCCAGGCGAACAGCGCGCCGAACGCCAGCAGGCCGCCGGCCAGCACGTAGAGTTCCTTCTCCAGCGAAAAATGCCGGATGGCCAGCAGCACCAGCAGGCCGCCGACGATCAGCAGCAGGCCGGGCCGCCACGCGCGCGAGGCGTCGACGGGCAGCGATTTGGCGTCGTCGTCGAATGCACGCAACTGTTCGGGCGGATACTCGCGCGTGGAGAGCACGGTCCACAGCACCGTGCCCATCAGCAGGGCGCCGCCGGCGTAGAAGGCGTATTTGACCGTGTCGGGAATCGCGCCATCCGGGGCGAGGTTGCTGACCCCGACCTTGGTCAGCAACCACGGCATCAGCGAGGCCACCACCGCACCGACGCCGATGAACACGCTCTGCATGGAGAAGCCTTGCGGGCGCTGGTGCTCCGGCAACTGGTCGCCGACGAAGGCGCGGAACGGCTCCATCGACACGTTGAACGAGGCGTCCATGATCCACAGCAGCCCCGCGGCCATCCACAGCGTGGGCGAGTTCGGCATCGCCAGCAGGGCCAGCGTGGCGAGGATCGCGCCGGCCAGGAAATACGGACGCCGGCGACCGAGCCGGTTCCATGTGCGGTCGGAGTAGTGGCCGATGATCGGTTGCACGATCAGCCCGGTGAGCGGCGCGGCCACCCACAGGATCGGGATGTCGTTCACCTCGGCGCCGAGCGTCTGGAAGATCCGGCTGACGTTGGCGTTCTGCAATGCAAAGCCGAACTGGATGCCCAGGAAGCCGAAACACATGTTCCAGATCTGCCAGAACGACAGCTCGGGTTTCCTGCTCATGGGGTAACGGTTCCGCTCGCCAGGGGGGCGATGTGCAGATTGTCGACCTCGGCCTGGTTCAGCGGTCCGTCGATGCCGCCGCTGCCGCCCGTGTAGTGCGCGAAGTGCTGCAGGTAGCTCATGTTGAAGCCGTCTTCCAACGCGAACGTGCAGCGTGCCTTGGCGGTGGCGCTGAAGCGCGCATGGGTGGAGGGCCGAGTGGCCAGGCTGTGCGGCATCACCAGCGGCAGGCGCTGCGTGTCGCCGCCGTTGCAGGTGACGAGCAACCATTTCACCGCGGCGGTGACGCCGGTGTTGATCGGACCGTTGGCGTTGCGGTAATCCGCCCACACGCGATAGCTGCCGGTGGCGGGCGCGGTCCAGTGGCGCGGCCAGTCGCCGCCGGCCTGATCGACCGGACCGACGCAGGTCGCCGGGCTGGGCAGGGACTCCAGGCCATGCGCGTCGACGCGGGTGGCGCGTACGCAGGCGAGGCCGGCGGTCCGGGCGAGGTTGCCGCTGCCATCGACGACGCCGGCGCGTTGGCCGTTGACGTAGAGCTGCAGCTTGCCATCGCCCTTGACGGTCCAGTGATCGCCGTCGGCCGTCAGTGTCGGCGCGGCCGGCGCGATCGGCGCGTACAGCGGGGCGTCCATGCGCAGCGGCGGTGCATCGACCCGGATCGCCTTCAACGTCACGGTGGTGTGCGTTCCCTGCATGCGAATGCGATCGGCGACCAGCAGATTGCCGTCGCGCTTCGCCGGCAACTGCAGCGTGATCTGGCGATCGGGCAGCTCCAGGCTGATCGCGTTGCGCTTGCCGAACAGCGTCGGCACCAGCGAGACGGGCAGCTTCGGTTGCACCTGGCCGTCTTCCTGCAGGCCGAACACGCCCTCGGTCACCACATCCAGGTACGCCGCCACCGACCACAGCTGGCGCGGCGAATTGACCACCGGGCCGCTCAACTTGCCCTCGTCCACGTGCTGGCCCTGGGTGAGCAACTCGTAGTTCTCCATGTTGGAGCCGTAGAGCGCCGCGCCGCGCATCACCGAGGTGATTTCATGGGCGATGCGCGCCGGATCGTTCACCGTGCGCGCGGCGCGCAGCGCGTAGGCGCTGACGAACGGCCAGATCGCGCGGTTGTGGTAGACAGGCTGGTCGCTGCGCTCGGGCCAGATCACCGGACTGCCGGCCGGCCAGGTGGGGTAGTTTTCCAGCGTCTGCCGCGCGCGTTCGCCGTCGGCCACGCCGCTGACGATCGCCAGCGAGATGCCGAGCAGGTCGTAGCTGTCCACCGGCGTGCCGTCGCCGCCGATGTAGCTCATGTACATGCCGCGATCGGCGCGCCAGAAGTGCAGGTTGATCGCCTGCTTCAGCGCCGCGGCCTGGGTGCGGTAGGTGTTCCGGGCGGTGGCCTCGTGGCGTTTGCCGGCGAGCTCGGCGGCCAGCTCCAGCGCCTCGTAATGCAGCACGTTGGTCGACAGTGCGAACGACTGGCCGATGAAGGTGACCTCGTTGGCGGTCCACGCCGGATAGGTCTGTTCGCGCCAGTCCAGGAACGAGGTCTCGCCGCGGTACAGGCCGGCGTCCGCGTCGAAGGCATACTGCCGGTCCTGCGCGAGGGTGTCGTCCAGGGCCGGGCGCAACTTGTCGGCGAACGCGGCATCGTCCTGCAGGTGGCGCGCGGCGAGGAACCATACCACGCGGTCCGTGCTGATCGGCCAGCTGCCGCCCGAGCCGGTGTCCTGCATCACGTACAGGCCCTGCGGCGCGGAGGGTTCGCGTACGCCGGACAGCTTGAACTCCAGCCCGTTGCGTGCCCGGACGCGATCGAACCGCCACAAGCCGAGGTCGATCGCGTAGGACAGGTCGCGCGTCCACACGTACGGCCACTTCAATCCGGTTTCGAAGCAGTGGCAGGGAATCGGCGCGCCATGATCGAACGCGCCGTCGCGGATTGCGCTCACCGAGTCCTGGTGGAGGTCGTCCTGCGCCATGGCGTAGAGGCCGTCGAACAGCGCGCTGGCGGTATCGGCCTTGAACGGCGGCGGCGCGATCACCCGCTGGCCGAACGGCCACGCCAGGGTCCAGGCGCCTTGCGCGTCGCGCTGGATGCCCACGTGCACCCCGTGCCAGTCCAGCCCGTCGTGCCACACCGGCGCTTCCGATGGCGCACTGGCGAGGGCGACAGCCAGGATCAGGCTCAACATGGCGGGAGCTTGGAAGTATGGCGGCGGGTCATGCGGCTCATGTGCTGGATTCTCCGACAGGTGTTATGTCACGGCCGCGCCCGGCCTGCACGTTGCGAGTGCAGCATCCGCGGCACCCGACCGGTCCGGTCATCCGGCATGGTAGGCAGCCGCGCGCGCCGACGACTACCCGATGCATACGTATTCATGCCCCGGCGGCGCGGGTCCGGGCGGCTGCCGACGGCCGCTCGTGGCAGTTCTTGTAAACGTGCCGGCGCTGACCGCATAGTTGAATGCAGGCGCGGCAACACTTGGACCAAGGCATGCGGGTAAGGCTGGAAGACGTGGCACGACGCGCTGGCGTATCGCCCAAGACGGTATCGCGCGTGCTCAACGACGAGGCCAACGTCAGCGACGCCACACGCAAGCGCGTGACGGCGGCGATGGAGGCAATGGATTATCGGCCGCTGTCGTCGGCGCGCAGCCTGGCCGGCAATCGTTCGTTCCTGGTGGCGATGCTGTACGACAACAACGACAACCCCGCCTCGACCTACCTGGCCGAGATCCAGGATGGCGTGCTCGAAGCCTGCGATGCGCACCGCTACAACATGATGGTGCGTCCGCTGCGCATGCGAGGCGACGATTTCGTCAACCGGCTCGATGCGGTGATCTCGGACCACCATCCCGACGGCATCGTGCTGACCCCGCCGATCACCGACTACGCGCCGCTGCTCAAACGCCTGCGCGAGCGCAATGTGCCGTTCGCCAGCGTGTCGCCGGTATCGCGGGAGGGCAACATCGGCGTGGCGATGGACGAGCAACTCGCCGCGCGCACGATGGTCGAGCACCTGCTGTCGCTGGGGCACCGGCGGATTGCGCACGTCTCGGGTATTGCCGACCACGGCGCCAGTCGCTGGCGACTGGCCGGTTATCGCGAGGCCATGGCCGCTGCCGGCCTGGCCGAGGACCCGGCCCTGGTGGTGCAGGGGGCTTTCACTTTCGCCTCGGGCGTGGCGGCGGCGCGGCAGTTGTTTGCCCTGAAGAAGCGCCCGACGGCGGTGTTTGCGGCCAATGACGACATGGCCAGCGGCGTGATGTGGGTGGCCAACGAGCGGGGCATGAAGGTGCCGCAGGATGTTTCCGTGTGCGGCTTCGACGACATCCCGCTGGCCAGCCAGCTGTGGCCGGCGCTGACCACGATCCGCCAGCCCAGCCGCGAGATGGGCAAGGTCGCGGCGCTGCAGCTGCTCGAGGTCCTGCGCGGGCGCGGGCCGGGACGGCTGGTGGAAATGCCCTTCTCGCTGGAAGTTCGCGACTCCACCGCACCTCCTCCCTGAATCGCCGCGACTGCATTTCGCGGCCATGTTGCCCCGCAAATTGACAGCGCTGTCAATTGTGTCACGCTGCGGCTTCCGCGCCTTGCGTGCGTGCCAGCCTGGAGCCTCACGTGCCACAGTCCTTTCGCCCGACCCGGGGCCTGTCCCGCCGTCTGGTGGTCGTCTCGATCGCTGGCGCCTTGCTCGTTGCCGGGCCGGGGCGTGCGGTCGACACATCGACCACCGTGCATCCGCAGCGGTGGCCCAGGGTAAGTTCGCCGCTGCCGCCCGATCCCGCCCTCGACGCGCGAGTGAAGGCCCTGCTGGATCGCATGTCGGTAGAGGACAAGGTCGGCCAGATGATCCAGGCCGACATCAAGTACGTGACCGCGCAGGAGGCGCGTCAATATCGTCTGGGCTCGATCCTGGCCGGCGGCAATTCCGGGCCGGACGGCGGCGAGTACGGCACCGCCGCGCAGTGGAAGAAGCTGGCCGATGCGTTCCATCGCGCCTCGCTGGAGCGCACCGACGGCCGCCCCGCGATTCCGGTGCTGTTCGGCATCGACGCCGTGCACGGTCACAACAACCTGGTCGGCAGCACGCTGTTTCCGCAGAACGTGGGCCTGGGCGCCACGCGCGATCCCGAACTGCTGCGCGACATCGGCAAGGTCACCGCGCGGGAGCTGCGCGCCAGCGGCATCAACTGGACTTTTGCCCCGACGCTGACGGTGCCGCGCGACAGCCGCTGGGGGCGCGCCTACGAGGGCTATTCGGAGAACCCGAAACTGGTGGCGGCATACGCCTCGCAGATCGTCACCGGGCTGGAGGGAGCGGTCGGCACGCCGCAGTTCCTCGATGCGGACCACGTGATCGCCACCGCCAAGCACTTCCTCGGCGACGGCGGCACGAAGGACGGCAAGGACCAGGGCGACGCCGAGGTCAGCGAGGCGGTGCTGCGCGACGTGCATGGCGCGGGTTATCCGCCGGCAATCCGCGCCGGCGTGCAGGTGGTGATGGTGTCCTTCTCCAGCTGGAACGGAGTGAAGATGGCCGGCAACAAGGCGTTGATCACCGACGTGCTGAAAAAGCGCATGGGCTTCGACGGCATCGTGCTGGGCGACTGGAACGCGCATGGCCAGGTGCCTGGTTGTACCAACGAGGATTGCGCCGCCGCCTACAACGCCGGCCTGGACATGCTGGAGGCGCCCGATTCCTGGAAGGGGCTGTACCGCAACACGCTGGCCGAGGTGAAGTCCGGCGCGATCCCGATGAGCCGGGTGAACGATGCGGTGACCCGCATCCTGCGCGTGAAGATGCGCCTGGGCATGTTCAAGGCGGGCCTGCCCAGCCAGAATCCGCTGGCGCGTTCGTCGGCGCAGGTGATCGGCAGCGTCGCGCATCGGGCCGTGGCGCGGCGCGCGGTGCGCGAGTCGCTGGTGCTGCTGAAGAACAATCACGGCCTGCTGCCGCTGGACCCGCGCAAGCGCATCCTGGTGGCCGGCGACGGTGCGGACAACATCTCCAAGCAGAACGGTGGCTGGACCCTGACCTGGCAGGGCACCGGTCTCACCAACGCGAACTTTCCGGGCGCGACCTCGATCTGGGCCGGCATCGATGCACAGGTGCGCGCGGCGGGCGGCACGGCCGAGCTGTCGGTCGACGGCAGCTACCAGCAGAAGCCTGACGCCGCCATCGTGGTGTTCGGCGAGGATCCCTATGCCGAGTTCCAGGGCGACCTGCCCAACCTCGCCTACAAGCCCGGCAACGACCACGACCTCGACCTGCTGCGCCGCCTGCACGGGCAGGGCGTGCCGGTGGTGGCGCTGTTCATCACCGGCCGGCCATTGTGGATGAATCGCGAGATCAACGCCGCCGATGCGTTCGTGGTGGCATGGCTGCCGGGCAGCGAGGGCGAGGGCATCGCCGACGTGCTGCTGCGCAAAGGCGATGGCTCGATCGACTACGACTTCCACGGCAAGTTGCCCTACTCGTGGCCGCGCACGGCGATCCAGACGCCGCTCAACGTGGGCCAGCCTGGTTACGACCCGCAGTTCCCTTACGGCTACGGCCTCACCTATGCCGATCACCGCGAACTCGGCACCTTGCCGGAGCAGGCCGGCGTGGCGCTGGATGACGAGCGCGCCGGGGTGTACTTCGTGCGCGGCCAGGCGGCGCACGGTTTTGCCTTGCAGCTGACGGCGGCCAACGGCGAAAGCGACACGGTGTCGTCGGCGCCTTCCGCCACCGGCGACGGCAGCCTGCACGTGGCCGCCCTCGACTACAAGGCGCAGGAAGACGCGCGACGCTTGAGCTGGTCGGCTGGCGGCACGGCGACGGCCGCATTGACGAGCAGTTCGCCGCTGGACCTGGATCGCCAGACCAATGGCGACGTGATGCTGGTGGCCACCATGCGCATCGATGCGCTGTCGCCCCAGGGCGCGACCATCGGCGTGACCTGCGGCAAGTCCTGTGGCGCCCGGATTCCGATTGGCTCTCAACTCGCGGCGTTGCCGCGCGGGCAATGGCTGCGCGTGGGCATTCCGTTGAAATGTTTCCGCGACGCGGGCGCCGACATGAGCAGGCTGGATCGGCCATTCGAGTGGACCAGCAGCCGCGGCGAACGCATCGCCTTCACCGAGGTGGCGCTGGGCACCGTGGCGGACAAGACGCTGACCTGCAAGGCACCCTGAGCCGAGGCCTTGGGCTCCTGCCCGTTCGCCCCGGATCAAGTCCGGGGCAGGCTCGGGACGCAGGCCCGCAGGGCCGAAGTCGAAGGGTGGCCGCCAGGAGGCGCTTCGGCTTCCTCGCTTGCCCCGCGTCGCCATGGAATCCGTTCGCGCCGAGCGTAGCTTGTGACAGCAAGCGCACGCGGGGAGTGGTCATGGATCGCCACGGCCGGATGTGGCGCCATTCGTGAGTGGCAAGAATCCGCGCTGCCGCTGCACCGGATCGCTCGCATTGCAGGCCATCCATCGCGGACAAAAAAAGGATGCCCCGTTGCCGGGGCATCCTCGGCGACAGGAGGGGAGGGACCCTGTCGCCGTTGGAGCAAACCGCGTGGAGCCTAGAACCAGAACCCGAACTGCACGCCGTAGGTGCGTGGCGGCAGGTATTGCGAGGTGAAGGCCACGCTGCCGTCGGCCAGCAGGGTGCTGCCCGCCGCGTTGCTCTTGACCTTGCCGTCGGTGACATTCTGCATGTACGCGTTGATGTACCACTTGTCGCCGGGCTCGGTGTAACGCAACGAGAGATCGCCGCGGGCGTAGGCCTTCTGCTTGTCGCCTGCGCCGAAGTTGAACCAGCTGAGCCACTGGGCGCTCTGGTACTGCGCGCTGATTCGGGGCGTCAGGCGAGCGCCGCTGCCCAGCACGAAGTCGTGCTCGTAGATGGCGGTGAGCGACACGTTGGGAGCGTGCGGCAAGTCGTTGCCGGAGATATCCATGCAGTTGTTGCTGATGGTCGACTCCGGCGGGCAGATGGTCGGCACGTAGTAGTCGTTGCTGGCGGCGTACTTCTCCGTGCCCAGCTTCTTCTCGGGGATCAAGGACAACACGAGGTTGGCGCGGTCGTTGATCGACTGCCAGGCCAGCTCCGATTCGAAGCCGGCCACCTTGGTCTTGCCGCCGACGTTGGAGAAGCCGAGCCCGTGCGAACCGTCGGGATAGGTGACCGGTGCCGACAGCTGGTAGTTCTTGAACACTTCGTAATACGCGGCGCTGTTCCAGGTCAGGTGGCCGTCGAGGAACGCGAGCTTGGCGCCGATCTCGTAGTTGGTCAGCGTCTCGGGCTGGTACAGCGCACCGCCGTCCTGCGTGCCGCCGGACTTGTAGCCGGTGGACACGCTCGCGTAGATCATGCTGTCGGCGCCGATGTCATGGTTGATGCGCAGCAGCCAGGTGGGCTTGCTCTTGCTGTAGGTGGCGTCGTTGTGCTGGCTGATGGCGAAGCCGACGTCGCCGGGCTGCTGGCCGGGCGAGATGGGCTGCTGCGGATAGGCCGGGTCGTAGGCCCAGCCCCAGTTGACGCCGCCGCGGTTCTCGCGCTTGTCGTGCGACCAGCGCGCGCCGCCGGTGAGGTGCCAGCTGTCGCTCATGTTCCAGGTGGCCTGGGCGAAGGCGGCGGTGGCGGTGACCAGCTCTTCGGGCTGGATGAACGAGCCTTGCCAGCTGACCGTGCCCTGCTGGGTCCCGTTCATGATCGGGATGTCGAACCGGATGTTGTTGTTCTCGTGCTCGTAGTACGCGCCGAGGATCCAGTCCACCGTGTTGTCGCCGCGCGACTTGAGGTTGAATTCGTGGCTGGAGCTGACGTAATTGGAGTGGTTGGTGCGGTCTTCCTGGTAGACGCCGTTGGTGGTGAAACTGGTCGGCACGTTGACGCCGCCGTCCTGGTCGAAGTCGCTCTTGCCCGAGTAACGGCTGTAGCCGGCGACATAGGTCAGCTCCAGGCTGTCGTTGATGATCCAGTCCATGCGGCTGCGCACCGAGTGCGAGCTGCGGTCCAGGTACGGCGCCACGTCGATCAGCGCGGACCAGAAATCCTGTCCCGCACGCGGGTGCTGCATCAGGTTCATGCCCGGCGTGCCGCGATCCTTGAAGTACTCGTACGACAGATCCCACAGGAAATTGTCGCCGGGACGCCAGCGGGCGCTCACGCGCGCGGCGGACTGGTCCTGGGAGTTGTACTTCGGGCCCTTCTGCACGAACAGGTTGGTGTCGATCGGCCGGAAAGCGGCCGGATCGCCGCCGGAGGCGAGATAGTTGGCCTGCTGCTGCGCCAGCGTCGGGATCTGGCCCACCGGATTCTGGTAGTCGACGTAGCCGTCATGCTGTTCGTGCACTGCCGCCACGCGCATCGCGAAGGTGCTGCTGATCGGCAGGTTCACCGCCGCGCGCAGGCCGCTCTGATTGTAGTTGCCCAGGCCGATGCTGCCGTTGCCGTAGAAGCCGCCGTCGATGTCCGGCTTGACCGTGTTGAAGCTGATCGCGCCGGCGGTGGAGTTGCGCCCCCACAGGGTGCCCTGCGGGCCACGCAGCACTTCCACGCTGTCCATGTCCAGCAGCAGGCTGGCCGCGGCCTCGGCGCGCGGAGTGTAGACGCCGTCGACGAAGGTGGCGACCTCCGGATCGGCATACTCGGTCTTGGCGCTGTCGTTGCCGATGCCGCGCAGGGTCAGCGTGACCACGCCGTGGTCGCCTTGCGACGTGCCTTGCAGACCGGGCACCAGCTTGGTCAGGTCCTGCACCGTCATGACGCGCTCCTTGTCGAGCGTGTCGCCGCCGATCGCAGTGATGGCGATCGGGGTTTTCTGCAGCGGCGTTTCGCGCTTGGTGGCGGTGACCTGGACGGCGTCCAGGTTCTTGACCTTGCTGGCTGAGGGAGTTTTCTCCGTCGGCTGGCTTGCCTGCTGGCCCGCCGCGTGGACCGCGGCCGATGCAAATACGGCGGTCACGGCGATGTACAGCGCGGAATAGCGAAGTTTCATGGTCTCCCTCTCCCCAATATCGTGAGCTTGCGGTAGGCTGATTGATAGCGCTGTCAATTACAACATGACAGCGCTGTCAATCCGGATGCTACTGCGGATATCTCGAATTTGCTTGCTGCATGGCAGCAGGGGAGGGATTCATGTCACGTCTCACCAAGGTGTTGGTCGTCGGGGGCGGCACGGCCGGCTGGCTGACCGCCTGCTATCTGGCCAGGGCCATGAACAGCGCGGCGCCGGACGCCGTCCACGTGGAGCTGGTCGAGTCGCCGAACATCCGCCTGCTCGGCGTCGGCGAGGCGACCTTTCCCTCGATCCGGGGCACGCTGGCGGCGATCGGCCTGGACGAACGCCGGTTCCTGGTCGGCGCCACGGCGACGTTCAAGCAGGGCATCCAGTACGTCCATTGGGTACGGCCGCCGGGTACGCCGGGGGCGGATCGGTTCTTCCACCCCTTCAACACGCCCAGCCGCCGGCCGGGCAGCCCCGAGTTGTTGCCATACTGGCTGCTGGGTGCGGCGCCCGAAGGCACGCCGTTCGCCGAGGCGGTGACCATGCAGAGCCGCCTGGTCGATCACGGGCGCGCGCCGAAGCACGCCACCGATGCCGATTACCAGGCGCCGATGAACCATGCCTATCACTTCGACGCGGCCGCCTTCGCCGCCACCCTGGCCGAGCACGGCCAGGGCCTGGGCGTGAGGCGCCATCTGGCCACGGTCGAGCGCACGGAACTGGACGAGCGGGGCAACATCGCGCGGGTGGTCACCACCGAACTTGGCGCGCTCACCGCCGACCTCTACGTGGATTGCACCGGCCTGCGCGGCAGCCTGATCGGCGGCGCGATGCGCTCGGCGTTCCGCAGCCGCCGCGATGTGCTGTTCGTCGACCGTGCGGTGGCCTTGCAGGTGCCGTATCCGGCGCCGGACACGCCGATCCTGCCGTATACCCGGGCCACCGCGCAGTCGGCTGGCTGGATCTGGGACATCGGCCTGCAGAAGCGCCGCGGCATCGGCCACGTCTACTCGTCGCGGCACATGGATGACACGCAGGCCGAGGAGATCGCGCGCCGCTACGTCGGTGCTTCGGCCGACAAGCTGGAAGCTCAGCACCTCAAGTTCGAGACCGGCTATCGCCCGGAACACTGGCGCGGCAACTGCGTGGCGGTCGGGCTGGCCGGCGGGTTCGTGGAACCGCTGGAATCCACCGGCATCGCGCTGGTCGAGCTGGCGGCGTGCATGCTGACCCACCTGTTCCCGGCTGACCACGACGACATGGAACGCACGGCGCGGCGCTTCAACGAGATGATGGTGGCGCGCTACGAGCGCATCATCGATTTCATCAAGATGCACTACTGCCTGTCGCAGCGGCGCGACTCGGCATTCTGGATCGACAACAGCAACCCGGCCAGCATCCCGCAGTCGCTGCGCGATCGCCTGCAGTTGTGGCGGCGTCGCCCGCCGCACCGGCTGGACTTCGTCACCGACCTGGAGATGTTCATGCCGGCGAGCTGGCAATACGTGCTCTACGGCATGGAGTTCAAGACCGACCTGGAGCACGCGCGCAGCGCCTGGCCGCAGATGGACGAAGCGCGGCGCGAGTTCGCGATGATCCGGCGGGTGGCCGAGCGGGCGTTGCAGGATCTGCCCGACCACCGGGCGCTGGTGGAGCAGTTGTGCCGCGAATACGCGCAGCGGCGGCGCGTGGGCGAGCCGGTAGCGGCCAGCGGCTGAGATCGCGGGCGCATGGCGCGCCCGCGATGTTGCGTCTTCCTCAGCGCAGCTCGACCACGACCAGGCCTTGAGGCGGAATGTCGAGCTGCAGCTTGCCGTCGTGCAGGTCCACACGCTCCGGCGGCGCCATCTCGCCGGCCTTGCGCAAGGCGGCGATCTGCGCGCGGCTGGGGAAGTCCGGGCGACCCATCTGGTCGAACGCGGCTACCGCGTTGCCGTGGTTTTCGTCCAGCCGCCACACGGTG
>Ga0209930_1000439_pt1 | contig 106325 bp, 106 predicted proteins | sample ThiBiot_500_biof_2_FD_183948 | JGI IMG/M metagenome (GOLD analysis project Ga0209930, IMG submission 183948) | Wastewater bioreactor microbial communities from Cape Town, South Africa - Thiocy_cont_500_biof (SPAdes) | ecosystem: Engineered > Bioreactor > Thiocyanate-remediating >...
TGATCTTGTTAAATTCGTTCATTTCTCCTTCTTGCCTTTTGTTTCTTGGGAAATAGATCAGAATTTCTCAGTAGAATTTATCCACATAGTATTTATTAATTTTCTTTTGTCGAAAGCAAAAAAAAAAATTTCAATAGAATGATTAATTAGAGTTCTCATTCAGTTTCCTACTAAAAATATATCTCTCTCTAGTATCTTTCGTTGCTCAACGATTTACTTCCGTTTATCTCTGGGAAGCGCTTCAAAATCTTGCATTTATTTCATAATACTGAAGTACATTTATTATATTGAATAAATAATCTTTTGTTTTTTTCATTAGCAGACTGGTTCATCAATAAATCAACCGCTTGAAGATGGAAATCTATTGAATGGTCGATCACGATCATTGAATGGTATGAAAGGTTCACCAACAACCTCAACATCTGGAAATCGAAGTCAATCCTATCGTGTCACACGTATGCTCATCATTGTCTCGACTAGTTTTCTTTTGCTCAATGCTCCGGCACATATCTGTACGATTAGTTTTAAAATTTATACACTTCGAAATCCAATTACAATAGAAAATTTCAATGAATCCTATCATGAAAATAGTCGACAATTCAATCAAACATTATTACCAACATCAACAATAATAAATAATCTCGATGTTGAACAATCACATACAATACAAGTATCAGATGGTCAATTAGAATGGACACAACTATTCTATATAATTATTATTATAACTCAGCATTTAGCGTATGCGTCATATTCAATTAATTTCTTTCTCTATTCTTTCTGCGGAATAAAATTTCGTAGTGAACTTATTCGTTGTATGTCAAAGCGACGTCGGTACATGCCATCATCTCGATCTGTAACTCTTCAGAACATGTAAATCATCGGTTGTCTATTCTATTTTTTTTTCTCACTAAATTATTTTCTTTTTGTAATATTCTTGATATAATAGCAAATTCATTATGAATTGTTGAATAATCTTAATTACGTGTACCATTGGAACTTACAAGTTGAGTATGTTCATTCAGTTCCTGAAAATTAGCATTTATTAGTAGACTTGATTGAGAAAGCAAACTGAATACAAAATCAAACATCGACAAACTTATTATTATTGAAATGAAAAAAAAAGATTGAAAAACGCACTTACATATAAGTAGATTATTTTTCTAGTAAAATCGTTTAATGAATAAAGCACAAAGACGTTTTGATAATAAGACCAATCAAGTAAATTGATGCAAAAGATAGAATGTCAACTAATTTTTCCACTCGAATTAATCGATGGATAATTTAGATAAACAAGAAGATTTTCCTACGCATCTATGTTACTTAGCGGAATCCATTACCGGATTATCAGTACTCATATATAGTGTTAGGCATATAAATAATGAATATATTCATTTTTGATTCCATACAACTGAATAACTCGACCACTCCCATCTGAATGTCGAATTCATGTCAACAAAAAGGATTGTAAATTACTCTTGAAAGATGTGAAGTTACATGTCAAATATCATTCCAAAGACCAATCTATATGAAAACATATTCGAATGACATTGAGTTTAATTTAATAGTCCTCTCAAAAAATGATACGAACTAATTCAAAATATGCACTTGCAGGAATATTTACATATGCTAGATAGAATTTCTTTCTACGTCAATGTCTCGACAATTCGTTTTAATGTCGATAGAATTACATACGCACATCGACCTGGAATTCAAATATAAAAGAGCCAAATTGATTGGTTTTTTATTTTCATATAAAAAAGGAAGATTTATTATTAAATAAGTAAGAGGATTTCTAATCGTCTTGCCATCTTTTTATAGTATTTCATTAATTGAGACATTGTTGAGCTCGAGTTCGTACCGTACTAATCCAATCGATTCGATGTTGTGTTTCTCGCATAGCAACATTCAATTCATCGGCTACACTCATGTGAATATGATAATCACTTTGATAAAGTGCTTTTTGATATTCGGCAACGGCCGGTTCATCAGTCATCACTAATGCTAACATGTTATTTTTCGGATAAATTTTCAGTTGTTCAGATTTTTTCGTCGCTTGTTTGATGCAACTGAGAAGACGTTTTCGATAGGCTTCTTCTTCGTTTAAACGTTCGTTGAGCTGTTCGATAAGTAATTGAAGTTTACTTTGATCATTCTGATCATGAAGTGATTCTGTGTTCAAAGGAAATAATGATGGAAATATTAAATAATCATTTTCTTGATGCAAAACATGCTTTTGCTTCTGATGACTGGATAATTTCCTAGGTGAAAATATTTAATTATCGATTTCTAATCAATTATTTAGTTGTTATTACTGTGATGTTGAATTTACATTGGGAAATTTGGCACCTGATAAATCTGAAGAAGCACTGAGGGCCGATTTTTTAGATTTTTTCATAGGTTTTTCTTGTGGATACAAATGGTGTTGCTGTGGCTGTGGTTGATTTTGATCTGAACGAGGAGTTAATGTCATAATCATTGGCGGTGTTGCATTCGATCGACGTTGATTTTGATTATGATGATTGTTGGTATTCGGTGGATTGTTATTATCAATCATTGTCATTTCTAAATCGAATAATTTCGAACATAATTGTAATGAATATTCAAATTTCAATGCTATGTCGGGTATAAGTCGAAGGACATAACTCATGTGATGATCATGAAATGGTATAGCTGTTGTAACATATTTCTCACTTTCATTCCAGAAATTAGCTAAATTTGCATTGAATTCATCGTAGAGTAGAATTTGTAAGAGTTCATTTGTTTGTTTCAATTGTGATTTAAGTTCGACAGCTTGTCGAATATGTTGAGCACGAAATTTCGAAAATCGACTTCGCGGAGAAAACTTGCCAGTTGTTGATAGAAACAATGATTGTTGTTGATATTCTCGATCATTTTCATGAAAATCAATGGCTAACGTTGTAACTAATAATTCAGCTTCGAATGTTGAATGACAATGTCGAAGTTCGGATAATTGAAAACGAAATTGATCGAGATATGTCAAAACTTTCTTATTATCTCGTGAACTTTTAGTTAATAAACGAGCAAATTCATCGATCGTATTTAAATTATAACTCGCATATGAACGAAAGACTCGTGCACAGATTTTCAATGCATTGTAAAATGTCGATGTATTATAACTTTGAACAATGCGACGTATTCGTCGACGTAATGCTGTAAATAAATGTTCGAGAGAATAAGCATTGTCAATCGATTGTGTACTATCAGTTGTTGATGGACGATGCGTCGTATTCGATAAGATCGGTGGTTGTTGTTGAGATACATCACCTAGTTACGGAAATATAGAAGAAAAAAAAAATTTTTTTTCCTTTCTTAGCACGAATATTTCTTTTGTTTCAATGATTTTATCAATTAATTACAATTTTCTCTCCAGATATGTTATATAATGAATTTTTTTTTGGTCTCTCGAACTAACTTATATGACCTCTAAGAACATTTCTCGTGCTTGGATTAAACGCTCATTTTCTTTTTGGCTATATTAAACTATAAATATAGATGAGACTAATTTGAGTGACTAGAAAATACGGTTTCATCTCGGTTCTTTTCTTCTTCTTCTTTTCAATCAAAAATTCAATGAAAAAAGAAACTAAGTATGATGACAAACCTAGACTAGGTAATATTAATGGTAAACGAGCCGTATTTGTGTTGTTATTATTATTATTATTATTATTCCATCTGGATGTGAGCATTGTTGACTATTTTGTTGATTGAATATAATAATGAAAGAAATAAAAATCGGAAAGAGAAAGAGAGAGTTTGTGTGTATATATATATATATGTAAGGCGGTTGTCGAGATTACATGCAAATAAACGAACGGAATTGAAGAAAAATTACTGCACACAATAGGGGAGCAACTCAACAACATATTTTCTTTTTATTTCTTTTTATTTGGTTCTGTTCGAATCATAGCGTTTCAATGAATTCTTGACAATCTTTCAATGAGAAACTCAAGAAAAATACGAACATGAGAAAAAGAAACGAAAGGATTCCTTTCGATCAAGTTTTATATTAAATAAAAGTAGTCAAATAACGCATTTGATGATAATATAATCAAAGAAAAAAATTATTCAATTGACGTTTTTCGTCTTCAAGTTAAACAGAAAAATCTGTCTCGTTTTAATAATCAAACGTTTGATCGAATAAATAATACTAAAGAATGACTCGATAGAACTATGTTCATTCTCGTTTTCTTTCTTTCGAACATCTTCATCATTTCTTTTCTTCTTTTCTTTTCCTTTTTTTTCTCTTCTCGTTTTCTGCTTAAGTTCTGTTTTTTTCATCTTAACTAAACTATTATCGGCTCATAGTCATTACGACAGGTTGAAGATCTTAAACATAATAACTATCGTCTTTCTTATTAAATTATAAATCTACGAACAGATCATGTCCGTTCTATTTGTTTTATTCATTCTTCTTTCACCAATTCCATTATCCAGTAATGCAGCTGTTTTATTTTTTCATAAAAAATTCGATAAACACGGTCGTTTTCATGGCGGTCAACAGCAAGGCAGTGCATCGTCAATGCCTGGAACAGTCTGGACACATTTTCAATGTGATCCAAAAATAAGTCCATTCATTGGAGTTGGTTTCGGTTGTTATTGTCCTGGTACATGGTGTTCAAATAATGCTGAATGTTGTTCACAAATGTGCTACAAAAAAACTTGCTATTAAATTTTCTTCGAAGAAAACTAAAACAAACATTTGGTAAGATCATTCTAGAGATGGTAGTTCTATTTTTATGTCTCGGTGTTGAGCAAAACAAACGATGCAGATGTCGGTTTTATGTTGTCTTTGTTTTGCTTTAATTAACATGAATTGTTATTTTTTTTCAAAGAAAATAATAAAATGTTAAGATCGAAGTCATGTTATGTATCGGATGTGATTAGATTTAATTGGTTCTTGAAAAAAGATCAAACACATTTTTGCTTTTGATTTTCATTTTTGTGTTGGAAAACAATTTTTAAGACTCGAATTTTTTATAATAATTACTTTTGTAATTAAATAAACGTGACAAAAGAGCTTTGCAAGTTTGACTTCAATTTTTTACCTTAAATTATTAAAAAAGAAAACATGTTGGCACACGTGAATATGTAAATGAGAAAAAAAAAGACTATAACTTATATTCAATTATTGTTTGGCATTGTGTTAACTTTGTAAATTAATCTAAACTAAATACTAGTTCGAATTGCTTATCAAGAGATGTTGGCTTCTTTCTGATTCGATGCATTCATTTGTCAAAAAATCATTTCACATCGAACATTATTCTTTTATTTAAACACATATTATAATTATCGATTAGAAACAAGATTAGATGGTTATCTGATGAATGAACATTAACTATTTGTTTAATAGAATATTTTCGATGTTAAATATTTGTCATTGCGAACTGATTACTAAATAAAATACACAGAATGATCATCTGTACTATGTTGGAAAGTCGTCGATCATTCTCATTGAGAATAATCTCGCCGAGCCGCTTCACTCTGGAGACATGACAATATCTGATTTTTTCAAGATCAGTAATCCCAAGTTAATCCATCATATACATAAAAAAAATGAAGAATCTATTGATCACTATAATTAGATGGTCTATATTCTTTCTCGTTTTACAGATCGGCTTTTATTAATTTGAATCAAATTTAAAATTTTGAGGAAATTATGTCACATAGCACTTTCACAGGGTTCGATTTGACTTATGCATTTGATTTCAAATTCATCATACATAAATATCAAAACGGAAAACAAATTTTTCACCTGTACACACTTTTAAAAAAAACGAAATTGCATAAAAAACCCATTAACATATTGTCTATTCATCTACACCGAATGTCACATCTGCTGTACCTATATGCTTTTATCTCGTTCGTTCGATCTTCCTCTAATTTCAACATTGTTCATTCACCAAACATCCAGGTACAGATCACCTGCTGATCACATATATGTATGTATTTCAATGCTTGCTCTAATGAAGCGTAATAATATGCTTATCAATGACTGCTAGAATTCAACCATCGTTTAATCGATTGAACAACACGCACGTACATGCAGATTGAAGAACAAAACAAAAAAAGAAGAAGAAGAAAGAGAGACATTACGTGTCCTCAAACAGGTTTTGATAACATTATAAGAAGATGCATATTCAACCCGATTAGCAGACGTCCTTTAGCCTACGGCAACTGAATCGGTCAGAATTGAGTTCAAAAAATATGTCTACATTTAAAAATAAATCAGTTCAATCGGTAGATTTGAACAAATGTGCTAACAACAACAATGAAATGATCACCAAAAGCAGAATTTCACATACGTGTTATCAATCGATGACACCTCAATCGAATAGACAGTTTAAATATATAGATATACGTTTAGTAATGACAATGGTTTCGATCGACAAGCGAAAATTAGATCTCACCATTGATCACACATGTTCACTTATCAACTATCCAGATGGATAAATTGCGTGTTTATTCGAGACAACGAATAGAAAATAAATCGAATGAATTCATCCATTACTAATCAAGCGCAAATAGAAAATCAATTCTCCACAAAAAGTAAAACGAAAAACAAGTGACTTCAGATTTGTGTAAATGGAAAAAATTTTGGCACATTCACACGCATGCACACGTTTGCTGATCCCGCCCAAATGAGTAACTGATTCGATGAGGGTGCCAGAGATAAATTGACGACAACACCCACATTCGAGTCATAATTACGTCACACAATTCGAGTGTCAATAGACAGCAGGAGGCTAAAATAAGAGACACAAAAGAAATAGAAACAAAAAAAAAAGAGAGAGCATCAGTTGATTCCCAAGGTATATTACATTTATCCATCACGCACATTAGATTTTCTTTTTCTGCTAGTTTTACTTTGACAATCTGTCATTGTTCGAGTTTTTTTTTCTTTCTTTCTCCTATTCTCTTACTGATTAGAATCGAACACGCGACGAACGTATTTTACCAATTAGAACGTCTGGCATAATTAAAAATATATAAGAAATAAGATAAAGTTGACTTGAAGTTGAACAGAATTTGATTGACAAGACTTGGTCGATAGAGAGCAATTGTTCATCGATCAATCGTAATTGTCAATAACAAAAACAACAAGAACATTAAAAGTACGACAATTGATAAGCGGCATGTCAACCACCTGCCTTTCAAAATACTCATCTTCAATAGAATCTCATACAGGTGAATTAGATGAGCAGCTGCTATGGACGAACACATTCCTTTTTTTTCTGTTGTCTCCTTGCTAATCAGATTAGATAGAATATACGCTTGAACGGTTGAGAAAGGTGAATGTATATTAGATCATTGAAACACACGTTGACATACATAGATGAGGAAAAGACAAAAAAAGAAGAAGAAGAAAACGAACGGAAATTAATTTCGACTATCTTTTAGTCGAATGTTTGATGACTGAATGATGTATTGGTGCTGATGATAGAGAAACATCGAATAACGAAAGATTATTATTCGAATCATGTCCATGATTAGCTGTTGAAGGTGTTTTATTGTACAAATAATACGAATACGGATTATTGGTATTATTTGTATCGATAAAATAGTTTTCATGTGTTTGTTGTTGTTGATGATACGTTTGCTCATTGACTGTTGGTGAAGCTCGATGATTTGCATAATATCGATCATTTGTATCGGGATAATAAACGGCATGATATGGTGTTAAACTATTTTGATATTGTTGTTGTAAAGCTGCAGCATAATAATTCGAATATGTTCCACTATATGGATTGGTTTCATTGACTAATAATAGATCATTCGTTGGATTGGGATTTGTTGCATAATTATTTGTTGCTGCTTCGATAAAACTTGCCGTGGTTACATCAGTTGGATAGGATGAAACATAGGCTGATGGATAAGAATTATAGTAGGGTTCGAATGTTGATGATGCATTCGGAGTAAATGAATTGATTGTTGGTTGTTTGATTGTTGTTTTCGAGATTTTCTTTGTTGAACGTGTAGTATTATTGTTTGTATTATTATTATTGCTATTGATTGGTAGTGAAATGTTTGCATTCGAATTAGTTTTCATTAAAGTTGAATGAGTTTTTAATGAATAATTTTCTTCATCTGTTAAATTCGAATTAAAATTCGTATCGAAATCATATAAACATGGATAGGGCAATTTGAATTCTGTTCCACGTTTGTAAAATAATTCTTCACCTTCATCATCACTAAATCAAATTCGAAAACAATAAGCAGATGTACAAAAGATAAAAGCCATGTGTGTGTGTGTGTGTGTACATGTCGTTTTCCTTAATAATGTTCTACTTTGTCTTTCTTCATCATCTCAGTCGAACTCAAACGGAAGCTTTTTAGTCTTGTTTCCGGACTTTCTTTTCTTTTTTTTTGTGTGTTCAAAATGAATAAGTCAAACAAAAGTTATAAGACGAAGAATGTTTCTTTTCTTCTTACGTTAATGGACGATGATTTGCAATGACAAAATCAGGTTTATTACTCTTATAAATAATTCTCATTGATGATTGTAACCATTGCCATCGACCATCTTTCGCCTGTAGACGATAACATACAAGACCCGATGTGCCTGTTTTCAATACTAAAGAGAGAAAAAAGCGACAGTTTCACTCGAATCAACGTAAACAATTTCATGTTTTTCTTACGTTCTTTATGTGCAGTCGCATAGTATTTCAAATCATCGGAATGGATCCAATTATATCCGCTCCCAATTTGTGTCAATTCATGATCCGTATAATTAAGAATTAGTTTTCCTCTGAACGAAGAATTTTGATTGGTTAGAAGAACGAGAATTCTTTTTTTTTTCTTCTTTTTACCTTGGATCGAGAGAGACAGGCTCCAATGTTAGACGATATTTTGATTTGAATAGACTTTCACGTTGAGGTATTTCGAATAACGATGGCGGACCAAACGGACAAGCAACACCGAACAATGCTAACGATCGATGATCGTCCAATGTATGAGCTGGTTTTTGTCCATATAAAATTCCTATTCGTCCATCAATTTCTAATGTCTACACACACAAAAGCACAAATATGAAGAAAAAAATACGTTGAAATTCAGTTTCATACCACAAAACCCGATGTATTATCCAATAAACATCGAAAACGAACGGTAAATGTCCTTTGCAATAAATGATCGTGTTCTAGAAGAATTCATCTCATTTGCTTTTTTTTTATTCGAATAGATATAAAAAAATCTACCTGGATTAGTTAGAATTTGTTCGATCGATAAGTTTTGATGTTCATTTGTAAGTTTTTCATTCCATTGCAAATGTCGTTTGAATTCATCTCGATCTTCTGAATGAATTAATTCGTATGCACTTTGATGAAGTATATCAGACTGAAAATCAAGTAACAAAAAGACAATGTATAATTTCATTAATCTTTGACAGAATTGATTTATTCTATTGATACAGAATCATAGCGTGATCACACCAAACTGTTCAACTAATTTTCCTTTTTTTTTACGAGAGAAATAAATCATACTTGATGAAAACCAAGATATTGTTCTACAGTTCTTGATGCAAAAAATAATTCGCCATCACAACTAACAATAACAATAAAACCTTGTAATGCCTACAGACGAATTAAATAAATTCAAAAAACATATTTTTTTATTTTTTATTTTTACTTCTAAAATCGATTCTCCTTCGCTGAATGTTGGATCATGATAGTAGATTTCTTGGCAAAGACCTAATGATGTCGACGAACTCGTTGTTGACGATGTAGCTTCATATTGTTGTTGTTGACTTTGCAGATGTTGACGATTTTTAAATGTCACTAAGATTAAAAAGATAATTATCTATTCCGAATCTCCACCCTTAATTGATCTTGACTGTATTCTCAGAATAAAAGACTAACTCGCACGTTTCTTTTTTTGTCATTCTCAACACGCGAGATGATCACAAACGATAAAAATAAAGTCAACTAGTCATTTTCGTTCGCTTTCTTGCTGCCGAACCTAAACACCGTCATTGCTCATACATCAAATAAAATTGAAGACAAATAGAGTGTTCGTTTTTTTTTTGTTGATAGTCACACTCAATTAACAGACAAAAACGTTTGCTGTTTGTTTTCTTGCCGTGAGCAAAAGATTTGATATTTTAGTTTTTTACGTCATTTCTTTTTTTTTCTGTCTCTCAAGATTATCAAGTTAAACAGTGTGAAATCTCATCTTAATAGCAACTCTATCATTAGACTTATTCCGAATCATTCATGTGATTGAAATGCCAGATATATTTAGCAATAAGTTGAGAGATTTTCTTACCTTGAAAATAGGATTTAACACGAAGATAGCTAACAGCCAATCGTAGAATAGATAACTTATCGAGTTTAGTCAAAATCGATTGTTCAAATGGAAGTAGCGATGCAAGATTTTCCAATTCGCCATTTAAACGTTCTCGATGACGTTTACTTGGATTGGTTTTTTGATTTTCTTTGAGTGGACTTTTATAACTAAACAAAACAAAAATTATTCGCGAATGTGCGTCTCTCTCTCATCGAATCAAAGGTAGAATGTATTCTATTTGAAAAAGGTTTGTCTTATTGCATGTATTCATCAATTGATCTCGTGTATTCTGGTTTGTTTCATGTTTAACTTACTTTTTTGTATTTCTGCGACGACGCTTGGTTGCATACATGTATATATATATATATATGTGTGTGTAGATATTTATTGTTGCCTGATCAGAACTACTTGTCGGAGTGGTGCATTCAAAAGTCGCAGTCGGAACGGGAAAAAGTGCGTGTGTCACACAAGGAATAATAATTAAGATCGACGCGAGACTATGCGGCTTGTTTCAATTTCGGCACGAAGCACACATACACACCAACAACTTCAACTTAGAGACACACGATCGATGATAGAGATCATGCAAAGCGAAAACTACGTCCTGATGCGATAGCGAGAAAGTAAGAGAAAATCTTTCGTTTTTTCTCTCTCTTCTTTTTTTTTATACTTTCTCTCTCTTTCTCTTCTCGACTAATTAGAAAACGGAAGACGAGAGATAGAGAGAAATAGAGTAAGAGAGAGAAAGGAAAAAAGGGAGAGAGAACGAAGCTTGATTTCTGTTGTTATTGTTGGAGCTCACTGTGATTAACTACCGGGTAAGATGTATGTCAGGCGATGTTCAATGAGAAAAAAAAACTTCGCATTATTTTTTCCATTGGTCAATTGTTTGAATTTATTATTCACCAATAGAATTTCAAGCAAAGTCTCTCGAGCGCAAAAAAAAAGAGGAAAAGGAAAGAAGATTAGTATATGTGTGTGTGCGTTTTCTTCTCTGGGGTCTAATAAGAGAGTAAAGTAGAGTACAGTTTCAAGGTTGATGTGTTTCAAGACGAGAAAGAAATCTAATCGTCCAAAAGGCTTATCGAATAATACCCTATCGCAGTATTTTCTTTTCTTTCTCTCGATTCAAATAAAAAAAGAAATATTGTTTCTAACAAGTTAATTATTTATTCGAATAAAAGAAAAAAAACTGATTGGTTAAAAAAGAAAAAGAATTACATATTTGATAGAAGAACTCACCTGAATGCAGATCAATCATTTCGAAAAACATATGTACGTTTTTGTAAATCAATGTAAGAAATTATAAAACAGGCAATATAGTTGTATATATAGTGTAGACATAGGAGCGATAGAGAGAAAAAAGAAAAATGATTTCGCACAAAAAAGACGTCGTCGTACCGGAAAAATTGAAAGATGATGATGATGATGATAATGGAAGGGTTAAGTTTCCAACTAATTTCGTTTGATCGTGTCTTGTTGAGAAAATAAAACATGAATTCATGATCACGCGAACGGAGACTTAAAGCAGAAGGCGTGTGCTACTCCGCCTTGTCAGTCAGTCAGTCAGTTTAATTTGAAGTTTATTTTCAGAGAAAATGATTCACAAGTTCATTGATCAGTATTATTGTTGATTAAATATCAAGATAAAACGAAACGAATTTGTTATTATTTCTTCTGTCATAAAGTCGGTCGAAGATAAAACGCGATTACAAAACACATTTATTTCGACACATTTCTATTTGTCATAAATCGATGAGCAAAGAGCAAGACGACAACGATTTGTTTATCTTTTCAATGGACATCTTTAATGAATACACTCGAAGTAATTTCTTGAGTTCACCACTCTATATATATTTTTTTCTTTTTTTTCTCTCTCAACTCTTTTCTTTATTAGATCATGCGTGATCTTTCATGTTGTGTTTCAATCGAGTCGGCTTGCTGTAATATTGTTGCCTGATGGTCATTGCGTGCTATGCAGGGTGGTGATAGCAGAAATCTGTCAATCGTTTTCATGTTTTGATTTCGTTGAGATTTTTTTTGTTTTCTATTTCACATGAAGATTAAGTTACAGCAGAATTATTCATGAACAGTTCAAACAATTGAAATCTTAGTAAACGATCTCATCGGAGCATTTTTAATGTACGAAGATAAATTCTTCGGATAGATTTTTAACGATTTGATCATGACACAAAAGAATGTCGATTGAAATGAGAATAGTTTATTCACGATTTGAGTTGACCAACGATAATGATCAAGTATAACTACATTTTTACATGTTATAGTTTTTTTCTTCAAAATGTTCGAAATATGATTAATTATCTTTTTCATTTCAAATTGATCAAGTGTTAATTTAAGCTTTCGTTCTGGAAGAGTAAAACAATATCTCGAAAATGAAAAGTCAGACGAGGTGCGAATGAATTTATCAAGACAAAAAATCATCGATGATTTCATTTATGGTGCAAATTGAAAACGTAGCACGAAATCATTTTATCGATTTTCAATCACCACGAAAAATGCACGAGATTCAATTGTCAACATTGCTCTACGATAATCTTTTGTTTTTTTCTTAAAAAAATAATTATCAAATACGATAGATTATGATGATATGTGCAATGAATCATTTAATATGATTCCATTTTCTGAATTTCCCACGAAGATTGATTGTATATATGTATGTATGTTCATCGTTTCAATAGATGCCACTAATAGACATTTGATTTTGAAATAATAATCATGAAAACAAAAAATAATATTTCTATTTATTCAATTAATTGATTATGAAATTGTAATCAGAGAATGTTTCTGAATTAATCACATTTTTAAATTCGATTGGTTAGTTCGAATATTACTAGAGTAATCCATCCAAGATCAAGATGTGTGTGTCATCATAACACTTATGATTCATGTCAAGATGATTCTACCAAATATATATATATATTCTACTATCATAAATAAAGTCATCTTATTACTCATTTTTGTCGTTAAAAAAAGGCAAAACAATTCATTTCGATAGATCTTTGCAGATAAATATTTAGTTGAATATCATGTTCGGCAAAAAAACAAACATTCAAGGTATTGACGAAGAAATTCTCATTGATGAAAATTGTATTTTGATATTTTGAAGAGCAAGCACGAACTCACAATCGTGAATTGAAACAAACGAATCGAGAACTGGTACGTGATCGACAACGACTCGAAGCAGAAGAACAACGATTAGTAAGCCGAGATTAGTTTGGATTTATGCAGATTTCGATTTGTTTATTCATTTGTAGACAAATGAGATTCGAAAGACTGCAGCAACGGGTAACAAAAAGGTAAAAATCGATCATATGAAAATAACAAATCGACAATCGATTGAATCTTTATTCAGGCTGTGGAGATCTTAGCTAAACAACTTGTCAAAGTTCGAAATCAGAAAGCTCAATCTCTTCAAGCATCTGGTCAAATTCAAGGTTTAGCAACACAAACAACAATGATGGCATCAAATGCTAAAATTGCCAATGCCATGGGCGTTCGTATCTCGTTTTCGTAACTAATTCACTTATTTTTCTCATTCGATTTTAGACAACAGCTCAAACAATGGCAAAAATGAACAAAGTCATGAATCCCGAGCAAATGTCACGCGTAACTCAACAATTCACTCAAGAACACATGAAATTGGGCATTACCGATGATATGAGTATGTTTTTCTTTTGCAAATTCTCTCGATTGATCGATTATCAACAATTTGAATTTAGTTGGTGAAACACTCGAAGCAGCCTTGGGACAGGACGGTGATTCCGAAGAAGAAGACGCCATTGTCAATCAAGTTCTTGACGAAATTGGCATTGAAGTCAATAACAAAGTTCGTCGACATTTCTTCTCTCAATATATCATCAACTTATTTGTTTGTTTAGATTGCCAATGCTCCCCGTGTACCATATTCAGCTGCTGCCATGACGAATCGCCGACAAACAAACGAAGAAGATGCTGAATTAGAACGAATCCTTGCTGGAATGAAATAAACTCTCTTCCTTTCGATGCTTATGAATTTCTAATTTTGTGATTTATTTTAATATGTATACGATACTTTTTCATTTATTATTTTGAAAAATAAGTAAAAAAAAACACGATATCAAATAATTTTTTAACTGTTTTATTTAATTTTTTTTCTTCTTCTTTCGATTTGGTTGAATTTAATAAGATTTATCTTTTTTGTTCAGAACGTAGATCAGTAAGACTGTTAATTAGATTATGGTACCGTTCATCTTTATTTTTCGCGTGTATTTCATTTAACTGTCGAAGTTTTTTCATTGCTCGTTGCCGTTTGCTTGCTTCATGTATGAGCCCGAATTGTTCGCGGTATTCAGGTCGAAATTTAACGAAATGATCGACAAATTCACTGAATGTTTCACGTTGTAATGATTCTGCCATTAGACGATCATATTCTTCGCAATCGATCGCTGTTGTCATCGGTACGACTAAAGTTGCGCTATTAAACGAACACGAACTCGACGTTGGCGCCGGTACAGCGTGTGTTTTCTTACGAGTGAGTGTCGTCGATGATGGCCGCTCGTAATTGAATCGAAATCGTGATCGTGCCGCCGATTCATCGAGTAGCTTCTGTGATTCACGTAGAACTTGATAAGTTCGTCGTTCGACTTTAGTCATCGGTTCTGCACGTGGTGTTGTTGCTGTTGATGTATTGTTAGTTTTAACTGTGTCAATCGGTGGTAGAATAATACTATCAGTGAGAGTATCGAGCGGTTGAAAGTGACTTTGAGGTCGTGGAACGTAGTTGACATTGGTTTCTAATAATAATTTTTGTCGATTGCGTTCTTTGCGTTTTTCGTGGCGATCTTTTTCTTTGCGTAGCGCTTCACGAAAGTGTTTGTCATGTCGATACCATGTTTCGTGTCGTTTTCGTGTTAGTTGAAGGAATGTTTCCATATGTCGATCGACAGTGGCTCGAATTTTATTTCGATCGTGATCGAGACATGAAAATTCTCGTGTGAGAAAGTTCTTTTCGAGTTTTTTGGCGGTAATCAACGCTTCCGAAAGATTCGATGATGTTTTCGGAGATGACAACATTGCTTTTTTTTTATTTCAATAGATCGCCTAGTGTTTTGCAATTAAATGAATCTTTGAAAAAAGAAAATAAAACTTTAATATATTTTTTTTCTGCTTTTTAGAAAGAAACGAAGACCAAGAGAATTCTATTTTTCTTCTTCTTCTTCTTCTTCTTCTTCTTCTCTCCTCTTTTTATTTTAAGGCGAAGTCTATTTGAGAAATGAAAAGGTTTCGTTTTCTATTATAATGTCAAAAGAAAATAATTGAATATTCATTGATTTGTATTCAGCTGTTTTTTTCCGTTGATGTTGTTAATGAATTTTATTATTAAAATAATACGACCAAAGATTGATAAAGAAAAGGAAAAAAATTAATTTTTTTTTCTAAATATCTTGAAATTTTCTTCGAAGAGAGAGAGAGAGAGAAAAAAAGTCGAGTATGTTGTTGACTGTTGTAGATGAATTCATTATTATTTCGTCAAGTTTTTCAACAAGTTTCTCTTGTTCGTTCGGTGAACTTCCTCTCCACTCGTTTGTCATCATCATCATCATCAGTCAACAATCAAAATTCGAGTGATTCATCAACAGTTGATCCTCAATTTAAAAAGAAAATCGATGATTTCATTCAAGCAAATAAAGTTGCAATTTTTATTAAAGGCGAACCAGACGCTCCGCGTACGTCCACGGACATTTGTTTCTTTTTGTTTCTGATTTGTTTATGTTCAGGGTGTGGCTTTTCGAATGCTGTCTTACAAATACTCAATTTACACGGATGTGAATTCAAATCAAAAAACATTTTGGAAGATGAACAACTTCGACAAACAATGAAAGCCTACAGGTACGTGCAAATAATGTTGTTAATCAATTTTTGTGATGCGGCTTTTGTTTAGCAATTGGCCAACGTTTCCTCAAGTCTATTTCAATGGTGAATTCGTTGGTGGATGCGATATCTTACTTGGTATGCATCAATCAGGAGAACTTGTTGATGAATTAAAAAAGATTGGTATTAAGTCGAAATTAGCCGATGTGAACAATCAAAATAAACCATCGTCTAGCTAATTTTATTTATTCATCGTTATCCTACACTCTTCTTCCTGTCTCTTTTTTTGCACTTCGCTTTCATTTTTGTTTTGTTGTGCTTTCACCGTTTATGTATTGGCTTTTTTTTGTTATGGAGAACAGAAAATCATAAAAAAAGACGCTTTCTTTGTGAAGATCACTTTGATAACAAAAAACAAAACTTTTCAGTTGTTCGATCTGCTGCGCGAGGATGACGAATGATGATAGTGGCAAAGATAAATTCATATAAAAAAAACATCTTGAAAGATGAATAAGTTCGACAAACAATCATTTGATTAATTTGAATACGAGGGTTTTTGTTTGGTAATTGACCAACGTTTCCTGAAGCTTGTTTACTTGGTATGCATCAATTAAACTACTTATTTATTCACTCGTGTTCTGCTTTCATTTTCTTATATTTCATCGTGTCGTGTATCTGTCTATTTTTTAAGCAATAAAAAAGAAATATCATCGATCACACAATGAACAATATAATCTACGACAGATTTCTCGGCTTTCTTCACTTTCTGTTCCATTTCTTCTAATAAATGTGATGTTTTCTCATCAAGTTTTGCTTGAAATTGTTCTAATTGTGTTGCTTCTTGTAATTTAATTTGATATTGATTTTCACGTTCCTGTCGAAATATTTCGATTTCAATTTGACTTTCTTGATTTGCTTGCCGAATGAGTTCATTACGTTTTATACGTGCTGATGCAATCATTTCAGCTGCTTGATTTTCGGCAGCTAATAAATATTGAAGACCATTTAAACGATTTGTTGTATGAGGATAACGAGATGAAACGATCACTTCATTGACAAGAGATGCTGGTGACAAAGGTGAATTTCGATGTTTGTTGTCGTCGCTCATTTTACGAGGAAGAACTTAACGCGCCAGAATGTATATTTCATTCTATGAAAGTCGATAGATGCCACCGTTAGACAATTGTTTAGTAATTGAACATAATATTCGTTTATTTCGTAGCTTTTCTATTTAAAAACGAACGCCTCATCATTATAAAATGTTTCTAAATATGTTTCCAATTATTGAATAAATCCATTTTGATATTTGTCATGTTTCTATGGAAACACATTAAATAGCAATGGATTTGATGATGACAACTGAATTTTAGACAAAATATTTCTAATCCTTCAATTTTTACAACCATTCATTTCAACAATGGACCGAACACTTCAATATACTCAATCGGTAGCAAATTTCGAATCTGCTTATAATGTAGCACGTGAATATCAACCATTGTCATCATCATCATCAATATTATATTCAACATTTTACGAGCGACCTACTTCGCCATTATTCCATCGTTGTAACTCACCACCAGTACGAAAGCCGATCATTCCAATTGAATCAGTACCGAAATTTAATTTTGATCTTTATAAAATGGATAAAACTGTTGATGAATATGATAATTATATTCCAATGTCAACACCAACATCAAGAACAATCTATCATTATCCTATTGATTCACCTTTATCATCACCGGTTTCAAAACTACGACAAATAAATCGTGAATTGTCTCAATCACTTGTTCAATCGGATTACCCCGATCCATTAGCATTTTCATCATCATCATCAGCAGCAGCAGCTCCAGCTCCGCATTATCATATTCATCATTATCCACTATCACAATATTCGCCTACGACAAGACGTCGTTGTGCATCGATCAGCGATGATGGTGCATCCTCAATTGAAGTACCAGTGGTAACTTATACAAAGCACAGACGTTTTTTGTACACATAAATCTTTTTTTTCTTCTCTTTATTACTTAGCCATCAAATATACGTAAAGCCCGAGTTGTATATAAAATTCATGTACCACGACGTGCTCAGAATAAGTCGACTGCTAACATAGATTCTAATAATGATCAAATTGTAGTTGATTTATATCCTACACGAGAGGAAGCATTTGTTAAACAGAGAAAAAAACCATCGGACCACAATCGAAGTCCATGGATAGTTACAGGCAAATCATTGCAATATGATTCCAATTCAGATGCGAGTACATCGGAAACACCGAGAGATATCTACTATGGTGATAAACTAGTTCCGTCATCTCATCGATCTACACGTAATCGAAGTGTTCTTTTTTTCAATAAAACTAATTGAAATTAATGTTTTCAGAAAGACCATCGTCAACAAAACAGCACGAGCGTATTTGGTATCCTCCACGACAAGCAACTTCTCAAGATTCACAGCGATCAAATAAATATCTCATTCGAAATGAAACTGAATCAGAACCAATATCGCACCGAAAACCTTCATCAGATCGAACTAAAGTACGCACGGATGATCCCAAAATAAAGAAACGTATTGCCGATGCTAAAAGTAAAGTCAAAACGACTTGGGAACCAACAGTTACAAGTCTACGCGAACCAACAAACGATACAACACCAAACTTAAACATTAAATCTATTCCATCCGAACCGAAAACACCAACAAAAACAAATCGTGAAACAACATCAAAAAATGAAACTACGAATGATGATAATGATGCTGGTGGTGGCAATGATAAAAATAACAATAAACAAAATCAAACACATTCGTCAAATTCGACCTCATTACACGATGTACAAGGACTGCCAAGCTCTTCTTCATCGTCGGATAACGAAGAAACACCACTACCCACCACGAATAAGGATGCGAATATCGACAAAAACCAGACAAGTGAACCGAATGCTTCTAATCAACAACGTACGATCTGTCATATAATTTATAAAAAAAAGAAATTAAATAAATATTTTTCAATTTTAGCCTCGGCTCCAGAAGTAGAAAACGATCAAGAAGTTGCGCAAAGTTTTGATATTCAAAGATGGCTCACTGATGCTTCGAAAGCCATACTAAATCCTTCGAAAGAGAGTGACACAGTCGTTCCATCTCCACCGCCTGAACGACCAAAACAAAATAGTCCGCCTCGTCGAAAACAACAACCACCATCTCCGCCTCCTGAAGAAAATCTCTATAAGCCACCATTTGGTCCCAAAAGAACCGAAAAACCACCGCCACCACCTAGTTCTCCTCCTCCTCCTCCTCCTCCTCAGGCAGCACCAACGTCTACGAACGACGATGAAAATGACAGTGTTGATGATTTTTTTAATTAAATGTGTGCAAAATGTAGGCCAGACAGAAATTGGCTACACATATTATATTTTTCTTTTTCTTGATTTTAATATAACAAAAAATAATAATCAACTGAATAACATTTTTCTTGTTTTAAAAAAAATCCTAATGAACAAAGTACATCGATGATTTGTTAATATGAAAAGCATCGAGCAACTGCTGAGCTTCTTGATCATGGTGAAATTTCGTTAGAAGTCCACTTAATTGTGTTGGATGCATTTTTTCTGTTATTTGCATTGTTGACGACAGACGATTTGTTTTCAATATGTAAATCGCTGATATAACTGCTAGTTTTTGTCGACATTCGTCAATGCCAATCAATCGAACCGAACTATCATCATTTGCTAATGGAGCTAGAGACTAAAAATCAAAACGTGAAGAAGAAAAAAAAGTGATTTCATTTGAATATTACATTGTATTCTGCATTGATTGGATAGATAAATAAACTATCAGTTGAATCGTAGGATTTTTCAATTGATAAAAGAGCTTGTAAAGCGAATTGAAGTGCATTTTTTTGTTCTTTAACATCCTCGATTTGACAAGCATAGTGATACATTATTTGAGCCACTTAAGAAAAACACAAAACAATCAAATTTCGCTATTTTTTCCAAAAGATATTTTTACTTTTCAATGGTAATTTCATCATTTTATAGATTTCATAAAGTGCGAAAACATGTGAACTTTGAATTGATTGATTTTCGACACATGTTCGTTCCAAATGAGCCAACAATTCCAAATCAATGCAACCTAATTTATCACGTTGATACTGAATTAATGTTTGCAAACGATACAACGATTGATCATTCGGCAATAAGCAAATACTCATCGCATATTCGAATGTATATTGTTTTTGACTGAAAACAAAAGATCTTTGAATATTTTGTCGAAGCAATGTTCAAATTCAACCTGAGATAATCATTCGTATTTTGAATACACCAAAAAGCATCATCGAAGTTCTTCAATTCAAGACTTGTTTGAAACAATTCTTTGATGATCAAAGCCTAGAAATCGATGAAATTGGATCAAACAACTTAGTTTATGATTATTGTTCGACATACGCGAATTTCATTTGAATAAGAACTTTGCAATGATTGATGAAAGAATGCAGCTATATGTTGACTTTGACCGAAATATTTAAGAAATTCACGAATCTAAGAAATCGCAAAACAAAGCAATGATTTCAACCGAATCAATTTGAACTGTACCCATTCGATATAGAACAATTCTGGTGTTGTATGTTTACCGAATAATTTAACTAACAATGAATCTTTATGCAAATCTTTCAATACAATTGCTAAATGTCTTGTTGCTGTATCGGTATTTGTACCCGAACGATACATTGTTAAAGCATGAAAAAATAATCTGAAATTAGTTTCGAGATGAAAAAAGAAAATGAATATGTTTATTTGTTTTTGTCTCTACCGTGATGAATTCAATTCATTGAACCAGTTAAGTCGACCACAATATTGATCTAGGACTGTCCATTGATGTCGACCGAGTAAATATGTTAACAGAAAATCATTGTTCGGCCATCTGAAAACGCAAAATTCATATGAAACAAAAAAAATATAGATAAAAACGTACAGAACAGAAAATAAATTGTTAACCGAAGCGTTGATTGCTTCGAACCAGTTCTCAGAATCTAAGAGAATTTGTTCTTGTTGAATGTAATCAGCAAGGATCTGTTCAAGTAACGATTGATTTGCTATTTGAAATCAAGAAGAATTTCGATATTTATTCGTTTTCAAATAGATTTACCAATTCGACTTTTGTATTGTTGTTGCTGAACAAGTGTTTCGATGAAAAGTTCCCTTCAATATTCAATTTGAATTTACATATTTCGAAATAATAAAGAAAACTACCGATCATCGATATTCATCGAACTGATTTCGACGCCACACGATGAAATCCAAAGTAAAACCTGATAAATTTGCAATAGATCTTGTAAATAAGGCAGAATTTTGTCTTGAAGATTATTCAAATTAGTCGAATTGATTTTAATCTAAGCAAACAAATGCAGAAAATCGAAATTGATGAAGAATGAAAATAGTTTTACATGATTCGAATGAAATGTTATGGGAAAGAATCTGTTTAATCGTTCGATTTGATTGATTTTTTCGTAACATTGTTCAACAAATACGAGAACAAGTAAACGACGAGCGATTTTCGATTGAAAAATCTGATTAACCGCTTGATTTTCCGTCGTATTTATTTTCGGTACGGATTTTTCATATAAACTTCGAAGAGTATCGAGCAATTGGTTATTCGATACAACTGGTTCGATATGTCTTTCGATCTTCATCATTTTTCTAAAAGCAACTCAACAGAAAAATCAACTCAACAAAAAGCATTTACTGAGCATCAGCCGTTGTGCCATCAAATTCATTCAATGTCTCATCATCGTACGCTTTCAAAAGCGATTCAATATCCTTGATACAACCTGCAACAAAGAAAAAAAGAAGAAGGAAATCTAATGTTTGAAAGTAAATCATTGGCTAAATCTACGCGAATATTTGACATTAATTGGTAGAGTATCTTTTTTGATTGAATAGAGTGAAATAGCTGCCTTGTGAATGAGAATAATCAATTGCCGTTCATCGAATATTCGACAAGCGAGAAGAACAAGTGATTGAGCACGTAAATCGATCAATGTACTGTAGAGATTTTGCCAGAATTTCGTTAGAATTTGCAGACAATCTTCATTACGAATGGCATTCTCTTCGCAATGTTCATTACACTTAACAAGACAATTTTGAAAACAACAAACAAACAAAAGAATTCGAAATCTTTACTAAAGTTTGAAGAATCATCGGCAATTGTTGAAGAATTTGCGTTACTGATGTCCATGATTGATTGAATTCATCGAGATTACAATTAAATGTTATCCAAAATGCGTCTTTAATCATGTCAATAGTGAATTCACCGGGTAAATTCAAACGTCTTTCGATTTCTTCAATTGTTGTTGAATGTTGATTGAAATATTTCTCATTTAAATTCATTGGCAATGATAAGAACTCTTCTCGATTGGCCGTATTTTTCAATTCATACTGAATGAGATAGATCATCGAACGATTTTGATTTGTTAGAAAATGCAAAATCAATCGATCATTTGTGCATGTCAACGAAGTTAACGATGAACCGTGAGGCAAATGTGAATGGTCTGTTGTTTGAACACTTTTCGTGTAGGTTTTATTTTGATAGAGAGAAAATTGGAATGTTTGGTTTTTATCATATTGAAATTCGTAGATTAATAAATGAAGAAGATCATTGGAATCGAGAACGATGAACACACGTGTGATTAGCTCATCGTCGAATGTTTCGTATTGACAGTAATCGAGAAAGATTTTCTTAGAAGTTTTCGATGAATGTTTAACATCAGTGGAAAGATTGTGTTCGTAGAGGACAGTATCCAATTGATCGGATAAGAAACGAAGTAGACCGGTATCGTAGAGAATAATTGTTATTGTCATTGTGTTGTAGATGATTGTTGTTTGACCGGAGATGAGTGATTGATTTGGTGGTGGTGATGAAATCGATTTACTAAACGAAGAAAAGAGAAGTTCGACAACAGAGGAGAAAAACAACGAATTACTTGGGATTCCAGAGAAAATTGAATAGACCAGCTGATTGTCGTTTTGGAAAGATGAATTGTTGTGGTGTGTCTAGAAGAATAAATCTTGAGAAGATTTTGTTTTTCGAAAGATTTGCTTACTTAAGTAATTTTGATTGTCAAAACGAAGAATAATCGTTTCGATTTCGTTGTACAATGCATAGATTAAATGATCATTTGTATACGCACATGTGACTTGATTGTATAATTGTAAATCATGTCGATAGAAATAACTTCGATTTGATAGAAAATCATCGTTGATTGCCCCAAGAATCGATTGAGATTGATCCTTGAAAACAGAAAATTACAATTTATGTTCAAAGAGCGAATTGAATTTACAAGTTGTCCAACTGAGTTTATCGTCGGATGACTGATAATCCATCGATAGACACCGATATGTGTGACAAACATGAGACAAATCTGCTGTCGATCAGGTAGTTCGACAACGAAAACATTCGGGAGAACATTTGTTGCGACACCGAATTGAATTTGAAGCGCATTCTGAGAGAGATTTCGTGATAATGAATATTCAAATAATTGAAAAGTATTATTCTCCACTGTTCGCCTATACAAATCAAGAGTCAATTTTACACAAATCTATTGTTCAATTCAAATCACCAGAAGAGAATTCGATCAAACGATCGATCAGCTGGCATCCAAGCGCCACCATGAGCTTGAATATTGGTTACTTCTCGTGGATCTAAACATGGTTTTTTTCTTCTCGTCTCATTTGCCTATTCTCTCTCTTTGAAAAGTTTACCGTTTTGCTTCGATCCGATGTTTCGCCAAGTAATTAAATCATCGAGAAGCGTAGCAACATGTTGCGTAAGTGTGTTACTTGATAGATCCACCGAACTCATTTTCAATTGAAATTTCTTGTGGTTAGAAGGATGAAAATAGGAGACTTTCTCTTTTTCTTATTTAAAAAGTTGAAACCATAAGGATTTTCGACCAATCAGAAATCAGATGCCGACCTCTTTAATGAAAGAGCATAATTTGGGAAAAAATCGATTTGATTTCAAAATTAATTTTTCTTCATCATTTTTTTTCGTTTTGATTTTATTTTTAATTAAATTTCAAATCTATTTTTCGAAAGATAAAAAAAGGCCATAGAACATTCTAGTAAATAAACACATACATACGTATAAATTGGACTAGTAGCGATGATGATGATCGGTATTAGCTGCAAAACATGACTCAGAAAGAGTTTTCATTCATGTGATCATTGCATAAGCCTAACCGAAACGCACTTTACGATGCATACATAAAGACAACTTTTCGATCAGTTATTCATTTATTTATTTTTCAGACTTTTATTTGTTATTTAACCAATTTTAATACTTTATAAATATGCCTCGTCGATCAGGTGGTAGCGGTGGAATGCGTTCATCATCACCCTCTCGGTATTGAATTCATATTTTTGCATAATTAATTACTAAAGAATGTTCTTCTTTTTTAAATTCAATTCTAGGTCAGCACCTCCGCCACGTGCTGTAGCCCCACCACCTCCAGCAGCTCCAGCTCCAGTGATGGCTCCGCAAGCTCGTCAACCTGGCTTGTTCGGTCAAATGGCTGCTACAGCTGGTGGTGTTGCTGTTGGTTCAGCAGTTGGACATACCATTGGCGCTGCCCTAACAGGCGGATTTCGTGGAAATGATCAACCAGCTGCTACACAAGCTGCAGCTGGACCAAGTGCTCAACCACTTTATGAAACACAAGAACGATATTCAGCTGAACGATGTAACTTATACCAAAAAGAATTCATGAAATGTCTCGATCAAGCTGGCGGTGATTCATCTCAATGCCAAGGATTTTGGGAAGCATTGAAAGTAAGTTTATTGATTTGAAACTGCGTTTTTTCGATAGACAATTTGGTTTATTTTTCAAAGGAATGTCAACGTTTTCAAGGCAGTAATGGTACGTCATCACACTGAAATTCTTTTTCCTAATTCTCATTTTCGTTTAATTTAGCAACTTACTAAATTTAATGAAAGATAATCTGCTAAGCAACATGCTTTCTCCTTCTCCTGTAGTTGTTCTGTATCCAACATATTGAATTCGATGATCATCCGGTCGAAATTACTTTTTCTTTTGTTTGTAACTTTTCTTTTTGCATTAGTCCAATAAACTTACACCAGAAAAAAACACGTTCTTGAATAATTAATTATGAGATCCGAGCGCCAGATTGACGATTAGATCTAGTCTATGGATGATTTCAGTTGTTGTCTATCGCAAATTGCTCATTTATGTAATGAAGCAAGTATATTTCTCAATCAATTGCATAAATTCGAAGCTCAATTTGAGAACTATTCTCGTTCATCGAAACGGTCTCTTTCGATTGTCTCTCGATTTTCATTGATTCTCGATGATTTGAATCTTTATTATGAAAAACATTTTTCGAAATTTTATATTCATACATTTAATTATCTGACACGAAAATATTTTACCATCGATTATTCGAATAAAAAAATGACCGAGAATTCCTACGAAGATATCAAACGTTTGAACTCATTTCTCAATCGAAATCAAATCGATTGTTACGAAAAGATTTTCTATTATTTACATAAACTAACAATAATATGTGCGTTGTGTGTTCAGTATCGACAGACGTGTACAGAAATTGAATTAGCCGATCGATTTGTTTATATTCGAATGGATTTATTGATAAATTTAGATCGATTATACGAACAAATTCGATGGAAATTAATGAAAATAAATTCTCATTTTCGACAATTAACTTATTCGTTGAGAAAACAACAATCGAAAGAGAAAATTCACATTGGAAATATGCTTCGAACGCTCGTTCTTTGGTTGTGTTTGTTTGTTATCAGTTTTTTATTTTTCTGGATAATTGATAATGAGAATCAAGTTAACAATAGTTGGCCAATATGATGATTTTCACCTTGATGATGTGTCCTTGTGCTGACGTGGCATCAATGACACGTACAAAGCTGGTCACAGATGTGGTCAGAATTTAGACTTGCAAATATCGATGAAATATCAGCATATATAAATAATCAGATCAACAAATCAACAATACACATTTACTTTTTCTGCAAAATTTTCAACGACAACACGACTAATAATGATGATGATGATCAAATTCTTTATCTCCGTTACATTTATTTCCGGATTTCTGTCCATCGAAGCCATTGCTGATACGCCTGATTCAACTCCACCATCGCGTTATACGATTACACATGAAGCTACATTTGAAATAGTAATTAAGGAAAATATTCTTGCGAGAGAAGTTCTATCCAAGGGAAAAGTTGTTATTGGTCTTTTTGGTGAAATTGTTCCAATGACAGTTTTAAATTTTGTTTCAATTACTAATGGAATTGTTCGAGGCAATGTAAGATAAAAAAAAAACAAAAAGAATTTCTATATAGAAAAAGAAAATTGTTTTGTGTAGATAAATTTTACATATAATGACGTACCATTTCATCGTATTGTCAAAGATTTTTGTATTCAAACAGGTGATTTCATAAATCGAGATGGAACAGGAAGTAAGACGTTTTTTGATTCTCACAAGTTGATTCAGTAAATAAGAAATCTCTAGGTACGAGTATCTATGGCACGAAATTTGTCGATGAAAATTTTCGTCTCAGTCATAAATCAGCTGGATGGGTTTCCATGGCTAAGTAAGTCGACATATTGAAGTCTTTCTTTGTTTTGATGTTATTCATTTCTTTTTTTGCAAAGTTATGGACGAGATACGAATGGTTCTCAATGGTTTATTACATTGGTTCCTGCTCGTTGGCTCGATGGACATCATGTTGTTTTCGGTCGTGTTCTTCGAGGTATCGATTTCATACATGAAATCGGAGAAATCGATACATTTCCGGGAACATCATTACCAAAAAAATATGTTGGCATTGTTAATGGTTCAGTTAAAGAAGTTTTACAACGATACAGTCTTTCTTTGGATGATCTTATTTCTCCTGATGACATTGTTGTTGCTTAAATCTAGTTTTTTTTGTCTCTCTCTCTCTCATTAGTCTCATCTTTTCTTTTGCTTTCTCTTTATTTTAACACATAATAAATATGATTATCCCAATGAAAAAACGCATTCGAATTTTTTTATGCACTTGTAGAAATTGTCGGGACAAGAAATTCTTTCGATTTTATTTAGGTTTTAAACATAGAAAACGAAATAAACGGTGAAGTTAAGATAATTTTGCGATTGTTAATGATCATTTGTTCTGATATTTGGATTTGAAGGTCTCGGTGTCACTTGATTGATGACTCGAATTCGTTGACGCCATCGATTGATACAAACTTGGAAAAAAGCATAGATAAATTGTCGTCGAAATCGTGGTGATACAAAAATATACATATAAAACGGTACTGCATAATTCATATAAAGAATAAATATAGTTACGCTAGATGCAATTTCTATTCTTGCTTCTATTAATGGATCTGCATTCAACGTTGGATTGTAGGAAATAATCGATACGATAATATAGGGTAGCGTTGATATTGTATGATAAATAAATTGAACAAGAACAATTGCTGTCATTTGTTTGTCTAGTTCTTGATGAACAGCAGGCAATGCTCGTCGTTCGATTTGTTGTATATTTCGATGAGCTAGAAATGCGAATGTACCATTGATTATCATTGGAAAAAAGCCAGTCAAAAATGCTGTAAATCCATAGACAGCATATTGATCAAAAACCTCATTCGAATAAGCACAAGCAAGACCACCGGGTAATGGAATGAGATTATTGTAGATTAAATATGGAATACCATGAAGAAGCCAAAATATGATAATGCCAATGGCGGCACCATAATTGATTTTAATCTTACTCCATTGTTGCCAACGAGGATTCGAACAAGTACAAAGATATTGATTGATGGCCGCCGCACACATGCAAGATATCGATGTACCACTAAAGAATTGATAGAAATAAGCACGAAATTTGCAGTAAAATAATGATGACAATGTTATATCGTTATCAAAGCCAGTAATTGTGATACGAGTTAACAAACCGGTAAGCAATTGTCCAATATCAACAATTGCGGTGATTGTTAAATAAAATGCACATGTATTATTTCGAAATGTTTTCAAACTGAGGAAAACAATCAAATTAAAGATATTACCCACTACACCAGCCACTAAACAAAATAAGCCAAGGTATACCATTATTTGTTCGGACACATAAGTGTAATATTCGATAGTCGATGACGACATTTGTCTTTTTTCTTTTACACTGGTGAATCTGATGCCAAAACTAGTAAGAATGAAAATGAAAGGATACATTTCTATTTTCTTCTCTTTTTATATTTGAAGAAAAACATCTCATGATCTATTTAGTAATCTGTAAACGTCGGTTTTACCTTCTTTTTTTTTATCAAGCTGTGAGTACTATTAGTTATTGTACTAAAATAGTTCATTATTTGACCTCGTCAGTCATTTTCTTTTCGATGTTGAGGAAGTGAATTAATCATCTCAAAATTTTCTTGCTTGAACAGCATGTTATACACGACACTGTTTCCATAGAGATTGACGCATATACTGTTATCATCACACAAATACCTGTAGTTGATATGAATATGAAACTGTCAAAAACATGTAAGCATTACTTTGGATGTTCAAGTATCTAGATTGATTTCATAGTGCAGAGTTTGTGTTTCATATAGTTTTCTAATAACATACATGTAAATGCCATTGCAGTAAATGTTGAAACACAATATGGCCGAAATTTACAATAGAATACTGATTGTACTGCTAAGCGATCCTGTGATGTATTAGGGGGAAAAAGTGATACAGTAGTTACAAACAGATAGAATTTTTGATTTGCTGTATAGAAAATATGAATATAAATTGATCATGCTTTTTTATGCTTTTATTTTTGTAGAATATTAAAATTTGATTTTATTGCATTCTTAGGGCATAATTAATCTAACACTTGCCCAACTTGAGACGACATATATAGTTTAAAATACCATTAATAAAATCTTTTTAGAAACGAAAACAATGGTAAACTTTGGACATTTGAAACCAATTTTAAATAAAAAAATAATCACCTGTATTGTTTTTCTATTGGACCATTTCGTCTTATGAAGATAAATAAAAATCTTCGTGTGATGTTTGACATTTAAATCTTACTAAGAAAATGGCTGACGAGAAAAACTTAACGCTTTCATTGACATGTGCTATCTGTTTGGACATAGCTTCAGTCGACAATGTCGTGGAAACATGTTGCTGTCATCAATTGTATTGTCTTCCATGCATAGATACTGTCAAAGAATGTCCTACGTGTCGACAGGTGGATGTAAAAACAGTACCTGCGTATTTTGCTCGTCGTCTCATTGGTGGTTTAGTTGTCGCATGTCCGAATACAGGTTGTTCAGCTAAAATTACTCGTGCAGATTTGGCGAAACATTTATCCAATTATTGTCAATTTACTAATGTGACTTGTCCTGATTCACAATGTAAAAATTTGAAATGTACAAGAAAATGTTTTCTTGAGCATTTAATTACTGAACATGAACAACTTTTATTGGATAATTTTTCTAAATTATGGCAAAAACAAGAAACGTTCGGAACAGGATCAGTAATTCGAACAGAAAATGAATCAACTAGTGAATATAGATCCTATTTAGAATCTCTTGAATTTTTCAAAAAGAAACATTTCTGTCTAGATGTTGTTCAAGCTACTCCAACAGCAAATAGTGCTCATTCAATAACGTTCGATGATCGAATCGAAGAAACACGAAATATATTCGGTCGAGACGCACGTTTAGGTAGCACAGGTAAATTCTACTGTACTGGTAGATTGGACGGTTTTCGTTGTTCATGTTGTAATGGTCAATGTGGACCAACAAATGGTTGCAATTGTTCTGGTTGTATGTTGCTTGATGTTCAAAAACGAAAACTATCACGCGGATGGTTAGTTAATTCAGATGGGGCTTCAGCTCGATGTAGTCCTGAAGAACCGACAAAATTCTATTGCGGTCGAAGAGTTATGACTCATGATAGACGTACTAATGGATACTGTGGACCAACAAATGGCAATCAATGTGATGCATGTTTAAAATTAACCAACCAGCAACATAGAAGATACGGACAAATCTGGTCGTAGAAAATCAGATAAATAACTTTTTTATTCAAGATAATAAAACAGAGATTATTTATTTATTTTTATTTGGAATTGATAAATGATAATTGTCTATTCCGATGAGAATCGACCGTTAATGTCAATCGACTTGAAATATCTTTTTAAAAACAAACGATATAATCGCCGATTGTTTTCTACGGAAACCGAAAGCTAATCTAATGCACAATCCATAATCATAAATCATCAATAAATGAGTATTTTCTCATGATAAAAGGATAATAATCTTCTTTCCATTTAGAGAAACACACACACACACTCAGCTCGATTGTAACATTTTTCATACCCTCGATTGTTTATCTACGTATTTCATATATTCAGGTGTACTTCCTATTTGTTGATGTCATTTTTAAGTAGCTTTTCAATTCTTGACATACTTAATTTCCGTTTAAACTAATCTAATTTGTTTCGTAGAATTTGAATTAAATTATCATTCTAATTCGATTGTTAATGATATTTTGACTGGTATCTAATTTTATTTATAAATAAATAAATATATGTATGTATGTATCTTTCTACATTAATATTATTAATTGAAAGTGAAAAATAACGGAAGCAAGAAAGAAAAGAAAAGATATAATTTTGATATTTGTTTGACATGAACAATCACCCGAAATTAAAAATGAATTTTTCATTTAAACAGTTGTCGCTTTCGGAAGAGTTTGACTTGTTTCTTCGGATTGTTGTTCGATTTCTGTTACACTCATATCTTCTCGATTTTGAAATGAAACAATTAATGAATCGACTGATGGATCATGTGCTATGTCATTTGTTTTACTATTACCATTCTCTGACGATGGTGATGACAATGTCATGCGATGAACTAAATTATTCTTCGACCGTCTTCGATTAGTTTTCGATTGATTCAAACGATATTGTTGTTGCTGTTGCTGCTGCTGTTGCTGTTGACTTTTTGGACAGCATCGTTTTAAATGTAGAATTTCGACGAGTTCATTTCGAAATTGTGAACCACATATCATAAGAATGAGAATATTCGATGTTGATGTAAATAATTCTAAAATACTTCCGAGAAAATTCGGTAGAATATTATTACTCGATTGTCCATAACAATTATCCGATTCCATGCGAAATAATAAATGATGACATGTAAAAAAATTGATGATGTACGATTGTAATGCACTCATGAGACTCAAAACAATCTCAACAAAAATCAATGATAATGAACGAAGTTCGGCACGTGAATGACTATGTTTACGTATTGCCGGTCGATTGAATATGTAATAGAGACAAATAAATGATGAAATTATACAAATACACGATGGAATAAATGTTCCAACAATAAAACCGAGTGTATAACGATTTGTTAATGATAAACGACGGTCATAGAGAAATTTATACCATCGTTGGAATGTTTCAGCTGCGAGAGGAAATGAACAATTGGTATACGAATGAATATAATGATATGCTTGCGTACAAAATTGATGTTCATGAAAATAATCTTTTCCTGGACGTGATTGCAATGATAGCCATGTCAAATTATGTATTGAATTTCGAAGATATTCAGGTAAAGCAGTACTTTCGAGACGACATGTCGAACGAACAGCATGTTGATCAGGCCAATCAATTGACATGTATGACTGGAGATAAACATAGGCAATAGTACGATGACGTATACGAGACCAATCTGCATCGGTATAGCACATTGAATTACTATCTTCATCGATTGACGAATTATTCGGCGAACTTGTTGATGAGAACGATGACGTACTGTTAGCAGAGATAAAACGAGGAGAATATGTCGAAATAGAATAAATCGATGATGAATTCAGTTGAGATAATGACAATTTCTTGGTTGAATTGATTCCTATGAGAACAACAACAAGAATAAATCTCTTTTCAACTAGTCTAATTGAACATTTCTCAATGGTCCTATATTTTCTACCTAAATTCTTTGATGAACTGAACTCGTCAGCACTTGAGAATGTTGTTGTTGTTTCGAAACATTTTGTATCCATCGAATATTTTGTATTATTAATTAACAAATCAATTTGTAGAGTTTGATTCGTTGTTAAATTCAATGGTTTTATACAAAATGCACCATATAATTGTACATAAGAAACAACAATACCAAAAACAAATGCAATTAAAGTTAACATCAATGCACACATACGACTTTCTCGATAGGATATCGATGAAAATGTTCGTACACGTTGAATAGACATAAACATAAAAATTAACATCGATATTTGAGTATATGTCGTGTTGTATGTCAGCACCGCTAGGCCGTGTCGATAGATCATTTCACGATAGGAAATAATATCGATAAATTTCGACATATAGATGTTAAACCAACACGATGATGATGCATCAAATATTAGCATTTTTGCCACATGAGAAATAAACAATAGTAAACAATCATTGAAAAATAATGCAATGAAATAGACACTGATCGAACGTGTTCGAAAACGAGCACGAAGAAAGACAAGAATACACATTATATTACCGAGAAAACCACTAATGAATATAGGAGCAAGAACATTACATAAAATCCGAGGATTAATATGCTCTTTAGTTAATAACATAATTTCGAAGTTTTATTTGAAATATCTATAAGCAAAATAATATATGACGTAAAGAAACGATTGATTGACTCAATAAATGATTATATTCTAGTCTATTCGCTAAATAGAAACATATCATTGAATGCAAAATGTATAATAACAATCTCGTGACACTAATACCGATAGCAGACGAATTACTAATTGAAAGATAATTCTCTTATTCGACATCTCAAGAATATTTACTTAACATATGGATATTCTCGAGGAGAAATTCGGATGACAAAAACAACAAAAAAAATGAAAGAAACAGGTGCTTTGAAATACTAGTGTTTTGTGGGAAAGGCTATAGAATATATATATTACATATACTAAGATATATTTTTTTCCTTTGACTATCACGCGCAAAACGGAAAATTCAGACAACAGGCGTAGAACAAGTAGGAGGAGAGGAAGAATAATGACGACACAACAACGATGAGAAGAGACCGTGTTCAAATATCTGTAGAAGGCAATCTGAGCAAAAACAAACATACAAATTTGTTTGTATGACAATATTGATGAAAAAAAAAGATAAGAAAAAAAATAATTTTAAGTGTTTTATTGATTAGTCAAAAGTAATTGAGCAATATAATATAATGATGTAACGATCTCCTAATGCTCCGGAAAGCAATTTCTCAAGTACATTAGAACGGAAAAAGAATAGCTCTATGAATAAGATTAGAACTAATTTCTTACTATGTCGATATAGATCTTTCGAAAAGTCTATGGAATTGAGATAGTAACACGATATGAAATATATTAAATTAAATAGATCTTTATCTGATCGTTGGAAAACACATGCCGTGTGAGAACAGCATGTCAACATAGTGATATGATCGGCAGTCTCAATATTGCTGTGACAGACTTCGGTTTGTAAACATCATAATAGCGTATGCATATCAAGAATAGTAATATGTCAAATTCTATTTCAAGGAAAAAGAAAACCTAAGATAAATAATTCTTCATTAGTTTTCTTGTTTTTCAAATTGTCTTTCTTTCTCTCTCGCTGTCTTGCAGACAAATAAATCAAGGGAGCAAAATATTGTCACGAATATGCTTTCTTATTCGGATTAATATAATAATAAAAAAGTGATTTATTTTGTAAAAAAAACGAATAAATAGAAAAGGTCAAACAACATTTTCTATTAGAAAAGTTTATTTCAAGAAAAAACAAAACCAAATAATCACTTAGATAGTCTATATGGTTCATTAACACAATACAATTATCGGTTTTGTGCACATATGCGGAACTCTCTTATTTATTCAGTCTTTTTCTCTGACGAAAAAAAGCAACGTCTGACAGATGATCAGTTTTGTCATTGTTGTTGTTGTTTGTTTTTCTGACAAACAGACACAAAAAGCTCTTAATTGATGAGAAATGGATTTGATTATAGATATTGTTCTATAAATCATCTTATTCATCATATTCATGACAGATATTCTAAGAGCTATAAAGAGAGTGTGTGAGCGAACGAGCGAGCGAGAGAGAGAAAGAAAGTATAAAAACCGATAACTGATAAGAATGCCCTAAGACAAAATTGTTATTGATTATAAACTTAGTCTAAAAAGAAAAATATAATTAAAGAATATTACTAAATATATATATAGTGAATATTTAGGTAACGAAATCTATCTATTTACCCATTTCAACGCTGTAAATAAGACAAAAACATATGAGAATTTTTCGACATAGACTTATTATTCGATCTAACAAAGTAAATTAACATTATTTTATGTCGATCGAAGATCTAATTTTCTATCTCGAATTTCTATTCTATTTTCGCAAGATTTTTTTTTCTCGCTCATTGCTATTCTCATGTCTTTTTTTGTTCTCCCATGGCTGTGCGTTGATATAGTTTTTGGACTATTTGATTACGATTCATATTCTTTACTCGATTATATCGTTCATATAGAATTTATAACAAAAACTAACTATATTTTCTTGTTTCGCTTCTTCTTTGCTCGTTTCATAGAATAACACCGATTTAATCATAGATTACAAGCATCTTTTGAAAAGAAATACTATTTCTCGATTTCCTCTTTCGCTCTCTATCTCTCTCTCTCTCTCTCTTTTCTCTCCATTTAGTTTAGCAGGAAAATGTCTATGATTCCAGCTGGTGATTATCTATGTCTTTATTTTCCTTTTTCTTTTGCTCTTTTATAAATGAATGAATGTTTTTCAGACGATTGGATTACAGCGAACAAAATAGAAAGAAGAATAGAATAAATTGACAGAAAGATAGTTTTCGATGACATTTGTAATACAAAAATCATGCTCTCATTCCTTTATCTAGTTGTCATTTTTCGGGAAAAAAAGATTTATTTTGTTGGAATTCGATCACCTTTTCCTCTTTTTGACAAGAAGAAGCACTCGAACAAAAGCCATTGATGATATTTTGTAATCATGTTAAAGCAATTGTTTATCACTATATTCTACTTATTAATTTTATGCTACGAATAAATAGAAAATATCTGATCTGTAAAAAATCAAATCTATCAACAATAACTAGATACGGATTCTATTTGAATGAATCTAATTATAGTAAATAGAATGAAGAGATGAATCTTTCGAAGATTGACATTTCATTTTAATTGTTTTTCCTTTTTCTGAATTTCCTTTTCTTTCAATGTTAAGAACCCAAACTCTAGTTAATTTTGTCATGCATATGATTATATTTGACGAGAAAGAGAAAAACTTTGTTTTCGTCGAGTCGTATGAATCATATGGTGAATCTCTTCACGGAAATATATATTCAGATTGAAACTGATTGCTCGATGTGTTGAGGGGTGAGATTGAATGCACATGTCTTTTTTTTTCACAAGGCTTTTTATCTCAAATACAATCATGCATACACAATGACTTTGATCTTGAGATATGAGAATAATTTTCGAGAAAATGAAACAAACAATAATCTAGACTTATCTTACTCGGGCAAATATTATATTTACAGGAAAAAAAAACGTTGATGATCTTGTTAAGAATTGCAGATATATAATTGAATTAAGCAAATAAAAAAATTCTTCATATTGATTTGCATATAATTATTTTAACATAAATAGTTCAGGATGTTGGATTATAATTATTAACGAAATTCGAAAGACAAAAGCCGAATAAAATTGAAAATTGTACATGTATTTCTTGTTCTAGGTCAAAATATGAACTAATATTTACCGATAATTTATTTATTCGATTGTAAGTACTTGCTCGTACGAGGCCTACTGTTAAAAAAAACATGAAAAGATTTGAACGCCGCAGGGGACGCCGAATATAAAAATAGCAGAAATTAGTTCTTCAATCTTGCAAATGAAATAATAATGCAATCGGTCATGAACGTGTCGCAAATACTAGTACAAAGAAAAGAGAGACGTAGGAAGGGAAATACGATTGAAGTGTATACATCCTTTTCAGATCATAATATGCTCAGTTCATCTCGTTCCATTTATTTAACTCTTCAAAGAAAAACAACTTTTTATCTTTTTTTATCCTAAGCAAATGATAAATCAACTTGAGATGAATTAAAAATAATATAATGGAAATTGATACCTTTCTGCTTAATAAACACGACGGAATCAGTCAATCGTATGAGTCTCCTATTTTGATTAATTCCATTAGTGTGGGTTTTCGAATTTGTCGCAATTTCCACGGAAATCTAATCAATTCAATTTGAGAATTCCTTCATAGACTTGAAATCACTTTCTATTTCAATTTATTGGAACTATGAACTGTTGGGAACGACGTCTGTCCTCAACGTGCGCTCGAAATGAGCAACATAAGATTTTGACTGTTGTAAATCAGCTTTGAGTATCACTGCTGTCTTATCTATTTATATAATTTTCTCAAATACCGCATAGACTAAATGAATATGATATTCTTGGAATATATTATTAATTATAGTACTTTCGATATGCACAATTGCATATTATATATAATTAAGTTTTAAAAAGAAAATCAACTAAAAATAGTAGCCAATTTTATTATTGGAAAACTTGTTAAACTCGAGTGTATTACGTGAATTAGTCTTGATTTCTTTCGAATACTTAATTGAATTGATGTCAAATGTTAAAAAGAAAGAAAAAAAAATGTCTTCAAAGACTTTATTTTAAATCGTTCATTCAATTGAATTAAAATCTATATATACGTAGATTTACGAAAGAATATCACCGGCTTGTTGTTCAACTAAATTGGACATGAGTTTAACATCAGTTGTCCATTGATCTAAACGTGTTTTCAACGTCGCAACTTGTCGTAAGTCGAGAACACGAGGTTTAACCCAATGCATATTCAATTTTTCATCGACTTGATCGATACTTCCTCGAATAAGACCTAATGACAATGCTTGCATGGCTAATAATTCAACCTGTTCGACAGGTAATTTCGTTCGTTTAGCAACATCAATGAAATTCAATGCACGTGTAGCACCTGAAGTAAAAATCATGTCCATAAGACAGAGTAGATTGATTTTTCGATTGAGTGTTGCTTCGGCCATGCGAAGATCTGGTTGAACTTGCCAAACTGATTTCAATGATTCATATTTATCGACATCACCGACGTTGAATGCTTGTAATAAATCGATTAACCATTGTTCACGTGTGTCTTTGAGCGCATCGAGAACGGGATGTTGAAGAATTTCACCGAAATTATAAACATTTTCAGCTAATAATGCAGCTAAACCGAGATTAAATGCTCGTTCGGCTTTTTCTTTTGTTGGAATTGATGACGTATCAATGCAACCTTAAAAAAGAAACGTGTAACAAAGAAAAACATATTGAAAAAAAGAATTTCTACCGAGATATTTAAGTGCATTTTGATAATATTCACTATGATTTCCCATCACACGATAGTAATTCGATGCTAAATCGTAAAATCTCGAATGAACAGTTGTTAAATGATCGAGTTCATCGAATTTCGGCGCAAGTTCTTCGATGATTTTCTTTGTTTCTGTTAGATTTTTCGTGACTAAATATGTTTTTCCGATGGTTACATCGCATAATAAAACAGCTAATGGATTTGCTTTGACTTTTTCTCGAATTTGTTGAATAAATTGTACTGTTTGATCGACTTGTTTGTATGTACGTGCTATCGGTATGATGATTTCAACGAAAGCTAATTGATTAATTCGATGTTCGAAATCCGAGAGGAAATTGTCGTAGAATTTGACTAGCTGATCGCCTTGTTGAAGTTCGTCACGATGAACGAACGTTGTTATACGGAGAGTTAATTCGTGCCAAAGACGACTTTGATAGAGTGATTCGAATTCAAGCCAATCGTTGGCTAATGAACCACCGGCTAATTTACGTTCGTTGAGATAAGTTTCAACACGTGACGACATTGATGTATAATTAGGAAATAATACTTTTTGTGTGGATATTTGAAGAATGAATAAGTTTCAGTTGAATCCATAGTCTACCAATTGTATAGATACGCAGGAAAAATGAGCAATGAATGATGTTGATCGTTGAAAGAATTTTCGAATTAAAAAATTCGAAAATAGAAAATTTTTGAAGAAAATATTTCTATGAATTAGTTGGCATTTGTGGATTAAAAGCGGTATCTATGAGCGTGATTTTGATTGGATAGATAGCAGACATAGCACTGGCCGCCGCCGTATTGTCTTGCTCTTGTTCGTTCGTTCGTTCGCGGGGGTGCCTGCCGCCGCGTTCTTACTTGCACCCCCAATGGTCAAAATTTCGAAATGAACATTTGAAATTTTTGTCAGCTGTCGACGAGTATTTCTAATAAAACATCGTTTTTTAGAAATTATTCAGAATCAGTAATCGGAAAAAAATGAGTTCGGATAATTCATCAACTGCAGGAGTATGTCGTTTTTTTTTCTGTGAAAATCGATGTTGATTTTCTTTTTTATTAGCAAATCATTAAATGCAAAGCGGCAGTCGCTTGGAAAGCTAAAAGTCCATTAAAATTCGAAGAAGTTGAAGTTTTACCACCGGGAAAAGGTGAAGTTCGAATTAAAGTACGAATATTCATTCAAATGACATGATTCGAATCTATTTCATCAATAATTTAGAATTTATTCGCCGCTTTATGTCATACCGATGCTTATACACTCGATGGTCTTGATCCCGAAGGTATTTTTCCAGTTATTCTCGTAAGTGATTAGAAAAACAGAGATCCTTTTGCTTCATCGAGAACTATTTGACTAGGGTCATGAAGCTGCCGGTGTTGTTGAATCGATTGGTGAAGATGTAACATCAGTTCAACCAGGTGATTATGTTGTACCACTTTATATTCCTCAATGTTACAAATGCGAGTATTGTTTGAATCCCAAGACAAATCTATGTCAAGCGGTTCGGTATGTTCGATGATGAATTCAATATTTTCGATTTGATAGTTCTGTTGGAATTGTAGAGCAACGCAAGGACAAGGTGTTATGCCCGATAAAACAGTTCGATATAAATGTCAAGGAAAAGATGTCTATCATTTTATGGGCTGTTCGTCGTTCAGTGAATATTCAGTTGTATGTATCGAAATCGATTGAGTTTGCTTTTGTTTTGATAAATCGAATCGATTTGTTAGGTCTTGGAAATTTCATTATGTAAAGTGAACAAAGATGCACCATTAGACAAAGTCTGTTTACTTGGTTGTGGTGTTTCAACTGGCTATGGTTTGTATTTAACAAACAAAAATCAAGAGAAACATTGACTGAAAGTTTATTGTTTATAGGTGCTGTTCTTAACACAGCAAAAGTTGAAAAAGGTTCACGTGTTGCTGTCTTTGGATTAGGTGCAGTCGGTTTAGCTGTTATTATGGTAATATTTGCAAGCAAAAAGAAACGAATTTAAATGATTTATTTTGATTATCTAGGGCGCCAAATCTGTTGGTGCTTCTCAAATAGTTGCAATTGACACCAATCCTGATAAATACGAATTAGGTTTGATAAAATATTTTAGCTAAATTACGAAAAAAAAACAAGAGCCTATTATTGATTTTAGCTCGTCTTTTCGGTGCTACGGATTTCGTTAACCCAAAAGATATTAAAGATCCCGTAAGAAAATCAAATTTTATTTGACCTTTTGTTTTCGTTTATGATCAATTTAGTTACAACAATATCTCGTTGAAAAATTCGACAATGGATTTGATTATACATTCGAATGTGTTGGCAATGTCGAAGTTATGGTAAACTTGCGTTTTAATCAAAATACTTCATGGTTTTTTTTCTTTCGATTAGCGTGCTGCTCTTGAATGTGCTCATAAAGGTGAGTTGAAAAAAAAGAAACAATCGAGATTTTCATTTTTCTTGAAATAAAATAGGCTGGGGTGTTAGTGTGATTGTTGGTGTAGCTGCTAGTGGTCAAGAAATAAAAACTCGTCCATTTCAATTAGTCACTGGTCGAACATGGAAAGGAACAGCTTTTGGCGGTATGAGATCAGTATAAAATCTTGTTTTTCATTCTTCACGGAACATTTCAGGTTGGAAAAGTCGTGACAGTGTACCAAAACTAGTCAAAGAAGCAATTGATGGTACATTACCACTCGATTCATTCATTTCGCATAAGATGCCATTTGATCAAATCAATGATGCATTTGACTTACTTCACGCAGGAAAATGGTAAATTGAATTTGAATCGTATGGAAAAATCATTGGTTTTATTCTATTCTAGCGTTCGTATTGTGCTTCAAATGACAGCTGATGCAAAACCAAATTAATCGAAGATTTCGTTGTTTTTCTAAATTTTTTAATTCAGCACTGATTACTTTTAAAAGTTGATTAGTTTTAAAAAAACATTATTGAGAATAGCAATGATTGTAAGCCGGTTGAAGCAATTGATTCTTTCATTTTTAGATAAATCCAAGTCTCACTTGTTGTTTATTTTTATCTTCGAATATCTGCTGAAAAGACTTAGACAAACATGAGTGGCAAAGCAAATCCACCTGAACTAAAGAAATTTATGGATAAAAAATGCCAATTAAAATTAAATGGAAATCGAACGGTTGTCGGTGTTCTACGTGGTTTTGATCCGTTTATGAATTTAGTCATCGATGAAGCTTATGAAGCAACACGAACAGGTGAAAAACGTCCCATTGGAATGGTTGTTGCAAGAGGCAATAGTGTTTTAATGATTGAAGCACTCGAACGTCTTGGCTAGAAACTTTAGTCATTCTCATTCATCGATTGTTATTATCTGTTGTTCTTCGTTGTGCACAAAACAAAAAACTCGACTGAAGTCGTTGATATTTCGTTTTTTTTGTATTTCTTAACATACTTATAAAAAAAATCTAGAACAAACAAAACGATTTCATTCATTCTCAATAAAAGCTGTCTCACCATGCAAATAGCATTACCTTTCGAATGAGTCATGAGGTATGTTGATAAGTGTCGAGTGGCGATGACATTTTTCCAATTTAGGATATTTTAGTAACTGTGGTTTGACTTTATTGTCGATAAGAAAAACATTTATGATGATTTGATGATGAAGGATTCGAAATAAAAAAATTATTTGTCTAATATTCTTACGACATCTGTATTAAAATGAATGATTTGAAAGAAAGTTTTTATTTTTACTGGTTTACATAATGCAGAGCTACTCGGTAATAAAAAAATAGAAAAAAAAGAGGAAGGTTAAATAGTGAGACAAGCTTTTTATGCGAAAATGTTTTTTGTCGAATAACGAAATTAATCATGATAACAACTGCAAACAACATAAATTTACTTTTGAATTTTTCGTTTGACAATTCGTTAGTTTTCAAATTTTTTTCGTTCTTTTAGACATATTCATTCATATATATATATATTTTCTTTTACTGAGACTCAATTTGTTATTTATTTTGTTGTTATGAAAACATGTTCGGCTGGGGTGTCAATTCTCATGGTCAACTTGGCCTAGGTCCATCTTCTATCACAAGTTTTATTTCCAAACCTACATCTATCGACTGTTTTACTGACCGCACATGTATACAAATTGCTTGTTCATTGACACATTCACTTTTCTTAATCAATGACGGAAGTATTTATTCAGCAGGAAATAATGATTATTCACAATTAGGCAGACAGGGTCGTACGACAATACCAGGTAAATTTGCTTCTGTGCGAATACTGTTTGATTTTGAACTTTATCTTTTCGTTTTTGCAGATAAAGTTAATTTACCTGAAAATACTGATGGCGTTCAAGTGGCATGTGGTCAACATTTTTCGGCGTGTTTAACGACAACGGGAAAGATTATTATCTGGGGTTCGGTTAGTGGGAAAATAACTAATGATGATGGACTTTTCTTTGAAAAGCCTGAGTATGTATTTTATTTGTTTATGCATTCGAAATATGAAGAATTCATCTTTAATAATAGATATTTGGAAGGATTCGATGATAGACGAATGATACAAATTGCAGCTGGATATAATCATTGTCTCGGATTAACTGATGTAAATCAATTAATTTTGTTGTGAAAGATTGATGTCTTTTTTTTGTTTTAGGATGGAACAATCTTTGGTATTGGTTTGAATTCATTTGGGCAACTTGGATTAGGACATTCAAAAGATCGACGAAGTGCAACACCAATTACATGTCTACGTGGTACTCCGATTGTTTTCATTACTTGTGGTGCCAATCATTCTTTAATCATTTCAAAGAGCGGGTTTGTCAAATATCTAATTCTTCTCAGATATTTATTTCTGTTTTCTTTGTTTTGTCTTAGAACGGTTTTTGCTTGTGGAAATAACTCGTAAATCGATCGAATTCTTCTTCAATTCTATATCATTGAATGAATATTTTGCTTTAGATCTGGACAATTAGGACTCGGTGATACTGATACACGTGAATGGCCAAGTAATGTTAAAGCTCTACAACAACAAAAAGCAACATACGCAGCATGTGGTGAAAAACATTCGATTGTTATTACACTCGAAGGTGGTGTATTTTCATTTGGATCTGGTACACATGGTCAACTAGGACATAATTCAACACAAGATGAACCTTTGCCGAAGAAAATCTCGGAATTAATGGGTTCAGAAGTTTCACAAGTAGCTTGTGGCAGGTAGAATTTGAGTTCAATGTAAAAACATAATTTCAAATAAATATGATTTAGATCACATACGGTTATATTTCTTCCAAAAACTGGTCAAATATCAACGTTCGGACTAGCTTGTACTGGTCGTGCAGACACACAAGTCACATCTTATGTAACTATGCCTCAAAAATTAGCAATGAACGAGGTTTGTTGAATTGTCAAACGAACGGAATTGATTTTATTCAAAGAAAATAATCAATCGTTTAGTTTCTTCGACAAAAAACAATAGAAAATGGTCATTCATCTCAGAATCGAATACAAAGAGTATCAAGTTCACAAATGAAACGACCCAATATGCGAGTTATTGCAGTTTATGCCGGTGGTCATCAATCATTTGCTTGTATTTCTTATCAAGTAGATATTTTATACTAAGAAAAACAAATACGTCATCCATCTTTTTTTGTTATTCAAAGGAAGACACACCTGAAGATTATCGAATTTATTATAAAAAACGTCCTATTCTCGAGTTAACATTCGATTTTGCTAAATGGTTAACTCATGCATCTGAAACACCCGACACATTAAAAGATGCGAAAAGGTTTCTCTTCAAGACAAAACAAAATAATCGATCGTTTTTTTTCTCTTTCTGATAGAAAATTAGCACGTATGTTCAATACAGAAGCTTGTCTAAATGGATCATTCTTAACTTTACCTGACTCACATTTTTATACGGCACCAAATAATCCTGGTATCGATCTCGATCAAGTCTTAGCTGTCATGGAAAAACTTCGGTCATGTGATTCGACAATTCAAAAACTAGTTCGTTTCATTGACTTGAAATCTTTTTCAAATCGAAATTGATTCTTTTTTTCGAAAAGCTTGCTGAACATATTCAAAATATTCTTTTATCTCTGCCTGAAACAGCACCTTGTTTCGAAGCACTTCGAATTTATCTTATTCTACCATTTTGTCACATATTCGAAAATGATGATATGTTCGAAACGATTGCAACACCTTATGCACAAGCTGTAACACGATTAAAAGAAAAAGCCGATGGTCGAGTTTTGGATTATTGGATTTTGCATCTCGGTCGTCATTTTATCGAAAGAATACTCGAAGTAAATCTATTCGAAATCGATCCATCTGCGATTGTCATACTTGACTTTACTCGTATTCTAGATATACAAAAGTCTGGTGATCAAAATAATCCGTCCACGAGTTCTAACAAGTGTTCTCGAGGCTCAACAGTCTCAAGTAACATTAAAATCAATTTTAGATCTACTCAAAAAAGTTAACAATGTAAAATCATGAGTTTCTAAAACATGCAAATAAACGACATTTTTTTTCGCTCGAATTTAGGTCTCGTGTAACATGGCTAAACCGGAATTAGTCACATACGATGCTTTTTATATGAAAGAACTTAATGATTTGATTAATCTCAAGCACGATTACGATATGTGGAGAGTTCGACAGCAAATTCAAGTTTGTGTTTCGAGACAAAAAACGAGTGAATGCTTTCATTTTATTTTAGGATAAAAAAGCAGTTCTATTTTGTGATTACGCATTTTTATTCGATCTTAAAGCAAAGATTTGTATGAAACTTATTTCTACAAAAACAAATTCATATTGTATCATTTTTTCTTTCCACAGTATTACTTCAATATCACGCTCAACTCGATATGAAAGAGGCAATTCAACAAGCGTTCATGCATAATTTCCAAACAATGATGAATTCTCATGTTGAACCAGTGAATCCTCTCTTAGTTTTACATATAAATCGTCAATCCATTGTTCAAGATACAATTAATCAAGTAAACATTCTTGATTGTATTTCTATTGAAAAATAAATAAAAAACTGCTTCTTCTTTTTTTTTCAATGATTTCAGTTAGATAAACATAAGGAAGAAGATTTCAAAAAGCCATTACAAGTTTTCTTTCTCAATGAAGAAGGTCTCGATGCTGGTGGGATACGAAAAGAATTTTTTCTTTTACTAACCAAAGAAATTCTCAATCCACAGTACGGCATGTTTAGTAAGTGAATCGATTCGATTGTTTTTCGTGTGAATTATCTTTTTTTGTTTGATCGTCAGCGGTCTACGAAGAAACGAACACAATTTGGTTTAGTGAATACCTCGAAGATGTCGAGCCGATGTATAAACTAATCGGAGTAAGACAACTAATCAAACAACTCATCTGTCAGTAAACAAGAAAACTAAATTTGACAACGATCGATCTTTTCCGTTGACGGACTCGAGCTCATTTGAAATTCTTTGTTGTTTTAACATCAGAACAAATAATTTCAATGAAAATCTTTTTATTTAGACGCTTTGCGCATTAGCAGTGCACAATTTAACCATCATTGATTTACCATTTCCATTGGCTTTGTACAAGAAATTATTGAAAAAAGGCAAAATCGATCTTGACGATATGAAATCCTTAACTCCTTCGATCTATCGAAGTTTAAAATCGGTGCTCGAATATCAAGGAAATGATCTTGAAACTGCGCTTTGTTTATCATTCGTTATCGAACGTGAATTTTGCGATTCTAAACGTGAAATCGAATTGAAACCAGGTGGTAATTCAATAATGGTCAATCAAAAGAATAAACAAGAATTTGTCGATTTATATGTCGATTATATATTCAATAAATCATGTGAAAAACAATTTCAAGCTTTTTCATCGGGCTTTCGTCGAGTTATTAATTCGAAACCATTGGAATTGTTTTATCCAGATGAATTGATGTCATTTGTGGTACACATAGATTTAAGGGGAAAAAAACGAATTGTTTCGATCGTTTTTCGTTTTCATAGGTTGGAAATACGACTTATGATTGGAATGAATTTCAAAAGAAAACCGAATACAAAGGAGAATATCATGCTAATCATCCAGTTATGTACGTACTAAGATGAAAAATGAAATACAAAGATTGATTTTTTTCCCCCGTTTAGTCAATGGTTTTGGCAAGTTTTTCATAAATTAAATGACAAAGACAAAAAACAATTTCTTCGTAAGTCAAATACTTTCGAATAATCATTTGATGCAGATTGATTATTCATCTAGTATTTCTCACGGGTTCCGATCGAGTTCCTGTATTTGGTTGGAGTCAAGCTTTGGTAAAATAACAATTACATACGTATATATTTATTCAATTTTATTAATTTGTGTTTTTCTTTCGTAGCCAATGACAATTCAACGAAGTCATTCCGATGATATTCATTTACCTGTCAGCCATACATGTTTTAATATTCTCGATTTACCTTCTTATTCATCTAAAGAGATTCTCCGAACAAAATTACTCGAAGCCATTCAACATAACCAAGGTTTTAATCTTGTCTAGCTCAATTAAACAGAACAAACGCATCATTATTCCGGCATTATCCTTTTGTTTTTTTAATAAAACTATTCAACATTTCATTTTGTGTATACTATAGAGATATATTTTTCAACCAAGAAAATTCGTTTTATGTAAAAAAGAATACAATATTGTGAATTCAATAATAAAATTTTGTTTCATTTTTTTTTCTCTCCGAAATTTTGTTTTTCTTGATTGAATATCACAAAAGACTGAATTACCAGGATGCATGAGGTGGTGGTCGAGGTAGCGGCGGTTTGTACTCGAGATTCATTTGATTACGAAATTGTTCGAGTTGAATTGCATAGCGCTGCGATGGTTTCAAAAATTGATAGAAATCAGTCGCTTGAGAGTGAGTCTAAACAAACAAAAATTAAGTTCATTGAAATCGATAAGTGTGACTACCTTCTCTTCTAAATATCCTCGTGAACGTTCGGTTTTACTATAGATTTCCGTGTATTTTCGTTTTTTATCAAAATAAGACATCGTTGAAAAAATAAAAATAAAAAATGTAAAAAATCGATAAATGCTCGTTGCTTTTTTTTCTCTTCTCTTTCAAAAAAAAAAAAAACTTTTTTCTTTATTATTATTCTTCAATGTTTGTCGACTTCTGTTATTCTATGATTGTTCTCCTAGTGATAAGAAAAAGGAAAGAAAAAAAAAATCGAATGGTTGGCATGCAACTAGCTTTCTTTTTTTTTCATAACAAATCGACAGGATGTTTTCCGGACTAAAAAATTGCGATTAGAATAATAAGTTTACCTCGGTACCAGTCATCTTCATCAGTTTCATTTGCTCTTCGATATTTATTTAACAAAGGAACTTTGGCACTTGTTGATGTGATTGTTGTAATTGGCCGATTGGCATTTAGGGAATTTTCATTGCTGCTACCAGCTGCAGTCACAATGCAGCGAATAGGCGAGAGATTCGTCGGATTATGCGTATATAAAGTACGTCGATGAAGATCTAAAAAACTTCGACGAACGATCGACGGTATACGTTTCGGATCGAGATGATTCTGTGTATTCAACTGTCTTTGTGGAGTTTCCACACGGATTTGAAAGCTACTAGTTCGTGGAATAGCTAACGAGCCAACACTAGCACGACTTTTACCAAGTTCGAGTGCACTCGGTGACGTTAAATGTTGAGACATCGCTGACATGCGTAATGTCGATGTCGATTTAATATGTAGACATGTTTCACTAGGTGAACGCACGTAAATCGTTGCACGTGGTGATGCGTCAATAGCTGGTTCGGATGTTGCACGAACGAAGCTTATTGGCGGTGGGAGAGCATTGGATTGAACTGATTCGTTCGAACGACGATCACGACGTGACGATGGACAAACACTTGCTTTCGCCGCTTGCAACGAATAGTTAGGAAATATCGACGGAGGATTGCAGATTCGTTCGAGTTTTTTTGCTAAACTAATAACAGCTAATAACCATAAACCAATAACGACTAAGACAAGTAGGCTTTCCACTAAACTCATACGATAAATAGGCTCTTCCATTTCTCCTAGAAGAAATAAATCCGAATGGAAAATAATTGATTCTGAAATCAATTCGATTAACGTACAATCTATCAACGAGTTCTTTTTCAATAAATTCTTTTATTTAACTAACAAAAAAGACAATTTTCCGCTCGATGTCTTTGACATTATGCTGTGTTTTTCTTTCACATATATTCTATATATATATATGTTTCTCTCGATGTAAAAAGTTTCATTACGGAAGTAAACGTTCGTTTATGCTACTTTTATCACTATGATCTTCTCCAGGAAATTAAAGGGTAAATTACATTTGAAAAAGAAAAGAAAGAAAAACGCGAGAATCTATATGAATTTTAAATTCTTTTTTGTCATCAGAAGAATAATCTAATGTAGTAGAATGAATAATGATCTAATTACAAATAATGATGCGCACAAAGGAAATATTTTGTAATGATATCATTTACCTACAACGATTTGTAATAAAAAGAAAACTAAAAACACATTCAGAGGAAATAAATTTGACTTCGGGATCTCTCTGTTTTTTTGTAAACAAACGAAACAGCAGATGAAGAATGATCGTCTCGATTTAATGAGAAAAATCAAGTGTACTTAGTTGTTTAAGTAGAGACTCGATCTAATCAATCATTTCATTTGCGAATACAATACAAACTGTAATCATACGATGAAATAATCGAGACGATTCTGACATAAGACAAACACAAAGGCGGGAGAAAAAGAAAGAATGACAGTCAGACTTACGTGTCGAATTGTTCGACATTGATTATTGTTATTAAATGTATACGTTGTATTATTATTCTGAAGTAATATATCGACGAGTACATTCATATTATTCTAAAGATAGATTGTAAAAGAAAACAAATAGACGACGAAAAGACGTTAATATCAAAATCAATTATTTCATATGAAAATATCAATTTGTCTCTCAGTAAGAAATTCAGTGAAAAATATTACTTATTTTCATTGATATCCATCATGTTGACATAAGAAATTCACAGATGGTTAGAAAAAGACGCAAAATATGATTCCTGATTAGCAGAATAGAGTCGATATTCCTTGGTAAAACTCTTATCGCCAGCTAAAAAGAACGAGCGAGCGAGCGTAAATGTTTGACGCCAAGCTCTTTATCAAATGCATCTCATCGTTTATTTGCGAGACAGAAAAAAAAAATGTAGACTTTATGCTTTTATGCTTGTGTGTTTTCTTTCTTCTCGTTTTTTTTCCCTTCTTTTGCTTTCTCTCTCTCTCTCAGTGTCTCACTGTCTTTGTTCTTCTCATTATTTCCTAGGGATTTATAAGAATAAAAATGCAAAATAGAAAATACGAAGCATGTGTCATCTTAATGTAAACAGAACATTGAATAAGAAAAAGGGAAAATGGAAAATGAGAAGAAAAATAAAATGTTTTCTTTTTCGTCTAGGACATTTATTGTGACCTTAGTTTGCAGCAATGTCGATTAATTGATTGAACTCGAGAGAATTTTGTTTTGTTATATTATTTGTATTTTTCGATGTCACAATAGAGAAAAAAACATACTACCAATGCTTCCGGTCGGTCGACTTATATTTATGTTTTTCTTACTGAATTAATGAATGACACTTTTGAGTATTCTGTTATTTGTGTAAACAAAACTTCTTCTATGTATTTCTAATGATCTATTAAATCGATAACACTTATTTAAGAGACATTCAAACGTAAATAAAGCTTATCTTTTATTTCTTGTGAAATAATACATGAAGTCATTTCTGTTCGTTTCACTCGCTATCTTACCTTGAACTGACATGAACCATATTTTTTTCTCGATTATTTCATTAACGCTTATTTTTTTTATGACAAGCGGATTTTTTCCTCGTGTTATTTCTCCTTTTTTCCGTCACTCACTTTCTCTCTCTTTTTCTCTGTCTATCTGCTTATCTTACTCGTTCTATTTGACTTTGTCTTTGCAGATTTTTAATCATGCAACATCAAAGTACTGACAACAATGACGAATGTCTTAGGACTGAGAATATGCCGAAATAGAAGACAATCAGCTATTTAAATCTCACATTTGCCTACACAAATATCTGCTAACAAGATGAATGATCTTATTTATCTTCTTCGATATGTGAAGTTTTTGCAAAAAGAAAATATTTTTGTTGAAATCTATGTCAAACAGAAGTTATTACCGCATGATGTTATTAACAATAATGCACACACACACAAACAATAATCTTCTTTTGTTAACTAACTAAATCGTTTCCTTTTGTTGATTTATTCGTTGTAGATTTTCTTCTCCCTATCTCACACAATCTCAATAGCACATTTTCCTCCCTCTCTCTCTCTCTCTCTCTTTCTCCAGAAAATCCGCGAAAGAACAATACGATGTTTTTGATTGAATATGATATTATTTTCACTAGAATAAATTTGACGATAGAACACGACTAACAAAATACAATTAATAGCACGACAGAGAAGAAGAAAACGAGAGACAGAGAAAAAAGGAACAACTTGATAGAACCGATTGAAAAGATAATAAAATTCACTAGTAGAAGGAAAATCGCGGAATGTATAATAATTTTTTTTTCGATAAATGCAAAATAACATTCTCGATTTAATCCAATCATTGAATTAGCTGTGTTTTCTAGCAATAGACAGGACGTGATGACTTGGGTTTTTCTTCGTCTGACGTTCTCGTGTAGGCTTGCGAGCAGAAGAAGATAAAATAATGCTTCATTGAAGATCAAAAAGAAGACAATTGAGTGAAATAATCGGCTACGTTTTTTCTTTTATTAAAAATCAACCAAAAAAAAACTTTAGTCTGATCAAAAATATGAAAACAATGTTTTGTTTTTCATTCAATAGAATTCGTGTTCAAGATGATCGGCTTTTAATATTTGATAGAAGATCGAGTAGATGTAATGCTGGACCAAGTTTCATTTTAAATATTCTTGTTAGATGATCTTCAGTTAGTAACGGTAAGGTTCGTCCGTCGATTTTATGTTCAATAAATTTCTAATCAAAGATAAATAGAGTTTTTTTTATACAGAATCAGAGAGAAATATTGAATATACTTCAGCGATTGTTCGATCAGAAAAATAGATTTGAATAAATTGAGCAACATCCTCGACAGACCAATAAGCTATGAGTGATGGTGATGTTATTGTTGTAGTGGAAATAGGAAAATGCTCATAAGGAAGACGACGTGGAAATGTAAATGTTGACGTGCTTGTTAATGGCAATAAAGATGATGCCGAGAGGATTAACGGTAAGCGGCGACTTGGTCTCACTGAAGTCGACATAGATTCTATTTCTGGAACGGATAATGCTGATACCAAAGATTTGCTATTTAAAGGCCTAAAAACGATGAAAATTAGAGTGTGTGATGTATTTTTGTTAATATTGTTTTAGGTACTCTTGTTTGATTTTTTCACGATTATCTTTCGATGTTGATAGTGTTTGTAACCATAAACGATATTGTTCATAATCTCGTCCTCCACTCTGATAAAATTGTCTGAATGTACTCACTGAACCATTTGGATCTCGTACAACCGACGATTTTAATCGTCGTTTGAGAGTAGATGCACGTCGATCTGATTTGATAGTATATTCATCTTTTTTATTATTAACCATTTCGTTGTCAATATTTGTTTGCCAAAACAAAAATAATCGCTCAATACTTTCACTTAAATTTGAATTACCTTCTTAGTTTAAAATATGATGTACTAATTGTATAGTATTCGTTTTCGATTCACATTATTTTGGTCTATCTTAGCATGTTTTACATTTTAAACGATTGCTACGCATGATGTAGCAAACATGAAGCACAAAAGTGCAATATTGAATATAAGGTCTTGCTTGATTGACTTTCATTTTGATAGTTTGATTTTTTTTCTATAGGACAAACCTATATTTCTCTCTGTAAAAATGAATATCAACACAAACAACAATTCTAGTCATGTGAATATTCATGTGAAATAATAAATAAGAAACAAAACATAACAAAAAAAAATGAAACTCATTAGTAAGCAAAGATTGTAGTTTTTTTCTCCGTCTCTCTTTCGATTAATGAATATTGAGTAATTGTATTGTTTAGTTTGACAGACAGTGTACGTACTACTTCGATTCATTCGTATTCAGTTACAATATGCACATTCACAAGTGAATTTGTTATTCGAGGAAATATAAAGACATTTGCATGTTTACTTATTTTGACATCATACAAAAGGAAATTGATGAGTATAAAGACAAACACATGATCAGTATGTACGTCATTCATCTACATCGTTCGAGTTAATCGATAAGAAAAAAGCGATTTCTTTTTTTTTCGGTTTTTATTAATGTGATTATAATGGCAGACTGATTATCTGTGGATTTACTCGTATATTAAATCAGAATACTATTGATCATGATCATGGATTTAAATGCCCTTCGGAAACTAAAAATAACTGCTTTTGATATATTCATATGTCTAGTCGAATTTAATTTTGTTGTTTTGCAAAATTGATGTCTAACACATTTTGTAATTATCAGAGAGATTAAAGACAAAACAATTTCAGTGTAGAGCTTATTTTTAAAACGAACGGAAATAGAAAATAATAATAGTATAGAACTCACAAAACTGCACATCAGTATCGAGGGTGTTGATGTCGAGATTAGAATACATCTCGAATAGTTTTCCTTCGGAAGAAATCACATCACAAATATTTCTGCAAATGATGAATTCGATTTTCTAATATTCAATGGCATCGTTGTCACTCAATTAAAATCAATCATTTCTTAAAAAGTTCTATTCTAATATCGATGGACTTATTGAATGTAGATGTCGTTAATGATCAATTAAGTAGTTAATTCATTTGAAAGTCTCAATTTCGTGAATCATAATCATCGATTGTGAACAAACAAAAATCGAATTCGATCGTTTTTCTCGAAGATTCTCATTCTCTCTGTGAAATCATATGTTCAAATAGCTTGATCTGATTGGTAAATTCTTTCTGAACATGATTCATCTTCACACACACACACACACACAATATATATAATATAAAAAAAGAAGCAAAGGAAAAGAAGTCGAATATTTTCTTGCGAAGTTTTGTTGAAATTCATTTCTTATCGAACTAATCGATCTATTTGATTTTAGATTGATAGTTAGTTGTGTTACTCGACTATCAATGAATCATATGGCGACAAATTCCAAAGCATTGGAAGATGTCTCGACATCCGTATTTAGTGATAATACTCCTCAATCAATTGTTTATAATCCATCATTAAATTCATTAATTTATTTCAATGATAAAAACGAATTTATCATTCGAAATGCTGATCAATTGTCAACATTATTTCATCGTTCATTATCAATACGAAATCATGAACATGATTATCTAGAAATTCTTTCTTGTCACGATAAATTTCTCTTTGTTACATCAACACATATCTACGTTCGACAATTGTATCAAGGTCTTTATTTTCTTGATTCAATTGTTTCATCAATCAACGATGAAACCGGTCAAGTTCTCATTGAATTAACTTACGGTGATGCACAATTATTTCTACAATTACTATCAACATTAGATTTGTCAACATTAAATCATATTGACGAATTTCGAAATCTTTTGAAAAGTGAATTCGATCGACATACATCATCATCATTGTGGAATCTGATTCAATTTTCCTACGATTGTCTCAATGCGATTAAAATTTGTTTTGATATTCTACGTTTATACAAACAAACAATTCAACAAAGTCAAACTAATCAATCGCCATTGCCCGGCATTGTCGTTGTCGGACTTCTGCTCGACTATCTAACTCGATACTATCATCACAAAAAATCAACAAGTGTCAATCCCGATGATCAAATCGGTTCAACCATAGAAAATCAGCCAACATCGACTCCACCATCAGTCAGCAGCAGCAGTTTTAACAGTACAAACACAACACGTCCCAGTCGCGAACGTTTGATGTTCAGCGAAGCGACACGTTATCGAACATTTACACTTTGGCCACATGCAGCCTACAGATGGTTGTCGCCTGAGAGCATGGCCAAAGCTGGGTTCTATTATGCACCTTTGAAAGATAACGATGATCGAGCTTTGTGCTTTGGTTGTACAGTCACATTGGTCTGTTGGGAACCATCGGACTCTCCGTGGACTGAACACGGACGGCATTCGCCGAATTGTCCGTTTATCAAAGGTGATTTTACAGAGAATGTGCCACTACGAACAACATGTTCGATTCAGCCGGGTAAAAAGATTTTCTCTCATCATCAACAATCAAAATGGATTATTAAATCGAATGAGTTAATTTTCAACGAACGTTTTCTTCTTTTTCTCAATACCGATTGGATTCTTCGTTCAGTTGATATTACCAATGTTATTCATATCAAAACGATAATGTCATTGAAAAATCTAATCGAACAATTGACAACAGAAAATCATTCGAATGAAAATGAATTCTCCGAAGAAAATACTCAAATGATTTTCATCGAACATTACAATCGTTTGACAACGAAACGATATTTCAATTCAACATTCATTCCACTTGCTATCACCATGTATCCACTATCGATATCGAATGAACAAGAAAATTATCTGATCTTTTCATTTCTTCAAATTGCTCAAACAAATAAATGTCTACTCGTTGCAACAACAACACTAACGCAACATGAACATTTGATTTATTCGCCTGAATCAACAATTACAAATAGTCCATTGACTGATGAACTTACCGAGCCAATGGCAACGACAACAACAACAAGAATCAATGAACCAACAAAAACATCTTCGACAACAAATAATAATAATAAATATGATTATCTTATTGAATTTTCAAATTTCAAACAAAATCCTCAACAAGCATATTTATATCAATTAACCAAAACGAAAATGATTTTACTGATAAATACAAGTGAAACGATTCATAGTTATTGTCTTGAATATGATCAAATTAATTATCATGTGAAGATTGTTTTCTATCATTGTGTTTGTCAATCATCAACGAATGATATTCAAATCGAAGCGATTCATTCGATTGTATTCGATGATGAAGATTTAGCGAATTCCGATGAACAATCGATGATTAGTGATGAAGAAGAAACTTTAGAAGTCGATGAAATTTATCAGGAAAATTTCGATGATGATTGTCAAAAGAAAGAACAATTTTCAAGCAAAAATACCAAACGAAAATGTTTTTTAATTTGTCTCAAATCAGGATTATTTCTTCTCTATGATGTCTATCGAACAGACGCTCCTGAAACTAACGTCGCCCTTCAAGCCGATTGTCAATTAACGAAATCGATTAAAAAATGTGTTCATATCAAAGGAACTGAAAATCTCTACGCATGGACAAATGAAAATCAAGTTCAAAAGTTAAATATGCGCGAGCTATTTCCTTCGTATTTCCTCGACAATCAATCGGATGACAAATCCCCACCGATCACTACGACATCATCACTGAATCCATCACAATCGAAAGCTTCATCCGACGATCAAAATTCGTATTCGATTTCCACACTTCGTTCACTTCTATCATTTACTTCATTCGATTCATCGCCAGCCACGTATTTCTTTGCTCAAGTCAATTCATCCTATTGGATCGATACGCTCGATACAACGAAAACCAATGTCGATCGACATACATGGCGTTTACAACAACCACAAACAACAAACAATCAATCGGCTATGCCATCGATTCACATCTTCGATCTGCAAACAGCTACGCCATGTATTCTGCATACGATCGAATTTCGTTACACATTAAATCGACAATATTTACAGAAAAAGAATCTTTTTGTTACATTGTATCGTTATTCGACTGAACAGAATGATGTCGATCAAAAGATTGAATTCAATCAATTGAATTCATCGTCGAATTTTACGAGCGAAGATATTCTCGCTGGTCCGTATTCATTAATCGATTATTTAGAATCACCGATTCATGATCAAGGTTTAATTCAATTGTGTTCGTACGATTTGTTAACGTACAAATCGAAACATTTTCGTCTTGTTCTCGAATCAAAATCCAATTCAACATCGGACACAACGACATCGAATTTATTTCCAATTGAAATCATTTCAATAACATTACGTTCAACGAAACATCAAGCACGTTTATTACGTTTATATGATCCATCGACAATCGATTGTCTCACATCGACAATCCTAACAGCAACCAATGAAAAGAAAATACTTTTTTCATTGAATCTATTGATTTCAATTATTTACACGACAAATGACATGAACAAATACGGACAAATCAAAGATTTCCTATTGAATGAACTTTTCCTACGAAAAACATTTATTCAAGCATCGAGAACGATTGCAAAACGATTTTCTACATTAATTCTTATGATTTTTCAAGCGAATCAAGATAAAGACGCGTTCATCGAAAAATTTATTAGTCTCTTTCAAATGAACGATCAATATCTACTTGCATTTCAATCCTCAGCTGCATTGAAATGGTTCTTTGTTATTCTCGGTCAATGGACGAAAACATATGAAAATCTTATTGGAAATAAACTTCTACAATGGTTATTGGAACTCGGTGAATTAATTCGAAAGACAGATACGAATCAACGGCAAATTCTAAGAAAGAAATTCGGATTCTACATGGATCCATTTGATAGCGATTTATTCGATGTTGATCTATCGACATTAATCGAATGTAGTCTTCGACAGAAGAATTCCAATTCATCATTATCATCGTCGACAAATTCAAATACAGCACCACAATCATCTCGACCACCGGGAGCAAGTGAAAATGGTTACGATCCGAGAATTTATTCTCGCTATGGAACAACAGGTCTACCAATGATTCCAACCGATCCCGAATCATTATATTCATCAACGAATATTCAATATGCTCTATCAAAACTTCTACCAAATTCATTATCATCATCAAATGTTTATCTCAAACCAATACCTGGTCTTTTCGAAGTTACACCTTTAAACTACACAATACATTCATCAAGTGATGGCACACGTCTCGAACGTGTCGATATGACACATTTACTCACACTAAGAACCTACGAAACAGCTAATGCGCCACCACCACCTAATGTCACACTCGGTGCCGGTCCACATCATCTCTATCATCCATCAACAGGAACAAGTTCGATTCCACCACCACCAATTCCGCCCGGTGTACCTTCATTTGCTAGTTCAAGCACATTTCCATTTTCCTTCCCATCGGCAAGTATCAATACGTACTACGATACACTCTATATGTTACCGCCAACGGGTCAACAAACAGCAAATTCATCATCTATTAATGAAACAACAACAACAACAACATCGAAACTTGTTTCGACAGCAGCAACAACAACGACGACGGCAGATAATTTGATGAATAATAATCTTATGACTTCACCATGGTTGCCACATTTAGCTTTGAAATTCAAAGATAAACAAAGTTTACAAAAGGAAAAATTAAAATTAATTGCAAAGAAAAATAAAGCTGCAGCTGCACAATCATCAATGTTAAAAAAGAATTCAGCTCTTTTCAATGATCTTATTCATTCATCAAAATCATCCTCAACTACAACAATACAAAATCAGCCAATTTCGTCCTCAAATTCCAATTCATCAATGAGCAAAACCAATCGTTTCGATGAAGAAACATTCGATCCACAAATGTCGATACCTTCATTAACTATCGATGATTATCTAACACAAATATCGAATAATCTTCATAGTGGACAATGTCTACCTCTCTATCAATTCGTTATCGATCGATTATCAAGCGGTGGACGAAGTTATTTCGTTTTAGATTTCGGTCAACAAGTTACATTAACCGATATTCTCATTCCATCGTGTTCGGAATTAGCATCATTGAGTTTAGATTTTTGGACATACGGCGAACATATCGATTGCCAACGTTTATTTTCATCGACACATATTTCAACTCAACCATTTTTTCTACACGATTTACAACCAACAATTCATGCTCGATATATTCGTATTACTTTAATCGGTCAAACGAATATTTCCGTTTCATCGATACGTTTACCTGTCGGCTATTTTTTTGGTTATTCGTATTTACTCAATGATGAAAATGAAAATCTTCATTTAAACAATCAAGAGAAATATCAAACTAAACTTCAATTAATCGATGGTATCTACGAAACATTAGTTTCGAATTATGCACTTTGCCGACAGAAACTCTCGAATCTCCTCTCATCAACATCATCGATGATGAATCTCGAGAAAACATTCATCGAAAAAGTCTATCGAGAATGTATTCAATTTCAAATTCAAATCAATCAAGCCAACGGACAAATCAAACAATGCAAAAAATATCTTAAAATTTACGAGCCAACTGACAACGAGAAACAATCGCAACAAAAACCAACAAGTGATTATCTTAAATTATTAGCTGATCTTCTAACAAGTCAATTGACTTGTTTATCGTCGACGAATTGTTCATCGACGTTCATTTCCTTAGAACAAGCGTTGCAAATCTTCGATATTTTTGCTATTCAACATGTGCAAACAGTTGACATGCCAAAACGATTGCTCGAACTTTGTTCGTATCATTCATGGTGGCCCGAATTTCTTCAAGAATGTTTTCAACGTTATTTTCTATCGAATGATCAACTTTCAAATGATCAAAAAGAATCATTGTTTATCAATCTTATGGATTTAACTGAACAAACTCTACTCAAACCAGTGTCATCGAATGATTCGACATTATCCTACAATCGTCTATTAGCTATTGAATATCTAACAAATATCTATAATTTAATTTTGAAAACGAATTCAAATTATGAAATTCTTCAATGGTTATTATTGTTTCTTAATCGTCTATCGGACAAACAGCTATTTCCTTATTTCTACGAGCAAAATCAAAAGAAAAATTCGTTGACACAATTAATCAGCAAACATTGGCAATTTCTTCATACATCTTCGATCATTCCTAATCAACGAGCCAATCATCCAATGAATAACTACCGTCGAAAACTACGTAAAGAAGCGATCTTAAAAAAGACAACGAAATCATCAGCAGCTAATCTCGTTACTCAACCGCCTGTATCGACGATTGTCATTTCAGCAGAAAATTCTCTCGAATATTTTTGTCAACATTCGTTAGTTCTTCAAGTTTGTCAATATTTGATTTCGATCTTAATTGCCAATCAAAATCTTTCGAATGATTTATTTATTCTAATCTGTAAAACTCTTTCGGATATCAGTCGATCATCGAAACCATTGATTTATTTGAGTGAATTCTTGACTCGTGATCATCTGATGAATTTAATTGTTCAAACGAAACAAATCTGGCGAAAATATGCGCTCAATTATTTTCTCATCGATTTTCTTGATAATGAATATTGGCTGAAAAATCAAATCGAACAGTTCGATGACGAACAAGAAGAACTCGACGTCGATGATGACGAAGAACTTCTTGCAAAGAAAAAACATTTTCCAGCGTTTAAAAAATCGAAAAAGAAAATCAATTCACAACAGATTCTTGTTCAATTTCAAAACGATCAAGATCTTCTCTATCATCCAACCGATGACTTTCTCATTCTATTGAATCAATCATCATTTGCATCGAATCAACAAACATCAGCCAATTTGAATAATTCAGAGATCGTTCCATTTTCCATCGACAATCGTCTTGATGGAAATATTCAATTCAGTTTCGATTTATTTACTATTAATCAATCGTATAAAATTCAAAATCATCTCAATAAAAACTTTCTTTTCAATCAATCGAATTCAATTGAATACAATCTGAAAATTCTCAATACATCTCCAGTTGCACTCGAAACCAATTCGAATTTATCACAAATCACAACGAAAGATTTACTAAACGATATTTTTCAAACAATGCTCAATGAAAATTTTCAAAATCGAAAGTTTATTTCCTATGAAATCTTAAATAATATCGAACATTTACTTTCATCCTATTTGACACTTTCATTAGCGAATTATTCGAAAACTTATCTTCCGAAACAAACGGAAAGCACCAATCCAAATCAACCACCATTGAATGTCAATGCCAAACCAATTTGTTTCATGTCAATTGAAACATTAAATCAATGTTTGGAATTTCTCTTGAATAGTTCAGTGATAAGTATTCGTCTATGGCATCATGTTTTTTCATTGTTATACTATACGAGTACGAATAATAATCTCGCAAAGGAAATGAAAACCAAATGGTTTCAAGGCGAAATTGAAAATAGTTTATTTGCGAAAATTTGGCTGAAATTTTTGCAAATCACACAAGATATGATCGATGAAAGTACAGTTGATGTTATTATGAATTATTTCGAACGATTATTTATGTGCGAAAATGATTATGAAAATCTTACTGAAGATGTCAAAGCTATGAAACGAACTGTAACAATTGAAGAACCGAATGTAACAACTGAAGCATCGGCAAAAACAACAACAACAACAACAACGCCGTCGTCATCGGAATCAAATCGTTTATATTTAAATACGCTTCTTTCGATTTTAGATCGTCTGATTCTCAATGGTTTTCATGGTCCATTGAATTGTCATTTGAAATTTCTCAATTATTTATTCAAACAAAATTTCTCTGAATCAACTCTTTCGATTCGTTTGAATCTTTGCCGAAATATTATCGATTTCGTTTGGTCATTCTGTTATTCATATTCTCCACTTTCATTTACCTACACAGATATTCATCCATTGCTTTGCTTTCTCAATTATGATCGTCTTCATCATCGTTCAACATCAACATCATCGTCATCAGCAGCAGCGTCATCACAACCAATAAATTCGATGAATTCATCAGGACCATCGGCATCGGCGATTAATAAATGGCAATTGATGAATACAGTTAATAAATTAACGGCTCAAACGATGACTAATCCATCGACGATGACGATGGTAACAGCGAATGAATCGACGAATCATTTGAGAATGAATGTAATTCGACGACAAACGAATTTACGAGATATTTGCGCACGACAAATGATTTTATTAATAACGAAATTAATGGAAAATACGCCGGATCAACAACGTAAACGTTTGAAACTTGAAGATGAAGAATCCGATGATGATCGTCTTCCATCGATTTACATCGAAAAACTTCTCTCAATTCTTTCAACATGTCATTCAGCTCTTGATTCATCACCATTAGTTCCTCTAAATTCATCCATCAAATTTCTCGTTGCATCATTATCATCGACAACTGAACATTCATCATTCGTTCACACAACTATTCATCTCAATCTCAATGATTTACTTTCAGTTGGCGATAGTATCTATTATTGTTTATCAACATTTCTATCACAACCAAACTATTTACTTCCGATTGTTTGTCATTATCTAACAAGTAAACCATTACTCTCATCACCTTTATTATTATTTACTATCTATTTACTACACAATTCAATTCATCTCAATGATGCATTGAATCGTTATGAATTATTAAATTTATTAATGAATAATTTAATTGAATATTCGAATTCACTATCAAATCCAACGGATATCGTATCGATACAACGCATGTACGATCAACGACAATCGACGAATAATCAAATGGAAATCGGTTCGATTAATCTTTCACCTCAATGTCAAATAACTTGTTCGAATCCGAATGCTGTATCACCTGAAATTCTCATTCAAGCCAACAATAATCTGCAAACAAGTTTACCATCATCATCACGACGTCTTCGTTCGCCACCATGGTCATACACATTCGCACCGAATGAACAACGTTGTACACTAACTCTACAATTTCCCTATTCAATTCTTTTGAAATCAATTCAAATCATAACATTTACACAACTATCTGTCAATCATTATACGATTATCGATCATTTAAATACCAATCTAAGTCAATGTCCATCAGCAATCACGTGTGAAATTTCATCCGATGGATATTATTTTTTTCCTTGTCCGTATCTTTTAAATACTCAAGGACAACAAATCATTAATCTATCGCTGACAAAACAAATCGATGTTGTTCGACAATTGAGAATTCATTTCTACAAACCCATCGATCACGATACAATCGGTCTACAACAAATTCTCGCCTACGGCTACTACGCCTACGATCAACAGACAATTATCGAACAAAATTCACATTCCTATCAAACACTCATACCAACCGTCTATGGCAAACAAATAACAACACATCATAAGACATCAACGCCTTCATCGATAATCACAACATTGAATAACGATGAAATTAAACTCATGTATTCGTCGATAAAACCGTCGTCGACCAGTAGTTCGAATTCACTTGATAATAGCCATCAAGTATCAATGATTTTAGCCGATCAATATCGATCGTTTAATCATTATTTACAATTGATACATTTATGTTTGCAAACGTCCATCGAACTTGATGAAGAACTTTTCAAGAAATTTCTATTTATTTTAGAAAAACAAATTTTAGTTAAGAATGATTTAATATTTAATGAAATATTTATTCGAATTGGTAATCAATGTTCGGATAAACAATTTGAAATCTTTTTAAAATATTTAATTCAATCGAATCACGGTAAAATTCTTTCGGAAGTTAATTTCAATGAAAATCGAATACAAATTCTTATTCAACAAATCGATTTGATACAAAACGATGAATTCAAAGATATATTTCGAAATATTCTTTGGAAAATTCGAGAATATCAAAAGATTATTCTCAATGATCAATTACTAGGATATTTATTGAATAATTACTCATGGTTATTATCATCGATAGCACATCAAAAACCTTTACTAATCATCGATTATCTAAATCAAATCAGTTCGCCAATTGAATATTTTCAACAATTGAAAATCTGTTCGATGAATGTCGAATTTCTCAATGAAATCCTAACGAATAAGAAATTCTTAGAATTAATTCAGCAGTTAAACGAACAAATCGATCTCATGTCGAATGAACAGTTCGATTCGATATTTATTTCTCACGCATTAAATTATCTTATTTCGATTAGTAAATATTCGAATGTTCAATTATGGTTTGCTCAAACAACGATTGCGTCAACAATTTGGAAGAAATTATTAGATTTATTTGTTAAAAAGAATCTTTCGCCGATGATTTCATCGCCATCGAATATTCTCACACAATTAATTACACTTCTACGAAATCTTTCGATTCAATGTCCAACGAATGAAATGAATATGACGTTGATAGCATCGTATTTAGCTTATCTAACTGAGAAACGTCTTGAAGATGATCGACCATTGACAGGCTATTTACAATATATTCTCAGTGAAGTCGTTCTCAAACATGAATACATTCAATGTTTGATCAATACACGCGATTATCCGATTAATTTACGTGAATATTCATCATTTCCTCGAAATTCACTCTATCAAAAATTCATTCCCGATTGTCCGATTTCGATGAATATCGGACAATTAATCGAGAAATTATTTGGTTTCAATTATCTTCAAGCAAATATTTGGACAGCTGCAAATTATTTGAAAAATAAAGGTTCATCGACTAAAGCAGCAAGTGAACCAGCAACAGCAGCAGCAGCTCATACTCATCATCGACGAAAGATTTCACGTTCGGAATTAATGTCGTTGAAAACGAAATTAACAAGCAAAACGAATAGTTCATTGACAAATCTACCGAAACACTACAAATCTTCGTCATCATCATCGAAATCGACGAGTAGTGAATCGTCGACAACGAAAAAATATTCGGCAACAATACCAACTGAAAATGTTCATTTTATTTTGCATATTAACGGAGAAAAACGACAATGTATCCTACCGAAAACGGTACGTTTGAGTGATTTATTATTGGCATTCGATTGTCGATCAGTGAATACCTATGAAGTCGATGTTATGGAATTAACATTCGATAATCATATTCTTACAAATGAAAATCAAGAAAATGAATTCATTACACAGAAAACAATGTCGACTAATAAAGATTATCCAACATTATTAGACACATTTGTTCATGCCAATGGTCTCAAAATTCTTGCTCAACATTTCGCTCGAAATTATCCATCGATTCAATCTTATGACGAATGTTTAACATCATCGACAAATGCTTTCGATAAAATTAATTTCTTCGATTTTTCATCATTAGTTTCAACATCAGCAAACTCTTCAGCAAATCTTACCATGCCCTATTACGTTTTCATAACATTTTCAATCTTTCTTCGGCTACCAAATTACGCACGAGCTATGCTTAAGAATCGTTCACTTGCATGTAGTATCATACGTCTTATGCTCGGACAAAAAGAATCGATTTTAAACGAATATCAAGATCAATTTCAACAACAACAAGATCAATTCGATATGAGACAACTATCGAAATTACCATTCGAAACTCTAGCAATTCTATTAAAAGATTCGCCCGATGATTTATTAGATGAAATTCTTCATTCAAGTATTTTACTTCTTCTTCTCTCGTGTCTATCATCGATTACACGTCATCCACATCGAAAACAAAAGGATTCATCAGCAAACACACAGATTCCATCGATACATATGCCAACAGCATCGTCGATTACCTATTCAAATCAATCGATACTCGATGATAACGATGAAGAATATTATGAAGATGATATTGAACATATCGAATCATCGGCTATTCAACAATTGAATACAATTAATAATAATAACGGTAATACGAATTCATCGAGTACGAATCCTAATTTTTGGGCCAAAGGCACAGGCTTTGGCACGGGCTCAACACATTCACAATGGAAACCCGAAGAAATTCAACAAATTCAAAAATTACACGAAGAACATGTCGTCTATCTATTCGATATATTTCATTCGATATTTTCGAATAAATTATCCGAAAATCTTCTCGATGATCATCTCATTGAAATCATTAATACATCATGTTTAATACCTGTACTCGAATCCTATCTTCGTAATGACTCAATCTTAGATCTTTCGAAACAAGGCGATATTCATCGTTATTGTCTACGATTAGTCAATTGTTTACTAAATAATCAAAAATTGAAACAATTAGTCTCACAAACGAGTAACATCGAATCGTTAATTGAAAATCTTCTACAATGTGTACAAACATATACGTCAATGATACAGATTGATGATGATGAACAATTGAATCTATTTTCAGTTGAATTAAAACAAGTTTATGATAAAATCAAAGAAGAAAAACAAATCGAAAAAGATCTCGATCAAAATCGAACGTCCATCGATGACCGACAATTGGTTAATCTCGAAGAATTCTATTGTCAAACAATGAAAACTCTTCAATTTAGTACATTTTCAATAACAATTGAAAATGAATCCGGTGAAAAAGTTTTATTTAATAAATCATTGAAATATCATTATGAAGATATTGTTCGTGACGCATTAACAATCAATTCCATGCAACGCATCAAACGTTTAGCACAAGAACAAATCACAATTTCGACATCATTACCACTATCATTCAGTTCGACAATATTCGTTCGTACGGATGAAAATCGAATGGATATTATGAAAGTTTTAATAACAGGACCGGATGGAACACCATATTCGAATGGTTGTTTTATTTTTGATGTTTATTTTCCTAATGAATATCCAACATCACCACCGTCGATTAATCTCGAAACAACAGGAAATCATACAGTCAGATTTAATCCAAATCTATACAATGATGGCAAGGTTTGTTTAAGTATATTGAATACTTGGCATGGTCGACCTGAAGAAAAATGGAATGCAACATCGACATTTTTACAGGTTCTTGTCTCGATTCAATCGTTGATTTTTGTGCCTGAACCATATTTCAATGAACCTGGCTACGAACGTACACGAGGAACGGCAACAGGTACATCGCAATCACTTGAGTATGATGCAAATATTCGTCAAGCAACTGTCCGATGGGCTATGCTTGAACAATTACGAAATCCACCTGTTGTTTTTGCCGATGTTATTCGTCGACATTTCTTCTTAAAACGAAGTAAAACGTTTTTTTTCTTCTAAATTTCTTCATTCGAATTCATTTATATTTTGTTTAGATGATATTCTTGAACAATGTGAAGCATGGATACGTGAACTACAAGAAACATCTTCAACTGAAAAACGTGTTAGTTCATCGATAAGTCAACATTTAGCGTCATTAATTCGACATACGAATGATCTTAAAAAAGAACTGGCTCTTTTAAAAGCACCCGATGATCTAACTATTCCAACAGAATTAAATAATATTCTACTTGTTACAACGACTGATCAAGTTGCGCCCTCCACTTCTTCTCCTTCGTCTTCTTCATCATCATCATCATCAACTACAGCAGGAACAACAACAACGACAACAACCGCTCTAATCGTTGCGCCATTATCCGATGTTAATCAATCATCTGAACAAATGAAAAATTCATTAGCAACCGATGAACATTCAGTGCAAATCAAAATAGTACCCAATCTTCAATATCAAATGTCTTCATCATCAGTTGCAGCTACTGTTGAATCATCGACAACATTAATCGATACTGAAACTCAACAATCATCGAGTTCATCAGCTGATCAATCCGAACCACAACAATCACAAAATCCTTCGTCATCAACCGATCCAAACACGTACGATATCACAGTTGCGCATTCGAATAGTTTGTTATCCGATTGGACATCAACGGATCCACCAAATGTTCCAATAGCTGACGATGGACTTATTTATGATGATTTACTTGATGATGAAGATGATATCGATGATGATTTAGATGTTGAAGATATGCTCGAATATGAAGGAGATTTTCATGAAGGTTATCCAGACGATTACTTTTAACAGAATCTATTCTTTCTCGTTTTTTTTGTGAAGTAATAAAACCGAGTGATTCATCCATTGATATCTGTGTTTCTTTTTCTGTATGTATTCTTCATTCTCACTTTAACAAGAGCAAACACAAACACACATACATATATATATAGTTATAAAGCAAAACTACAATTTTTCTTTTCTTTTTTTTTCATATCTGTTATTTTCTTTCGCGTTTGTCATTGAACTTGTGTGTTATTATTGAAGTGAACAAATTCTAACGCGTGAGAACAATGTACGAGAAATAAATAACAACACAATGCGGTATTTTTTAATAAATAAACTCGATATTAAATCAACATTCGAGAGTTCTTCTTTCTTAATTTCAATAATTCGAAAATAAATCATTTATTCATTTTCTAGATAGTTTTTTGTTCAAACGAAATTGTCAATTGAATGATACGATTGAGAAAAGTCTCGCTTTTTAACGACGTCCGAAAGAATCGTACTCCACTTTACTATTGGTCACTTGGTGCCGGTTTAATTACGACAGCAACGTTTATTACAATTGGTTATTTTGTCTAGTAAAATAAATTGTTCTTATTCAATCGTAATTGATGATTTTTTTTTCGATTAGTTCTCGTCGTATTGAAAGACGAACCAGAGAAGCTATTGAAAAAGGCGATCCAGACCAGATCATTGGTACTCGAGGTTTAACCAGTCAAGGTTAGTTTTTCTTTCTCTCATTGAATTCGATTTTAGTTATATTTTATTTGAATTTTAGAATTAGAAAAAGCGATTGCTATTCTTGAAAAACAACGTCTTCACAATCAAATTCAAACCGATAATTACGAACGATATAAACGTTTGCGCGATAAACGTCGCGAACAAGAAGGTTTAGATTAAATTCGTCAACATGTTTAAACATTCCACAAGTAAAGTTTCGAATGATCATGTCAATCAAATTGTTAAATCGATTCTAACTAAACGACAAAAAAATGTTGTTGAACAACAACAGTCATTTATTCGACGAAATACAGATGAAAATAATAAACGAAATAACTATCTTGTCGATAAATTTACCGTGAAAAAACAAACAAAGGAAAATCAAATGATGCCAACGCCGAAATTAATTTCACCGAAAAAGAAAAAAACTACATTAGAAATATTCGATGACGATGAGAACGATTTTATTTCATCGAGAAAACGTCCCAAACTAACTGAATCCAAAAAGGAAATTGTTCCGAAAAAACCTCGGAACAATCCAGTTAACGAATGTCTCGAATCGATCGTCGCACAAATTGAAAATAATGATGCAACTTGTCCGATCTGTAATAAAATTCTTTCGAATCTAGTGACTATCGATCAACGTCAAGAACATGTTAATCATTGTTTAGAACAATCGCAATTTAACAATGTAAATCGAATATTCAATTGATTTAGCTGATTTTTCTTTTGATTAGATTGAAACAAAACAACAGAAAACTTTACTAGCTTATTCAAAATTTTCATCAACTAGTAGTACTCGAAAACCTTTAACAACAACAACAACATCGAATTTGAAATGTCAAATATGTGGAATGTCGTTTAATGCTAAACGTACTTATTTAACACATTTAAAGAAATGTTCGAATCAAAATAGTGTTCAATTAAAACATGTTGTGAATTTTGCCGCGAAAACATCTGAAGTTAATGAAACGAACACAACGAAGAAAAAATCAGAAAATCACATTAAAAATCGAGTGATTAAAATGGAAATGCCAATGAATGAAGACGACGAACAACAACAATTAGTGAGATTTTCTAAAAAAATTTAATTTAAACGTTAAAAAAATCTTCTATTTTCAAAGGCAATCGCCCTTTCGGCTTCGATAAAAACTGCTACCGAACCTCCCAATGCTTTTGAGGTTCTTCAAGCCGCAGCTAAAAAAATCAAAACAATCGAGTACGTAAATCTCCTCTGTCGAATTATTCTATTTAACTTCGAATTTAGCTTACAAACAACTCCTCTCTGGAATATTTCAATCGAAGATCGACTTAAATTATCCTCGACACGTTTAGCTAATCTATGTGAACGCGTCATCATAACAAATCCTTCAACAGATACATATCAATTTCCTCCTAGTACACTTTTATTCTTCTCACAGACAAATTTCGGTCCTGTTAATTGGTGGAATATAACAACAACAGATCCACAAGATGAAGAAGTAAAAATACAATCGTTTTTCAATTGATTCGACATGTGTTGTTTTCTATTACAGATCCCAATGTCCCAACTAGCTCGAATGTTGCACGAAAATGATGAAGATGATCGCCCAGTGATTTAATTTAGTTCATCGATGAATCTTGTGTTTTTTTGTACTCTTTTTTTGCAGAAAACTTAAAAAGAAAAACAAATTAGGATAATTTACAAGAAGCTAAGCTAGACTTGTCATTAAATCGTTTTCTTCCAGATAAGATGATGATGGATGTTAACCAAGAATATGATAGTGATCGAACAGAAACTTATACGCCACCACCGTTAGATAGAACAGATGAATTGAACAGTAGTAGTAGTGAGAAAGAGAATCAGCTTGCAATTTCGTATTCGATTCGAAAAGAACAATCAATTATTGTATTAGACGAAAGCTTCGATCCAGTGAAAATCACAGGTTCAATGGATTCTCAATCACCAAGTATGTTTTCTTCTTTTCTTATAATTAGAGATTCAAATTCTGTGTGATATAGTTTTAGCGAATAATTATTGGGATCAATGGCCGTTAGTCAATAATGAAATCAATGATGAAGAACGTGCTCAACTTTTTTCAATTCCTGATATTGATTTACCACCTTCACCTGTTCAACGAACTAGTCCCATATCTTCAATCGTACAATCATCGAACACAATAGAAAATGAAATTCTCGATATATTAACTCATTCGAATCGAAATAATAATAATAATAATCGTCCACAAACACGGAAACCAGCTGGCAAACGAAAGAAGAAAAAGAAACCAATGTCTGAATATCGACCTCCATCACCATTTTCACCGAAACCAGATTATAAATCCATGGATATCGACAAACTTCGACAGCATGCCGTTCGATACGGTCTATCGAATACTTTAGGAAAAACTCGACTTGTTAAAATTCTCGATGAAATCTACAATGTTACACATCAATATGAAACCGATACTGATTACGAATTCGATACAGATGAGACCGAATTTGCAGCGGAAATTGTTGAAAAGAAAGTTCGATCTCATACACCGCCAACACCTGCAATTATCCCCGATACAAAGAAAGTAAAGAAACGACCAGCACTTCATCAAATGAGTTCATCCGACGATTCGGAAATACATCTTCCTCCATCACCACCGAAAGTCACATTTGACAATGAAAATCGATCACAAACCAGTGACGACGACGATAACGACAATGATTCAAATCATGAAGGTCGTTTTCTTGAAGTCACAGTGCACGAACTGTCTACCAGTACAGCATCATCAAGTTCTTTATCAATCCTTGGTACACCTCCAGCTACTCAACTAAATCAACTTCTACTTGATGAAGTCAGAAGTAAGAGATTTTCTCATTTGATCATATTATATCTTCGTTGATTTTTGTTAAGACTCACCTATGGAAAGTTCTTCTCAAATCAATACAACAAAACGAACAACACCATCCGATACTGAATCAACGTCGAAGAAAGCAAAAAAAGCACCGAAAAGACCAAAACTTGACACTCCAACAGTGCCTCTGAAAGATCTCGTTCGAACATATATCGAATCCAATCCTCGTCTACATGCTCAAATTCTCTGCTATGAGCCCATCGATTTCGAAGAATTTCACAAACAAATGAAAACCGATCTCAATATCAAAATTGTTTCCAAAGAGCTCATGCAATGTCTCGATGATCAGTGTATTACATTCACATTACGTTCAAGAAAAGGCGCTTTTACTAGCGTAATGAGAGCCAAACGACGTCATAAATAAATAATTTTCTGTCTCTGTATGTTTCTTTTTATGTATTTGTACAATAAATCTATCGAATCTTGCTCAAAGTCAAATAATTGAACTGTAAATATTCTTTTTTTTTCAGATGACAACGCCCAGTACAAGTACGAATGCATCTTCATCTACAACAACAGCAACTGCAACAACAACAACGACAGCGACGACAACGACAACAACAGTATCGACAAAAAAAGAGAAAAATGAAGAACAATTCGAGCTTGAACAACAGTTCATTCTACGATTGCCGGCAGTACGATGAAAACATTCAGTTTTTTTCTATGAAAATGTCTTTTTCGTTGTTCAGGGAGAATATGCAACACGATTACGTAATCTAATCGATTCTGGCGATGAAAATATCCGCGAACGGCTTTTCATTGATTTCAATCCTGAAACACGTCGTGGACGAGTCAAATTCGACGATACAGTTTTCAAAGGAACACTCTATGATTTACCTTGTATCACCGAATCATATAAAACATTCGATCGGAAAACAATGTATAAGATTGCTGATGTTGCTCAAGTAATGAAAACTCAAACGAAACAGCAACAACAACAACAACAACAACAACAATTGATTGTTTAGGTTCTTGTTTGTCGGTTGCCTGGTGATTTAAGTTCGAGCGATGACGATGATGATGAAGACGAAACATTGAAACGAACAGGCTCGAATGCAGCATCCACATTGGATGGAGCAAATGATAAAAAGAAGAAAGAAAAGGATAAAGAAAAGAAATTTCAATGGGCACATGGATGTATGAACAGTTTGATTGAATCGAATTGATATTTTTCGAATTATTTCGCTTTAGTAACACCACCATTGAAAAATGTACGAAAACGACGTTTTCGTAAAGTTGCTCGACAGAAAACTCAAGATCACGATGAAATCGAAAATGAAGTACGACGTTTATTTCGTGACGATAATCAAGCCAATGATGTTAAATGGGAAATTATTGAAGATGATCAAGAAATTGAAATTCATAAACCAGTCGAAAAAAATACTTCAGGTAAATGAAAACACAAAACCAATGAAACAACAGTTCATATCTTAATCGATTTTTAGAACCAATCGATCTATTTGGCGGTGCTGTCAGTGAATCAGACGAAGAAGAAACTTCACAGAAAGGTTTGAATCATAGTTTTTCGGTTGAATAGAAGTTTCACGTGCGTTATTAGGTCTTACCGAACATCACCAAGCTCCAAGCTCTGTCGATCAACGAATGGATTTCGATGGTTTATTTAGTGGTGATATGTGTGAATTAAGTAATTTAGATGCTAGTTCACAAGCCAATCCAAATGAAGATGATACAACAGATCAATCTCAATGGCAACAACAAGATGATTTAACTTTCGATGAAAATACGGCAACAGGCGGCTTGTCCGAAGAAACACGAACGAGATTGGATGAATGTCAAAATGAATTAGACCGTTTACAAACAGAAAAAGATAATCTCTATGCTGAATTATCAAACATGAATAATCCTATGCTTCGAGTAATTTTCAATTGGACATATTTTCTTGTTAGAAATTAACTCCTTCTCTTCATTTAGAGTATCATCTTGTCAAAGATCAATCAAAATCAAGCAGAAATTGAACGTGCACAATTGGAGGTTTGTTTTGCTTTGACTCAATAAATGTTATTGTTTCGTTTTCTTTTTATATATTTCAGTACGATCAACTAACAAATATGACATAATCCGAAGCTGATTTGTTGATTTTGTAAATAAAATAAATTGCTACCATTTTCATTGCAAATCACGAAAGATCAGATTGAATGTTTCTAGTTTTCATCATTTTAATATAGAATCAATTAACAAACAAACATGCGAGCTGTTCGGAACGTAGATTTTTTGAAAATTTTTGTACATAAAAATAATAGAAAACAACAAACAAGCCAAACTAGAAAAGAGAAAAACTCAACTAAGTTAGACATTTGACATGAGTTCTTTTATTAAAGTTTTAAAATTGTCTTGAAATGCACTCGAACGTGATGCAAACGATTCTTTTAATTGATGAACTTCGATTTTTGACGATTGTTGTTTAATCACAAGTGCAAACGCCGTTTCATATTGATCACTTGTTGACAAGACGAAATGACTTAAACTTTGAGAACGAACAAGAAAAAAAAACATACAGGTGTGCATATTCAATATTCGATATCTTACTTTTCTATTTGAAGAGAACCGATCGGTTGATATTGATCTTTCATTAAATCCCAATATTTGATGTAACCTTGGGAATCATGTGCGAAAAACACACTGGGTCGACCTGTTGACCAAGTGCAACTAAGAACGGCAGATGACGAACGAAATGCTTGAGGGAGAGTTAAGATCGGCTCATCTAAATGATACACCGAAGAGTCAATTCGAGATCAAACTAAATCGGATAGACTACCTCGGCCAGTAAAATATAAATTTATTTGACCGTGACCAGTACCAATCAGTAAAAGTTTATTTATCATCGTATTAAACGATAGACATGTCACTTCGATTTGTGATTCTAAAATAAGAATTCGATAATGAAATACTCTTTTTGTTGTTCGATTAACAAAATTCAACCTAAATCAGATGATATTCGAAATTTTGATGGCGAACCCATTTCTCCGTATCTCGTCAAATGATAAACTGCATTCTACATAAACAATCAAGTTATTTTCAATAATTAATTCTCAAAAAGTCAACATACAGCATTGCTCGCAACATAAAGATGATCAACATCATTGATTGGATACGATAAATCATATGCTTGAATTGAATCCCTATATTATTCATTAAAATCAAAGCCAAAGTATTAAAAACAACACGTTCAATGCACAAACCTTGCCATATGAATTGATTGTTTGATTTGCATGGATGACGTTTGCGTCATTCGAACTCGTCCACCTGGTTTTAAACCTAAATCAGCAATTGAACCGGCTTCATCCGATTGAACTAATTCGACAACCGACTAAATCAAAATCAAATAATTCAAATCAAAATCTTTTTTTTTTAATTTACCCAAATTATAATCAAACCATCTTTGTCCAACGATGCCAGAGAAAACGAACCAGTTGCTCCACTAGACAAATTCAAAAACACAATTGAACAGAAATTCAGCAAACAAATCAAACACATACGTTGATATTCGCAAAGGTACGACTCGAACAACTTCATTCGAGTGTCGTTCATTAAATTGAATATTTGCTGAAGAGAAAACAGCACGTAGTTTTTTTTTGTTCGTAGAGAAAATATTTCTTTTCATACCAGTTGAAAATGTCGGACTACTTGGTATTGATTCTTTCGAATTAGATTTGTATTTACTTGGTTCACTTGTGTCAAACAAAACAATCGAACCGTCTTGCTAGTAAATGAAAGCAAAATTATGAATTTGATTTTCTGAAAATATTTGTTTGATTTACACATCCAGCGAAGACATAAACTGATGATGACGAACAACAACGAACAGATGCTTCACAAGTGAATATCCGCAAGGCATTTTCAGGTTCTCGGACATTGTAAATTGCACCATAACTTGTCGTGTAAATCTATTGAGGCGAATTAAAAAAATATCGATTGAAATAGATGAACAAAAAGAACAAACTGGTTCGTAGAAAACAGCGATTTGTTCGGGTTTATCTTGACAAAAACAAACAGCAGCAATCATTGCGTCTGATTTAAATGAAAGACCGGGAAGAATTGTTAATCCCGATGAGAAATCTAAATTGGATTTGTGCTGCATTCCTGTGTGTTCATCACTTTCCTTCGATCGTTTCGATTTCGATTTCTGACTAATTGCTTGTTGTTGTTCATCGAGTAATGCAAATATTAACTATTACGAAAAGAAATCATTTCGTTGAACATTTCTATGAAGAAAACAAGCCAATCCATACTTTCCCCGCATTCATTACGAATGTTTGATATCGTCCAAGATCAGTTTCTAATCGAAGCATTCGTAATAAATCTTCATTTTCATGTGTTTTATTTTCATCAATTGACATATTTTGCATATTAGTATTTCCACTGCCACACGCCTTATTCGAATTTTCACAAGGATGTTGCGTCCACATAACTCGTGTATCGATTTCCTCGGTTTGAGATTGAACATGTTCTGCGTCATCATTCGTTTGTGTTTTCACACTCGATGTCCAATTGGTTCCATCGTCCGGTGGACTAACCGACGATGAGTCTTTCTTACTATCGTTCAAACGAATATCACGCATGTAAGCTGCATGAGCTGGCATCGGCGCCATTTCGAGAATGTGAAATGTTTGCCGATCGAGAACTATCAAACGAGAGAGATCTTTGTAACGACGACGAACACGATCGGATATGTCGTGAGAATGAAAACGACGTGAATTCGTATACACTTGAATATCATCACGATCGGCAATCGGTGGATATTTTTTTGTAGATGATGATGGTGGTGGTGACTAATGATGAGTAGAAAGAGAAAGATTATGACGAGAGTAGGAAGTGTAACTTACGGAATTGTATGTCGAACGAGATGGTTTCTATGAAATGATTCGGTTTTTGAAAGAATATTCTCAATTGAGAGAAAGTTCGAATTACTTTGAAAGGTGTTGGCGATGGTGCTTCATCGAAATCATCGTCATAGTTCTATGGAAAACACATCCATGAGAAAATTATATCGAAAGAGTAAGGAAATATTTCAAACCTGTTCAAAATCATCACTGTAATTATCGTCTTTATAGGCGGCTTTTGTTTTCTACAAGCACAATAAAATTCTTTTCGTTGATTGATTCATTCATTCACTAACGTGTTTCGTAGGTGGTGGTGGTGAATCTGCTGGTGGAGATTTATCTCGAGATGACTAAATTCAATTCAATTGAAAATAAGAATGAGACATTTTCGAAGTTTACTTTATGTTTTCGTCCATCACCATTTTCAATATCACGATTCTATTGACAAACAAAATTCAAATCAATGAGTCACAATTCATCGAATTCAATACTTTGTCTTTTTTTCGACGTTGTTCAATTTCATATTCTTCCTCTTCTTGCTGTTTTCGTTCTTGTTTTTTGCGTCGTCGTCGTTCTTCTTCTTCATTTTCTTCTTGTTCACGTCTTAATCTTTCTTCTTCTTCTTGTTGCTGTTGTTGTTTCTTACGTCGTCGACGTTCTTCTTTTTCCTCAGCTAATGCTTGAGCTTCTTCGTCTGCATAAGCAGCACTTTTACTACTACTACCATGTTTCGATTTCGATCGATGAGATTCGGATTTCTATGTACGAGAAAATTACAATAGTCAATTTGAACGACTAAAATGCGAAATACTAACATCTCGATGATGTGTTGATGACGATGGTGCTTCATTCTCATCGTAAGTTGATCGATAATCTTTTGAACTTCGTCTGTGTCTATCTTCTCGAGACTCATCCTTTTAAAATATAGATTCATTTGCAAACACGAATAGATCAAACAAATCTGATAGTTTACTTTGCTTGAATGTTTACTTTTACTTGAATCGCGAGACTAAAGATTTATTCGAAACATATGTCTTCTCGGAGTAATTTAAGAAAGTTATTCATACCTTTTTGCTTGACATTGTTTTAACAAAAAGAAAAGGAAGGAAAGAATTCCTACGACACCAATCTCAACCATCATATATCTTCTTTTTCTTTCTGTCGCTATGCATTTGCCTTCATTTTTTCAAAATGCATTTCTAACTTACCATGTCAAAACGAACATTGTGGCTTCATATGATTGGCTGTATCAAACAGAAATTACTATCTATCTTACCTAACTAACTATATATATGTCTTCAGTCAACCATAGCATGAAAGTTTGAAGTAAAATATAGGATATTTTCTTTAAAAAAAGAACCGATGGCATCATTAACTTTACATTTATTGACATTAGTATTAGGAGTAGTGTTTGTTTTTTTGGGTCATATTAAATTGACGCCACAGTTTTTTCCCGAATATCATGGTCACATTCGAAATGAATTCGGAAAATTAAATAAAGAATTTCCGTTGTATCAAGTCACTGGATGGCGACCGTATGCGAAAAATTATCGACTTGGTCTCGGAATTGCAGAAATGTCTGCTGGAACATTGCTCTTACTTGCCGGAGGTTTGAAAAATAAAGATAAAAGACGTTTGATGAAATTATTGTTTTTTTTTAGGAATTTCACAATCTATTGCAACATTAACATTACTTGTGATAATGACAAACTATTTAATTGCATTTTATAAGCTCAAATATAGTGTTGAATACATTGCTGTTGCCGCAGTTCTTCTTGTTTTATTGATGTTTCGATCTTATTTAGCGTCGAAAGTTAGAGCAGCTCAAGCAGTTCGATCTGCTAAACGAAAAACGGAAAAGAAAGATGAATAAACTTTTCTGCTCATTATTTGTTTTTTTTTATATTATTGTTGTTTCTTTTTCTCTAATCAAAAACATCCAGTCTAAGGTAGTATATGGTTGCAGTGGTTTTGATTAATAAAAAAAGCTAAATAATCGAACATCGAGTTTGTTTTTCCATCGTCATCATTGTGATAAATGTCAATAGAAGTGAAAAAGACCTTTCTAAAATCATCGAATTGTTATTGACATATAACCTAACAGTTGTCCCGTCTTTTGTTTCATTCTCAGGAGAAAATACCAAAACGAGAAGTTTATTTCCAAAGAAAGAAAATGAAATTGTTTGAGAGATCAACAGACACGAAAAGAAGAAAGAAAGAGTCAAGGCATTCTGTTCAGTGAGATACGAGATAAAGTGTTGGAGAGAATAAGAAAAAAAAACATGAAAACCAAGACGATTAAAGTGTAGGTATTGAAAAGAAACAAAAAAGAAAAAGATAGAAACAAGCAAAATCTAATCTATCTAAAGAATAAGTTCTAAGTGACAAAGAAAAGAAAGAAATTTGAAAGAAAAAATGAATAAATGAATTCATTTTTATTCGTAATCAATATTACGATGAACGGATCGTGCACGAATTAATGTCGTTGTGACCATTTCAGCACGTTCTTCAGCATCTTCAAGTTCTCGTTCGAGACGACGAGCTCGTGTTAAAACTAAAAAATAACTCGATTTCATTCGATTCGAACATCGATCTCATTTTATTTTCTACCTTGAGCAGCTGAAGCTTCGGCACTCTCAATTTGTGATTTATAAACACGCATTTTATCATTAACTTTACTTAATGAATCCGTAAGTGAAAGAACTTTCGTTTGTTCTTCATCGACTTGACTTAATAATTCTTTGACACGTTTCTCATAACGACGTAAATCTTTCAATAATTCTTGATAACGAGCACGTTCCAATTCGATTTCACTTTCAAGTTGGGTGATCTAAATAGAAATCGAATGTTGAACAAACGAAATCCCGAAAAGGTTCGATTCGTACTCGTCCTTCGTATTTAGCAGCAAGACGTTTGCCTTCAGCTCGAGCATAAGCTTCAGCTTCGTCGATCTTAGCATTGCAATCGCGTAATTGTTGATCCAATGCACGTTTCGATGCTTCAGCTTCGGCAGTTTTTTCACGTTCATGACGAATGTCTTCATCACGAAGAATTAATTCTCCGCCTAATTTTCGTGCCTAAAAAAAAACGAGAAATACTTGATTTTTTCTTCAGTTGAAATTTACTCGTTCGTCAACAATCTTAAGTTCTTGTCGTAAATCGACGATATCAGCTTGATATTGTAAAACATCGCTTTCCAATTTCTTTCGTTCGGCAACAGCACGATTAACATGCGACACATATTCAGTTAATTTCTGTTCGGAATCATGTAATTCAAGTTCAGTTGTTTTACGAGCTTTTTCACTCTAGTCAAAGAAAATTGTGTTATCAAATAAAAAGATACGTGTTCAGTTAATTGACTTACACGATCAAGTAGAACACGAATTTCTTCGATTTCTCCGCGAAGAAGACCTAAAATTGTAACAAAAAAACGATTCTATATCCTTCTTGGAAATGAAATGTGCGCAAACCATTTCGTTTTTCTGCAGCATTAAGCATTTCTTTCGTAGTTTCATGTAAAGTTTGTTCTTCAATAAGATGATCTTGTGCATCTTTGAGTGCAGCTTGAAGTTTTTTCAGATGAACTTCAAGTTCAGCTTTGATTCTCTTGAGTGATTCGCATCGATTACGAAGATCGTCAAGTTCAGTTTGATATTTCGATTTCAATCGATTAACATCGGTTTTATATTTAACTTCGAGTTCTTCTAATTGCGTTTGCAATTGTTCAGTTTGTCGACGATGACTAGCTCGAAGTGCATCGAGTTCTTCGTCTTTTTCGACTAATTTCTTCTCGAGATCACTACGAAGTCGTTCAATTGTCGCAGCTAAATTGTTATATTTGGTCACTTCAATTTGAATTTGTTCCCGATATTCTTCGATTGTTGAGCCCAATGATAATTTTTCGGCTTCAAGTTGTTTACGAAAACGATCCATTTCGACCATACGAGTATTTAAATCCGAGATTTGATTCAATTGAACATCCATTTCGTCTATGTAGAATAATACAAAACAAAATTATTTTTGTTCTGTTTGACATTTCAATGCTCTTGCTACATATGTTATTTATTTATTTACCCTGGAACAAAAATGACCTAAACAATATGTTAATCGATATTTTTCTCATCGATACAACATCCAGTCATTGTGATTCTTTCTAGTGATTCAGTTTGGCTTCGATGAATTCTTGTTTATTTATCTTTCATATGAGTGAATCGGATCTTCTCGTGTAAGAAAAACGATCGAGTATACAAACCTTGTAGACGACGTTTGTCACGTGTAATGATTTCAATTTGTTCGGTGAGTTGTTCGTTTAAGCTTTTAACTTTAATTAATTCACTTTGATAATTTCGATAGGCTTGTAAAGCTGATTCAAGTTCGGCACTTAATTGACTCAAACGTTGTCGAGCATCATCAGCTTCTTTTTCCAATTGTTTGTTTCGACGAACGGCTTCGTCAGCTCGTTTACGTTGCTGAAAAAACAATAGAACATTCGTTTTTTTTTATTCGTCGAGAACTAACTATTCAGTTTACTTTATCGAGCTCATCAGCAGTAGTATCCAATTCAGTTTGAAGACGTTGTTTGAGTTTTTCGAGATTGCTTGCCTTAGTAAGAACTTCGGTGAGTTGTTCTTGAACTTCATTAATACGAATATTATATTTACGTCTAAATTTACGATAGAAATGCAAAAATGAATGAATGTGAAAATGTTATGCAAACCGTTGATCTTCGATTTCTTCGTTTTTAGCTTCGATATCTTTCTCAAAACGTTCACGTAAATGACGTGTTTCGTCTTGAACTTTAAGTAAAAGTTTTTGTAATTCAGCTTTAGCTTCAGTTTCATCTTCAAGTTGTAATTTCGTTGCTTCTAAATCCATTTGAAAGGTTTTAACTGTCGATTGTAATGTACGATTTGTCTAAAACAAATCGAATTCATATTCGATTTAACATGAAAACACGAAAGAAAGAAATCTTACAGCCATTTCAGTTTCCAATTGAATACGAGCATCTTCGAGATCACCTTGCGTTCGTCGATATGTTGATTGTAATGACGCTAATTCGAATTCTAAGACTTCAAGTCGACGACCAAATGTGAGATTTTCCTCAGCAAGTCGTGCCTTAGCTGTATTAGCTTCGGTCAATTGTCGAATAGCATCATCGACTTTGCCAGTCATTTCGATTAATCGTCCTTCGAGATCTTTATTTGCGGATACAGCTTGACTTTTCGCTCGTGCCAATGATTCAACTTCAATTTTTAATTCTTCGATTTCGATGATAAATGTTTTACTTTCCTTGTCATGTCTATAATATAAAGAGTCAGTTCGTTAGTTATAATAATGAAAGAAACTCTTGATCTGTCATCACCTTGCTTTGCCTTTACTTAAGGCTTCGACTTGACTCGTTAATTCTGAAACTGTATCTTGAAAACGACGTCGAATTGTATTTTGATTTTCTTCATATTCAGTTGCTTGAAGTTCGAGTTTTTGACGTAAATCATGAACTTCTTGTCTCAAACTAAGAAAGAACGAATTTATTCTCTTTTTTATTTACAAATGAAAGAGAAAAACGGCTCGTACCGTTTATTTGCTTCGGCTTCTCGATCACGTCCAAGTGAAACTTCTTCTAATTGTTGTTCGAGTTCATCGAAATCAATACGTAAAGTTGTAAATTCCTTTTCTTGACGATGTCGTACATCTCGTTCACCTTTGACTTCTTCTTCGATGTCACGAAGACGACTCTACAGAATATTCCGAGTTTGATTTTTATATTAAAATAGAAACTTGACAAAACGAACTTACGGCTAAGATGATTTCTGTCATGTTCGATTACCTAGAAAAGCACAAAATTGGAAATTATTCATGTGATAAAGATAACTAAAAACAAGGACAAATGAACGAGGTGATGATTACACATACATCAGCCTCCTGTTGTAACACGATAAACTTCGATAAGTGGATAGATATCCATTCATTATGTATTATCTCATCGTTTGACCATCGTTCGTTCGGTCAACCAATGATGAGACCAAAAGAGATAAAGAGAGAAAAAAGACACAACAATTGGAATGGAATCTATATCATGACAATCATCATTAACATCAATGTATACGTATGTCTAACCGAATAGAGTTATGTTTATATCCGTGTACTTTTCTCGATATTAGTAAACAATCTTTGTCTTTACCTTAGATATTCAAATAAAAGATATTGCTTCTATTGTCGTTGCTATCAATGGTGAGACAAAAAAGTCAAAGAACGCCTATTTTAGCGTATCGTAGTATTAGCGGTACTTCTAAGAAGAAAAGAAAGAGAAAAAGAGAAAAAAAAAGAAACGACGAAGGCAATCCTAAAAACGACACTAGGTCGATATGTACATATACTTCTTTTTCTCTTTCTCTCTGATATTCTCGTTCTCTTTGGTATATTATTCTATCGACAATCTAATGTTACATCTAGCAAAAAAAATGCATTATCATTCGGAAATAGCAGTAGTAGTTGTAGTATGACTGAATTTTTTCTGTCGATATTTATACGTCATATATATATACACACATATATGTACGCGCGTCTATGTAAGCGAGCGTTTTTTTCCGCTATATTCGATAATCATGGAAACAACAACAGATCTTTTGGTTCTTTTATCTTTTGCTCGTTATTTGCTGCGGTTTTTTCTTCTCGTATTGAAGGAGAATATTGTCGGCAAGGAAAAATGTTCGTCGTTGATGTGTCTGTCGCATAAATCTAAACGAGACAAACGGCTGTGCTTGCCGGCTAAATTATTATCTTGATCCTTGAGACTCAGATTGCGTACGTTTGGAAAGCAAATAAGATTATGCATAAGCTATTCTTCCTCTTTAATAAACAAAACAAAAGAAACAAAAAGAAAAAGACGAAAAAAAAGAGAAACGACGCACAAAAAGATAAAAAGAACTTGATGATTAAAATTTTCATAGATTTATTTATTTATTTATTTATTTATCATTTTGAACTTTTTCAAATTCGTACGACCATTGTTCAATATCATAGGTATCAACGAATTGATTAGTGTCCGTTTCACTTGTCGTTATTCGACGATCCCATAGTTCAGCACGAGCAAGAACAGTTTTTCGTCCGATTGCTGCGAGAGAATCGGATGATACTGGTTGTTGTTTAGGTTGCATAGATTTAGTTGGGTTAGATAGATTATCTGACATTGATATTGATCGATTTAGTGAATTTTTGTTTGATTTTTGATAATTAGTATTACACAAACCATCATCATTGGTCGTCTGAAATAAAAGAATTCATTTTTTCTTTGAAATTCATCGGACACGCACACAAATAAGAAAATGTGAAGTGCTGTTAGTATAAAACTCACACTGTGATATCGATTGTTTGTAGGTGAAATACTCGATTTCGACAGTGTTTGTGTGACTGATGTTAGACTTGCATTAGTATTAGTTTTTTGAGCTCGAGCATTCTCCTTTCGTTGTTGTTGAAAATAATGATTAGGATAAAATTGAGGTTGAAGCAAAGAACTAGTCGGATTAGTATGAAGAGAATGATCTTGTGATAAACTATCGTAAACAAGTGTACCACCGCCACCATTGATTAATTGTTTTACAAACGATGTTGTTGTGCGTGGAGGGTTAACATATTTGTCATAGGTTTTCGGAGGATTTATTTTACCTTTTTGATAACGCGAATGATTTTTATGGTTTTCGTCGTCATCATCATCGTCATTATCTTGAATAATGATCGAGTCATTTTTCAATGGATTCATTTCATCTAAATCAATTGAAAATGTCAAATGAAAATCTCATTTTATTCGATGATGATTACTCGATGGACGAATGGGTAATGAGGGTCGAGATTTTTGTCCTGGACGTTCATTATTATTTGATGTTAATCCTCGACATGTCAAACTTGCGACCTGAATTAAAAATAACAACAAAAAAAATATACAGTCAATAAAAAAAGACAAATATTTAAATCAACATATATGCACACACACACACACGCACAGTCGTGGTCAAGCGTATTTTTATCACTCAGACTTTGTTGGTCAAGTGATATTTTTTACCTCATTCTCCTCGTCTTCGAGAGAGTCATCATCAACATCATCCTTTTTTTATGTAAAAGAAAAAGCATATGTTCAAATGAAGTTATTTGAGAAGTCATAAGTAGTAGACAGACAAAATAGCAAGAAGAAGAGAAAGCAACAAACCGGCAAAAGCGGATAAACACCATCGTCGTCATTAATTCCTACTCGTCGAGGTTTGATTGATGTTACTTGAGATTGAAGCGATGGACGACCTGTTGAATTATTATTGTCATTTAATCGATCGAATTTTTGTTTTAATTGTTTAACAAGTGGACTCGGTGGACTGTGCGGTTCAGCATGATACGGCATTTCGTTTGAATTTAAAGATTGTGTCAATGGATTCGACTAAATATCAAACGATTGGATTAGAGAGAGATTTTTGCTTTTTAATTATTACGTGTCTTTCTTGTGAAGCAACCGACGTTGGTAATGATTGTTGTTGTTGTGGTAAAACGACGGCTGTTGTATGTCGACGGGATAAATCACGTTTCTTAAACAGAGACAGAGAGAGAAAAAAAACAAAGAATAGAAGAAGAAAAAGTTGTTTTCATGAGTATTACTGAACGATCCGGACCAACAGTACTGTTGAGTAATTGCGGCAATCGAACATCCCATTTAGGTTTCGATGATGTGGAATCCGATGAACGTTGAAATATAGGTGAACGAGGGTTTTCATCGAATGGTTTATCGAAAGATGGCTTTCGATTGAGATAAAATGGTTGATTTATAGAAGATTTCAATTGTTCATTATCATTATCAGGTTTCAATGGCTGAACTGTTGGTTCATAAGACTTGTATCCTTCTTTAAATCGAGAATATTTGTTTAAAAATGAATACAATTTGTTCTATTAAAACAAACTTTCAATTAATTGGCTCGATCTTTCATTTTTAAATCGATCCATAAATCTTTTCGCATTGTCATATTCATGATCTTCATTTTGTTCTAAAGGCAAAACTTGAACTCGATCAGTGCTCATCATATCTAAAACATCGGCTGTTGATGGAGATGTTCTTGGTGCATCGATAACTTCTATTTAAAAATAATTACTTATAAATATCTGTTCTTATTCAACGAATAAAATCACCTTTCTCGTGAATAAACACATCAGTTGTAATTTGTACTCGACCAGCCGCGTTCAATGCTAAACATGTAAACGCTCCATTATCATCTTCGATTGTAGTTTTATCGATATGTAACGCATATTGCCCATCTCCATAATAATCTATTTACAAACAGAAACGTTTTATTTCGCATAAGGTTTCGAAGCTTATCGAATTCGATCGGGTTTCTTCTTCTCTTTCGAATGTTAAACTTACAGAGTTTATAATGATCATTAGGTTGAATGAGTGTGTTTTCTTTGTACCAAAGAACTCGTGCTTTCGGATAACCATGATTGATTCGACATTTTAAAATCAATGGTGAACCTTCATTTACATCAACATCCGAGAATTGTTCGAGAATCGATGGTTTTGTAAAAGGTCGTTTGTTATCTTTGAAAAACCAAAACTCTCGAAATTCATCGTTTACTTTTGTTTCGATTCGATTTACCTTTAATAAGTAATTTAGCCATATCAAAATTCTGCGCTCGATCATTGGCAATACCGCATAAATAAGCACCTTCGTCATTGCTGTTAGTCGAATAGATTTTAAGATAATGAAATTGTTCGTCGTGACTTAATTGATACTTTTCATCGTTGACTAATTCATCATCAGTTCCGAATCGAAACCAAAATACATCGATCGGTTCTGTTCCTACGACTTTGACTTTGAATTTGGCTGTTTCACCACGACGAACAATTGTATCTTTCGGTTGAGTAACAAACCTTGGATCGTCAATATTGGGATCAACACGAAATCTATCCTCGTCAAAAGATGTCTTCATATCAGTAATACTCGATATGGACGATGTCAAAGACTCATTATCCGACTCGTACGTATACGAAGGTCGACGAAATGAGCACGATGAATGATTTTGTAGGACAAGATTGGCAGGCAATGGAAATAATTTTCGTTGAGGACTTATATCGAAATCACTGATTTGTGATGGTTCGTTGACAGTCGTTGTGTTTATTGGAATTGGATACGATGATGATTGATCATCGGCATATAAATCATCATCAGCAAGATCTTCGAGAGGTCTTTATGAAAAAGAAAAACAATGAGAAATCCAGCGGGGTTTTTCACAAGATTTACTTGTCGCCAATACGTGGACTTAAATCTTTACTATCGGAAACTGGTATTGTTAAAAATACACTTTCACGATGACTACGCGGTGTTTCGTCACCCGAATGAGATGACTAAATCGAAGAAATATGAATATTAGTCTGTTATTGTGCTATTAGAATTACTTTTGTTTCAATTAATGTAAAATTCGTTTGCCAGTCGCCTAGACGCGAATTTGATCGGCTAAGCGCTTCGAAATCGTGATCAACCGAACGTCGATGATTATTTGGATTTGACGAATCATCGTCAATCGAACTTAAATCAACTTTTAATCCGTTATCAAATTCGATACTATCCGCAGCAGTTGTTGTTGTTAAAGGTTGAGTTTTATGATTTTCGTTTATTAGTTGTTCTCTTCCTTCGATTTCCTCTCCTTCAGTATCTGAAATCAAGAATTTTCGTTCTCTGATTTCTTCAATATTTGAAAGTCAATCATATCTTACTTTCTTGTTCGTCTAGAGTTGGATTTTTGAGTACGATTACTTTTCGAATATTATCGTTTCGTGATTTGATCTAAGAAGAATGCGAAAAGTTTTTTCTTTCTTTTTATTTCGAATAACGTTTTTTTTTTCAATCGATTCATCTAACCTCCCAAGATGCACTTGATGTGTTATTTGAAATCTGTTGATTCGATGAGGACTTCGGAAGTGAGGTCAATGATGATGATGTATTCGAGGATTGTCGTTGAGGTTTGGGCGGAATTTGTCGATTGGACTTGACAGAAAAAGAAATTAGTCGAACAAAAATGAAGATTATTAATTTTTTGTTTTGATTTACAGAATCGATGACATCGGGCAGTTCTTGAAAGATTTCTCTGCTTACACATTTGTCGAATATTGTTTGCGTGAGTTTTTGATCGAAATTATCGCTGTTTATTTGCGAATTTGGTGCGGATAAAGCCTTTTTTTTGTAATTCAAGAACGAATAAAATCGATAGAATAGAAATAACAAAAATCTTCTCGAAAATTTTACTTGTTGAAATTGTGTCAAATTCGTTCGTAGAACTTTCTCCGTTTGATGAACCAATAAACTCTGTAGATCTTGTTCATGCGCCGTACTTGTCTTTACATTCGAACCTGTACAATGAATATTGTTTTCAATTGATTTTTTCGGTTGTAATATTAGAAGATAACATGTACTAGCGAGTGCTACGAACGGTATCGAAACGACAATCGTTTGAAGAGCATAGAGAACTTGAAGGATCGCAACGTAGGTTAGAAATAGAATTAGAAGTCGAGTGAGAGCTGGATGACGTTCGTATAATATCATTTGACGGGTGTTTTGTTTTATTATTAAAAATGAAAATATGACAACAAACAAATCTCATCATTCTCGTTGTGTGTTTCGTTTCTTTTTTTTTCTTCTTTTTTTCTTCATTTAAAAAGAAAAATAGAAGGTGAAAAAAAGCAAATAAAAATAGAAGAGAAAAGAAAAACTCAAAATGAATGAAAATTTAACCGGAGCAGTAGCAAACTTGTTGAACTTTTCACTTAAATAAAAAATCGTTTTCTTTTTCTCTTGCTTCTCTTCGATATTCTTTAGTTCTCAAAAGAAAATTCATAATATACACATGTAAACTTCAGAGTTTTTTTTTTCATTAAAATATTTGTATTTACTTGGTCAATATGTTAAACGAAACTAAGATATGACATTGAATACCTATCAAGGTGTGCGGTCGTTTATCAAATATGAAGGAGATTTGCAAAGTTTTATCGAAAAGAAAATTGATATTGACAGACAAGTGAAAGGACAAAGAAGAAGAAGAAGAACTTACGTCGAAGCGGACCGCTGATGGCTGCACGCACACGTGTGATTTCATCTTTAATTTGTTGTTGATGTTGTTTGAGAGTTTCTTTACCTGAAAGTGAAGACAAAACGAGATTTTAATTGAAAAGTTCAATTGAGATTAGATTCATTTTATGAGCAAAATGTCAACTCAATGCAGATTAAAGAGCAGCATGCTCACCTCCTCCTCGTCGAATAATTGTCGTCACTGAGAAGAAAATAAATAATCTCTCATTCGAAAACAGCAAAGACAAAACATCATTTTCATACCTTTTCCTTTAACTGTTCGATGGTTATTAAATCGATTTCTTTCACCTAAATCAGCTTGTAATTGTCCAATAAATAGACTTAATCGCGTTGAATATTCTTCTAATTCACGTTTAATATCTTTATCTTTCTCCAAATGGACAATAGTCGAAGCTAAAACATCCAAAAAAAAACATAATAAATTCGATATTCTTCTTTGTAGTGTTTCGAAAGCATCAAATTAAATGTGAATGAAGCATTTAGCAGAATGAAAACCAACCAAGACTGTTTGCATCCGTTGGAGATGAACCACCATCGGTTTCATCAAGTTGAGCTATGAAAAGAAAACAACGAATTAGTGCTCACCGAGATTTTGACGAGATTTGGCTTTGATTAAAAAATCTTTATGTTGAGGATCGATCCAAGTTAAACGAATCGAAAGTATATCGCCTTGTCCTCGAACTTTCCATGATGATAGACGACCATCATGATAAAGTTCTTGAAAAACATTTAAGAAACTTTTCGGAATGTCATTTTTAATACCAAATGGCGACAATTGCTCAAATAGATTTGCCATTAATAATAATTTTTATGAAAAGAGGAAAAACTGAACGAAACAAAAAAAAATGTATGTTCTTTTTTTGCTCTTGTCTATCTCTGCATACAATGTCAACGAACGCAAGCCGACTGTCGTCTTCGTCGTTCGCTGTCTACACGTTGCTTATCAACAAGCCGGTCAGTATGTTCGTAAATAGCATGCTCTATCGGATGATATATATGTATGTACATGTTAGGAGAGATATATAGGTCGATGAGCACAAATCTATACACTTGACATGAGAAGGGAGGGAAGAGACAAACGAAGAGATATGTGGCATAAAATAAATACAAACTAAATCTAACCTATATGAGATTGAGATGAGAGAGACAACGAAAACGAAGAAGAAGAAGAGACAATGATGATTAAAAACGATGATAATACTCATTGGTGATTAACTGTTTGATTAAACTCACCGAGTTCGTTTTCACGTTTGTGAAGTTCACGAATAATCTTCGCACTTCCACATCGTTTATGTTTTGCGCCTGTTTGATCATAAAACCAATTTCCTGTTAACGTTTTCAATTCTCTACGAACAACAAAAGCAAATTAATTTTGTAAATCATCGATATTTTCTTTTACTTTAACTTTAGACACGATTTACAACCCCACAGTTTCGTTTTGTTACAACGAATCGCACATTGCTGACAAACGTATAGATCACACAGACCGCATTTTACTCTTGGATTGAAAAGAAATCGAAATGGATTGAAACATCTTATGCAACGTTCGAGATTGAACTCTTTCGAACTAGCTAAATATTCTATACGTTCGTTTTCTTCGTGAATAATTTTTGAAATTTCTCTGCAATAAAAAAAATAAATAAAACACGAGAAGAAGAAAACGTTTTTCTTTTACTCGATTCGTTGAAATTCTTGTTGACGAAGTTGAAAATCTCGTTCAATAACTGAGACAATACGTTTACATTCGTCATCATTTAAAACAGATAATTCCGATGCTCGAGTGAGAATCGATCGCCCTCCTGATCCTGAAAATACTTCAAAAGGAAAAGAAAACATTTGTCATAAAACTCCAATTCAATCAACTATATATTGTTAATTTCTCTTACCAGAACCATTCATGGTGGATTTTCGCGACAACATATAATATAATCAAATAAAGTGATCAATCAAGTATTTATGCTATTAATGATTGGTCCTTGTGCAGTATGAATACATAAATATATAAATCTACAAGGCTTTTGCGCAGCTTTCCTTTTGCTTAGTGACATATGAAAAAAAACAGACAGGTAAAACAACAGACAAAATATGCGCTAAAGGTAATATGCATGCGCATGCACTGATACAAACCAGTAGTATGTTTTGCTGCTGTTCGTTTTTCTTTTCTTTCTTTTTTCTATATTTCGTCTGACTGGTTAATATTTCGAGAATCCAGTCAGACGACGAATAGGGAAAGGTAATTTGACAAAAAAATTAGTATTGTCCTCCGCAACCTATCGATTTATAAACGATTAATAATGAAAAACATGTTATTTCGATAGAATGATATCTGTGTTTTGAATACTTGAGTAGGAAACATTGATTTTTTTATCGTATCGGTTATACTTGTCCTGATTAACAACCAATCTGTTTTCAATAAGTATCATTCATATTTATAGATATTTGACAATTACTATCCTCGAGCAAAATCAAGAAAACATTGCTTTTTTAGTCTTCTAATAGAAATTGTGATTGATCGACATTCATTGTAAAAAAAAAGTATCACAATTGTTATCTTTATTAATTTCGTCTGATTACAATTAAAACGAGCTAAAAACAAAATTTGAAAGATTCTTCATTTAAATCTAATTCTATTTACGGCCATCCATGCATTCGAATGCCAGCTTGTCTTAATTTTGTGAATAAATCATATGAATCTTTTAGTTTATCTTCTGTCGACTCTCTTTTATCCGAAACGTGTTTTTCAAAAAATAATTCATCAATTAAATATCGAGCTGTATTCGATTCTACTAATAATTGTTTCATTAATGCACTTTCTAATGGTGGTTTATCAATATCTAACTTCAAAACAACATAATCTTCTGGTTTAGCTATAGTTTTAAGCAGTGTCCATGGATTAAATTTGCCTTCTTTTTCTTCGACACCAACATTAATAAAAGTATAAATAGGAAAAACATCATCGGGTAATTCGTTCCAAGCTCGTTGAACATCCAATGGTTGATATTCGAAAGCAATAATACGATCGAATCGAATAGATTTCTCTGTAAAATAATCATAGAACCATTTCGTACCAATTTCAGCTGTATTTCCATTTCGACTTTGAAAATATGAACTACCAATATCAATGAGAATTTTCTTATGACCAGGAGTGTATAACCACGGTGGAATTGTTGCAATAGCTGTTGATTTATCGAGTTTAAACGGCGATGAAGGAGCAAGTAGAAGGAAACGTTTTGATTGAAGAGCAAATTCACCTTCAAGATAAAGATCGTTAGGAACAGATGGTATCTTGGGACACATCGTTAACGGATCACGAATAAGACCAATTAGTGGTTCAATCAATTGAACAGCAGTTGTGACTTGATTTTTACATGTATATTCATAATGCATTTGAGAAAAATGAATGTCAACAGATGATGTTTGAGATTTTTCATTGAATAGAGTTTTTTGTAAAGACATTATATGAAGAAGAACGTCAATGGTTTTATTAATTTGATCAGGGCGTGAAAGAATCTTACAGACTTCATATTGAAATGTCTCGATATTTGAATACCATTCAGTTTCCCAAGCACTTGAAACATATTTTTTAAACTGCCAAGAACATGATTTATCATCTGTTTGTGAGTGTAATTCAACTGTTCTTTCTGGAGTTAAATTAATTACGGCATCTCTCTTTGGTTCTTTCGAAATAAGATAAATTAAAGTAATAAGAACGGTTAATAACACACAGACTATCGCACGACTATCTAATTCTATTAAAAATATGAAATCATTTTCTTCAAATTTTTCAATATACTTACTCATTGCCGACATTGTTGTACCGTATGAAGCGAATAAAAAGTATATGACATGATATTTTAAAAAAACGTGCGTTTACTTGCGATAAGCAATAGGCATATATTATCTTGCTTGAAAGAATATACCTAAAGCAACGTCTGACATTCGATAGTCATAAATTTTTTTTCACTCGAAGAAGAAAAAAAGCAAAAACTTTACATATACGCCGATTATTGTATAAACTTTGGCTGAATGAATCGATAACCTTCTTACACAAAGTATTGATTTGAACGATCTATCAATTATAATTTTTAATATTGATACTTAATTGTAACTAAAAAAAAGACACAATGAAGTGAAAAGTATATAATCATTATCATTAATGAAATTCAATGGTTAACGATTGTTATCATAAGCACATCTATTTTCTTCTTACGCAAACTATAGAAACTGAATTCGAAGGACAACATTTATATGCGTCGAACATAACAAAAAAGAAGAAGAACGCAGATGGATTTCAAAAATAAATCTACATAGAACATCGATCTCACGCTCATTTTTATCCATATATTCGTAATTTTTAATAGCGCGATCGTGGCGAAGAGAACGACAGAAATTATACGCTTGGTCACAAGTCATCAAACAAAAAAGAATGAATAATTGCTCACAAAGACAGGTATTCGATATTATCGCTCATATACATTTGCAATTTACTAACATGAGAAGCAAGACGATTTCAAGTTTTTTTTTATTTAAGATATTGATGCATAAATAAACTTATTAGAAACGATATTTTTGTTGCGAAGGTGTATTAACTGACTTGTTGTCCTACAATCTGGCAGAAGGTGAAAGCATGTGCGCAGAAGTTAGAGTTGGAAACTTTATCGATCGGTGTGCGCAAACAGTCAAACAAAACAGAACGCGTAGCAAGGTAAATTGACATCAATTATTTAGACATGCAACATTTTGCTGAAAAAAAATAGAACGAGAGAAATTGTAGTCGACATCGGCTTATTGAGTTTAGTCGTGTATTCTATACGGAAATTTTATAAGTTGTTCAATTACGAAACGAAAAAGAACTAATGAATGGCAAAATAAATCACTTGTTTCCATTATTAAAAATTTTACCTGTTCCGATTGTTGAAATTAACTGTTCATTTTAATAAAGAATCATTTCATAGAAACTTTCTAATCAGTAACGGTAATGCATTTACTTGATAAAAAAGCATAAGTCAGAAAGGAAACGGGTTTTTTTTCCTTCTTTTATAGAAACTATTCTTCCTCAAGTAGAATTTTAACCTTTATAAAATACTTAATCATAAATTGCATCTGCATATAAACAGAAAACGTTGACGATACTTCTCTTGATGCATTAGGCAAAATTTATCGATAGTCATTATGAGGATATTAAATCGAATCATTACAATCAAGTATTACGTACGAAACTTTTGAAAGAGATTCTTCTGTTTGACTGATTGAGAATAATTTAAGATATAGTACAGTTTTCGGTAAAAAAATTACGAGTAACCGTGCATAAAAACCGCCATGTTAAATGTGTGATTTCGGCGAATTTTTGCTTGAAAAAACATCTTGAAAACTTCCTCTCTTTTAATCGTATATCAATAGAAGGATGAATAAAAAAATACTATTTACACTGATTAACAACTGTAAAAAAGCAATGCCTCGAGAAAAATTGATTCTTATTCATTGATCAGTGATAAACATATGTATTTATATTAAATCAGTAGTGAATGTATAGATAATTGATCATTTACGTCTGAAGAGAAATTTTTAACTTTGAAATCATCAAAACAAAAATAAAGATTTCTTAATTTAACATATATTTATCTATTAAGAAATAATACAGCCTGACAATTGCTTTCGAAAGTCCAAAATAATATTGACTAACTAAGAATTGCACAAAACAGTACTGAAGTAAATAGTAATACTTCCATGCCTAAATAGTCGAAAATAAATTATAAATCAAAGCTGTATTTTCTGGACAAAAATCAACGAACCTTTATTCATATTTGATCGATTGGAATGAGCTGTTGTATCAACGTTAGCTGTTGTTTGTGTGACAGTTGTCTGTTCTGGTGAAGCTGTGGTAGTCGTCGCAGATGACTGTGTTGATGTATCACTAGTGGTAGTCGTCGCAGATGACTGTGTTGATGTATCACTAGTGACTGTCGTTGTAGACGTTAAAGTTGCAGCTGAAGAAACTTCTGCTGTTGTTGTTATTGTTGTTTCGTTTGATTCGGCTGAACAATAAATTACTAACAACGAAAGTAAAAATAAAGACCAGTTGAAATGCATCACTCTGAATATTGTTGTCTGACTTGAAAATGTAATATAAACAGCGATTGTCGTAGAAATATATATAAATGTCTATTTTTCGAGTCGAAATACTTCTGCGTCGGAATAAATGATGCGTAGAAGAAATTATTTGTATATAAATTTTGTCATTAAATAATAGTTCATTGCGTACACATTAATGTATATTTAACGACGTAATATTGAAAATATATTCGAATGTGTTCGTATCGCATGATTGCTTGTATGAAGCCTCCAGCTGACTCATTTTCTGAATGAAAAATACACCCAAAAATCCTAACATTTCAAAAGAATCAGTTGATACAAATAAATTTGACTTGTTCTCCAAAGCTATGTGTTGACAAATGATTTATTCTGTTTCCAGTATCGCCTAAACTAGCGTTTTCTTTTTCCTATATCAAGCAATTAGATCCACAGCTGACATAATTTCATCTTATTCTGTCTTATCAGCCAAAGGAAAAGTATTTCGTCAAATAATATCATGAATAATTCTTTGACATTCTTTACAAGCATACATATAATCTGTTAATTCCTTTCGTTTTTTTGTTTCGTCTGCTGTTTTCAGACAACGAAAAAAAAACTTGTTTATTCTGACCTTCTTCACCCATAAAAAAACTGATAGACTATAATAAATAAATCAATAGCATCGACGTGATGATTCTCACTTACTAACCTTGATATTTATCATTATTGTCAATAATTAAAACGAAAACAAGTATTTGTTCTTTTACTTCGATTTTTTATTTAAACTTCTCTCTCAAATAAACTGATACAAAAGAAAAACAAACGAGACATGAACGAATACAGCATTACCGCAAGAAGATAGTATCTTCACAAAAGTAAAAGAAAGAACGTAATCATAGCACCAAACAAAGCTCACAGATTCTCTGTTATTCAAACAAAACATAACAACCTATCTCATTTTGATATTCACTTTGTTTCTTAGCATCGCAGAATAACAATAAGTTTTGTTTTTTTTAAAAGAAGAGTGACAAAGCCGAAAGAAACAAACAAAAAAAAGAAACAGATCTATATATGTATATATGTATATGAGAGACAGAAATTATACAAAATGCGCGAATAAATAAGTGTTTATATTTTGTTTTTTTTTTCGTTTAAGAATTCGCATGAATATTCACATAGGATGAAACAAGCGAACAATAAAATAGATCCGATTAAAAAATAATGATAGTTTTAATGCATTAAGCACGATGCTGAACAGTAAAGAGAGACAGAAAAATGTGAAAGAAGATCATGATCATATCAATCTTATTTTGATGAAAGTTTGCTTCTGAAGAAAAACCGAAGTGTATAAATGAGATAATGAGAAGAAGAAAAACATATGAAGCAATAGCAGCAAAGCATTGACTAATAATAGATAAAAAATGAGAGAACAAATATGATGAATCACACGCACACACACACACACACGCAAACTACTAATGACAAGAAGAAAGTGAAGGAGTAAACTTTGATAAACAAAAAAATGTGGTGAGATAATGCGCCGGACAGAGAGAAGAAAAATGAAAATTATGACTATGAACTTTGTTTTTATTATTAATAGCCACAATTTTTCAAATATTCACCGATCTTATTTGTTGGTCCTACTAACATTTCAGGTTTTTGATTAATACCAAGTGAGATAATGTAGCCTAAACCAAAAATATCAATTGATTTCGATGGGTTTCTTTTTTTCTATTCGATTTTACCTTGATTTAATTTCATAACAACCATTCCGTCAGCGCCTTTTCGAAAGACAACGAAATTGTCTTGATTACGAATGAAAATGTATTTTTCACCATTAACTAAAATGCCTTGTGGACTAGTAGAAAAAGCTCTCGGTAATTCGTCTCTGAGATTATCAATTTTCTAGTAAATGAAAAATCAAAATGATTTAATAAAAAAAAACTCATTTTTTCAAAGTAAACTAACTGGAAAATTTGGAGATGCAGCCCATTGTGCTCCGTCAGCGCCAAAAATGCCGGCATGTGTAATACCTTGGCTTGTTAAATTTGTGATATACTGATCCCAACCTGACATAATTTAGTTTTCAAATAGTGTCGTCGTAAGAAATGGCTCTAGTTTAACAATCTAGACGAAATAAATAGCAACTTGTGTATGAAATGCGATCTATTAATGAGACAAAAAAAAACGAAGGTTGAAAATAGCGAGCATATAAGAATATCAATGGCAGAAGAGTACATAATGCTACAGAAGAGAAAAAAAAAGGAGGAAAAAAATAACCCGTAGATAAGCATAACAGAAAAAAGTCGAATAAACAACAAACAGTAAGAAAATAGTCGGAGGAGGCGGTGGCGATAGTTGTGCGAACAGAACAAAAACGCATGCACTATGGTAAAATTGTATGCATTAATATATCTCCGTGCTAATATTATCCTCTCATCATTAGAGTTATTCTACTGTTTGCAACGAACTCGTTTCTGTGGCTGTCTTAAGACGAAGAAAGAAAAAAAATATCGAAGAATGGAGAAAGATTACTCATATATATGCAGATGTATACATGTATTTCATGATGATAATCATCATTATGATTAGTCTTAACTATTCAAATACAGTCATTGAGAAAAAAAGAAAGAAAAGAATATAATTGACTCTGATTCATCGGTATGATTCGTCATCGAAAACGAAATGTATTAGGTTTCTATAAATAACGTTCTTTATATGTACTCTGTTTTCGACATAATCGATTGAAAATAAAAGAAAAATAATAATAACAAAGTAAAATAAAAAGAAATAGTCTCATGCAACTGTCTGTCGATCTATTGACTAACTAAATCGTTGGGTGTGATCTTTGACTTTACTGTATTTTCATTTCTTTATTTTGAATATATATGTATGAATCAGTGGCGACTATCCATCGATATAAACACATAGAAGAAAGAAAGATAACAACAACAAAAAACAACAAACTAATCGAACCTCGCGAGAGAACAGCTGGCTTGAATCTATATGAGTCATTAAAGTGACACCTATGTCAACATAAAATAAATGAGAAAAAAGAATTTTTTCAACAGAATTTCAAATGAATTCATCGAAATAAAATTCTATTGAATCGAATTACTTCGAGTTTAATATTTGATATCTATTGGTCGATAGATTTTACTTGAAACGATCCAAATTTTTCTCTTGGTACACTGTGTAATTTTGTTTAATAATTATTTTCTTAGTTTTCGTCGATCTCGTTCTACATTTGTGTTTCGTCTAGTTTTCTCTCTAGATCAGTAAAATAACATGGATCTTGCCCCGGTGATTGAGGCACTTCAAGCTACATTGGTGCCAACAGTGCGCCAACAAGCTGAGGACAAACTTACAGAAGTAAATTAGCAAACAGATAGATTCTATCAAAGTCCATGTCCTTGGATGATGTTGCTTGTTTATAGTTTAGTAAAACACCTGGTTTCATCCCGTGTCTTGTTCAAATTATTCTCAATGAACAATGTGATATGGGTGCTCGACAAGCTGGTAATATTAACTACGATCTTTTCTTTTTTCTACGAAAAGAAAACGAAATTTGATTTCTGTCTAGGTGCGATTTACTTGAAAAATCATGTTAATGCTTATTGGTCTGATAGAACTGATGTAAGTGCAACAATTGATCCGGATATTCTTACATTAGCTGAAGCAGTTAATGTCAATGTGCCAAAAGTCAATGGTGAACATTCAACAAAACCATCTCCTATATCCGATGCGGACAAAGATTATCTACGAAATGTTCTTATCGATGCGATCATACGTACGAAAGATCCATTAAGGTAAATCTTATTTATGAATTCGAAACTACGAATCGAATCAACGTGAATTGTCTGTGACTAGATGTCAATTAATTACAGCAGCAGGTACAATGATTAAATCTGATTTTCCAGCTAAATGGCCACAATTTATGAATCAAATCATGACATGTCTTGCATCGGACAATGCTGAAACGTGGAGTAGTTCGTTATTGGTTTTCTATACACTTGTTCAACATTATGAGTACAAGAAAGTCGAAGATCGTGGTCCAATGGATGACGTTATGGTTGTTATTCTACCACTTTTACAACAACGTTTCATGCAATTATTTGCTCATGATGATTCGGATCAATCAGCATTGATACAAAAACAAATCTTAAAAATCTTTCACGCTTACACACAAGTTCGTAGCGATGACATACGATTACATGAAAAGACAAATTTTCTAATCGTTGAATATTTTAGCTTCATCTTAGCTTTCAAGTTTTACCAACTCAAACAATGGCATCATGGCTCGATATATGTTGTATGATGCTCGAAAGACGTCTGCCTGAACGATTGGATGCACTTGATGAAGATGATCGAACTGAACATCCATGGTGGAAATGTAAGAAATGGGCCTTGCATATTCTCATTCGAACATTCGAACGGTAGATACAACATTGAGTTGTGTTCATTTTAAGCCGATTTTGTTTTGTTATACTGTAGACATGGATCACCAGCTAATTTACCGAAAGGACAAGCACAAGAACGAGTCGATTTTGCTAATTTCTATTTGAAAGGCTTTTCAGGTAAAATCGATCGTTGGAAAGATTTTCATTTCGATTTAAGTTTGATCCTGTGATTTTCTAGCTAAAGTCATTACGCTTGTATTCAATACACTTGAATCGTACAGACAAAAAGTCTACGTTTCACCACGTGTCATTCAACTTTGCTTGAATTATTTACGTGAAAGGTTTCGAATCACATCAATGTCTAATATTTATTTACAAAACTCTGATTGATTTCTAGTGTTCGTCATGCATTCTCGTGGAAAATTGTTCAAACAAACATTGTTGTATTAATTCAAGATATCATCTATCCGTTGTTATGCATCAGCGATGACGATATCGACATATTCAATGAAGAACCCGTTGAATTCGTTCGTGCACGTCTTGGTAAATAATTCATCGCCAAAATTTTCGATCAAATTTTTCGTTTTTTTTGTGTGTAGATATTTTGGACGAATATATAAGTCCAGTATCAGCAGCTGAATTGTTTCTTTCGGATGCTGTTGCCAAACGAAAAGATGTTTTAATGAAAACCGTTACATTTCTCGGCACAATTATTCACAATGATCGTATAACACCTAAACAAAAAGACGGTGTCTTACATATGTTAGGCGTTATCGGCAATATTTTAATAAAGAAAAAAACATTTGCTGGTCAATTAGAAAATATAATTGTTCAATATCTCTTTCCTGAATTACAAAGTCCAACAGCTTATCTTCGTGCACGAGCTTGTTATGCATTGAGAAATTTTTCGAAACTTGAATATAGCAATGCTGATAATTCATCACGTTGTCTAACAAATTTAATTCATTGTCTATGTAATGATCCGTCGTTACCTGTTCAAGTCGAAGCTGCCATGGCTTTGAATTTATTTATGTCGGATCGAGAAGTCGAAGAAAAAACCAAAGCTATTATTGTTCCACATTTACAAGTTATTGTTATGCGTATTATTGAAATCATACGTAAAACTGAAATCGATGATATTATGATTGTTTTACAAAAGATTGTCGGTTTATTCGATCAAGAATTGCAACCGATTGCCGTTCAAATGACGGGTCAATTAGTTGAATTCTTTAAACAAGTTGTATCAACAGAAAATACACCAAGTGATGAAACCAAAGCCGAAGAACGAACAGTTGCAGCTATGGGAGTTTTGAATACGTTGGATACAATTGTTAGTTGTATGGGAGAAAAACCAGAAGTAAGAAAGAACAAAATCATTTTCGAATATCGATCGAAAGATTCTCATTTTTATAGTTATTGGCACAAATCGAACAAATCATATACGAAGCTATTGTTTTAGTATTACGTGATGGTGTTCTCGGTAATTAAACGAATGAAATAAAAAAAATCATTTTCAACTACATTCGACTTTTGTTTTGTAGATTTCTACGAAGAAATCTTTACACTTATCGATACATTGACCATCACGACAGTTAGTCCATTAATGTGGCAAGTATTTTATTTAATTAAAGAAGCATTTTATCGTGATGCTGCCGATTACTTTGCCGGTAAGAGAATAAATTCGTTTGATTTTAATTTCTGTTGTTGGTTTTTTTTTTATTCAAAATATTCTTTGCTCTTATGCAGAAATTATGAATTGTTTGCATAATTATGTTGTCAATGATACACCAGCATTTTTATCACAACCTGATCGACTTGAAACCGTTTTCGAAATGTGTAAACATGTAAAATTCTATTCGAAAAAACAAACAAAATGAAATGTCAACATAAAGAAATATTCTTTAAATCGATTTGTTTAGGTTATTGTCAATGATCTCGGTGAAGATACGGAAGCTCATGCAGCTAAACTTATCGAAGTTGTCATTCTTCAATGTCAAGAAAATACTGTCGTCGTATGTTTTTAGTTTTCTTTTTATCAAAGAAAGCCAAACCAATCGATTTGTTTCGTAGGCACTTCCAGCCATTGTTCAATTGATTGCTCAACGTTTTCAACGTGAATTAGTTACAAGCGAATTACGTTTGATGTTAATTCAAATCTTCATCGTTCTCTTATGGCTTAATCCCGATCGATTCTTTCAAACATTAAACACTGTTGCAACCACCGATCCAAGTACTCACGCAATCATAAGCAACTTTTTCAATCAATGGATGACCGATTGTCAATCATTCGCCGGTGTTCATGATCGACGTGTCTGTGCACTTGGTCTTTGCACATTACTTCGTATTGATGCAAGCTACTATCCAGCTATAACGAATATTGTACCGAAAATTCTGCCGAACTGCATTCATATTTATCAAGGTTTGATGAAAACGTATCAACATAATGAAGAAGATGATAGTGATGACGATGATGATGACGATGATGATGATGATTCAGTTGCAAGTGGTGAGAATTTCGAGAAAAAGAAAAGTAATGTGATGTTTGTTTGTGTATTTAGAAATTGAAGATGGTGATGATGAGAATATCGAGCATGAAGATGATTTTCTTGAAAAATTAAAAGGAAAAGTACCGGATCATGAAATGTCAGGTGATGGAGTTGGTGAAGATGGTGAAGACGATGACGATGATGATGACGGCAGTGATTTCGATATCGATGAAACTGATCTTGAATCATATTCGACTGTTCTCGAAGTCAATGAAGATATCGATGAATTTCAAATCTTCTGCGAAAGTTTACAGAGTATGTTGATCTTCATTGACAAATTTCATTTTCCTTATCAATTATCGTATTATAGAACTTCAAGCCGATACAACAGGCTACAATCAAGCATTGCTACAAAATGTCTCAGCTGAACAACGTACACAAATTCAAAATATCATTCATTATACAGAAAAAAGAAAACAAGAAAAAGGTTTTTGACAATTCTAGATTCTTTTTTTCTCTTAATCAATCCATTTCAATATTTAGAATCCAATAAGATTCGTGAAGCTGGTGGTTATAACTTCACACAAGCCGCTGCTGCTGGTCAACCGTCAAGTTTTAACTTTACCGGCAATAGTTCACTCGTAAACATTCTTCAAAACCAGAAATGATTTCGTTTTCTGTTTGTTATTTGTTTTCGTTTTTATACTATTTAACACGAATCACCAACAACAACAAAAAAAACGCATATGCACAAGAAATAGTTCACAATTTTTGTTCGTTTCTCACTGATTTGTGTCATAAAAACAAGAAAACGAGTAGATTTTCTCATTTTTGAATAACAATAGGAAGTAATTGTTTCCTATGTTCGATTGATTGCAAGATAAAAGACTACAACCTGACAACCATTAGCAACATCAATCGTTGAAGTAGTTGAATTACCTTGTGAAAGAAAGAGAAAGAGAAAAATCGACCGTCTGCAATCAGATGGCATCATTTTACCTCCTGTGCAAACAAACAAATCATTGCAAATCGAAATGAAATAAGAAAAATCAATTTTTTTTTCTTTCGCTCTCAGCTTTTTTTTTCTAACTCAATGATCAAATTGATTTCATTGGGATATTTCGTGTCCGTAAGGAAGCCAAACGATTGGCATCGATATTTATGATTCAAGATTGATTTTAATTTATTTCCATCTATCGAAAATATTCATGCGTTCACTATTCGAATGCATAATAATCAAAAATCAAAAGCATTGATCGAATAAGATGTACGTAGAAAAATCTATAACGAGCAGATTTCAATGAAATGAAAATATTATAAAGTACAATTGTCAAGTGTTTTTCTTTTTCTTCTTCTTTTTCATTTTCTTTTTCGTTTTCTTTCTTTTCTTGACGACTTGATCAAGATTTAAGTTAATCAGTTGTTTTTTCTTTCCAAGACAATAATATGTCTGAACAAGATCGACCACTATCGCGTTGGTCAACATCATTATCGATTACAACTAAATCAACAGCTGCAACAAATCAAACAATACCGTTGATCAATGTTCGAAGAAAACTCCTTCGACAGTCGGCAAATCCTCAGAAAACATTCGCACAACGTATGGCTAAAACTAAACAAGACATTGAAGAATTATTTAAATTATATTACTCGAACGATATTAAATTCGATACATTTCAAAAACAGATTGTTCAGGGTATTTGTTTGTTTTTTGTTCAATTAGATGATCAAAGAAATATGTTCGATCTAATGAATTAGGAACTAGAATACCAACAGCACGATCAACTGCAATACCTAAGAATAGTCTAACTGATAGTTCATTGAATGTTTTCAATTCAAAACATTGTGTTAGTCGAGAACAAATAAGTACAACAGATATACACAGTATGTCGATTTTTAATTGAAAACATATCAATCGAATCTGATTTTTTGTTAATTTGAAATAACAAGGCATAGAACAACAACAACAACAACAACAACAACAACAACAACAACAGCAACCAGTTCATTATGAAGTCACACCGATTAAATCTGCGTTATCAAAACGAGTTGTACAAACTCAAATGCAGAGTAATTCACCGACAGTATGTCATAATTCTTCGCCATCGCCGAGAATTGCTCTTCAACCTACTACAACAAAAACTGGTTCAAGTCAACAAGATGAATTGTGTGATTCTTCACTTGTTAAAAGTGTTAGTTTTTTCGAAGAAACATGTCCAGATACTTCGAAAAAGTCCAAAGTTGACTTAAGTCAACAACATCCGAAATCGTCGACAGTCAACATTCAACCCACTGCACCACCTCAAACAAATGTTCGTAAAGATTCAGCACTTACATCTCATACATCAATTTCTACAATGGGATCCGTTCCAACGGGCAAAAACAATCCTCCATCTGTTGTCACTGGTTCAGCCGTAACTGTTCGACCTCGATCATCATCATCATCGAAAAATTCCTACGGAAAACAACGAACAAAATCAAATCTATCAATCAGAAACAGTTCAGCTTCACCTCAATCGCCAACAAAAATCAGGTGAGTGTACTCTTTCACTCCCTTCGATCGAATTTAATTCACTTTTTCTCTCGTTTGTCAGTACTCCAGCACTCTTTAGTCCTCTAACAATTCAACCGGATATGCCTGAATATCCTGTTTTTATTGGTGCACAACGTGTTGTATCAATTCCATCGAGATGCAGGTCTATTTTTGTTGTCTCAAATGACTCGTTTTCTATCTTTGTGTTTTTTGCAGTCGTTACGTTCTCGTCACATTTCCTGAAGCTCCACTTCGTTACAATGCACCGACATATGTCGAACGTCTTCTTCTACCCGAACGTTTTCCGAATCTATTTCAAAACATCGTTCAAAGCTACGATCATCACATATCCCAAAGTCCAATTCAACGACAGACGAAATAGATTCGTCTTGATTTGTTTTTCTCTTCATGCCTTGAAGTACAAACGAACAAAAACAAATAGTGTACAAAAACTTTTCTCTTGTTAGAATTCATCTTGATGATTATTTTCTTTTTTTTTTTGTCTCTTGAAAATAAACTTAAAACAACAAATTTTTGAGTATAACGATCAAACAAAAACAAACAAAACTTAATCATCGGATAGATTATATACACGAAACAAAAGAGAACGAAAGAAGAAAATATTTAGGAAAGGTATGCACTACCGGAAAGCGAGAAAAATGAGGAGGAGATGAAGAGAAAACACACATTTATGTTTATATACGTATAATGTACTGATGAATGTTGTTTGTTTTTTTTTTATTTTTGAAAATAGAAATAAGACACCTGAGTAGTTTGTTTCAAAATTAAATAGAAGATGATCGATATTCACTGGTTGAAAATCAATAGATATTTATTATTTCGAAAAATTCCAACTAAATACATTTATTAATCTATCAAATATGCTTTGTGTTTCATCGTTTGAAATATTAACAGTATCGTTTTCTTCTTCATCGTCATCACTTGAACTTAATGAGGACCACTAAAAGACAAAAAAAAACAAGGATATTCAACATAAAACAACAAATGTTGTTATTCAGCTCACCGTCGATAGGATGTTTTCTACAAAAAAAAAACGCAAAACCCGTCACCATAAATCGAAAAAAAGTCGTTTCTACAACTATACCTTTGATTCGTTCGAACTTGCTCGTTCGCTATCCTGTTGAAATGAATGTTCGTCCGCGTTCATTGTTGAAACTTCTTTGAGAAAATTCGATGGAACTAAACCTTTCGAACCGTTAACTAATTCGCCCATATAAAATCCATCGTCATGAACAGTTCCGTGAACAAAAATGATATCACCAGAATGAAATGACAGTTCTTCGTCGGGATTAAGATTTGGTGAGTTTTCATTTGGATTGTAATCGAACATGGCAATCATCTTTTTAATCGATTGCTGAGGTGGAGATTTCATAGGCGGTGGATTGACTACGGAGGAGACGCGTTTCGATGAATTCGTTGTCGAATTTATTGGAGCTAGAGAAAGACGAATGAACGAAAGAAAGAAATAATCGAGAAATGAGTCTACCGGCTTGACGATTTTGATTTTCAAGATTTAACGCACCAGCAAATAAATGTGCTTCGATTTCAGCATCATCGAGTTGAATTTCCGACACCATATTACTCGGAACGAAACCTGTTCGACCATTTTCCGTTTCACCGACATAAAATCCATCGGCATCTTGATCACCATAAATCTATTCGAATGAAAACAAACAAAAACAATGCAATCTATCATCAACTGAAAATACAAAAGCAAACTTTAATCAATTGTCCTTCTTTGAACGGTAATTCTTCGTCATTATCTTTGTTTGGTGACATAGCATTGGGATCATAATCGAATAGAGCGATGAATAATCGTGCCGGTTGATTGGGTTTATTCATCAAACCACTGTTGCTCAGCGGAGCAGCCGGTGGAGCCAATTGTTGTTCGGGAATCTTGGCAGGTTTCATAGGCGTTGGAGGAGCAGCATGTTGCTGTTCTTCAGATGATGTTGACGTATGACGTGGGGACATCATTTTAGTTTTATTTATATTCGGATTGCCATTGATGGGCGTGTTCGATGAACGTTTCGAATCGGAATGATCACGTGATTTAATTGGCGAGATCGTTGTTGATGTTTTCGATGATTTTCTTTGTGAATTCGGAGATTTAACATGTGATACCATTGGTACTGGCGCTTGAGATGGCGGCGGCGATTCGTCTTGTGATTTCATGTAAGAATCGTAGCCAAAACGTTGTTCGCATTGTTCACGAACGCCAGTTTTCGATTTCGATGTTATTGCTGCTGGTTCTGCTGCTACCATTGTCGCAACCGGACTGTTCGGACTAGGCGAATTGATTTCAATTTGCGGCACATCTGTGTTGACAGATGATGCCGTTGAAGATTTCGATGGAGATTGGATAGGTGCTACAGCAATCGGTCGTGTATTCGTTTTTGTTATTGGACGAATTTTATCAGGATTCGATGTTGGAACAGATTTGATTGGTGGTGATGGAGCATTGGCTGGAACTTGAGAAACAGCTGTTGGTGCTTGTCGAACTGATGGAATGTTTGCTATTGGTGATGACGGTAATTCAGGTGGACGTGTCGACTAAAACAATACGATATTGAATAACTTCAATCAATGAAATGTCAAACTAACCTTGCGTGGTTGAGGTTCATTGATCGGCAGAGATGTTTGTTCGGAATTGGTTATTTCATCATCGGATGTTGTTCGTAGTGTTAATGAAGATGAAGCAGTAAGTGGTACTGATTCTTTATCGAATGTTTCTTCTGAAACAAGAGATATTGTTTTTGTTGTTTGTGGAATATCGCTATCGAGCTAAAAAGCAAACAGATTTAGTTTTAGAAAATTTGAATTCGTTTTTTGTAAGCTTACTTTTCTCAAGATTTCATCGACATCAATCGGAATTGAATCATGTGATTCGCCATCATTTTCGGTTAATGTTCGAACAGTGAGAAATCTTCCGTGTTGTAACGAATTCAAATTGATTACCGTATGATCATCTAGAATTAAATATTCTCGATAATTTTCATTCATTTTCTCTTATTTAACTTACTTAATGGATTTGTTACATCCTGTAATTGTCGTCCGTCAACAAGAACTCGATAACCACGTGTTGTTGTTGTCGGTGGTAATGATGATTGTTCCCAAGAGACGAGTAGAGTATTGGATTGCGGACCTGCAATGGCTTGAACACGCTTTGGTGGTTCAATTGATTCGTCTAAAATAGCAAAATTAGTATTCAGACAAAAATTCTCTTCATTTACCAAATGCCGTCGTACGAAATTCGATCGATGCAGCATATTGTTGCTGTAAATTATTGTTGATATTATTCGGTTTTGCTTTGATGGTCACTTTATGAACAGTACTCGGCAATAAACCCGATAATTTAAAACGATAAACACCTGCCTTTAGCGTTTGAACTTCGATGTCATTAACAAACAATTTATGCACAATATCATTCGATGCTGGCCACCACGAGACAACTGCTGACGTTTGATTAATACGATCAACACGTAAATCACTTGGGGCATAAGATACTTCAGTCGAATTACCATTAGCCGATGACATGACTAATAACAGTGTACATTCTTGGTCACGTGACAAACCACGTTGACTGATGGTACGAATACTTAAACGGTGAATTTTTTCGTTCGTATTTATATTTTCAATTAAAGCTCGTGTTCGTTCAGTAGCACGAATTGTTGTGTATAGAGAATGATCGATTAGAACTTGATAGCCAAGAATCTGAACGTTTGTTGGTGGTGCATTCCATGCAATTAGAACGCTATTACTGAGATATTTTTCAACACGGAGATTTGTCGGACAAGGAACTTTAAAAAACATATTCAAATTGCAAATAAAATCGAACGTTTCATTGGAAATTTTTTACCATGTTTGCCAAATGCAAGGCCATTCGTAGTTGAATTGTCCGATGGACTATTATTCGGACTCGCTGATACTGAAAATAGGAAAATATATATTCGAAATCGAA
>Ga0209930_1000440_pt1 | contig 106302 bp, 119 predicted proteins | sample ThiBiot_500_biof_2_FD_183948 | JGI IMG/M metagenome (GOLD analysis project Ga0209930, IMG submission 183948) | Wastewater bioreactor microbial communities from Cape Town, South Africa - Thiocy_cont_500_biof (SPAdes) | ecosystem: Engineered > Bioreactor > Thiocyanate-remediating >...
CATCAGCTTCGTCCATGAAATGTGTTGTGAAAAGAATCGTTCGATCTAAACGAAAACGTTGAAGCATTTCCCAAGTCGAACGTCGTGCAGCTGGATCCATTCCTGTAACATAAAATTCGATTTTTTCGGAATAAAATTCTCTTTTTTTGGTCTTACCACTAGTTGGTTCATCAAGAATAACAACTTTTGAATTAGCAATCAATGCAATACCAACACTTAATTTACGTTTCATACCTGAAATACAATAAAACACAAACAAGTGATGATTTTGATTTGAAAACGTTTGTGAGAAATGCCTTACCACCAGATAAAGCACTTGAAAGTGTGTCCAATTTATCGGCAAGCATTAAATCTTCGACCATTTTCTGTATTTCATTATCAATATCATGTGATGGATGTCCTTTAAGCTAAATTACGATTTCTAAATCGAATACGACGATAAAATTCATCTCATTCACTTACTGTTGCAAATAATCGTAAATGTTCTCGTACAGTTAAATGATCGAAAAGAATATTATATTGCGGACATAGACCAAGAATATCACGAACATCGTCCATTGATGTTGCAATATCATAACCATTGACAATAATCTGGCCACTTGTCGGTGGTATTAAACCGGTAATCATCGCAATTGTTGTACTTTTACCTGCACCATTATGTCCAAGCAATGCAGTCAATTGACCACTGTAAATATTCAAACTAAGATCACGCACTGCATTGACTGGTGGACGACTTTTCATTAAAAATGTGTAAGTCTACCAATGAAATCAAACAAATCTTTAGTAAGTCGTATATGCTGAGATTTACTTTTGACACATGATTAATTTGAACACCTAATGGTTTGTCAGTTGGCTCTTTTTCAAAAGCATCATTACTATTCACTGAATTTTGATTATATGTTCCGTATGTTGTTGTATTCGATTGTGGTTGACGCACTTTTCTCATCGATCCGCACCAATAACTCGGTTGAAATGGATAAAAAAATCGCCTAGAAATTTCAGAATTTAATTCGACTTTCGACGAATCTAGACGATCCTACTTTGGAATGCCGTATTCTCCCGGCCAAATATTTTCAATATATAAAGCCAGTACAAGATACACAACAGTATCAACATAGAACATAATAATAACATGAGCCATGCTAAGATTATCATCGATAGAAGCTGGTTGATTGAAATCAGCCCATTGAAGACCAGTACCTAATTGAAATCTGTGAATCCAACAAGTCAATTTACTTTGAACTCAAAATCTACCTTTTCCTTCGTACATTCCAATCAGTTGAGCACCAAATGCAAGGCCAATATTGTGTAATAAACTTGAACCTAATTTTGCACCTCGAGTCATTGTCTCGTAACGCGGTTGAATAAACGCATATGGTAAATAGCAAAGAAACCAGACAGCTCCTGTACCAGCTGCTGCACTGTTTGCTAAACAAAATATTTCAATATGAGTAAAATTTTGTTTAGCTCTAAACAATGATTTACCTTTATCGAAAAGTGTACTGATGAGAAACATCATTGCTATCGATGCGACCGAATAAGAAAATAAGAAAAAGAAAACTAAAGTTATATCTGATTCTCCAATAACTGAACCAGAGCCTCCTCCTTTCAATGGAACTTTGATAATATAACAAGCTGCAATAAGTATATCAGCTATGAATAAAAAGATAATCGATCGTGTGAACCACGCTGTCCAATGGATCCAACTGTCAAGGCCCATGATAGTCATTGCAATCTAATCAAAAATGAATTAGCTCGATCGGAAAGCTCACTTCACACAAACCTTCAATCCTCGTTCTTTTTCATAGACTATATTTTTGACTGTATTAATAGCTGCGAATATATATGACATAACCAAGAGAAAAGGAAACCAAACTTGAATGACTAAGACGAAATTATCTTGTTTGTAAGGTGGAAATGGAAAACGTTGAAGATTTATTTGATAATTCGATGAATTATATCCTGGACCGTATACACTAAGAATACCTTCGTCAACTAACTGTTGTAATGTTAGAAAACCTATTCGATTGGAAATAAATTTAAAAAAAAATAAAACGATGAATTCAATCTTTGTTTTTCTTTTACCTTCTTTGTAATAGCCTAAAACGAATAAAACAAAATATTGTTGTAAAAAAGTGAAAAAAATTGTTTTTCTTTTCTGATTAAACTAACCAGGTGTTCCTCCGTCGATTTTGCCAGGATTTCGTGGTCCAATAATAGGAAATAATGGATAGAGTAGATTAGTTATCCAACTACCATCTTTATTAAAAATTCCACTAAAATACAAAATCTTGTGATGAAATAAAGAAAAATTGAATGACATTCTCTTACGCAGCGCCAGAATTTCTCAATTTAGCCGAAAGACGAATTTTATATGTAATATTCAACGGATCATCTAACTTTGTAAATATAACCCCTCCGAGAAACAAGATCGCATCTGTGCCGTTCGTTACAGTTGCAACCAACCTATCTTCAGTATCAAATGGTATCACTGAAAATAGAAAAGATCTGTTAGTTATTTAAATCAATTTACATTTTAGTTGAGTTACCATCCATAATCCTGCCATATTCCTCGAAAATACTTTGAACTTTATTCATAATTGCAGTGGTAACAGTTGTATTAGGAGCATATGCAGTTATAAATGGTGCTGGAATCTCAGGTGTACTGTTAAAATCTGGTAATTGACGAAAAGAAAATGGTGGATAATCAGTGGGATCAGGGTGATTTTCTGATTTAACAACATGTCGTATGCCAAGTAAAATAAATCCAAAGAAGACGGGTAATGTGATTTCAAGAATCGTTCGTATAGGAGTGCGTTTAGCTAGAATAAAATTTTTCCATAATAGAAGTGCATAATGTCGACCAACACGTCGTAAGCCTTTGCTACGCTCAACATCGGCCATATCTACAAAAAAATAACTAAACAACAATTAACAAAAACAAAAGTTAGTCATGACATTGTTTCTGAGCCACTTTCTACAGAAGATATGCGCCTATATATGATTAGCTTGAGTGTGGTAAACATTTGATAAAAACAGATAAAAAAAAGCAAAAGGTAACTCACAAGAATCGCACTTGTAATTTAAGAATTTTCGTTACATTTCATACACAATAGGTGTCTAGAAAAGTGACTCAAGTTTAAATATTTATCGTACTAAAATTCTTTGAGTTAAAAAAAAGTACGAATACGTGAAAGCACTTGTTCGTCAGTATTCTCACAAAAAATTAACAGAGGTCATTGTGTTGTTCTTTTTTTCATCGCTTTAATTTAAAAAAAAGTCTCATACATTTTCCTTTGTCTTATTTTCTAATGTTCTTGTTTTCCTATATACAACACGAGCAACAAAAAATAGAGTAACCATGAAAAAAAAAGTTTAACTAATAAAGTTCAAGAATCACGAATAATCATTGGCTTTGTTTTCTGCAGCAGAATTAATTGGTTTTCTTCGGTTTAGGCTTCATTTCTTCGAAGCATGGTCGTAGAAAAATCGCGTTCTTCTTCGTTTGAACATTTCCTTCATGACCTTTATGCCAATCGTACGAACTAGCATAGGCAAATAATTGTCCACGACTATCAAATGCACAACATGATATTGGCTGATCGTTGATAGCATCACTTGTTTTCAATTTTGTTCGATCATCTTTATCCCAGAAACTGTATCGACCATCGCTACCAACTGTCGCTAATGTTCCATGAACAGGATGAAACGCAATATCATTGACGGCGAATATATCTTGAACATTGGCAGGAGCTGTCGGTGTTGAACGATGGCATTTAAATGTAAAATTGTCAACACTGGGATTGGCAGCTTCGACGTACATAATGGCCACACGACCTTCGATCGAGCCAACAGCGAATCCGTTTGGATTTCGAGATTTATCCGTGAAAATCGATACACAACGATGTTGATATTTTAGTAATGAATCCATTTTTTTGTATTCAGTTGGACCTTGATCAAGTGAATAGACATGAATACCACGATCGGCGGTTGTTATAACAGCCATGGGACCAAAAACATCAGCAGCATAGATACGTTCAGGTAATTGCAATTGTTTCAATGGCGTTGGCTGACGCATATCCCAAAATTTTACTTAAGATACATCGATTCATAGTTTATTTTCGAAAACCGAATAAAAAATGTAACTTACCGGTTCGATCCCAACTGCCTGTCATAACGCAGCTATATGTTGGTCTTTGAATATAATGAATCGTTCGAATTGGTTGATCATGTGCAGCTATTTGAACGAATGAATTCGCTTGTAAATCCCACATTTTTGCTGTTTTATCACAACTTGCTGTAAATACTTTCGAACCATCTTCTGACCAACAACAACTTAAGATTGGTGCGGGATGCGTTTGTATTGCTTTAGCAACTGATTGACCATTCGGTTGAATTTCCCAACAACGTATGTCATTCGCCCATGAACTAGCGATTAAATATGTTTGAGGAACTGATGCTGGTGAAAATTTTAAACATGAAATAGCATCATCAGGTGGTTGAATAATTTCGACATCTTTTTGACCTAAAGCTGATGTACCGGCTGTTGATGTCGTTGTTGTAGTTGAAAGACCAAATGGGGCAATCATAGTGCCGGTTTAATTCTTTTTCTTTTAAAAAAAATCTGAAAAATAATCGATAGATCAATAAACTAAAACATGAATTTCTATAGAGGATACGAATGGAATCGAAAACGACTTTCAGTTTTGATTTGATTTGATCGATACAAACTTATTCACTTTCATATATAACGTATGCCATCGATTGAAAATGCGAGAATAATTCTCTTTTATATGTTAATTATTGAAAGAATATTATCTTTAATTAAAACAAAAACGCTTAATATTCGACATTTTTAGTAAGTTTACAAATTAACATAAGAAAAAAAATGCAATGTTAGTGATTTTGTGTGTGTGTGTGTGTGTTCAAACAAGATAGATAATCACAACAGAGAAAAAACACTCTTAGAGAATGAAGAAGAAGAAGAGAAAAAAGATATAATCCATCTAGTTTTTGTGATCATTTTTGTTTCTTTTTATACATTGCGAATAAATAAGGCTAATATTGTCTTTTGTTTTGCTTTTCAAATGGAAAACGAAATTCACATGGGCAAACAAAATTAATGACCAAGAGAAAGAAGAAAAAAAAATATCTCGTAATATTTACAAAAGAAAACAGAAGAAGAAGGACGTACACTGTGAAGATTAATCAAAAAAGAGAGATTCGATTTTTGCATAGATGTCGATTCATAAATTTCGCTTGAATGGACTTTTGTTTTCTATACACAACTGGATGGATTTGTGGGATTTTTTACTTCACATAATTGTGATATACTGATGTCACATTGTGACACACCAGCACCAGCTCGACAAATATTTATACTTGCAACTGATATCCATCTAAAAACATCAACGACAATAGTAGTTTTGAGAGATTATTTCGTTCCTCAGATAGAATTACTGTTGGCTTTCGGGATCGTAAGCTTCGACCGTTTGTAAATATGTTGAACCATCATGTCCACCGACTGAATAGATACGTCCACCTTAAATAACAAAAAATAAAATCAGATCATAGTGAAAAATTTTGATTCGTTCGTTGTTTGTTTACCCAAAGTTGCTGAACCAACACCACCACGACATGATGTCATATTCGGCACCATTGTCCAAATATTTGTATCAGGATCAAAATATTCCACTGAATCCAATGGTGAATTATCATCAAAACCACCTGAAAAATTCAATTAAAATCAAACCTATCTCTCAAATGATCAGTCATTACTACCTAGTATATACAATCGATTATTGAGTACAGTTACAGACGCTCCTGCTCGTCGTTTATTCATCGATGCTATGGGCGTCCATTTATCATACGATGGACAATAACGTTCGCATGAATTCAACGACGAACTACCATCATTACCACCACAAGCATACAAATATCCCTTTTACGAAAAAAAAAACAAATTTTATGAGTATTTTATCTCAGTTCGACATGATTTGTTTTACTTTAAGTGCAGCAACAGCGACTCCACCACGTGCTGTCGACATCGACGCCACCGTACTCCATGTATTATGTTCAATATCGTATCTTTCAACTGTATCAAAACATGTCGAATCATCAAGTCCACCAACAGCATACAACGGACCACCAAGGCAACCCACAGCGATTCCACGTCTAAATCAAACATTCACGATCTCATTTCTTTCGCACGAATCAATCTATCTCTTCTCACCGCCATGTATTCATCGGCGCCAAAGGTTCCCAACGATTCGTTTGAGGATCGAATACTTCTGCACTATTTAAATGAACATTTCCATCATGACCGCCGATGGCATAGACACGACCGTTTACTGCACATACACCAACGTGTCGCCGTCGAGTTGTCATTTCAGCAATATAAAACCATCGATCATGCCGCAGATCATAACATTCAACCTAAAACAAAATCAAATTCGAATTAAAAACGCACATTCGATTCGTACTGATTTAAATGGATCGCCTGTTGCACCACGACCGCCAACACATAACAAAACTCCTTCAAAACAAAAATATAGACATAGTATTGATTCGAACATCATCATTGAATGAACCTGCAGCCGTCTTTCGTGGAATAATCTTCGGTCCCATTGGTGATTTCGTCGTTAAAAGATTGGCTTGTTTAAAAATATACACTTTCGCTTCATCTAATAGATCTCGACATGTTAAATTCGTTCGAATTAATTCTTCTTGTGCAATAACTGTCAATAAATATTCCGTGTTAATCAATGGTAATTTCACTTCTTGTAATAAATCTAAAACAAACAAAAAATTAATTCTCGTTTTTCACTCATCAAGAATGTCTTCTCTCTACCAGCTAAATGAACTGCTCGTTCTCGAATATCATATTTCACCCATTTAATCACAGCATCATAAACATCTTTTTCATCAAGAATGCCTAAATCCGGTGATGCTATCAATTCCTATTTAAAACAATGTCCGAAATAGAAACATTTTCTTTATCCAAAAAAGAAACAAACGAACTTTTAAATGTTTGTATGAAATTTTATAGAAATCTTCGATTTGTATTATTTCAAGAAAATGATCACGAATAAATTCATCAGCTAGATCGATCAACGATTTTCGATTCAATAATTCGGCATATTGTCGTATTTCGGTACAATTTGTTAATGATAAATGTTGCCGAAGAAAACTCGAACAAGCTTCAGCTAAATCTTCCGTTTGTAAAACTGTCGATGCAAATAGTAAATGTTGAACATTTTCTGTCGTTATAATAGCTTTAGCTGTATAGGCAAATTCAATAATTGTTTTCAATGAATTTCGATTGATATCTTGAATTTCAATACGACGTTTATCGGCTTCGAGCATGCCCAATGTAAACATCGAACGAAAATATGGAATAGTTGCAGCAAGAACAACTTTATGACATCGAAATGTTTGATTATCACAGACGATTTCAACATCACATAGAACTTCGTCTTCATAGAATTCGTAGAGTGTATGAAATGCATTACTAAATCAAACGAATTGAATCAAAACCAATGAAATCAAATGTCGATTTACCTATGTTTTGTAAATGAAACTTCGAATGCTTGTTGATCGTCAACTTCCATACTTTGTAATTGCTGTTGTTGTTCTCGCAATGACTCAACTAAACAAATACAAAAAAAAGAAAAAAAACATAAAGCACATTGTGATAAAACTAAAAACAAAAGTTTTCAGCTACGTTGTTTATTGTTGTGTAATGCTTGTCGTTGTGTAAGCAAACGATTAGCTGGAACGAAGTCCGATGAATTGCCATTCATGTCATCCGTACGTATTGAATCTGTCGATGGAGTTGATAGGACTGACATGTTTGACGAATTTGTTGTTACTCCAGCTGCAGGATTTAGTGTCGATAGAAGATCAACAATGTTGCTGTTGGTTGCAGCATTCGATGATGATGATGATGATGATGATTCGCCGGACATTTTCTTCGAGACGAAAACTTGACGAATTTATCTAGAAAAAGAAAAACAATGAAATGAAATCGAATGATTTGATTGTTGCGAGACTCGAGAATATTCAAATGAAATTATTCGATGACAAGAATAGAATTGAAGTCATTTCGGAATATATATGCATATCGATTGATTTGTTTTTCTCATTTTTCACATTTACCGACAACACAGTTAGTCGTTCAAATTGGAGAGTGATGATTCATCTATTTTTTTTTTTGAAAACTCGAATGAATAAGAAAAGAAAAGACATTAAAACAGAGGTCGATAGTAGATGGCACGCAGAATAGAAAAGGAAAGAAAAAAAGCAGCAAGCAAAGTCAAGAGAAATTTTATAATTGCTTCACTGATTTTTCAACTAATTTCCAATATCGACCAGCTTTTTTTTCGTAATTATCGAAATTCGTTTCTTTAGCACCTTCATCAAATGTTCGCATTCGTAAACAACATTCAAATTGTGGATGAAGACGAAATCTTTCGGCTTCATCATCATTCATCGGTCCACCTTGATAAACAAGCGTTTGTTTCGATGTTTCCGAAAGACAATCATAATATTCCTTATCAACACGCGTTAAATATCGTTTTGCATTAACATGATTAGCAACAAGATAACAAATACGTTCGGATAAACCAAATTTTTCTCGAAGATATTCACTTCCAACGGATTCATGTCGAAGAACGCCTAACTCTCCCATATAATCTTCTTTGTTTTTACCTAATAAATGTCCGATATCATGAAGAAATGCAGCAACGATTAATTCATGATCGTCAGGTGAATATTGTTCAGCAAGATAAGCTGATTGAATAGCATGTTGATATTGAGTAACACACTCGCCGTAATATTCGTCACCACCTTGTTTTTCGTAGATTGATCGAATATTCTCCATGTTACTTTACTTTTGTATTGCGTTATTGTTTTGTTTTATGATGCCTTATCTTACCTTTTCAATACACTGGACAAATACAGATGTTTTCAATGACGAATAAAGAAAAAAAGCAATTTTAAATTAAATTATATTCATTAAAAGAGATTTATATACATAAAATGAGTGTTTTTTTATTTTATTGATAAAAAAACAAAAGATTAAGCGTTTTTTTCAATAAATTTTTATGATTGGCTGGCATAAAACATGTTGAGATTACGATCTGTACATTGACCATATGTCAAGAGTATTTTTCAGATTTAATGACACCTTAGTATCAAGTAGAGATGTATTTATTTTCAAAATAATAAGAATGATCTAATGTGTACTTACTACATTCAGGATTTATCTTTTGTCTTACATAATCGATTTCAATGTTCTTTATATTAGCATATATAAATATAACAAAACACAGTACAAATTGCTTTATAAATAATATTGATACTGTCGAATCCTTAGATGAAAAGCAATCAATCTATGTTATATGTTATATATTAGTATCGTATATGAAGCCGTTGATGATACAGTAAATGTAATCGAAAATAGATGATTTCATTTCTATGAAATTCAATTATGAAGTAACCGTATTTTTAATATAGTGATAAAATTGCGTGAATATTCGCTTGTTCATACACCGCAATTATAATGTTTACACACAATAATAGCCATTTTAGTATTCACTTCGAATCTCATTTGATTTTCAAAGATTACATTTTTTTTTCTGTAATTTTCTTGGCAAACATATCGTGCACACACAATCGGTATTTCATTCTCTCAACAAACATATCTTAACTACGTAATCTACGTCTTAGATTTCACCCAGTATTCATTTTACTAACACAAGGTTAGTTTACTGCACTATTTTATTTCACTAGCCGATTGATATGACGAATATTCTCCCTGCTGCTTTTATTCCCATTGTTTTATTTTTTTCATAATGCAAAAAAGAAAAATCTAAATATAGAATCTAACAGGTTGCAGATGCTTTGAATGACGAATACGATCAATGTTTTTCAATGAGACATATGTGAAGAAAATTATCTGGATATGAAAAATATTCGCTAAGCCATTGTATGGGCGTGTAGAGTGGAAGTTGAATACCATGAATAATAATTCGATAATCATCTAAATTTTGACTTAGAATTTTCTTTTGACGTGTTGATCGTTCGCAATGTGCTTCATGTGTTAGCGAATATTGAATAAGATCATTCAAGGTTAACCAACGATTATGTTCGTTATCGAATGGTGCAATTAACTTCTGTATAAGTGGCCGATCAAGGATATAAATACGAAATGGAATATAACGAAAATATTCGAGATCATCTGTGTAAGACATGAGTTTACTATTAATTATCCAAAACTGTTCGTATTTATCTTGCAATAATGAATTCCATAGTTGTTTATGATCACGTTTTTGCATATCACCAATGATTTGACCTTTGTGTTTGAGTGCGTCAGCTTCTTTTAATGTCGACATATAATGTCCTTCAATTGATTCTTTATCCGGAAAACGTATTAAATCATTTTCAGGAAATTTACTTAAATGAACAATTATTTGCCAAGGTAAATGAGATGTTGCCGATGATGATGATGATAATGAGCATGTATATAAATCGTAGAGCACACCAATAGGATAATGCCATTTTAATGGCATATTTTCATATTCAAGCCAGAGATTATTGAAATTCATTTCGAGATTATCATTGAAATATGTTGAAAAATATCGTTGAATTTTGTCGATAACACAAGGAAAATAGAGATGACGCGAGAGCATGAGATACAAAGGCTCGGGTACGTCTGTTCGATTTGTTTTTGTTAAATCTTCATCCGATAAAGTCAAACATATCGGTATACGTGATTGCCATAATTCACGAGTTATTTCTTTATCATCAATGATTGTCGTACTCATCTGAAACAGAAATCAAATCAATTTACCGTTCAAATCGACATATCGAATTAAGAATCTGTTCTCATATCATATGCATAATAATATATTTCAATCATCTCGTATTACGTTTTCTTTTCTCACAACGTTTCGTTTTTTTTTATAAAATTGATCGATGTTATTGCCTAATGCATCTCTATTCGATAAATCATCCTCCTCTGTCTATATGAATATTCATCACAAATCTTTTTAATATCTAAAAATAATTGAGTGTGAGATTGTAGATATAAGTTCAGTGTTTTTTTTGTTTATCTTTGTTGCCAAAAACAGTAACGCTTGAATTATTTACCAGAAGAGCGAGAGAATGAAGAAAAAAACAGATGATAGTACGAAAATATTCGCTTATTACAAACACACACACACACACACGGATTTTTAATGAGATAAAGAACAAAAAGAGAAATGCTAATCTACAAAACAAAACAAAAAAAAAAGAAAACAAAAGGAAGAAAAATGAGAATTCAAAGCGATGGCTTGTCGAATTGATCTTCTTCTTGTTGTTCGAGATTAACTGGTGCTTTTTCGATGCGCATAACTAAAGGCGTATGAGTTTGCTCAAGCTTTTCATCGAGTTCTTCGGCAAAAACAACGGGAATACCTATTTCAAAAGAAAAAGCATAGAACGATTCATTTTTTCAGGTTTTTCTGTACCTTTAGAAATAAATTGTCGTTGATCGTGATTTTGATATTTCTTTTGATAGACATCGTATTGTTGTTTATGCTTTCGATAAGAATAACTATTATATAAATGTTTATTATTCGGACTACCAGATGGTCCACTTGGCAGAAGTAATGTTGATGACGATGATGAACGACGATTACAACAAAGACAACATGCGATTATCGCACAAATTAATAATCCTACACCGATAATCGATAATGGAACAATAACAAGCGGTTGATAAAGTTGCTTGAATACGATGAGACTATTAAATGATGGTACTGTTCGATTGAATTTTATTGATTGGTCATCTAATAATCGTGGTCGAATAGTTATTTCGGATTTTTTCAGTTCAAATAACGGCCTAGTCGTGTTCATGAGAATTGTACTCGTTGTCATAGGAGAAGTTGTGCTCGCTGTTGTTGTTGTGACGGTGGTGGTGGTGGTCGTCGTCGTCGTTGTGGTTGTCGTGACTGTCGTTGATTTAATTAATCGAATAATTGAGATTTCAATTAATGGCAAAGGAAAATTTGGTATTAATTGCAAACGATTGGAATAATAATGTTCGATCAGTGCGTTTAAATGATATGTTAAATTTGTTTGAAAATACAGATCACATGAAAAGTAAACTTTGATCATTGATCCATTGATTCGATGTATTGTTAATAATGATTCAGTCAAATTCAAAGCTATCGACAATGTTCGAACGATAAAAAAACGATTTAATAATGAATGATTGAAGTTTGTCGATGAAATATTAAATAAGGCGAGAAGAAGATGATTCGATGGATAGAATAACGATGATGATGGTGTAAAATTAAAGTTTAATTTTAATTCGAGATCTAATTTATTCAAATAAATATTTAAATAAAGAAAAAAGATCCAAAAGAGAAAAAAAGAAATGTGTCGATTTACTTGAATAAGAATGATTATTTATTTGTTGAAATTGAATATAAAATGGTCCTGGATAATCTCCATACAATGGGAGAGCGTATAATGTTCCATTCTCGATTGCAAACCAAAGTTTATCTTGTGGTTCAATTTGTACTACACGTGCATTGTTAATGTTCAACGAACGTTTATAAAGTTTATTATAATCGATATTAGCTGTGAACTCCTAAAAAGACATATCATTTATCATTGTCAACGTTAATAGACATTTAGTTTTTTACCAATGTTGATGAAGACGACGTGTGATGACGTTGATGATGTTCATGATTGTTATTAACCTAGAAAAAAGAATGAATTGAGTAATGAGAAAGACAGATAGAAGAATATAACACGTCTTCGTACCGTTTCCGCAATGGTCGGATATGAAATGATAAATAAAAGAAGACTTTGAACGAACATGATTTTTGCTTTGATTATGTTAATGGTCACCGTTTTGGCCAACAACGTGAATCAGACATGATCATTGTATGTATTTGAGACGTGATATACATAAACCTTTCTTCGTTTCTTTTTCTTTCTCTCCCTCTTCTCTCTTCTCTCTCTTTTCTCGTTTCTCTCTCTTTTTTTTTCTTCTTTTTCTTTTTCTATTCGATGTTTGTACAACACATACACTGACTTTGCGGATAAATGTTCAGAAGAACGATGAAATATGTTACTACTGAGCTTGTATGGTTATTATTAGCACGATTTCTTTTTCTCTTCTTCAATATGTATAATGGTCATTCTCCTCTGGTGTCTGTTTTTGTTGTTCTTGCTTGATTGATATCATTTGTTGTTTGAAAAGAAGCAAAAAATATCGTCATTAGTCCGAAGTATTGCTCTTGTTCTCTTTTCTCTTGACTTAAGATTGTGTCGATGTACTTTAGCAGAGTGAAAAAATACTCGAAACAGGAGAATGAGAAGAAGAAGAAGAAAAAGAAGAGAATGAAGAAAAAAACGAAAAGAATGGAAATGCTCGTTGAGCGGTCAGTGAGATGGAGGATCAAGATAAAGAATGGGAGAGTCGAGAGAATGACCCGACGTGATGTTGTGGTGAATGTGTATGCTTGATAAGACGGAAGAGAGAAAGAGAAAAAGAAGACATAGAACAACTTGATGAATGCCTAACGTACTACGCATGTATAACATCACCCGCCTTCGTGTCTTTTTTCTCATGTCGTGACTATAGGTCAGTCTAGAGGAAGAGAGACGAAAAAAAATGATATCTTAAATGTCGTTGTCAATTCACTCGACAAATTACTTCATCGGACCTTATTACACTTTTTTGTAGTAGTAATATTGATTTTGACCTTATCATATAATATGCAATCAACGTCGACCCCCCAGAAAGATATTCAATTGAAAATCATTTTATGTAATCGTTATTCTTTTTGTGTGTGCACATTTGAAGACACACGAATACCTAATGAAATGTATGACTTCAGTTTCTATTGTTTTCTTTCTTTCATTGATTATAACATTTTTTTTTCGTGTATTTCGACGTTTTCAAATAGATTTGAAGAGTTTAGTAATTGAACATAATGATGATGCATCGATGTGAACACATCATTTTTCTATCAATAAGACGATGATTATACAATAATTATCTATTTACACTCGTATGTTTTCGATGAAAATGTTCATTGCTCTTCACCCTCGCTTCTAGTTAAAGCTCATGCACACACATACGAGTAACACATTTTCACATAAATCATAGAGAAAAGATAGATGCGCGTGTGCACTCGCCTAAGGGTATCTTTTTACTTACACGTAATCGAAAGCAGATGATATCATAGGAAATCAACTAAATTTATTCTCTCGTGTAAAGACAAGGAAAAGGAAGACCTAAAGAAAGAAAGAAAGAAAAACGATTTTTATAAATCTCAATGGACAGGAAAAGTATCAAATCATTTAGTCGGATATCGAATTTGTTTTGATTTGCTAGATGATTACAGATGATTTATGAATAGAGACGAGACAATCTATTGTCTGTCTGGTTCATATACAAGAAAGTCAATGAACCAACAAAACAGATATAAACCTAATGGATATTTGATGTAATTGGAAAGAAAAAGATAACAAAAAAAAAGGGGAATTTTCTTTTAAAGAAAGAACTAAAGATGTTTTCTATATAGATATATTTATATATTAAAAAAAGTGGGTGCTGAATTAACAAAAAATAGGACAAGCGGGAAAGTAAACTAAAATTTATTGTCCTGTTCGACCTAATGACTATAAAGTTATTTGTTGACATCATAAATTGGATCTCCATATTGATTGACTCCAATGGGAGCTGTATGTGTATCTAATTCGACAGGATCAGGTAAGAAGACAACAGCTTCACTTGGATCTCGTTTTTGTTGAGATGTAAATCTTGTATGATCTTGTTGATTCGATGAATCTTCATGTGCATGTTGAGCATCTATGCCACGAATGGCATAAGCTAAATTACTATTAGGAATTTGCGTAAGAATCTTATTTCGACATGTTGGTGCATATGAAACTTTGCCAATAATATAACCAGTAAATAAACTTAAACCAAATTTAAGCCATTTACCTTTTGGCGAAATAAAATTTCGTTGCATGCCATATTGGGTCGCAAATAATGTGATTAGACCTAATGGTATGCTACGATAGATAAGTGATTCTTTTTCGCATTCACCTAAGACACGTTTTTCATCCTGTGTAAGTTGTAATGGTGACACTTGCGTTGAATCGCGAGACATCGTTTCTTTATTATTATTATTATTTTGTTTTTTTTTCTACAATATAAATTCATTAGAACAACATATCTCTTTTTTTTAATCTATGTATTTATATATATATGTCTATGTAATTTGTTTTCTTTCTTTTGTTTCTTAAGAAAAAGAAAAGAAAAAATTATTTTGTACAAAATTGTAAACAAATATTTTATTTTTGTCCACGTAAACGTGTACCAATTGAATCGTTATTTGGCACTGATCGTGTTGATATTCGAGATGAATCTTTAACCGATTTACGTTTTTCACTTTTGTTTTGTGTTGGTATTTGTTCTTCATCATCTTTTGATTGAGGATTGAGTTTTTGTCGTGAACTACGTCGGCCATTTTCCGTGCTAGGCGTAAGTGATACTGGCGATGTCGGACGTTTTCTTGTCTTATTATTCACCGGTGTCGAAGGTGTTTCTGGTTTCACTGGAGTTTCTTTTTCTGTTTCAACTTGTTGTTGTTGAGGTTGAGGTTGCGGTTGTAATGGAATTTGTTCGATAGTTAATGGTTGCCATTCGAAATCATGATCATTCGATTCTGGTAATTCTGGATTATCGAAGACACTCTCATCATATCTAATCGAAGATATTCGTTTTCATTATCACAATTTATTCGAGGATTGACTTACAACGTGCATAAATGTTCAACCATTTCATTGAATGTAAATGCAGGTGGAGTACCGGATTGATTAAGACGTTTCCATAAAAGAAGATAAAACATACCTTTTGGTAAAACATGTTCAGACATTGTTGATAGATGATAAAGTAGATCAATTTCTGATTCAATTGATAGTGGCATTTCAATAGATGATAACAAGACACGACAATGAAGAAGAAAAACCAAACAATCTATTGATATGAATTTATTTTTTGAATAGTTGCTTCAAAAATAATGAAGATGAACAAAACAAAGAAGATTAGAGAGTTGTGAAAATGTGTTTAATGGAAAAATGAATTGGACAGGAACATCGTTCGACCAATAAGGCCTATCAACGTTGAATAAGAACGGTTGGTAACTACTGACATCTAACGCGTCTTGATGTAACATCAGAATCAATTTAGTTTTAAAAGACAAACGGATGAAGACGTACGTCAGCAAAAGAAAACATTTCAAGTGCTCTTTGAACTAATCTTGAGTTTTTTATCTAAGAAAAACTTAATATGAAACCTGTATTTTCGGCAATTTGCGTCAGAGATTTTGATAAGACAAGATATCAGTTCGTGTATATAACCACAGACAGATTTTCGAAACAAAAACGAACCAAAGTCTTTTCACAATGGCAGCAGAAAACAATCAAGGTTAGTTGATGACTTGCTTAGATCTTCATATGTTGTTTTGTACGTATATTTCATTTCATAGAATTAAAAGTTCTCTTTGCTTTATTCGATGTTGATAAAAGTGGAACATTGACAAAAGATGAACTTAAATTATTACTTCAATCACCAGATCCAACTGGTCCAGCTGTTTCAGAAGAAAAATTAAATGAATATCTTCAACTAGCCGATACCGACAGTACGCAAAACTTTCGTTTTCACGATCATTTTCAAAACACAATTAAAATTTAGATAGCGGCGATATTTCAGCAGATGAATTCGTTACTTTTATTACCACAAAAGTTCAACAAGGTACTTACGGTTTACGAAGCTTATTTAGCACAATTGGTATGTGAAGAAAGTTTATTAAATCTTAGGAAAAAACGATTCATCTTTGTTTTTTTTTGTTCTCGATATACGTAGATACAAATGCTGATGGTTCGATTGAAAAAAGTGAATTTCAACAAGTTTTAGGCAGCAATCGATATGTCAATCCAAATCTAGTTAAAATTCTTAATGATTTATTCAAAAACGATGCGAATACTAAAGTTACATACGAACGTAAGCTTTTGATTTTCCTAAAAGTAAAAAGAAAATATTCAATATATTTTATTTAGAATTCGTTGAAGCTGCTAATCAATTCTATAGCAACTAATTCGATAAACTTTTTTTTAAATAAATAAATAAAAATTCATATAAATGTACTCATTTGTTAGTTTATTATTAGAACTGGGTCAGATTTTAAACAGATATATCTGATCAAGATTAATAATGAGAATATATCAACATGTAAATGTATTAACAGAAACCATTTGTTCTGTTACGTTTTGCCTAAATTATGTTTGACATAAATATCAATCATATAATTAGACTAAATGACAAAATATTACGCGAATCATTACAAACGAAAGTTCGTTAGAAGATATCTCTCTATTCATTCATATATTTGCTCAACAAAAATAAAATAAAATGATAAGAACAATGAAATCTTCGTATTTTCATTTCAAACAAAAAAAATAACTGCACATGAAGCATACGGCTACTTGTTTAAGTTTTTTTTTGAATAGAATAGATTTGCCGAATAGACACAAAAAGAAACTACGCATATAATCGAGTTCGAACAAGTGAATTCTATTTCTAGTTTTTTGTTTATTATTCGAATAAACAAATCGCTAGCAAATCTCTTCGCGACTGACATTCAGTTTCTATTACGCATGTCATTTTAATTGGAATTCTTTCTCGATATAATCCAGGTTGGAAGCAGAAAAAAACAGATGCTAATAGAAGATATTCGAATTCCAATCAGATTTGTTCTTAATGAGAAAAAACAACGACCGATTGAATTCGTTTTTGGCTAACGAAGAAAGCTCATTGACCACACAGAATCAAATCTATTCTCATCATTCGATGAATAAACAACATTGAGTTTTGATAGACAGGTAAATCGTTGTCTATTTTCTCCTCTATTAGATTATGTAGTTAGGAAGAGATGTCTATCTGTCAATTTGATGAATTGATAGCATCGCGATATCCTGTCTCCTGATGAGACAAACAATCTAACGGTGTCGATCTATTGGTGAGATTACACAGTAGGATGATATTCAAGGAAAGAAGACAACTAACTAGCCAACCAGCCAACGATATATTCGCAATTGATGCACTCGACTAACAAAGCATACGATTGTTATTCTTGTTTATATCTCTGATCTTCTCGTTTTCTCCTCTATGCATAAAATGATAATTGTCGATTACACATCATCATATTTCAGTGAAAGTATTCACCTGCCGGAAACAAAACAAAGAACAAAAAAAACACCAACGATCTTTGAGATCATCGAAAGAACAAGATAGACACAAAAACAAGAATCGACGAAACAAAAGTTCAGAAAACGGTGATGATGATGATGATCAAAACGAAAATGTAGACAGAAAAACAAGAAAGAATGAATCAGAAAAAGAGATAGAAAGAAATAGACAGACAAAAAAAGAAAGAGCCACACACGCAAACGAATAAAACGAAAGAAAAAAAGATCTAATAGTTCGATGATGCTGCTGTTGACGGGTGATGATCGTAGCAGGACAATGATGCCGGCAGAAGTGAATGTTTTTGATCAAGAAATCCAGCGAATGGATTAGCATAGAAATGATTATGTGGATCGAATGATGAACTCGTTGGTGGATGAGTTGGAGGATTTCCATAGGGAAAATAAGCTGCTGGTTGAGATGGACCTGACGAATAATGTACGCCATTGGCAAAATGTACATGGGATCCTGAGTCAGTCTCATCTGTAATCCTTGCATTTGTCGTTAACGGAGTTGTAGTTGTTGTTGATGATGACGAACAAGATGAATTAGCTGCTGTAAAATGAGAACGATGAGGATATGTGGAAGAATAGGATGCGGCCATGAAAGCTGCAGCTGCATAAAGATCTGACGAATGATGTCCGTTGACTGCGGCTGTGGCTGTTGATGATGATGAAGTAGCATAATTGCTTAAATCGAAATAATTACCCGGCCCGATACCAGTCGATGTCGACGGTGATGATGATGATGGATTTGGATTGTACGAGCTGACTGCAGTTGGATCCATTGTTGACGATGATGATGACGTCGTCGTACCGCCCGGTGTTGTCGTCAAAGTCGGATCCATTTGTGTTAAAAGATTTGGGTAATTTGGTTGTTTACCTAGTTTTCGTCGAAATCCTACACGTCAAAAGAACAAAACAAACATAAATAAACGAGCAATTAGAAAAAAAAAGAAAGCACAAGTGAATATACCTCGAGGTCTTCGTCGCATACAATTATCATCAAACATACAATCAGAATCAGGAGCAATTGTCCAATAATGTCCTTTGCCAGCTCGACCTAGAAACAGTAAATTAATGTCTTTTTTTTGTCTTTTGATAAAACTCAAATTTACCCATGGCTTTCGGTAGTTTAATAAAACATTCATTGAGACTAAGATTATGTCGAACAGAATTCTTCCATCCCATGTATGTTGAACGAAAAAATGGAAAACTTTGCTGTAAAAATGAATAGATTTCAGATAGTGTCATTTTCTTCGATGGTGTACTATTAATAGCCATGACAATCAACGCTATATACGAATCTAAAAAGTAACATTATTAATTATCGATCGAAAAAAAGAAGTTAAATTTCAATTTTCTCTTACATGGTGGTTTTTCTGCACGACGATTGGATTTCCGTGGTACGTTCGATTGAGAATTATTTTGTTCGTCTTTTTCTTGTGATTTTAAATCGATATCTTCATCGAGATCATCGTGTTCGTCGTCACTACCCATTGGATGACTTTCATTTGAATCTTCTTCACCTGACATTGCTAATTGAGAGTTTTTCATTGGTGATGAATGTTCAGATTTAATATCGATTTGAGATGAGAGACCTGTTGTTGATGAACCATAATGTGAACTAGATAGATGAGGATGATCTAATGAATATGAAAGTCGATTTGAATGATTGGCTGATGATTTAGAAAGATCAGACGATGAACTAGCAGCTGATGCTACTTTCCAGTAATTTGAACATGGAGAATATGGATCTGCATAGAGATTATTCGGTTGCATTGAATAGTAATTCGTCGATCCTTGTGGTTGAGATGTTGCTGACGAATAATTGTAAGCCGTATTTGTATTGTACAAATGTGTATGATGATGAAAATGATTTGAATTGTTCGTATTACCATTCATTGGCGTTGAATTTGATGAATTTCGTGGATGATAAATCGATGTTGGCGTCGATGCTGTATGTAAATGATGATGTTCATTTGTCGTATTTATCGACAATGTAACTGGTTTATCTGTATCGATTTTAATATTCATTTGACAAGCGTCAATTGTTGAAGATGATTGCTCAATTATCACCATACACAAATATCAACACGATACTAAAATGAATGAGAAACATTCAAATCACGATTTACTATTCGTTGAAGAAAAAAAACACATTGATTATCTCTCGAATATGATTAGTTAATCTTTTTTTTTTGATATCATAAACTATCGATTAGAAAAGAAAGTTAATAAAGATCACTTACCTCGCTATAAATCGTAACAATTGTCTTGTTGTTTATTCTACAATGAGAGATTTAATAAACAATATAAGAAATCTATATATACAAATTTGTTTTATCTCGAGTCGTTTGTTGTATACAATATCAGGAACAACAACAACAACAACTATGCACGCACACTAGAACAACTACTATTAGAAATAATAATAATGATAATAATAATGATGATGATGATGATGACGACGAAAGAAAAAAACGGAAGACAATATACGTATATGTATATATTTTTGAAACAAAATGTTTATGCCATTGATGATGGGACAGCAATAGCAAAGAGAAACTAAGCCTGACAGATTCGAGACATAAGTAATGAATCGTTTACAAATTCGACAAACGCCAAATACATATACACTGGCAGGATAAGTGTGTTTAGATTTGTTCGACCTCTACTTATGTTTATTCGAAAAAAAAAAGAAGAAAAGCAGTGCTACTCAATTGTAGAGCAAAAGAGCGAGTTACAGAGAAAGAGAGAGATAGAACTCGTCTTCATTTTCTTTTGCAGCGCTTTTTTTTCTCTCTTTTCTTCGAGTTTATATTGGATTGGTTGTCTGACTTCAAACGCCACGATCCATTAACCAACTGTAAACGAGAGCGAGAAAAGAAGAAGAAGAAGAAGAAGGAAAAAAGATCTATTTTTCTTATTCTATATAGAGAGGAAACGGAATACGTAGTGGGTGAGGGTGAGAGCGGATGCAAGATGTGTTGATGAGACAACGATTGGCATATTGTTTATAAGAAGCGGGCATGATTGGATGATGAAGAGACGTCGTCAAAGAAGAAGAAAAATGGTTGATGATAGGTCTTTTTTTTTCTTCTTTTTCTGCTCTGTCTGTTTGGCAGATGCAGATGGACCCATCTTTCTAACATCTCTATCATTAACGCTTGATAGCAGCGGTATGCATACATGCATACAAGCAAAGCCATGGATATGATCTCTTCCTTTTCTTTCGCCATGCAGACAGAAGACATTTAAAAAACAATTAGGACATAGGAAAAAAAGTTTCTCTACTAGTTCTGCGTTGCCTTCTTGTGTAAACACAGACATGAAGAGTGTCGAACTACATTGTGTTATCTTCTAATATGAAATGAATAGAAAGGGTAAATCATTCGTAAAAAGAAAAAGAAAATGTGTCTAATCAGTTATTCAAAATGCGTTCACAAGTTCTTGACAACTCATTGATTGATTTCAATTTTAATTTCGTTTATATAAGAAAAACAACGGAACATTTCAAACTCACGATTCTTTATTTTGAGTAAAATCAGCTGTGATGAATCATTCATGTTATGAAGTTATCAAAGAAAAAGTTAACAATATGCATTTATTTGCTTCTTATAAATGCTGAAAAATAATTTAGTCCGCCCAGCGCCGCCTGCGCTACATTCTAAATTTTTCATTGTTTCGAAAAAAAATTTCTGTTTTGTCCAAAACAAGCGCATTCACATGTGTCAATTGAAAGATGCCAATAAAATCCGAACATTCCTTCAGGCATTCAAGCATTTTTATTCTTTCTTTCAGTCATTCGTTCGTTTTTATTTTCATATTCTTAGATTTCATCATTATGATCAATTAGATTTTTGAAGCCCCTGATCTTCATTCAATTCTTTCTGATGTAACGTACTCAAGCTTTTATTGATCAATAGCACATGTGGCAGAAAGAGAAGAGTGTCTCATTTCATTGAAATGCCGATGCCGTTTATTTTAACATAAACATTTTCCATTATTTCGGAAGAAAACATTTTCATTTCGTGGCAGTCGTCGTCGGTTTTTTTTTCTTATTCATATATCTGATCACTCAATATTTAAAAGATGTGTATGTATTTATATATTTATCTGTTTTTCTTTTTTTTAAAAACAAGACAAGATCAAATCCCATGATGCTCGACACTAAAAGAGAAATTCGAAGATGATAGATTCTCTTTGATGCTAGAAAATGCAGATGGAATCTGTAGTTGATTACTTAAGGCTAACACAAATTATCGACAGACGATTATATTGCTCAAAAAATGGTAAAGGTTGACGAACAAATAAGAAGGCAACATCTATTTGCTAACGGGCAGTGGACATGTAACAAACAACGTTTTGTTTCATTGAATTCAGATGGTTGTAATTAATAAAATTCTTGATTTGCTACTGATTTTTTCTTTTCCGAATAAGAAAAAAAAACGTCGAATAGAAAAAATAAAAATGATTTCTCGAACGCAGCATGATAGATTCATGTTTGCTTTGCTAAAAGCCATGACACAGCGGTATACGTGTTCAACATTGAACGATTGCATTGTTTAAATAAATGCCATCGTTCACTTTTGCTTCGTACATTTTATGTACGTACGTATATTGATGGGATGAAGAATCGACAAGACAAATCCCAGTCGGAATTTTGCTTGTACTGTTCTGTTTCTTGTCTCGATGATTGATTATCATATCTCAGCAGACGCTAAGAAAACACTTTGCCAATCAAAATCGTCAATGTCAAAAGAAAATCGAAGAAACATTATGATGAAAAGAAAAATAAGAAGACGAATATGAGTTTTATTGATTATTATTCCTATTGACAAAAAAATCTGTCTGGACGGATGAGACACATTGATTTTGTTATCCTAATCGACTAGCAAGCATAACGACGTCGAAATTCATCACGATAAATCGTTATTAAGTTATTTTCACTTCCACCAATAACAGTCAAACCATTATCGTTTGCGGTCATCTAAAAATAAGCAAAATAGGAATCAAAATGAAAGAAAAACAAATGTCTGAGTTTTACGCAGAGATGTTGATCAATCGTGTCAGGAGTTATGCGTGCAAGTTGTCGAATGGGTGTTGAAATTTGATCAATGGCTAGAGTTTTTGTCGTTGTTGTACATGTTTGAAGAATGCCTTTGCTATGATACAAAGCTGAAATTGCACAATTATGTGCTGTTCGAATTTTCTGAAAAAGTATTTTAGATTTTCGAGAGATGGAAAAAAAGCAAAAAAATGAATTCTACTTCAACGAATTCACATCGATCTCTTGTCCAATTGAATACATGGACAACACCTTCGTTATCACCGAGAAATAAAAGAGAATTCTTATAGAAAAATGAGACATTTCCGCTAATACGTAACTAAAACTGTATGATTAGAAATAATTTTCAAAGAAGAACATCGATCTTACGGGAACAGTCTCGAGTTTTTGCCATGTTCGACGATCATACAAACATAAAGTATTCGGTTTATGCATGATCATAAGATAATTATCTTGCAATTCAAGTGCATGAATATAACCTCGTGGTGTTGCTCGTTCGCTATGAACACGAGAATTATTATTTTCAGTATTATTAATTCGTGTATCATAAACATATATATGGCCATTGTAAAGACCAGCATATAGGAGAGATTCGTGAAGTCGATGTCTCATGGCAAAGGTAGCTTGTAGTCTGAAAAAATCGATTGTTTTTTATAGATGTAAAAGAGAAAATCAATGGAAATTTTTACTTGATTCGAGAAATTTCACGTAATTCTTCGTTTAAATCCCAAAGACGAATTTCAGAATTGGAGGATGTACTCGAGAGAATATTTTCTTCGTGATCAAGCGACCAAATCCAACGCTAAATGTAAAACAATCGAAAAGTCAACCCGAATTTTTCTCGAAATGAATTCTACTTGTTGTTGATCATGAGCACGTTTCGAAACATAAGGTGAACCGAATGCATTCGAAACTTTCGTTTCTTCTGGTCGAACTAATCGTCGTAGATCCCAACAACATATTGTTGAATCACGACTACCCGTTATACATGTATAACCATCCTATAGATCAACAACAACAACAATAACAGTTTCTTTTCTCCGAGAAAAATAATCAATTGAATATACTTCAAGAAGAATCGTATCTATTATTGGTCCAATATGTGCTCCTGAAATTGATAACAGATTTTGATGTTGTTCAGCACATTGTTCCCATTCTCGTTCGATTCGTTCGAATCGATGGCATATATTGAGCCATGTACTATTGGTAGTTGGTAACGAACGATATGGCGCACGAACTCGTTGTTCATATCGATATTTCCAATAGGATTGAGATGATAAAATAAATTGACGAAGTGGTTTACATACGAGACTAAGATTTTCGAAAATAAATTCAGCTGACATATAACTAAATAAATTTAGCCTAAAACGAAACAAATCGTCTCAATTTGATAATTTTGTCGAAAATTGATTTACCAAATTTCCGGTGGTAAAAGATGAAATAATCCACATGAACATGCGCCATCATTGAGATTATTATTATCTATCTCTTCTTCGGACATATTTTTATAATCTTAAATTCTAACGGATAAAAAACCGTCGCATTTTTTTATTCAAACAAAAATTCCAATAGAAAACTAAATATTTTTTATTATTGAATTTTACTACAAAACAAGAGAAAAAAAACATCGTCGACATTTTTAAAATGACTCATTCCTCTTCCTTCTGAATATGAACTCCTTCGTGTTGATGTTTGTAAGCACTTATGAATATATCGAATACGAATGCAACTAGTGAGAGAAATGGTACGCGATAGAACGCTGGGATATATTTAAAATTGATTATTTGAATTGGAACGTAGACAGCACAATCGACGAGATACAATGGAAGAAAATTTCGTTGTGTATCACTCGAAACTTCTCGATATGATGCTCGTCCTTCGAGAATCGAAGTTCCTTGAAACAAAAACGTCATTGAAAATAGATTTACAAACGTTTTTCTTTTACCAACGATGTATGTGAGTGTGTAGAACGGTGCAACGATAATTTGATCGAGAAAAGTTTTCCCCAAAACATTTCTCCAAGTTCGTTGAACAATCAATCGATCGAGAAACGAATACCACACATGTCCTTCGAGACCCATCACTGCTCCAGTAGCAAATGCTGCCCCTAGAAATCGATTTATATGATTTGGATATTTTTGAAAGACAGATTTGTGTATACGTACAAACACGTTTCTCATCGAGTTTCTTTTTATTTTCATAGAATATTTGCACAAGGATATCACTAGATGCAAGAAGACCAGATGCCGATGTCAAATTAATAAGAAGTAAATGATTACGACGAAGAAAAGATCTAATCATTCAGAAAATGATGAGCTGAACTAAAAACGAAAAGAAATCTGTTTTCAATTTTTCGTTTTTTGAAGTGATTGGACGAAATTCATCCATTTGTCTAGTAACATTCATTCTATTAAACTGCGGTAAAATTTGGATTCGTACTCTCAATAAAGGTCATATGAAACGTCTGTTAGTTCAAAATCTTTAGCTAAAATCACATTTTGCATTAACGAGTTTACTTTGTATGTCATCTAGTTTCTTTTGATTTTCTATTCGAATTTGTTAGTTACAAATAAAATAATAAAAATGTTTTTTTTTGTTAATAAATGAAGAAAAACAAAAGAAAGCAAAAAAAAGAAAATCTCCAAAATGAACAAAAAAACGCGAGTTCAATTTAGAATTAATATTATTCTTGATCAGCGAGCCGACGCAGCTGCTCCACCTGACGCATTATTATTGTTATTATTATTATTATTATTATTATTTCCACCAGTTTTCTTTTGTTCAGCTAACAATTGTTTTTCACGCATTCTAAATCAAATAGAAAATCTTAAATTTCGTTTCTTTTTGTTACAAATAAATTTTACTTTGCAGCATCACGTTGCTGTCGCTCTTGCAACGACAAACCTTTGTTGCCTTCCATTTCGGACGATGCTTGACCTTTGCCCTTTTGATTTTTTAAATTCTTTTCTCGAGCAAGATCACTAGAAAAGAATTCGTAAATCGAAATCGATTCGTTAGATTTGTCGAATTTTTTTTACCGTTGATTACCGCGAGTCATGATTGAATAATTATATCGTCAAGGACGAAATCTAAAACAAAAAACGTCATAGGCATATTTCTCATCGGTTAACTTGCATAAGTAAAACGCAATATTTGCACGCTTATCTTTGCTTTATACACCTCATTGCATTAGTAAATTCGAGAAAAGAAACGAAAAGAAAAAGAAAAAGACAGTGATCGTTCATCCGAATTTTTTATTGGCTCTTTTTTTTGCTTGTTTTTTTTTGTATATCGATCATAATCAAAAAAGAAGAAAAAAAGAAAAGAACAAGACCAACAGGAAAAAAACAACATCAATAACAAGAACAAATTTTCAAACAATTCCCCTTTTTTTTTCATGTTGCTTTCTTCTAAAAAAAAACAAGAATAGAGACATTTCTTAATCTTCAATAGACATAAGCAGCAAATACAAAACAACCACTGATCATGTGCAGAGAAGCACGTCTAAAGAGATCAATAGATACGTTGGTAGATATATAGAGAGAGAGAGACAGAAAAGAGAAAGTTAAAAAGGATCTGATAGTTTTGTGAAAGACACATGAAAACAAGAAATATGCAAAAAAAAACACAAAAAACACGTAGACAAGGACATGTACATATATAAATATGAATAAAGTGGCTTTTCTTTGGTTGTAAGGACATTCTAAAAGATTGATATCAGTTAATGCCAAGAGTAAGGAAATAATCAACCACCGGAGTTGTCGATTGTATTTGTTTTTTTTCTTGAAAAAGAAAGAGCTACACGTCTAGTTAAAGATACAAGGAAAGACAGGAGAATTTGTGAGTTTAGAGATTTGTTTTCGTTTTTATCATCTTACAAGTATTGAAAACATTACATTCAAGAAGAGAAATCAGGACAAAGACGCACACATTTATAGACAATACAAACGAAATAATTAGTCATGACAAAAGACAAAATGAAAGAAAGTAGATTCATATAAGAAAATATGCGCAACACTGCAAGCACATCATACAGCAAGCAATGAACGAAAGAAGAATGAAATAACAACGATGAAAATCTCTCCGGTGTGTTATTAGTGCTGTTTTGTTTTACAAATAACACTATGTCAAAATAGCTTCGAGAATAGTTAACGCTCAGTTAAGACTTTTTTTTGTTTGTTTTTTGTTTTTTTGATTCTTTCCAAGGTATCGATTGACACAAATAGAGTGGGGAATCCATCAACTTCAAGGAAAATAGAAAAAACAAAATCGAGATCAATTCATACATGCACACACACGCATACACACTGAACCGGAGTTATACATACATTTGTATATATTGGTGATGTTCAACTTAACTGGAAGATGAGTAGAATGATAGTATAAAGCGAACAAACAAAAATAGGTATCAGCTGTTTGAGAAAGAAAGAAAAATGAAACGAAAGAAAAGAAAATGAACTGTTTAGGGAGTTGTGTAAAACGAAGTTTGTGTGCAGAGAGAAGAAGAAAACAAAAGAGAAAGAAACCAAAAACAAAAGATAAATAAATAGACTGAGATATACAAAGTTTGAGGAAGAAGAAGGAGGAGGAAAAAAAACGAAAAGAAAGCACGGAGGATCTATTGTTTGTTGATTTGTTTTCCGTTTTTTTTTAAGCAACACTTAAACGTAATAACTCGATGGAATCGAAAATATACAATAAATATTCGAAAGTTGTGCCATCACGTGATAAACGTCGATTTTGATTTTGTTTTAACTGTTCAGTGAATTCTAATGAAATATGAATCGATAAAAAAACAACGACTTTCTTTCGCATCACGTTTTATTTACCCTTTAATGGTTTTTCTTTCATTAGATTTTCGGCTTTATTCCAATAATCAGTTGAATGATATGAATTCAACATTAATTTCGAAAATTCACTAAATGATCGTTGTTGATCAATATTCGAATCCGATGAATATGGTGATGGAAGATTGTTGGTTTTGTTTGACGGTGTTTTTGTTTGATTGAAATATTCAGTGACTTGAACAGCATAGCGATCAATCGATGGCATTGTCGATTGAAATTGTAAATGATAAATGAATGACTGAAGCCAATAGCTACGAAACAAAACGAAAAGAACAACAGTAAATTGATTTTTATTTCGAAATTATTTCATCGTACTTGATTAAGAGAAATTTTTGTTGAAGACTGTATAAATCTCCCGATTGATTGACATTCGGTATTTGAAACATTTTCTTATGATTTTGTGCTAATTGATTTAACATCGTTAATGTCGATGTGAGCAGAGATGTTCGTTGATCCTGTTTAGCTTCATCATTTGCACATAGAACAAAATAACAAACTGATTCGAGATATAATCCCATGGCTTCACGAGCTTCAGCAAATGTCGTTCGTTTGCTATGATCAGCTTGTTTCTTCTTTTTACGAGCTAATGCATCTAATTCAGTTTTCGACATATTTCTAAACAAAAGCACAGTTTATTTTCGAAGAACATTGCGCGTTGTTTACTTTAATTTCGTCGAGTTCATCTTCGTTGTTGGAAGATTCAATCGAGCATTGGTCGTTGTTAAACTATCGGATATATTGATTCCGTTGGCAATCGAATTGTTTGATGATAAACTATCGATTGATGTCGATTGTAATAAAGGTTTAACACTGAAAAATTCGATTGTTCGAATTAAGAAGAAAAAAAATACAAACAAATTGTTTTTACTTGGCTGTTGGTTTTTCTTTTTTCAGTTGAGTATTTATAATCGGAGTGACTGTTGCTTGTAAAGGTGTTCGATTGATTTTTGCATTATCTGTTTCTGTCGATGAATTTGTCGTGGTTATACTCGTCTGTTCATTCTTATTGACAAATGTTGAATCTTGTTTCGAAATGAATTTCTCTTGATTTTGACTAGGTTTGTTCTTTTTTGTTTGAACATTTGTTAACGATGACGAATTTGAATCGGTTGTATCAGTTGAAATGTCTTGTTTAACTGAACCATTGACGTATCGTTTTGATGTTCGTTGTGATCGTTCATCTGAATTGAAGCAAAAGAATAAGAAGGTTTTTTTTTATTGATGTCAAAGATCGTACCTTCCAATGATGATGATTGATCGAAAAACAGATGCGTTGGAATTGTTATTGGAAGTGATGGATTTTTGTAGTCGATTTTGGTATTTACAGATGACATAAAGGATTTTAATAGAGCTCGTTTGATGAAGAGTTTTTGACGTTTATTTTGATGGTCTTCATTGTTATGTACATGATCACGTTTGATTTCAGGTGAAATACTTCGTTTGCGTTGGTTTGCCGATGGTGAACGTGAAGGTTCTCGAATGGATGCAACAGGTTCGCTATGAACTTCTTTAGCTTGAATGAAATCCATTAATGACAATGTATCTCGATTCTAAAGCACAACATAATCAATGTTTATTCATAAGAACAAAAAAACGAAATTTAACAAACCGTTTCATTTGTTTCATCATCATCATTCTCGGCATCACTGTGCACAGCCTCTTGATTATCACTGTCATCATCTTCACTGTCATCATCTTCTTGACACCGACTATTGCCACTCATACCGGAATGTTGAGGTTCACTAGACAAACGAAACAAATTCATTTCGAAAATCGTCAAAACAAAAAACTTCTCGTCTTACATTTGATTCTCATACGAATGAAGAAGAGGTTGATTATCATTACTATTATTTTGGTTGATGCTGTTATGTTCGATAGTCTTGTCGGTTAGTTCGCTCAATACTGTATTCGAATTTCGATTATCATCATCGTCTTCTTCATTCTCATCATCACTGAGTTTAACCGAATTTTCTTCATACAAAATCCGAGTCAATTCACGACTAAAATCATCATAGATTTCAATTAGAAACAAAAAAAAACATATACTCAAACTCATGATAATTCTTACCTTTCCATGGTACTTTCACTATGTTCTACAAATAAATAAAGCAAATGAATTCATTTTTTGTATGAATAATATTTTTTTGTCTTCATTTACTTGAAACAGATGAAGGCCTAGAAATAATTTCTGCAACTTTTGTATATTTTGGTGCAGCGACTAGCTGTTAAAAAAGAAAAACAAAAAGACTTTTATTTTTTGTTCGAATTTATATGAAGATGGTTTACTTGTAAAATGAATGGGACGAGATGTTCGTATGTAGTTGAATTTTTCGTTTTCTTAATGAAGAAAAGGTTGACTTATTGAAATGAGCTTCACATTGAGATAAGAACATACTCGAATAGACGTTTCAGTTTGTGATGCAATGATTGTCGATTGATTATTTACAGCAGCAGTAGTAGAATAAGATGAAGAAGGAGGCGTAGAAGTTGAATTCGATGGATTATTCCGGGAGGATACAGAAGGTTTCGATGCACTGAAAGAGAGAGAGAGGACGATGGTTTTTTTTTCTTGTCTCATTTTTCGTTGTTAAATCAAACTCACGTTATGTTTAATCGAGGAGCATGTTGAGAATCCATATGCGTTTGTCTAGGACAATCGAGAACAGCTTTTGGTTCTCCAAGAATTTGTTCAGCTTTTCTGCCAAGTTCATTCGACTGAAACGAAGAAAACAAAAACGTTCGAATTCAACAATCGAATGAATCAAATATTTACCGATGATCGATATCCGTTTGTCATTGTCGAATGATTACTAGTTTCTTGCAGTGAAGATGTATTTTGTGTCATTGTTGAAATTCGTCGATGTGTAGACGAAGATGAGGACGAGGACGAGGATGACCAGTGATTAGTGGTGAAAACCTCAGTCAGCTGTTGCTGCGGGGCAATATCGACCACCATGGCTAAAACAACAATAACATCGTATAATGGTCATTCATATCTTCAAGGTAGTCAAAGAAAAAGAAACACGAACAAGAAGCGAAAAAAAAAATGAAGAAGAAGAAAAAAAACAGAAAGACTAAATGATAGAATAAGAGAAAAATTGCATCGTCTCTTTTGCTCTCTTTTTTTCACCTAATCATAGGGATAGAAGGAGATGCAGTAGTGTTCGAAATAGAGAAAGCGAGAGAGAGAGAGAGGGCAGTCAGCCGTCGTGCGCGATGTACGTCTGTTCTCATCGCACAGCGCATATGGGGCAAAGAAGAAGAAAAAAACGAAGAGAGAGAAAAGAGAAAGACAGATTCTTCTTGCCTTTCTCTACCCATTTTGCTTTTCTTCACCTTCTTTCCTCTCGTAATGTGTGTTAGGTGTTGCTATTGCTGCTATTATTCGTCGAAAGAATACAGACAACAATCAACGCACGATTTACATGCTGTTGTTGTTATTATATTGTCAAGAAAAAATGTAAAAGAAAAGCAAAAAAACTACGAGGAATATATATAAATATGCATAAAGAGAAAAGAATCGAATCTATTGTCCATAGTTTATCTACTTAATCAGATGAAATCTGTTGACAGAAGAGAACTTCTTTTCCAAATAGTAAACCTTGAATATACAGTCATAAATCATCAAAATATGATTTTTCTATGTTCCTTTTCTCTTTCTCTCGCATTTCGATTTTGAATATCATGATTTATTTTTTTCACCAAAATGCAATTTATACTTGTCGAACTCAGTTCTTTAATCTAACCTAAGATAATATCAAATAAAAATAGAAGCTATGATTTGAATCATCGTGAAGAAAAACACAAACTATTGATACGTACAATTGATTGATTAGCAAACTAAAAGTAAACTAGGTGTTTTGTTTTGTTTTCAATTCGTTAATAAAACTAACATTACAGTTTGTTTCTCGTTTTAAATTTACCAATTTCAATGCAAATAAAAATATTTGTCAATTACAAGCCGAAAAAAGAAAAAGAGAGAGAGCGAGAACGAGAACGAGAGAGATAAAAAATCAAGTAAATATTGCTACATCTTCCGATAGAAGATAACAACAACAGAAAGAAAAAAGATAAAACTCCAGTCTTGTTTCTTTCTCGTATTATACACTAATCATTTGTCTTCGATGCTTATACAGTAGAAAAAGAAAATCAAATAACAAATGCAAAGGGCGTTCTGCCCTGTGACGAGAATACTAGCTCCTTCTATGTCATGAATGATATACTGATATTTACAAAAATCATTGAAAAACTGTTGTTTCGTTAATAGATTTCTCTTTAACTGACGAGCATAAACTTACAAAACAAAATCTCTTTACCATAAATATTCGGGCCTGGATTAATTTGATATTATGTTGGGATTTCTAGAATAAAACACATAAATATATTTATTCATATGTACTACGCGTAGTCTTTCGTTTTTTTTAGTTGATATTTCTCGATTTTTTTTCTCGTTTTTCTTTTTTATCGATACGTAAATCAGTCCTGCACATTTTCACTATGCCTATGATTTGTTCTTCTCCTCGTTTCGTCAATGCGACGTCATACTCCGTTTTCTTCTTCATCATTATTTAGTAAACGTTTTTTTTTTTGCACGCGAAAAGAAGAAGAAGAAAAGAACATTGTGCATGAAATGCATGTATGCTGTGTGTATGCCCTAATGTCAATATCGTCTTTACAATCATTTTGTCTTCAATCTTAATATTAAAGAAAAAGAACGAACGAAATAAATAAAAAAAGAACGAAAAAAAACTCAAAAATGAAAATACGAAAACATATTTCTATTGAAGAATTTTATCTATTGATAACATACCTACGATAAACACGAAAGAATGATCTATTCAATTGACAATTGTTCGTTGGTGAACAGTGAAAAATGTAATATTTACAAAAGTCAAGAGAAAAGGAAGTGAAGACATTTTTTAATATCACATAAACATGCACGCACGCGCACACCGATCGGTTCTTTCGATGACAAATAAAATATAAGTGTGTCAATGATCTGTAAGAACAAAATTGTGCAATGAAATGAAATATATTTTTTATTTTTTCTCTTCATTCGATTTCAAAAATCTAATCCAACATTAGAAATAACTAATATCAATTACTGTCTGTGACTGTAAAATGATATACGGCAGTTTCTTTTCGGGGTTTCATGCGTGTGCGTCTATATATGCCTGTGTCTAGCTTTGTTAAATAGTCTCCGTCGTATTATGTTGATAATAGAAGAGGTTAGAGAAAAAAAAACGTACATCATATGGTAGAGGAGATCTATCGAGAAACAACGACGACGAGAATAAGAAAAGAAAAGAAAAACGAACGAATGACGAGCACACAACTTGTTTAGTTACGCGTATGGCCTTATCACAAAATGCTCGAACGAAAGAGACAACGAAGAGGGTCATTTGATTCATCTATTTCTATTAACTATACGATATGAATAATCATATTTTCAAACGATGACAATCATTCAATGTTGTTGTTGAGTTAAATAATTCTTTCGAAATGTTTATTTTCAATCGATAATCTGTTCCGAGAAAGAAAAAAAAACGAGAAAGGTCTTTTCATTAAGATTAGTGCAAAAAAATAGACATGAAAGTAATACATTGTCAAGGTTTTTCGAAATACACTCGTCGTCAAACATTTTTCTTTTTTGATAGTGATCAGAATGACATCGGCGTATGTATACATATACATGTCCTTCAACTGATGGTTCACGCATCTTCTTCTTCATCGTCGTCGTCTTTTTTTTTCGTTGTCGTTAAAACGAAGAGAAAGAAGCAGCGATACAACGAATTGTGTCAATGATCGGACAAGGACATCATTACGAAGACACGTCGTTTCAAATATCATCCTCAGACAGATAGAAAAAATAAGAAAAAAATCAGATCGATATGACAAGGGTCTTTTATGTTCGATTTTCTTTCGAAACAAAAAGAAAACCGAAAAGTTAATCATTATATTTAAGTGATTTGAGAGAAAGAGAGAGTAAAAAAAGGAAGACAATCATAATAACAAAAGATTAACAAGACAAAGAAAGAAAAACGAATATGTTATCTTTTTTTTGTTCAAGATTCATTGCTTAAAAGCGTCTGTCGAATAGATTTTATTTTGTAAGAAGAAAGAAAAACAAATACCTCAGATATTGTTGGCTTTTTCTTGCACTTGAATAAAGAAATCTGAAATAAATAAAAGAACGACAAGCTGATAATCTCAATGAGAAAATAAATCATATTGATCAAACAGCTGTGTCTATACACGTTCGATCGACATTTTATTCTCATTAATCTCAGTCAGGGAAAAAAAAGGAAGAAAAGTTCGAATTGTCTTGGAAAAGAAATCTTAAAATCGTTCGACTTATTTAAAACAAATAAACATGTTAGTGTAACAACAATTATTCAGTCAGTCAGTTTGAACAAGCAGCATACAGCTGATTCTCGTTCGTAAAATAACCAATCGAAATTCATTTTCAAATGAGAGAATTTCCATTGGTAAATGTGCACATCGAATCGACATCAAGCAAAGATGAATCACGGAAAAAAGCGACCTGTTCTATGATTTTTGTGTGAAATTTCTTCGAGAAATAATTTTTGTAATTCTTTTCTTGTTCTCGATGGCAAATCTTGATTATTTACGTCAAATCGAAACAGCTGTTCTTTCGTCTGTATCCACTGATAGTCAACGTCGTCAGCAAGCTTATACTTTCCTCGAACAACTCAAAGCCAATCCAACACAATCGATCTCGATCGGTTTTGATTTCTTTACGAAAACTCAGCAATTCGATTCACTAGCCAAACATTTCGGCCTTCAATGTGTCGAAGAAACAATCAAATATAAATGGACATCACTTGATTCACAATTGAAATTCTCGATTAAAGAACGTTTGTGGTCTTTAATGACTGAACAAGATCAATTGCCTGTTCATTTGAAAACGATCTTAGTTCGTTGTGTTTGTGAAATAGCTAAACGAGAATGGCCACAGCAATGGCCGTCGTTTCTCGATGAACTTGTTGCTCTGTCGAAAGTCAATTCGAATAGTGATTATTCATTATTAATCTTAGCCTATCTAATCGAAGATGTGATTGTTCTTCAAACGTTGAATCCAGGACGTAAACGAGATATTCAAACGACATTCTTACAGCATGGAAGTCAATTGATTGAATTTTGTGAATATTTTCTCGATATTTCGAATACAATCGCAAGTTCATTGTATGCATTGACAATGTTTGCAACATTTCTTCCGATTGAAAGTTTTTTTTCGACGAAAATTATCGAAAAAATCGTCGGTCTACTCAATTCATCTCAACATCGAATGAAAGCATCCGAATTTCTAAGTGTTCTTTCCGATCGTCGAGGTAAATACGAAGAACGTTTACCATTATTACAATTATTTCCTTATTTATTCACATCGAATTCCCAATACAATCAATTATTTGCCTCAATCGACATCAAACAATCGAACGAAATCTACGATTTTATGAAACAATATGCCATGGTTTTAACCGCTCTTTGCGATCAATTGTGCTATTTATGCGGCAATGAAGATCCAACGAAGAAAACGTCATTACCCGAACAATTCACCAATGGATTATTTGTCAATATTTTGATCAATCTCATGCAGCATCCGAGTATTTATATCTCGTTATATGGATATCAAATGTGGTTGCAATTAATTAAAGCTAATCTATTCGAACAAAATGATTATGAAACTATTCTACCGATAGTTCTTCGAGCTTTATGTCATTCATTAGTTAAACAATCGTATAAAAACGAGAACGAACAAGGTATTGATAAATACAGAGAGAACAAAAAAGTCGACGTATTTTTCTCTTTCATATGTCACCATTGAGAATAGTATAGTATCGATATTGTCGTCTGTTAACCATGACCTCGAAATGTCGGTTTTGTTTTTCTCCAAGGAAAAAGTCTTCATTTGATAATCGAGATACGAAAAAGGAAAATACGGATTTGTTTTTCATTGATATTTGAATTTTTGCTAGACATTACATCGTTTTATATTCATCAAGATTTCGAAGATGAATCGGATTATCAAAAATTTCTCGGCAAAAATCGAACTGTTCTCATACGATGTGTGAATAATATTTGTAAGACAAGTCAACATCTTTCGATTGCCATTCAAATCGGTTTCGATTATGCTGATTATTGTTTTCAATCGCTCAATCTTCTTCTTTTCGAATCACTTGTTGCTTATTGGCAAATAATTGAAAAACATTTGCGAACTTTATTGAAACCATCATCAAATCAATCGAATTATCTCTCCGAACAAGACCCATATTCATTTGTTCAACGTGGTCAACGATTAATCGAACAATTATTAACAATTAACAATACAAATCTCGAATATTTGGCGTATTCAATACGATTATTAACATGTTTGTATGTGTTTACTCGTGGTGAACAAAATTGGACTCAACGAATTCTCGAACATTTATTTCGAACGATCACAACCGAACGTGAAGTGTCACTGAAAGTCAATCCATTGCAAAAGCAAGCGAGTTGTTTGATTGATCTGTGTTTGAATTATGGTCAAGCAATTTTGGTTTATTTCAATGATCTTTTTCAAGTGACACAAAATCTTGTTCGACAACAAACACTTTCGAGTCAACAAGTGAAATTAGCCGGTTGGCAATGGAGTATTCTCGTTGAATGTTTAGGCATTCTTTTGAATAATTATCAATCATTTCAACAACAAGCTGTTCTTATTCGTGATCTTGTTCAACCATTTGCCGATATTTTAACAGAATTTCATGCGAAAGTTAATGATCTACAAAGTTTTATTGATTATATTGGATTGATCTCGAATGCAGATGGACCCGTTCCAACTAATCAACGTTTACTTTTTCTTAGTATTCATATTCTCTGTGGTCTTCTACGTCGAATAACTGTACCGGCCGATGCCGGAAATGATTATCAAGAAACATTCGAAGGTATTCAATTCATACGTAATCCAGCTGCGCCTGCATTCATTCCATTAGCACCATGTTTATTTAAATTATTCACTTATTGTCATGCATTGCATTCATCGAATTCGCCATTAAATCACTCGACATTTGCATTTTTATTGTCAATGACCGATGCTGATAAAGCTGTTTATCTTCAACAAGAAAATACCGATGAAACGAATTCAGTTGTTTCGATTCAAACGAATTCATCCGGTCTAACTGCTGTTCATCGACGTTTACATAATCGTTTCTCATCATTTCACGATCGTCTACAAATCTTAATCGGCACTTATTTTACATTGAAACCAGATTTATATCAACTCAAAGATTCGTTGAATCTGGTTGGCACAAGTCTATTTTCATCATTAGATTCTCTTCCTGATTTTCGTTTGAGAAATATGCTTCGATATTGTTTCCTTCCATTCGTTCGTCATTGTCCAAGTCAATCGATGTTAACTGCAGTATTCGAAACATTACTCCCGTTTATGTACAATAAACTCAAAGCCAAATGGAAAACGATCACCGATCGACAGAGTATGAAGATTACGAACGGAAATATTCAAGAAACGAATGGTGGTGATGATGATCAACATCAAGGACAAGATCGATGCGTTGAAGAAGTCATCGAAGAACAAGTGACTTGTTATTTAACACGAGATTTTATTGATATTTTGAAATGTTTATTAACACGACATATTAATAATCCGGTGAATGTCAATGAAATTGATGAGACAAGTATGGATGAAATGATGACAACAGATGAACAATTATCGGGAGATTTAGTTACGAAGAAAACACTTCGAAATCAACAGATACCAAGTGAATTCGGATTGAAAATTCTTCAAGATTCATCGATTGTATGTCAATATTGTTTGTTAATCTTTTTCGATGGACTTTCATGGCCAGATACATCGACAATAACGAAAATGTCTCAAATTTGTCAATCATTCATCAAACATCTCTCGAATTTAATCAATGAAAACACTGATTTTCTTCGTCAACTCTACATTTATATTCTCTGTGCATTGAAAATTCATGGTGATAATGAGCCAATTGTTTGTTCGTTACTAACATTAGCGATATCAATCTACGAAACATTTCATGAAACGACATCGAATCTATTCGATAGCGTTCTTATGGCCATACCTAATGTAACCAATGAACAAGTGATAAACTATCGATCGAAAATGGAACGACAAACAAATGGTAAACCGTTGAATGACAAACAAAAACGAGAGATTCTTAAAACACTTGTTCAACCACTAATGGCACAAAATCTTGCACAAATGTTCAAACGTGAACCATTAGCATTGAATGATTTACCACCATTGATACGTTTTTCCAAACGTTCGCTTCATCCAGTTTTTCAACAAACGAATTTCGAAAATGAAGAAGATCACGGACTAGCCAATCTATTTCAACCTACTGATGTTTAGTCAGATGATGATGATGATAATTCTTTTTCTTTTCTTCTAAAGTGTGCACTACGAATAGTACGAATATTGATGCATTAAACATCTGGGCTTTTTTTTCTCGTTTGATATTTCTTTGTTGCTCATTCCAGACTTAAGAATAAAAATAAAACCAAGTATTTTCTTCTTCCATTGAGAATTCTTTCATTTATAGATGACAAATACATCTGCTCCTGAACAAGAACCATTACCTAATGAAATCGGAGGTAAAAAGTCGGATGCAAATCTATCGACTCAACAAACAGAATTACCGTCACGATATTGGACATTTCTATTCGATAATTTAAAACGATCTATTGAACAAATCTATCAAACTTGTGAATCCGATCAGAATGCAGCACAATGTCAAGTAAAAACAAAACAAAACAGTGTTTCATTGATTTTTTTTCCTTATGATTTAGGAAGTCGTAGAATTTCTCTCTCGATATTGTCAAGAATTCGAAATTCTTTCAAAAACATGTCAACATCTAGAAAATCTCGCTAATCGAATCGATAAAACTCGAAGGTGAGCGCATAAGACAATCAAATCGAAAGAGAAATATCCAACATATTTCTTCGAATTTTACAGCCTTTTCAGAAATTATCTAAGTACATCATTGATATCATTGCCGTATCAAACAGAAAGTTCACTTGTCAGGTTACTGATTTCATTGAATGCTCCTTTCGCTATTCTCCACGCCTTGATTCATATATAAATCTATTGAAAATTCTCCTTTCATTATCCCTCGACGAATAACTCATAGAGACAACATGCTTATTCATCATGTGTTTTGTTCTCTTTTTCTAGGCCATTTGAACATTCTCAATCTATCTGCAACGGTAATTAATCAAGACGAATAAATTTAATCGACTTTTGCTTTAAATAATTTAGGCGATCTGTTTTGTTCCAGAAGTTTATCTGGTCGACAAAAACGTTTACATAATAGTGATATCAATTTAAATGTCAATAATAATTCCTATTCAACGGACACGAATAAATTCAAACGACAGAAATCAAATAAATCTCGACGAACAACTGAAAGTTCGAGTATTATCTCGCTTCCATCGTTGTTTTCATCGACGAAATCAGCTCATGATTCAGCAATGACATTAGTTCCGAATACGAATTTCAAACAAACACTTGCCGATGAAAGAGCTGCAGATGCCGATGATGAAAAAGACACTCGAGATGAATCTGTACATGCCAATAGACATCATCGATATCATCATCATCTGTCATCAACATCGTTGTATCGTCTTCAACAACAGAATATGACATCGGAAGATGATGATGATGACGAACTTCTGTTGATCAATCATCATGGAATGATGGATTTCATGGATCGAGTACGAAAGTTAAAACGAAAACAAGAAGATTTTTGTATGTTTTTTTATTTTCTAGCAAATTTTTGATGCTTTCGATCGAGAAGAATCGCTGACAGCTGCGTTAGAAGCTGAACAAGAACGAACAATTGCTTCGTTGATGGCTGAAGAAGAAGCTCTTAAACATCAATTAAACAATGTTACTGATGACGGATCCGAATTAGAAGACACTGAATTATCGGTAAATTGAATAAATATTCATTGAACATTAATCGATTGATATTTAGACAAGGAAAACAATGGCAGAAAAAGAATTACGTGACGAAAATGATTCCGAATCGGACAGTAAATCACGTCGAAAACATTTGAAAATTCACGAGAAATTATCATCACCATCACGAGTTCGGTAGGAGTTTGTCATTGACTTGTATTCCTATTTTATACAAATTTACTGTAGACCTTTGAGTGAAACTCTTCGTGAGGCAGCTGAACGTCAAGGTAAATAGTTTTTGTTCGTTTTCATTTGTCAATAAAAATCTTTTTTCTTGCAGAACGAGCTTTCACTCGTCGAAAAGTCTTGCGTGATGAACGTGCACGAAAAATGCGTGAGTTAACTCATCGTGTCAACGAAGTCCGTCAATGGAAAGAAGAACTAATCAAAGCTCGTAAAGCGACAATCGAAATGAAAATGCATCGAGCCGAAGAGAAACGTCTCTATTTACTTTTACTACGAGCGAAAAAAGCCGGTGATGAAGATCTCAAAGGTCAAGAGATCGCATTTATTCGATCTTTACAAGAGGAAAATCGTCGACATACATTGAAAGAACGTTATCAAAAAGAAGAACAATTGAAACAGTATCTCGAAGAAGAACGTGTGAGAAAACACGATGAACATAAACAACGAGAATTGGCTGCGGAAAATCGACGAAAACAGTTGGAAGCAACACGACAACGACGTTTAAACGAAATGCAAGAGAAATGGAAGGTCAGAGAACGAATGATTGAGCAGCAATTAATCGAAAGAAGAAAACAGAAGCAAATTGCAGCAACTGCTAAACAAAAGTAGATTCGATTTGATTAGAATTCAATGAGAAATTATGTGAAGAATTTAGGAGTTTTCAACAGAAACGAGCCGAACGTGTCGCTGATTTGAAAACATCAACAGCAGAATTGAAGAAAAAATTAGCCGTCAAAGTTTGTGTGATTCGAATTTTGGTTTGAAATTTTGTTTATTTTTAATAGCAAGAAGAAACAACTCGACGACATGCGACTCAATTGGAAGAAGTTCGTCGAAAAGCTGTCGAAATGAGTGTACATCGTGGACCGAGTGCTGAAGATCATCAAAGTTCTTCTCAAATCGACGAGAAAAAAGCAATAGAATCGACTGACATTCAGCGAAAATTTTGTACTCTGTGCAAGTTATTAGTAAGTCACAATTTTCGATCAAATACGATTCAATATTAGTGCTCTCTTCTTGTGTTTAGTTAGCTTCGGATACACATTTGCAAACACATTTACGTAGTACACGACATAATCAATTATTAATCGAAAGATTCGATCAAAAGAATGATGGTGAAAACAAAAAACAACCAAAACAAAACGAAATTGTAATAAAACATTCTCTGATTTCGAAGATAATCGTATTCTTTCGTTTTGTTGTTGATTAGGATTTGTTTAATTCTGAATGTATAACATCTGTTACCAATGATGATATTGTACGACAAGAATTGTCGTTTAATCGTGAACGAAAACATGCGATGAAAAAACGAGCGAAAAAGTTACGTCTTCGAATGACTCAACGGTAGGATCATCGTTGAAATGAAAACTATTGTTCATTGATGTAAGAATTTGTCTTAGATCGACAGCCTATGAAGCAGAAAATACTCAACGACCCTATTTAACATCTACACACAAAGCACGGTGAGAGTTTTGGATTCAATATTAATGAAGAGTTTGATTGTTTTTTTTTTGGTATTCATAGAATCCAAAGATTTCTAAATGAATTAGAAAAATCATTGAGTACAACAGCAAGGAAAGAACCATTGAATACAACAAATTATCTAGCATGTCAACGTTTTCTATCGGAACTTATTAAAATATTTGATATTCATGGTTATGAAAAAGTATACACTTGCAATTTTTCATTATAAACGAAAATCTATTATATTTATCGTCGATTTTCTAGGATCCTCAACTCGAACAACGTGTTTTCTACACTCTAAATGGTTATACAACATTAACAAAAATGATTGAATTACGTGCTGAATGTAATAAACCACCATTAGCACCTGAAAAGTATATTTCATCCTCGCACAATCTCTGTATGATTCATTCAATTTCCTTTTTTTTCCATCTTCTACAGTCTTATCGCGTTGACCGTCTCAGTATATCGAGCTGCAACAACAAACAATCCTGATAATGCACTCTATATACTCAATAGTGGTAAAATCATCACAATAGTCGATAGTCTCGATCGACATTTAACTGTACGTTAATTGTTTGAAATTGATTCGACTCTCAGTTTTGTTTATTCAGAATTTCAAACTCGATGATCAAACTTCGAATGTTGATCAGAGTGAAAGCGAACGATCGAATCAAATCGATTTAATAGCAAATCTATCTGAATTTCTTGCTAATCTATTAACAATCTACAATTCGAAAATGAATGAAATTTATAAACATAATGAGCAAACTAACGAAGAGAAATTATTCATCAGTCGTTTATCAGATTTAATCAGGTTAAATCGAAACAAAAAATCGAAAATATTCTTAATTAAAACTCTACTAACTTTAGTTATACAGCAAATATTGGTATTCTCGATCGAATCGGTCTATTTTTTCGTACACCACGAGCTCTATTTATCAATTCAACAAAGCCACGTCTACCTGACATGATTATCCATTTACTCAATGTTTTACAACAAATGTTACAATTTTCTAGATCAAAGTATGATGATTATTCTTTTTTTTTGTTGTTGATTAAAATCACATTATCCATTAAATTTAAATTAGAATTACTCTTCCACCATTCAATTCTCAACCGAAAAAATCCACTACAGACACCGCCCAAGTGTTATCAATAATGAAATTCAGCAATTTCTGCGAAGTTCTTTCATTACTCTACGGTATTCTCGTGCATGAAACCGATATCAATACACATCCGACGATCATAACTAACAATAATAGTAATCTACTTGTAAATGACAAACTCTATCTTATTGTAATTAACTCATTGAATCTATTGAATACAATTGCAATACTCGATCTCGAAACATTTCAAGTAAAAGATTATAAGTTTTCTTTTTGAATATTAATTTCAATTAAACAGACAACACTCGGTGAAGAAAGTATATCTCTACAACTTCGACATGTAACGAATTATATCCTAGCGTATTGCAATCATCAACAAAATCAAACGAGTGACAATCTTCTTCGACAGATTCTTATTCTTCTCGGTTATTATTCGGTTTTAAATTCTGACAATCAATGCCGTTTAGCTTGTGGTAATCGACCGACTGTCCTACAGCAAATATCCTGTTTACCATTTCGATATTTCGTTGAGTCGAAACACATGGAAATCATCTTTCCAACATTAATTTCTTGTTCGTTCGATTGCGAAACAACACGAGCAATACTACAAACCGAAATGTCACTTGATCTCATTGTCAATTATATCCAAGTAGAGATTTTTTCATTAAATCCTAAAGAATTTAACTTTTTTTGTTGTTAAGGCAAACTTAAATGAAACAAAAACGAATGCAGATGATCGTATGTGAATATTCAAAAGAATAATTTAAGATGAAATTTATGTTTTTAGTTCAATCAGCATTTTCAATGCGTTTTCCTCGTGAACAATGGCCGAATGCGTTGAAATACTATCGATCATCGGGTATCAATCGAAACCAATCTGAAGAAATGGTGATCATTGAGAAAAAATATACCGAAGAAGAAAAAGAAAACGTGTCGCAATGACATGTTGAATTATCAAATATTCATCAAATGAATATTTTTGTTTATTTGCACATATGTAACAGAATATTTCTATTAATGATAAGACGCCAAGAGAAGCTGTTTTCTGTTTTGTTTTTGTGATTGTTTAAAATCTTATTTTTCCTAAATTCTTCATTGTCTTTTTTTGTAAACAATTTGAAAAATCCATTTTTTTTCTTTTCATGCATTAAATGATTTATTCTATTCTCAATAGAATCAAACAGAATAAGAAAAATTTTACTTTTTTTTTATAAAGACCGGTAAAAAATTTGTATTGCTTCAGTAGAATTTCGATAGGAATTGATAAGATGTTGCCAATATCCTTTATAAAGACGATTGTAGTCATACTTTTGTCGTGTCATATTCTGATAAACTTGTTCTAATAACTGCGGAGTTATTTCATCATAACTGTTGACAATGAAAACAGGTAGTTTGTCGAAAATTCGATTGATACTTGTCTGTAAAATGATAGGTATCGAACCGAGATAGAGAGCTTCCCAAGTTCGATAACAGTCTAATCCATTACCTGGCGGTGATAAAACGAATTTACTTCGTGCCATATGAAGATAGTATTTCCATTGATCAAGAGAATTTACGTTATAGAAACATTTAGATACATTTTTTAAACGCCCATGACACGATAAATCCCAGAGTTGTCGACGAATAAAACCATTGTTTTGGTTGAATGATGTTAACATCCAGTACTCATTAGTTTTTAATTGAGTATTAGCAATTGAATCATCTTTTCCATGAGCTAAATGAATAAAATAACGTTGCTCGGACCATTGACTAAGACCTTGAGGAATACAAGTAAAAATCTTCGAATTTGCCCATTGTGGATTCTTTCCAAAATGACAATTCATTGAAAACCAGTGACGAATACGTGTTTGACCTGAGAATATCTGTGCCAGTAAATCACCATGTGAACGCATAAAATACAATGGACATGAAAGATCCGAATCACCTGTCAGTAAAATATAATTTACCGACATTTGTGAATGAATACGTCGGAAAAAGTTTCCAAGTTCAGGTGTATCCACAAAAATAACTGTATCATTTTGTAAGCAAGGTAAAATCTCGTATGTTAACCTAGGTAAACTGATTCCAGTAGGTACTTGTACACGGCCATAATGTATATCTGCTAATAATTTGAAATCTATTTGAGTTACTCGATCTAAAATCGTTGGTATTCGATCATGTTCTCCATTATAGAACCGTTGTGATTTTCTCATCGACCAACAACATGTTTTTTGGCAACCACTATGTATTTCTTGTCCTTGACTAATATTCAGTAGAAGTTTCTGTTCGATTTTCTGAAGATGAACTATTTCTTCCTTCATTTTTGCTATAAGATTTAGATCTACAACGATTGATTGTTCGTAAGATAAAATCGAAACATTTTCCTTATTTAAAAATTGTTTTATTCTTTGAAAATATGTGTCCAACACTCGTCCATTTTCATCTTTAATATCATCATAATTTTCAAGACGTCCCAATCGAACTACTTCTGGATCGAATGTTAAATATTTTATTCCAAATACGAAAATCATTAAATTACAACCAATCAGCCATTTTGCATATCGTTTTTGTTGTCGATGAGGTCTTAGAAACATTGAATTTCTTTTTATATTGCGTAAGATCAATTATTCGATAGGCAAAAAAGAACTACACGTTAACACTGACTCGCTCTAGATGGTTATACATTATTGCATAGAACGCAGTGAACCATTAAGCAACACGACAAACTAGTTCGAAATTCAACTGATCGATCGCTATCAAAATTTTTTTTATTAATATACTACGATTTAAAGACATAAAAAAAGAAAATCATACACACAAACACAAACATAAGATGATAGAGAGAAAAATTCGAGCTAATCTTCGGTTAATAATTGAATTATATTCGATACTGCATGATAACATAGAAGATTCTCTTTATTTCGTTGTTGAGTTCGAATATCGTAGAGAACAGGTAGAACATTGCTACTACGTACTGCAACTTTACCCTTTGAAAACAAAACGATTGATAACAATCGATTATCATACAAATTCTTACCTTTTGTGCGTCAACAATGAGAGTCCATAGAGCTGTTAATCCGATATACATTGTATCCGATGTCTTTGAGACAACATGTGACATTATTGTTGGAATATATTTTGCTAAAAATCAAGAAATTAAATTGAATTCAACATCAAAAAAGTTTTCTACATACTTTCAGCAACAATTCTCGCTTTATGTGTTGATGAAAATGCAAGATTTCGAAGAATCATCAAAGCTTGCCGCTGTAAATTAGTTGATGATGATGAATTAGCAACTCGTATTAAAATTCCGAATATTTCTATATACAAACAAACAAAATCGAAATGAAAAAAAAACGAATTCTCTTACGAGCATTTTTCAATAAACTCGTTTGTCCATCAGTAAAAAACGAAACATTAATAATCACGTCCAAAAATCGACGATCATATCGATTCACATCTCGTGATACACGTTCGAAATGATCGATGAATATTTGAAAGAAATTTGATTTATAGACTATACTTCTTCCTTCGATTTCCAGTGCACAATTTTGAATTAAATCAAACGTTAAATCCGTTGTTTGACTTTTATTCGATAGATTCGTATTGTTCGTATTCGCATTCGATGATAGCGCAGATTTGGTTATCAAACGAACGACATACGAAAGTAAATTCGATAATGGACGTTGTTGTTCAGGTACTTGAACGACTAAGGCATTGGCTGATGGTAAAACTGTACTACAAACACTAACACAACCTTTTCGATGTTTAGCTGTTAATGTAACGAGAAGTTGAAGAAGAACATTCAGTAATTGAACATCAACAATCGCCCAACACCATAATTGATGAAGAAAATTAATTAAACCACTCGATGCAAGAATATCCTAATCACGACAAACGAAAATAATTTATTTGATAGTAAAATTCTTTTTACTTTGGCAGATGAACAATCAAATGCAAGATTATTAAGAATAGCTAATACTTGCACGCATTCATCAAGTAAAACTTCATCCTAAACACAAAGAATTCCGTCGTTTCCATTCAAATAACTTGAACAAACACGTACTTTGCTAACACATTTGTCTGATTGAAGTGAAAAAAGTGTTAATTTCGTTTGAATTCGTTTTAAATGATCAATTTGAGATTCAATGAAACCTTCTGCAAAATAATAAAATATTTTTTTACGAAAAAAAAACAAGTTAATCTGCGTACTTTCAATTGCTTCATCTTTAGCAGTAATACTTAGATTGACTAATGATTTAATCATATTCGAAACAGTTAATTTCAATGTATCATTCGATTCTGTATTTAAACGATTTTCATAAATCGTCAATAATTGATTGAAAATAATTTCGCCATGTTTTTCATTTGATTCATCAAAGAATTCTTTCCAAATTGTTTTCTCGTCGCATTGTGCAACTGAAAGTGATAATAATTGTAAAACAATCGATAATGCTGCGTTAACAGGACTGTTAATAATCGTTTGTAATGGTAACGATAGAATGCCTGAAGAAATCAACGAGTTTAATAAGTAAAAAAGAAAAGAGAAGAGAAGATTTTCGTTTTTTACTGAAAAGTTTCGAAGCATTTTCAGCGATTGAATTGTGAATCAATTGATGTATCTCGGAATTCTGTTGCATGAGAATGAAAATAATTAAATGCGATAGATTGATTTTTGTTAACCAGAAATATTCCGATTGACTGAGATTTTGCTCGGGAAAATAGGCGAGTAGATTAATTAATTGAATTAAATTTTCTTTCGTTAGAATTTCATTCGACATTTCGACATTAGTTTCAAATATCAATCGAAGATATTCAGCAAGTTTTGTGTACATATAGAACATATTCTCGAGAAAAGCTTTGTATTCTTTATCTTTGACATTTCGATTCATTTTCGATTCCAACGGTCGAACATCGAGAAAACTAAAACATCGATTTATGTATTCGTTTGCTTTGCAATGAGAAAAAGAAGAGATCTTACGAAAGAAGCAATCGAACCAATTCGTTGGATGATGTATTCACTCCGAGAAGATTTAAATTCAAGAGAAATGAACAAATATTACCGATGAACAAAGGCGAAACTGGCGATGAACTCGTGTGATTGATTCGAAGTGCATCGAAATCTAAGCCAACGAATGGATACAAATTCGAGAATATCGACGAACCAATTCGTTGCAGAAAATCACAATCATTCAAAGCTGATATCAATTCAGGCAGTGTTGCCAACGAATTCTAAGTTAAAAAAAAAGACAAATTAAGATGAAACTCATAAATCGATTTACTCCAGTAGATAATTTTGCTTCATCGTTGATCAATGAATACGTTAGATTAATCAAAACATTAGAAACCTGAAGAATACAAACGAAATTCGAATGATTTTTATAGAAAAAAAACGCGTAGCTGACTTGTTCTTTAACTAAACTGCATTCGTCTTCGTCGAGAAGTATAGCAAGTAGATTGCCTTCTTCGAGACGATTTTGTACTGAAAATAACGCATCACGACCACAACTTTCACTGAGAAGAACGGCAGTGATCGCATACGATGTAGCACGAATCTCAATATCCGTGTAAAACCAAAGATTTCTCAGCCAATCAAACGACGATGATGTAATTTCCAACCATTCTTGTAAAAGTGACTAAAATATCAATTTCTTTTCTTTAATCAACGCAAATCTCGAAAAGTTGTTTTACAATTTCCTGTCGACGATTTGTCGTTGAAAGGGTGCTTTTCAATCCCAAGATGACATTTAGTATCGTCTGAGACGATGCACGAATCAATGCGTGCGCCATAAAACCCGATGATGCCTCTCGCCGTCCTTCGTGAAACGTTTCAATCACCTGGAGAAAAAGAAAACTTAGGTTCAACAAAATCTTTGAATTCGTTTTACCATGATTAGAAGATTGATAATTTGCAGGAGATAATCATTTTCAAAGATAACAAACCATTTCGATCTGAAAAATAAAACGATCCTTCACTATTTTTCGTTTGATGAGCTTTTGAACGAACTTTGTTGTTATTTGATGTAGAACGTCCATTGCACCAGTGATTAAGGTTAATTTCGAGAATGTATGACTGCTACTCTGTTGAATGTAGTTTAAAACATTTGAGAAAAGTTTCTCAGTAAAATATTCCGATGAGACAATCGAATGAGAATAAAATGATGTCAGAAATCGAAATAATTTTTTCAGTAATTCTCTACAAAAGAGAGATTTTTCGAAAAGAAAAGTCACGAAAGAAAAGTAAACCTTTTTGTTTGACGCATTTCGCCGAAATCTCGATTCGATGCGATCAAAGCTAAAAATGGATTGAGTAATATCATTTTAAACCATTCGAAAAATGTTTCATCGGATGAAGCGGTTGACAAATGTAAACTCAACGAAATCTGTTCGACAAGTTCGAATACTGATTCGAGAAGTTTTTCATCTTGAGATGAAGATGGAACGATTTGAAAATATCTTAACAGAAAATAAACGATTTTCATTTCGTGATTTTCTTATTCGTACTTATCAATGATGACTCCGAGTTGACCGAAATCAATCAGATGAACATTATTATGCGTTACTAACAACAGAATACAACGAATTGCATTGATTGTTTCGATAACTGATTGATGATTCGATGATTCATTGAGAAGATTCAATTGTAAACGTAATGTTCGTTTTGGATAGGTTAATGTAAAACATTTTCGATCGTTTTCCGTCAAAATCATCGTTGATTGAAAACTAAATGAGTCAGATTGTGTTTTTTTTCTTTAGAAATTCTTCGAGATGGATCTTACTCGACTTGATCATCGTTTTGAAATGATGATGTGTCCATATCTTGATCCAATTGGTCGAGACTTCCATGCCAGAATGTATTCCAAACGAAACGAAATTTTTGTTGAACGATCGATTCACGTAGTGGATCGGGACGATTGAGCGCCGTTGTGATTATGGATGAGGTTGATGATTGAACGGGAACACGAAGAGGAAATTGAAAACTAAAGAAAGAAAAACAAATGATTTTCGAAAAGAAAAAGTCGAAATCTACTTTTTTGCAAGGAGAAAATCAATGGAGAAAAGTTGTTGTTGAAATTCTTGGTCTGTAATCGACGGTTGATGTAGACTTCGATCGAATAGAAGTAGAATTAATGTGTGAGTCAAATTCGCGACTATTTCCAAGTCACTATGACCGCAAACCGTAGCTAAACAAAAACACAGGTTGCTGGGATGAAAATTGAAAAGAAAAATTTTACTTTTGAATATAAGTTTGAGAAAATCATTGTCAGTCGAGAATTTCTTTTGCAGATTTCGATTGTATTGGATTAATAATCGAATGATTTTTGTACACGCAGGAATCGTTGATGTATAATCCGTCTAAGGTATTCATTCAGATAGTTTTGTTTTTTTTTTGAAAGAAAAATTTCCTACAGAACAAATCAAATCGTCGCGTTTAACATTTTCTCTTAGTTCTTCAAGAATTCGCTCTAAACCACCGTGATTTAAAAACGATGTATGCAAAGATGGGTCAGTTAACATCATTGCCATTTGTTCGAGCGCTGATTTTCGAACATTAGCTTCGATCTTATTTCGATCTGTGAAAATCGTGTAAACACGAAGAAAGTTTTCAATCTAAACAAACGGAGAAAATTCCACTCGATCGTTTGATTAAAATTAATCAAATCTACGTTAATATATTCTTTGGTCAAAATTTCTGCATTATTCGTCGGTTGAGCCGTGATAAATAAGTCGAATAATTTATCAGCTGGATAAAATTGATAGAAATCATCGAGTCGAACACGTGTATTCGCGAGTAAATAGCCAACACATTGACGGTAACCCGTTTTTCGAACACTAACAAAACAAACATTCGTTTCGAAAAACAAAAATATCAGAAAATTCGATTTCTACTCTTTATCTTTGGAGAATAAGTATCTCAACGATCCTTGTAGACGTTGATTTAATGTTAATAAACTATCTTTCTCGCGTTCTGTATCCGATGTCAATCCTAAGATGCATTGACCCAATGGATCGATTTTATTTGCAAAACACTGAAATCGTAGGAATGTTTTTTGTATTTGAAATACTTTTCAATGGTTTACTTGTAATTGTGGAAGAATAACTGCGATGATACTCGTGAGTTGTTGCCAAAATTCAGATGAAACTAAGAGTTTCGATTGAAGAAGATGAAGAAGAATCAATCGAGAATAATCCGCAACCTCGAAATTTTCAAAATAAATACGAAAAACGAACTTAATCGAATTACTTTCGATGCTAAATCATTCATTCCATTGACACATATTTCAGTTAGAATACGAAGATTGCAAACAAATTGTGTTTGATCATAGTTCGCAGCTATAGTGACGCTTTTTTTCTTTTTCTCACTTGATTTAACTGTTTCTTCAACAGATAAACGACTCTGAAATGCAAAATTCATTAAAAATTCTTTCGAAAATAAAAAAAAACTAATCTCCTACAGCAACAATCATTGCCATTGAACAGTAAACAGCCGTTCGAATTTCAGCTAATTCATGTGTCATGTATTTGACTAAGATTTCATTTGCTGAAGTTTTCACTTGAGAATTACATTTCGAATCATCCGAATGGCTAAAAACGAATCTTCAAATCGAACGAATTCATTTGTCAAAATAAGAAAATTACATTTTCGAACAAATATCAATAAATCGTTTGATAACACTGAAATTTAAATGATACGGTAAACCTAACAAAGCATTGTCAGCGTTCTTGATGATTTCCTAAAACGAACGAACGAACGAACAAGAATTTATTTCGAATGAGAACGATTCTTCGTTTTACTTGATACAAATTTTCGTTGATAGTCAAAACTTGACAAGCCGCTGAAAATGACGAACAAACTTCAGTTGATTTCAAATAAACCGAATAATTATCCGTGTCAAATTTCTCAGCTAACGTCAACAATCGTTCACGTATGTGCGGATAAGACATTTCGAAACATTCATCCATTAATATATAATAAACAAGCTCATTGAATTCTTGTGGTAATTGATTAACAATCTGAGATCGAAGATTTTCGGGTTTTTTTTTTGTTAACAAAATCAAAAATTTGGTTTTTACTTCATCTGTCCATTCCATTGTATGGACAAGTGTTGAAAAAATGTGCAAAGCATGGATATAAATCGTTCGACTTTGAAATGTATAACCAGTGGTGAGTTGTTGTTTGATTAATGAATGTAAACGATAGAAAAGAACGGAGTAATATTCAAACTAAAGATCGAGAGGAGGGAAACTTCAATGTTTTTAATTTCAAATGAAGATTTTACGTTCATTATGCCGTAATTATGTTTGACAAATAGATCGATTATTTCACAAATTGAATTGTTTAATTGAAGACAAACATGAAGAGAATCTTTGAGATTCGATCGACGAAGAAAATCGAATGTTCCAATGAGAATTGTATAGCAAAAATCGAGAATATCAAATGACGACGGTGGATCGAGTTGAGGAGAAGAATCATCTGGTTTCAATGACCTAAAAACAAAAACAAACATTTCACACAAGATCTTATTTTTCTTCTAAATCTAAAACCATTGTGATGGATGTCGATAGCCATTCGATGTGGCCGAACTAATCGATGAGACCGATCTTGCACTTGTCATTGTATTATTCAATTCATCATGATTCGATTCTTTGTATAAATTCGAATGCGAACTATAATTCGGACAAAAACATGCTGGATCACGAAGAATTTTCATTCGACGTTGGAGATGAATCGAATAAGTCTTCAAACATGATAACGCCGATTTAGCAAGATCGTCGTTATTATCATTTAGCAATGCAATTAAACGCTTTACGAGAAAAATGTTTGTTTGAATAAAAATGAAAGTTTTTTTTTTTACTTTGATTATAAATGAACGTTGAAGAAATAATTCAGCAGGAAAATCATTGAGAACAACATTGGATAGAAAATGACAATGACTAATAATCATCGATGTATCATCACGAGATAAAAGTGAACTAAAAAAAAACGATATTCATTATGAATGATGGATTTTAGTGTTGATCTACTTTTCTAAATTAATAAGTACAGTTCGATCGGATTGAGTTAGTTGAATAGTTGGAAATAAATTGATAAATGGACATGCGTTCGAAAGATTTTTCTCGCTCTCGAATGTTGTCAGAAGATTTGACATTGATGGAGCTGTCATTTTCAAAATTCCACGTGTACCCGACGGATTTGAAAAAACTGAATTCGTTCGATGAGAAGAGATTTCAGCTTGATGATTCGTCAAATTCAATAAAGGCAATTGAAATAATGTCGAATTGCCTGTTTCATTTTCAACATTCGTTTTGACGAGTTGACACGAAGCTAAATATGAATTGATTCGTACGAGAGAGATATTTTAAAAAAGCAAATCGAACGCCTTACTTGAACTCGATCGACTGAGATTTGAAACTGATTGAGTGAAAAAATGTTGCGAAAGAATATTTTCAAGAATTTGATCAACACAACGTTCAAGTTCAGGTGTTAAATCAACTCGAAGTGAATTGAAAAAATCAACAGCACCGATCGAATGAAGATTGTACGCTGCTGATTCATTCTAATTAAGAGAACATTTCTTTATCAAAAAACAATTTTTGCTGTGCTCAACATACTTTCGAAAGTTTGAAAATAATATCAAGAACGATATCTCGTTTGGGTGGCGAAGGAAAATTGAACCATTCGAGTAGTTTGATGTACAAATGTTTGTATTGAAGAATATCCGTATCGGATATGAGTTTTAGATCAAGTTTAGCTTGGAGATTTTCAAGTGCACGAAGACGAATTTCTTCGACAGGATGACCTAACACAAGTCAAGAAAAGATGATCGAGTTTTTTAATGATTTTTCTTTGGACAAACCTAATTTAGAAATTAAAGTCGAAAATGATTTATCAAAATCATCTTCAGGCATTGTAAATCTCTTCGTTTAACTGCTTTTTCTGTTAGATCTTTGTATCAACTATGTGACAATTCTTTCATTGGTTCTTCTTGTTCCTTCGATCTGATCGTTCTCTTGGCAACGACTGCATATTCACTACTGACATCTCTACTATATTCGACCATTCGAGATTTTCTCTCACTTCGTCTTCACATTGTAAATCGATAATTAATCCAAGAATTTTTCTACTGAAAATTCACCTATTAAAACATTTGATCTGATACGTGGTTTCGTTTTTCGAAATACTAGATTTAATTCTAGAGGAAATTGTATCGAATTCTATTGGTTCATATTCTCAATGTTTGTTTCTTCTTGTTTGTTTGTCGTTTTTTTCTCTGTATGTACAAAAGAGAAAAGAAGATGATGATGATGATATTCGTATATCGAGAAATCGAATGTCAATTTTTGTTGACTAACTATTTGCACTATTGAATTCATTTCTAGATGGCTAGTAAAACAACAACAACAACATCAGGCAAAAAGCCTGCATTATCAGCTGAAGAACAACAAAAAATTGTTGCAGGTTTTCAATCCTTACGTGAAGAACAAACACAATTAGTACAAAAGACTCAAGATTTAGAAATGGATTTAAAAGAACACGATCTTGTTCTTTCGACATTATCAACGATTACTGATAAACAACGTCGTTGTTATCGTATGATTGGTGGTGTTCTTATTGAACATACTGTTGGCGAAGTTGTACCTGCACTTCAATCGAATCGTGATCAAATTCACAATGTTATCGAAAGTTTTAAACAGAAAACGGAAGAAAAAGCAAAAGAATTAACAACTTACAAGCAAAAATATGATATTCATTTCTCCTATGAACGCTCAAGTCAACAAGGTTCAAAACCGACAAATAATGAATCGGGATCGACAAAAAAAGATTCTCAAGAATCCGGTGTTTTGGTTGATTAAAGATTCCTAAGGCAAAAACAAAAAACTTCAACAAACAATTTCGTTTTTATGAATGATCACTTTTCATTTTGTTATCGTTGTGTGATGTTTTTCTTTTTTTAGTACTGATCAAAATAACAACGTTTGGTTTTTTTTCTTTTTTTTTCAGATTAATCTCGAATAATAAAAGAAAGAAATCGACACACTAATGACGGACGAATCCGATGACGAACTTCCAGCTAATTGGCAACGAGGAAAAACGAGTGACGGAAGAGTTTTCTATATAAATCATCAAACACAATTAACACAATGGGAACATCCCATAACACATCAAGTCAAAGTCATAGATAAAGGTAAAGATTCGTCGACGAACGAAATTCAATTGACGAGATTTATCAATTAGAATTACCGTACGGTTGGAAGGAAGCAACTGATGCCAATGGTTTTGTTTTTTATGTTGAGTAATTGATGAGATGGACTTGTGAATTCATGTTGAATTTTTTTCCTTAAATTTCTTTTCAGTGAATTGAATAATCGATCGACGACAAGTGATCCTCGTCTTGCTTTTCCGAAAGATCCAAAAACGAAAGATACAAGTCAAACATTTGGACATCAATCGAACGCACTACAGATTCTCTATGGAACCGATCTGTCGGATAAAACAGCGATTGTTACTGGTGCTAATTCAGGCATAGGTAGATGAAATTCGTCATAAGAACAAAAAGAAATCGTTTTTCTTTGCTAAATAGGTTTTGAAATTGCTCGTTCATTAGCTAAACATGGTTGTCAAGTGATTTTAGCTTGTCGAAATGCGACAAAAGGTGAAGCAGCTTGTGCAAAAATCATCAAAGAACATGTAAGAGAAGAAAAAAGAAAACGAGTGCTGTTTATTATTCGTTTTGTTTTCAGAAAACTGCTAAGGTCAGCTGTCGACAATTAGACTTATGTTCTCTACGTAATGTCAAACAATTTGCTGAACAATATCGACAAGAATCTTTGCCTTTACATTATTTGATATTAAATGCCGGAATATTAAATTCGGATTTTCGATTAACTGAAGATGGTTTCGAAGAAATGTTTCAAGTAAATTATCTCGCACAAGCTTATCTAACATTCAGATTAATATTACCAATGACATCGACGAAAACCAATCGGCCACCACGGATAATCGCAATTAGTTGTGAATCGCATCGTGTCGAGTAAAAAAAACTGAAATATCTTTTCATTTGATTTCGTCATCTTTCAAATTGTGTAGACCGGCAGGTATCTCGACATCTCAAGGCATTCTTTTCGATCGATTAAGTCCGCGTTCACCCAAAGATTTCGATAATTTAATTGCTTATGGTCAATCAAAACTTTGTTTGATTATGTTCGTTGCAGAACTTCGACGAAATCATCCATGTAAAGTTCTTTTCAATCGATTTCATTTATTGATTTTTTTATTTCATTTTATTAGTAATCTATTCGGTTGCTTGTCATCCTGGCAATGCAATCTATTCGAATTTAACTCGAAATTCTTATCTTTATCAAGCTCTTGTTTTACTCGCTCGTCCATTTTCGAAATCAATGGTAAAATCTAAACGAACCGACAGACTTCATTCGTATTTTTGTTTCGATGATTTCTAGCAACAAGCAGCAGCGACGCCTATCTATTGTACAATTATGCAAAGTGTTTTACGCGAACAGACAATCTATTATAATAATTGTTTCGAAGGTTCACCATCGTCTTTTGTTTATAATCAGAAATTAACAGAAGATCTATGGATACAAACACAAAAGATGATTGAATCAGCTTTTAAAAAACAGCCATTGATTGCGTGATAAAACAAAAAAAAATATGACTTTTTTCCTTATTTTTGTCAGATTTGAGTTAATTACATTAATTTAGAAATTAATTGCTTTTCTAGATTATTAAAAATCATCTTAATAGATTTCTACAGAAAGATCACAACGATATCTTTTGATTCCTTTAATTTCAATGTTTAAATGGTAAAATTAAGATCAGTTGAAATTATCTTCGAATTTGTTTCTTTAGCACTTAGTCTTAACAAATAAAAATCATTCCAATGGACCAAGGTTCAACCACAATGGCATTAACTACAGGCATACGTAAACGTTCAATATCATCTCATCATAATTCATCGACAGATACCGAAACTCGAGCGTTAATCAAAACAAAAATCCAAAAAATCGATGGACACTATCAAGTTTCGCCAACATGTCGACAAGCAACTCAACAACAAACACAAATCGATGACAACAGTAGCGACGATCAAGATGAACCATTAGTCGTTGGAACCGTGCCACCATTAGTTCAAAATAATTCAGAATATCGTACTCGACAGGATACATACGATGATGAAGCAGGTGATGATCAACTGTCGAATTCATCATCGGCCGATTCTTCGCCTGTTCGTCCAACGAAATCATATGACGATCATGAACATAATCAAAGTTCGAATGAAACATCGGTTCATATACCAACAATGTCAACGAAATCATCAACAGACTTAATCAACGATGATAATCATGCCGAGCAAATCAAAGTTTCGAAAAAATCCAATACTAATAAATCGAGTCTATCGAATAGTTCAAGTGCAATGTCAATCGAAGAAGAACAAACTCAAGATGAAATACTTAGCAAAGGTTGGCTTTTTGTTCTTTTTTTTGGTGTAGTCTAATCATTGTTTTCTTGTCTATTTGAAGCTAATTCTTCGATATCAGATGCTCAATTATCAAATAGCAAACAATCTCAAAATCTTCCTGGTCCATCAAATGTTAAAATACGACTGAAACCAATGCCTACATCGTCTCAAACTAAGAAAGATCCAAAAGTAGTCAGTAGTAGTAAAACTACGAAATCAATCGAACAAAAAATCATCAAAAAGTACGAAGACAATTTAGTAATTACTAGTTTCTCGAAAACAAAAAAAACTCGATATTTTAGATCAACGATAACACCGAAAGAATCGAGTGTAACGCCGAAAAAACCTACGACAACAACAGTGATGCCAAAGAAACTCATTAAAACTCCTGTAACTAAACCAGTTGTTGAAACAAAGAACAGTGACAAACCGACTAATCGATCATCTTCGAATACTCCGTCAAAGTCAGTCGAGAAGAAATCGTCAGATACTTCCATTTCTATCACAACAACAGCAACGGTGAAAAAATCTATTGAAACACCATCACCAAAACTACCGCCGGTACCGTTAGGCAAAATACCAAAATTAAATCCAGCAAGCAAACAAAAAGTAGATCTTCTATCATCGAATAATGATTCGCTGAATACTCCTCTGCCACCACAACGATCGAATTTGTTGAACAATCTAAATCCGCCAAGATCATTATCACCAATGGATCTCGTCGAAAGTTCAGACAATTTGCCAAGCAAAGAACCAACATCAACACGTTTCTCTTCGCGAGCAAATCTAATCCATTTCGAAAATCCTCAATCCCAATCACCTCTCTCACCAGTAAGAACAAAAAAAAAAAGCCTTCATTTTTCCTAAATTCAACTATTCATCATCGATAATTCCAGGGTCCAACCTCAACAATCTATCCTCCGTCATCACCACCAACATTACAACCGTTAACTCTCCCGCCTACTTTACAACCATTCACATTATCACCTGTCCTACAACCGCTGCCGTTAATGTCAACTCGACCGTTACTTCGACCGAGTAAATCGTTTGCAGATTCTCATACTCCACTATTGCCACCGTTGCCAATGAATGATCTATCGCAATCGTTGCATAGGAAACCGTTTCCAATAAGACAAAGCGCATCATTGAATCAGATTAATCCACAATCAATACCTTCGTCGTTACCGAAAGTCGTCAAAAGTAGTACGATTTGGGATTCAGCATCGTCGGATGAAGAAACAGAAGTTGATGCGAATGCTCGACGATTTTTTCATCAGAATATGCGTGCGGTCGATGAAGAATTATCGAAAATCGATGAAACACCAAAAACTCCGTCGATTTCAATGGATGTTCGTACAGAAGATCTGTTAAAACGTCAGAAAAAAGCAGCATTATGTCTGTCATCAAACGGTGGAAGTTATCAGGACTCTCCTATCGAAACGTCAACAACTGCCGATGATTTCGAATGTGTCGCCATGGATCTCGATAGTCCAAATCATCGAACACAATCCGAGAGTAGTGATAACATTTGTACAGCTGTCGAATTAAACAATAGTAAAAATCCAACGAATGGACCAGGTAAAATTCGTCATTGTGAAATAATTGAAGTCTATTCGTATTTTTCACTTTAGCTGATACAAGTCAAAAATTGCCATTGAAAAATCGACCATTGAAAACAACGTCAATGACACTTATTGATGAATTGAAGAATTCTGTGAATAATCCATCGTCATCGAAACAAACTAGTCTTTCGCCTCTTAGTCGTTCAGTATCTCGTTCTCGTTCGAGATCAAGGTCTCGATCAAGATCACGGTCGCGTTCTCGGTCTCGATCTCGATCCCGATCCCGTTCACGATCTCATTCTCGTTCTCGCACTCGTTCATCCTATTCATCATCATCGTCATCATCGTCACGCAAACGACATAGTCGTAGTCGACGACGAACACCGAAACGACGCCCAACTAAACAATACCAACGACGTCGTTCAAATAGCTACGATGATAACAATGAACGTATGGACAACAACAACAACTATCCACCAGTACCACCACCTCAGCCACCGCCACCATCAATGCATTATCAATCACATCATCATCATCATCATCCACAACAACAACAGCAGCAGCAGCAGCAGCAACAGCATTGGTCACAAGGAAGGCAACTACCCAGTCTACTATCGGGACCACCAGTACAACCACCTCAGCCTTACGGACATCAACCACCGGTTCCACCTCTATTACCTGCTCATCCGTACTATCCACCATCGAATCGATCGATGATGCATCCAGTCGAGCCGAATAATAACGGTGGCCGATATCCATATCAACAAAATTCTCATCCACGTCATCCACCATTAATGAATTCGAATTATTATCCTCAAGGACCACTGCAGCCTTTAATGCAATCAGCATCACACGGACATCCACCGTATCCGATGAATCGTTATCCACCTATGAATCGACCGTATGACATGCCGCCTCATTCAATGGGTGGTATGCCACCAAATTCTGGACCATACTCATCCAATACCAATTATAATAATCAATACAATTATGAATCTGATGATCATCTAGCAATGAGACGAACAAAAATGCCAAATCATCGAAGTGGACCGTATCAAACTGAAGGCAATGGTGGTAAAAATAAAGTGAACAACAATAATAATATCTCGAGAGATACAAATCCGACGAAACCTCAAACATCTCAAGACGATGAAGGTGAAGAAGGTGAAATAAGTGAAAGTGACTAAAAACAAAGCAAAAAATTTTCTCTAAAAAATCTATATTTTTAATTCTTTCTCCGTTCGTTTCTCTTGTTTTCGGTTTTTCTCCACGTATTTGTCATCCTGTTTTTCTTCTTCCTCCTCTTCTTATTCTATTTGTTTTTGTACATATACTTCTCTTTTCCATGAAAATAGATTACGAAACGAAAACAAAAACCACATACATACAAAGATTTTACGCAATGATTCGTATACATATACATATATTTTTTGTTCCTATATCTACTTCTTTGCCTGTACACATTGTGTTTCTTCCTCGTTTGCCTTTAGAAATCATTCTCGAACACAAAATCATAGCCGATTGTTCGATTTTTCTGTATGATCCTTTGTTTCGTTTCATTTTTTTTTGTTTTCATTTCTCATCCGTTTCTTTTCTTCTTTTTTTATATTTTGTCCGTGCTTTTTATTTCTCTAACTGTTACGAAGTATCATTAAGACAAAAAACTACAGATCTGTATACTTGAATGTTTTGTGTTGCATAGACTGAAAAAAAAAAGCAAACATAGAAATGATTCATTCTCTTATAGCTATGTTATTGTTGTTGTGTTTTTTTTTCATCAATAATAGGATTAAATTTAATAATATTTCGAAATCTCATTATATTTATTTATCTAAATGGAAACGAGAGAAAATAGTTTTTTTTTCGAAAAAAAAACAAACAAAGAAAAGAACACAACCGAAAATCTCAGAAAGACAAATGACTGATGCACATTGCACCGGTTAAAGACAATTACACTAGACTGATGCTTAATGAGAAATATTGAATAAAAAGAGGAATTGATTGCTAAGAAAGAGATAATAATTGAAAGCTAAATATGAATATATAGAACAGAGTCAATCTAGTTCGTTGCTTGAGTAGTAGGATTCGGTTCATTGCTAAGCAGTTTTTGACGGGTATCACTCGGCGGTGAATCAACGGTTTCAGTTTCAGCGGGAGTACCTAAAGTAAAACGAATATGCAAATGGGTTTGAGAAAAAAATGCTCAAATTTACGTGAATTTGCTGAAGTATCTTCAGCATTTTTTTGTCGACGTCGATAGCGAAGAGTCATTACACAAAGTGTAATAAAAAGAAGACCGAGAATAGCAATCGTCAGTATAATCCATGTCAATGACGATGCTTTAATCGATTGTGATGTTTTTTCAGTTGCTGAAAGACAAAAGAAATTTAATTTAAAATCGAATCGTTGTTTTGTTTAAAATACCGTAATGAATCGATTCTTGACAAACTTGATCACACGTCTCCTCATCACCACATTGTGCAGTCATCACGTAACAACGACTGTTCGTATCCATGCATTTACATTTATACTAAAGAAATAAATAACCAATGGAAAATATTTCGAAATTCGAGAGAAAATACTTGATTTCGTTCTAAGGTTTCAGTGCAATGAAGATGAAATTCTTCGAAACATAGATTTTGATTTGAATCATTTCGACAAATATCTTTGATTTTCATACATTTCGATCCGCATACAACATGTGTAACTGAAATTACATACAACTAATGACTTTCTTTTCGAAAAACAAAACACAATATCCTTACATCTTCTTTCCGTTAAACATTTCTTCTTTGTTTCGACAACTGGCCGAGCAGTTGTTGTCAATTTATGACAATGTTCTTCATCGTTACCCAACGGGCAATCCTTAGTACCATCGCAAAACCATTCATATGGTATACATGTGCCATTCAATCCATTGATTGAATAGAAACAATCGAAACCATCATTTGGCTGTTCGATTGTGCATCGTGATGTACTTTTGAAAGATTCACTGTATTGAGTATGATCTTGTTCGCATGCATCAGCAGATTCAGCACAATTCTGTTGATTCTGACAGAGAACTCGACCAGGTGCACATCGGCCATTCTCTTGAAAACACGAAAATTTTCTTATGAGAAAAAGAAAAACAAAGAAATCTCATACTCATTTGACAAGCACTATTGACATATTGTTCGTCTTTCGGACATGAACACGATAGATAACTACAAATATCAATTGAAATGAAAGGATATTCGTGTTTGTCGTTGACTTACGCTGCGTCTTCCGAACATAAACATCGAAATCGATCGTTTCCAAGTGAAATACAAATGTCCGAACATAGATTTATTGAACAAGGATTTGTATTTGTTGGCATCGGCGGAGTCATATCGATGAACAAGTTTAATGATTCGAATTGTTTGAAATTTGCGAGATTCTTTGCGAAACTCTTTGCTAAAATATCGATTGCATTTAGCTGAAGATTTGATGTTGCTGTAAAATAAACGATTGGCGATATGAAGAGAGCATTTTCAATTGGAAACGAATTTTCATAGATAATTCTTGAATTGAAACGTTTCGAATCGAGTGTATTCAATCCGTAGATTGTCGAATTGATGATATAGATGATTTCGTGAGTTATTGGATCGTAAGTGAGATAACTAATCGAAGAATTCGATGAGGATAATTGAAATTGTTTTTTAATTTCTCCTTCGAGATTTCCAACGTTGAGTACTGAGGGTGATGAATGAGAAATCCAATAGAGTTCGGCTTTGACTGGATCGAGAGTTAATATCGATGGTTGAATGCGTTGATTTTTGATAATTGTATGACGTTTTTGTGTTCGAGTATTGAGAATAAATACTGTCTGTTGAGAATTATGTTTGTTTCGTACGAGAACATAGATATTTTCTGTTGTCCAATCGATAGTTATGTGTTCGATTTGTTCATCGAAACTAGTGTATATTTCGTCTTGTGAACCGAATGTTAGTTGTTGAATTGAACGATCTTGTTGACGAAGATTTTTCTATGAACAATCGAAGAAAAAAAAGAATGACTAGAACAAAACAATTGTTAATTTTTAACATACATTAACTCGATAGATAATCGATTTCGCTTCATGCTCAACTGCTACATATATCTGATTTCCAGTTTCATTAAAAGTTAAAGTTGTTATTTGATACGTTTCATCGACTGACCAAATCGGATTTTTTGTTAATTCTTCTTCTTCTTCTTCATCATCATCATCATCTTGACTAAATTCATTAGTATAAACTTCAATAATCGAACGTTTTGTTTGTAAACTTTTTCCATAAATTAAAACATTCGGGTGACTGACATCTCGACGTGTTAAATACGCTTGTGAAAGATAACTTTCTATTCCATTCGTACATTGACTATGATCCGATTTCGTATAGCCACGAGTTTTACTCACATACGTTCGATTTTCATTACAAACACAATTTCCTGCTAGTGTATATTGTGATTTCGGAAGACACAGACCGTCTTGTGAACGTTTGTAACCTGGCAAACATTGAAAATCAGCCAATGTACATGTACATGGTTCACTTCGAATTTTCGATAATTTATTCAAACAAATCGAACCAGATACTCGTCGTTGATAGTAAAATTTCGATCCATTTATACAACCGATTGGAACAGACCATTCTTTGATTTGATATCGAGAACATTCTCGATCTGAAAATCGTAGGTCATCAAAATTTCGAATTACTCTCCTTCATATTGAACTTACTGATTAAAATATTAAGATCGAATTCGATTAGATTCAGTTGATTTTCATTGTTTAATATTAATAAATAGAAAATATTTGTATTATCAGTTGTTAACGATAGAATTTGGAATGATGTTTCATTGAGAAATGTTTGCTCGTGCCAATAACGACCGTAATCTGTTGAATAACTTTAATTGACGCAAAAAAGATAACAATTCATTTTTTATTTAAAACTGAAAATAAATTTCTTACGAAAATGAATGAGTAAGTGTTTGATGAGTGTCTGGCAAAACCGAAACGAGAAGAGCACTGGGATTTGATATTTGAACGAATGAATTATTGTTCAAAGAACTCTATAGAACAGAAATAAAATGATTTCTCAATTGAAGAATGTATTTACTATGTGCCATATACGTCCACCATCGGATGAAACAGCGAAATATTCATTAACTCCATTCGAAACTTGAATTTAAAACAAATTGAGTTTCTTTTTTTCTTTCAATATTTTCAATTTAGTTCTTGTTTTACCTTTTCCAGAAACAATACCCGGTGTATCAACTGATGATTCTAGTGAACTTATTACAACTGAGAGATTAGCCGGACAATTTATCGTCTAAAATAAATAAATACAATCGTTTCAAAATGATGAATTCAATTGAGTTATTTCAATACTTTATCACATTCATAAAAAGTTTTATTCCAATTCGAACCTCCATCATAGGATATCATTGTGACTGGTTTTAAACCAACATTAACTAAATATACACTCTTGCTTAGACCATGCACTTGGTAAAATGGAACTTGTTCTTTTGTACATCTGAAATTCAATCATTTTGCGAGAATTTTAAACTAAACTCAATCGGTTTTACTCAAGTGAATTTCCATTTGAAATTGTCGGACAACTAATATTCGTTAAATAAACACTATTTCGTTTCGAATAACTGATTAAAGTGCAAGTTGATGGAATTGTTTCGTTATTATCTCCTAATTTATCATCAGTAATAAATGCCAATAATAAATTTTCACTATTACTATCCTCAATCGCACAATAAAACTAAAATCAAAGCAAAAAACAATATAAATAAAAATCAACGAGAAATTTCTTTTGTTTGCGTACGCTTCCTTCAGATTGAATTCGTTGGTTTATCGGACGGAAACCTTCGCGATCTAAGTTTTTGATATGACTGATTGAAAATGAATCCTGAATAAACAGAACAAATATATTTAACACATGAGGTGAAATCTTTATTTGTTACGTTTTTATTCGATTGTTTCACGAGTAAATATTTCGAAAACAGTTCGCCGGAAGAAACATCCTTTGAAATTGTTGTTATTTTATGTGTATTTAAATTTAATAATTTGATATATCGAGAATGTTGATGAAGAACAAGAGAATCTAGTTGATGTGACCTAGAGACGCAGAATATTCGTTTGTGAATAAATTTAAAATCTACTTTTGACTGAAACTTACCAACCAAGAACAATCGAATTACTACTATCACCGATCATTCGCCAGTTAAGACCGCCATCTTCGCTGAGATGTAATTCATTGTATGTTTCAGCAATTAAAAGATTAGGTTTCGATGCGAAAGTAACTATTTTCGTAGGTTTAAATGAAAGAAAAACATTTTGCTGAGATGTCGAATTGATGAACCAAAATTCTTCGATTATTTGATCATAGATCACAAGAATCTATTCACAAAACAATAGAATCAATTTAAAATCAAAAGATTTTGTATTTACATTCGATTGTTGATCGGAAAGGAGTTGTCCATTTTTAAATATTTTGAAAACCGCTCGATCAGTTTTATTTATTAGATATAATTCGTGTTTATTAATAGTCAAAATAAGAATTGAATTATTAAGATAACTATTAAATGTTAAATCCAGTGATGATGAATGATTGACATTTAATGGATACTAAAGGAAAGAAAATCAAATGAGAGATAAGTTATTTTTGAATGTGTGAATATAAAAAAAGAAGTCAATCAATATTTACCTCGTTCAAAAATGAAATGATTTCTGTTTGATTAATCACGATTGAATCAGTTGTATTTTCAATAGTTGAATCAGTTACATTTTCATCGATCTGCTGAACAACAAGATTGTCATTGACGATCGCAGCTACTATTGTTGTTGATGTTGTTAGAACCGTAGTAGTCGTATCGTCTCCATCGAAACTTCCGTAGTCATCTCCGAGATACTCAGCTTGATCGACATCTGAACCTAATCCAATGAGAATTGTCGACGAAAGAATAACGAAATAAATAAAACGATGCATTATCTGAAAACGATTTCAAAAACAATGATATTCATCGTCTCCAGCTGACGCAAACCGAGGCATTTATATTGATGGAATGTCTACGAAAATGAAATGTTAACAAGGGAAACTACCACATGTATCTTGAAAAAAAAGAGCAACGCAGAAAAAAAAGATGAATTTATACACGATGATTCGCATGCAAAATATTTTTCATATTCATCTCGAGACGATGCTTAGCTAACATATTTATACAAATGTAATAAGGTCAAATACATTTTTCTCGCTTCTTCGCTCCTCTTCGCCTTTTTTTTTTAAAATTCTATGTACTTTAGCATCGAACAAAATACCATTATTACTTTTCGGCATACTGAAGATAGCGACCAATGGCACTATGAAAGAGAATCGATCTAAAAGTCAGAAGAAGAAGAAAAATATTTATTTTCTTATTAGTTCGATTGTCTTCATAAACGAACAAAAGTACATTGAAACTTCAACGAATGTAGCAAGTATAAATATGCAATGATCGATCAAATGTTGTCTTCTCACAGATATAATATAACTCAAAGTATTCATTTGGTTTCGATCGAGACAATAAACATGTGGTTTCTTATCCTTCGAACGCACTTCGAAAGAAAAAATCTGCATATACTCAGTATATTTTTCGTTTTTTTTCCGTTCGTGTTCTCAGGGCAAAGAAATAAATGAGTCGAAATGTGAAATTGTGTTAATAAAAAAAAACATGTAATCATCGACTAAAAAGGCAATGGCAATGGATGAGTCTATAAAACAAGAGAAAAAAAATTAAAAGAAAAACGAACGAGAAAGACAAACGATTACGATCCATGCTAGGTGACTAATTTGTCATAACAAAATGCAACACAATTATTTTTCTCTTCATTGAAGATAAATAGATCTTCGACAATGAATCGATTTGCTTTATCGACCGGAACATATTTATATTTACCTTTAACAAGGCAATACAAAAGAAAATTATATTTCAAGGAGATGCTCATTTTTCCCATCAGACACTTCTCCTACTATTTTTGGATGACAATCATATTCGATGAATCATTGAATGTATTTTTCGTGATTTGTATATTAGATATTTTCAGAGTCTGATTTATTTCTATTAATATTCAAATGACGAGAAATGTCGATGTAATAACACTATTTTTTAGTGTTTATTGACAGATAAATATAATTTACGTTGAAAAAAAACGAAGAACGGGACTAAGGTTGACATTGAAATATCTTTTCTAGCGTGTTCATAAGCTGTCAACTAACGACATCTATAAGAGAAATAAATAAGAAAAAGTTCATAACAAGAAAGAGAATTAGTCTATGAATATTGATCAATCTAGCTTTGTCAACAAGGTGCAAACCGTGATGTACTTGCGTAGTAATAAAATTTTGTTTTCGAACATGAACAAAGATTTTTGATTTTAATCACAAATTCCATCAGCTAAAATTTATACTATTTTTTCTAGATTTTCAACGTGATCGTGAGAATATTTATAATCTATATGAATTATTAAATATGATAGAATCCACTGAATATAATTCTCAACGAACGAATGATGAAGATCAACAACAACAACAACAGCAGCAGCAACAACAACATGATGGAAAGCGAAATCGTTCGACGACAAATGGCAAATCCGACTTTAGATTTTTAATTCCATCGCGTGATGCTGGAGGTTTGTTTATTTCTTGAATCTATCTTTTGTTTCATCGATATAAAATACATAATTCTAGCAATAATCGGCAAAGGTGGAAAGATTATTCAAGATCTACGTGGCAAACATCGATGTCTCATTCAAATGGCCGATTGTGATGCACCGGAACGAGTTTTAATCATCAATGGTGATCAATCGGATGTGCTTAATTGTATATCGGATATTCTCTCTTGTATTTATGAAAGTCATCAACGATTAAACAAATCTGATCAAAGCGAAATACGTGCATTAATTCATCAATCTCAAGCAGGAGCATTAATTGGTAAGAACATCATCAAATTCCGAATTCATCGATGATGAATTTGTCTTTTTCTTTTTTGTCAGGCAAAGGAGCATCAAAAGTCAAAGAATTTCGAGAAAAACGTGAGTTCAATGGGCAGGTAGAACGGTGGTCCATCAACGAAAAACTCGTATTGACTTTCTTTCAGATAATATCGACGTTAAAGTCTATCCACAATGTTGTCCAGGTGGTTCATCTGAACGATGTAAGACTCCATCGATTTCGAATATTTCTTTTCGTGCATTGCTTCATTTCAGGTATATCCATGCGTGGTCAAAAAGACGATGTTCTACGTTGTTTAACCGAAGTTTACAGTGTCTTAGACGGGGCACCACCGCGTGGACCCATTCGTTATTACGATCCATCGACATACAATGGATACAATGTCATCGAATACGGAGGTTACGCAGAGAATTCCATGACAAATCATCAGCATAATTTCCGAGCTAATCATAACGTTGGCTATGTTAATCATCCGTATGTGAATTGAAAACTCTAGAAAATCTTTTTCAAATCGATATTGTTTCGTAGTTACATTCCACAACATGGTTATCCACAGTACGGTGGAAACTATCCGGAAGAGAATTATGGAGGACATCGAAACCGTTCTGCTGGTTATAATCCAATGTATCAACAAAATGGACCAGTAACAACAGCACAAGTGACGATTCCGACTGAACTTGCTGGTAAAAAACTTGATTTTTAAAGAAGAAAAATAGTAGACGTGCATATTTGTTTGTTGAACAGGTGTGATCATCGGCGCGAAAGGTTCGAAAATCTCACAAATTCGTCAAGAATCAGGCGCTTCGATTAAAATTGATTCTGAACCAATGAAAGGCACAAACGATCGTTTGATCACAATAACAGGCACTCCAAATCAAATTCAACAAGCACAATTTCTCCTACAACAAGCTATTCGTCAATCAGGTTTATGGAATCAATAAAAAAATCGTTTTATTTATCCAACTTACTCTCCATTACCCTCTCTCTCTCTCCGTCTATGTATAAATATCCGAACACACAAATAACATACGTATGTTTGTTGTATATTTTTTTTCTTGTTTATTTTATTCATCGGACTATTTTATGTTAATCTAGTAAAAGCAAATCACACGCATACATTCACATTAAAATCGTTACATTCGTTTTGTTTTCTTTGTTTTTGTTCTTTCTATTGTACAGTGCAATCGAACATTTGCGCATATACTCCTCTGTTACGTTTATTTGTTGTACTTGTTAACGTATGTCTGATCATATTGAAAATTGGGAATAAACAGAAAAAATAAATAAAAATGGGAGAAAAAAAAACATATCACGCGTATCGAGACATGACTTTAGCGCGCGCTGAGGCATGTGCGTTTAGTTGTATAAATAAGCGTCCATTCAACTGTAACATCGAGTTTTGTGATTTGTAAAAAAGAAAAACAGTAGCTAACAAATCAATAAAAATGTCGTGGCGATTGGCATTTCATTCCGCTAAATTATTATTTTCTTACATTATTCCATACAAAGTTCGTACATTTCGTGATGCTATTTTCGATGGCAAAATCGATGTTATCCGACAATTAGCTGCCGAAAGACCAAGATTATTGCAACAATCAATCGATGCTGATGGAAATACTGCTTTAGGTTTGGCACTTTTATTAGGTGAAGTCGATATTGTTAAGACACTTCTCGAACTTGGTAGTAATCCCAATGTTGCCAATGCATTCGACGGCAATCATCCTCTTGTCATACTTTCTAAAATGCGATCCGAAGAAAACTCGAAAACGCCGTTGTTTGCCGATCTTTTGCTTGAACATGGATCAGATCCATTATGTGAAGTTCGTTATCAAGCTGATAACGCCAATCGTCTCGATGCAACACAAACACCATCATTTCACGAAACGCCTTTACTCTGTTGCAGTAGGTGTTTCTCGATCTCGATCGATTTTATTTTCCGAATAAATCATTTCGATTGTTTTCATTTTTAGTTCGTTTTCAAAACGAAGATCTTCTTCGTAAAATAATCGAACATAAAATCGACATCAACTACCTCAATCCTGAAACAGGCACAAGTCCTTTAATGTTGGCTTCTGCACTTGGATATCTCAACATGTGTAACTTGTTAATTGATTCGGGTGCAGAAATCAACGTTCACGATCATTCGGGTAATACACCGTTACATTTAGCTGTTCAAGGTTATGGCGAAGCCATTCCTGTTGTTGAAATGTTAATTCAACGAGGTGCTGATGTGAATGCTGTCAATGAAGAAGGTTTTACACCAGCTATATCAGCCAAAAAATTAGATAAAGATGCTTGCTTTCGTTTAATTAATTCTCGTGAAATAACAGAAGGAATGCAACCACCAACATACGAACAAGCCGATCGACCTATAATCGAATCGAAAGATCAAACGATCTTTTCATTTACGTAAACATTCACCTTTTCAATTGACAATAAACATTTGTATATTTTTTTATTGAACAAAAATTTAAAATAAGTCAATAAAATTCACAGTACGCCGTAGACATACAAATCGAAAAACAATAATTAAATCACTATTCTTGTCTCCCATTTTCTACCCTGTCTAATGATTGGCAATATGATACTCAAGGCTGTATTTGTCAATGCTTGGTTGATTCGAATCGTATTCATATGTAGAAATAATTTTTCTTTGAAAAGAATGAAATCAACATTCTTCATCGATAGATACTATTCAGCTTGTCAATTTATTTTCGAAAACATAATATCATTTCGATTATACGGCAATTTCGCCTTTTACGTCAATAGATATGATTTACCTACGAGATTCTCATTATTTATATTTATAGAATAATACTTTCAAAGAATGTTGGACATGATAAGTACGCTTCACTTTCGAGTATATTGTGAAATTATTATTGACAGATACCGTTTTGTTTCGTAAACAAGCGACTACACAGGGCGAAATATTCGAATGAATAATCACAAAACGAAAATCATTGATAATATTGCGTAGATGATATTTTCTTTTGTCATAATCTGAGCAATTTTTTGAATAAAGAATAAATAAGAAGAAACCGTGTTTTTTTTTGTTTTACATTTATATTAATCGTTAAAGCGAAATAACATGGCATACTTTTTCTTTTCTCAAAGTAAAAATTAATACAAATGAACATATTTTCAATCATAGGACTGAAACTACTGTATTAACGTGCTTTTTTTTGTTTTTCTCGATGAGCTGAATTAAAGATACAAGTGTAAAACATTCAAGTCAATCTACTCAGTGAGTAATTTTGATATTCGTTCGAAATCATTGCTCGTCTTTCTTGGTTAAAAAAGCATCTGCCGACTGACTGAATAGATTGACTATACGAATAACAAGCAAATGTGAGAGAGAGAAAAAAAAAGAACAAAAAGAAAAAGCAAACGAATGTGTAATTTCGAAAAAGAAAACGAACGGAAAACAATACGTTATGTCATAGTGGGACACGCACAGGGACAAAATAAATCCAATGCCAATCGTTTGTCTTATTATACAAAATCAAAAAGAAAACGAAGAGAAAAAACAATTTACAAACGCGGTAGATACGATAGACGTTGAATGAACGATGATTGTAAAATACAAGAAAGAAAGAAAGAAAGAAAGAAACAAACAAACAAAAAACTGATTTGTACAAGATAATGAAAAAAACAGAAACACCGTTGAGGTAGTCACACGAAGACAAGTTTGAACCGGTAGGTTTCATCACTAATGTATGAATACACACCGGACTATAACAAAGAAAAAGAGACGAAAAAAAAACGAAAAGAAAATATACTGTTTTCACACTGTGATCATGTCACCGGAGAACACTGAAAAACAAACTAGTTCAAACGTATATGAACGTATGTATAAATTTGGACAAAATAAACATTTGATAAACTGTTCGTTGTCGTTCTATGTATTAAGACTGCTGCTTCGTTGTTGTTTCGAAGCATACAACTGTTCCATTTCATTGATTATTCCTTGTACAAAACCATCGGTATTTCCTGCCACTGGTTGAGCTAGAAAAAGAAATCAATGTCGAGGAAAACGAATGATTTCAATCGATTTACTGTATTTATTCGCTACTAATTGATCGACAATAAGTTCAAGCGATTGATTCGGTGATGATGCGGGTGACGTCAAGTGACCATCATGAAAACGTTGAAGAACAACCGATTTAATTGTTGCTATTAACTCGATTAATGTTCCTGAAACAACGATGAAACAATGTACATGCAAATATTAAGTTGGCGTGATGCCAAAAACTGACAAAACAACAAATAGAAGAACAGAAAACATTTTATTGTTTTGTTCTTAGCGTATGCGTAGGTGTTTGTAGGCAAATTTGACGTACATGTTCTTTTCCTGAATAGATAGGCTAAGAAAACATGTTATTCGACATTTGCCACAGGAGAGACAAGCAAAAAACAGGAAGAATAAAAGCTTGTTATTTTGAAATTCTCTCGGAGATTAATCCTCTTTCCGTCGTTCGAACAGAAAAAGAAAGAACTTACTGTGTTCTTCGTTGAGGCCGTGTAATTTGAGTTTATTAGCTTCATGTTGTGCCTTCTTTCGAAGTCGACAAGCTCTGAATAATAAATAAGAAGAAGAAAAAAAAACGAACAGTGTCATCATTAAAATGTACAAAAAGAACGTACCGGCTTGCGATTTTATTTTTCTCTTTTTTAACTTCAGCCGTATCGTTGCTATTGAATTGTTGTTCAACATGATAAATTCCATGATAAACCGATGTTGTATTTGCATTTGTTTTGCCGGTTAATGACGATAGATCTCGTATTTGTTTGCCGAGTTGATAGAGTTTAACAGGATTGGGCGTCACATCATTACCGTCGCCTTTGCGAAGTTTTGTCAATGTTTGACCTTTGGTTTGCGTTAATTTAATTTGATAGACCGGATCGCTAAATTCACGAAATAGATGTGGATCACGTTCTTTCAAATAGAGTATTCGTTTCGTTTTTGGTCCTTTAGCTTGAACATTGTATTGCCAGAAGAGTGACGATGAATTCGGATGTAAATGAGACGGTTTAGCCGTTGCTAGATCGGTATCGAAGCCAGTTGATATTGTTGTATCATCATCTGAAGTTATTTCATCGCCATCATTATCCTGAATTTGATCATTGGAATTCTGTTCGATGTCCGACCAAAGATCGGGTTCACTTTGCTGTTCGATTGTGCAATTGGGACTTGTCGGATCATCTGATAAAGAAAAACAAATGTCAATTATAAATAGAACGGATATTTGATTTTGATTTTATTGTGTACCTTTAATCTCGTCGACAGGAAAGCCCACGAGAGATGGTTGTTTATGAGTGAGTGAAGATGACGTTGGCGGCGACGATGTTGACCCACTTGTTGGCTGGTTAAGTGAATACAAAGTACAATTCGGTGTTTGTTGATTGGAAAAATTCATATCCGGAAGAAACTCATTAGGATTTCTTTGTGATAACGAATAGAAGGATGGTGAACCACCGTACGATGCAGATAGACTATTGTGAAGACGTAATTGTTGTTGTTGATCGATAACTTCAGAAAATGAATTCGATGTGGGTCGAGGCGGACCAGCAAATGGCCACGCATTATTCGATGATGTATCTGTTGCAAGTGATGATGTCGATGATGTTGTTGTAGTTGTTGTATTTGTTGATGATGCTGTTCGACCATAGTACGGAATATTGCCATATGCAGATGGTTTTAAACGATAGGAATCGAATAGAAAAGGATCTACGAGAGAAAACAAATACGATAAGAAAAACGAAAATGACAATTTTACCTAGTTTATTTTGTTGATGTTGCTGTGTGGCACCGTCGTTCATACTAGCCGAACGGAAACGTTTGACATCTAATGGACCATTATTGACCTGCAATTCGAATGGATAGGATGTGCCAAGAACGGAACTATCTTGGGATTGTTGTTGTTGAGATCCAATGTAAGACGTTGGATGTAAACTATTTTTCGAATTAATTGTTACTGGTATTTGACCGAATGATGAAAACATTGTTGATGAATTATTTGTATCTTGTGTTGGTGGTGAAAATGGATGTTGACGTTGATGAATACTCAATGTTGTGAACTGAGGACTAATACCCAATGCTGAATAAGCTGATGCTGCATTCGATTGAGAATTATTATTGTTGTTATTGTTGGGAAAGGTCGCACATGATGTTGATGGCATATTGTAGATATTCAACGGTTGAGTATAGTCAGTATTTGCTATTGTCGTTGGTGTTAATGTCGGTGGTGACATCGGTGATATAGTTGAACTAGGATTTGTAAGTGTTGTGGCAGGCGTATCGAGAAAATCAGTAATCGAATCAAGATCGAGTTCTAATGGTGCTCCCGATGATAGAGCTTCATCAAGTAAAATAACATCTTCATGTTCATGTTTCATGATTTCATCAATCTCATCGTAAAAATCTTTATTCGATGTTGTTGGCTGTTCTAACCAACATGCCATTTGACAGTTTTTTTTTATTTGTATTTTAGTTTTTACAAAATCTAAAAATAAATCTAACAAAACATGTATCGAAGTTTCTTTTTTAATTGAATTCAAAAAGATATTTTCAATTACAGACATAAAAAAAGAAAAAACGACTTAAATATACTTATAGAAATGATGACGTCAAAACAGTCATGCTTCGACAAATGCTTCAAAGCAAGCTAAAAGTAATTGGCTTGTCTTTTTCTTCATTATATTAATAAGTAAAGATTACAAGCGAGAGAAAAATGAGGACCTAATGATGAAAAAAAAAGCTCAGGGTAGTTTTTTTTCTCTCTCTTCTCTTCAATCTCTATCTAATTTTGACTCTTGTATAACATACTACATAAGAAGATAATGAGAGGAAAAAAAAAGAAGAATGAAGACGAAATCTTTTCATGTACTTAAACATGAGTTACTTCTTCCGATGTTTGTCGAATAAAAAGAAAGAAATTCCTTATCGAATTCATTTATCCTATGAAAAACTTGAAGATTTCTAACGATTATCTATCTTTGCACCGGTTAAGGCTTCATGATAATAAACTACCTGAAAAATACAAATGACGTGTACTGATTTATTAATAGTAACATAAAAATTATATATATGACACATATTTATTTCCTTTCTGTCCTCCGGTTTACTTCGAGTTAAGTCATAAAAAAAAGTAGAAGAAAAAAAGAATAAACTGACCAATCGAAAGGAGCAAAATTATTCATCACTGATATTTTCTTTTCTCTACTCGCGTGTGTAAATGTGCCTTGTTTTTTTCGGGTATCTCAATGCACGTAAATATGCATGTGTGTTAACGTGTAATAATACATGAATATTTGTTCTGAATCGACGAGAAAAAAGGAAAGAAGAGAAAGAGCGAAAATACTCTGTGTACGTGTGTGGTGCAAAAAAACAAAGTAACAGGAAAAAGAGAAAAAAAAAACTTGTTGTTGCTTTTCTCACAATACACTTCTTACATCATGTCTCTCTTCAAACTATTCGTTTTCTTCTCTCTCTCGCGCGTGCTTGCTCGCTCTTCTTTAATAATCTTCTGAAGAAGAAGAAAGAAAAGAAAAGAGCGAGAATAAAAGGAAAAACCGGATTTATTCAGTGTATTTATATCTATATTAAAAAACAAAAAAAAAAGTATATCGTTAGCAGAAAGTCTCATGTATATAAATTGAGATCAAAGATCGTTTTTCTTGGTGAATGTCTGTCGTGCTGGTAAAACGTGCTCATGCTACTAAGCAAAAGACGAGCGAATGTTGTCTGATGAAAAGAAAAACCTATAAAAATATGCAGCTGACGACACTTAAATATTCTGGTGCATGTTTAAATTATTTTCTATTCTTAAGCCAGATCAAGTTTTAATTGATTACCGTTTGCACCCAATGGGTAAACTTTCTACATGTTGTGCCGAGTAGAACGGCTGATGCAATGTAAAAACAACGCCAACATTTTGTTACTAATAACCACAATACATGGGAAAAAGCGAAAAAAAGAATGTCACCCACCTGTTTCGCAATGTGCGTAAATAATGAATCAAAGAGAAACGAGTATACCGTATGAAAGTAGAGCGTGACAGTCGTGGGATAAGACATGACTTAATCTGTATGTGAAAGAATAAAGTATGAATTAGTTTCTTCACAAGAATAAGTCGAAGAAAAAGCGACATCCGTTGTGCTCTTTCAATACAAAAAAAAAAGATTCGTTGAAACACGATGTTTATCTATTTCGTTTATCAGGCAACGAAAAAAAAAGAGGGTGTGTCGAATGAATTATTTACTATATAAAAAATTGAACGCAGCTCGAACAAATAATAATATCATATTGGCATGATTTATAAAAAGAAAACAAAAGAACAATAAAAAAAAAGAAGAAAAATAATCGTCATTATAATCATCGTTCTATCGACTAGCGTAACATTCTATTTGTTCTTTCCTCAGTCAATGACGAGATAGTAGAGGACAAACTATCAGAGAAAGCTAATGGCAACATCGTATTTTACTATTGGATGAATCACTAATGTCGTTACTAGCGATGTTTATGTGCGAGTAGCTCGAGCGCGTATTGGTTGAAAATGATTTTACCCATCATAACGAGTTGCTTTCTCTTTCTTTTCTTCATATTCATGAAGTTTTTTTTTTCTAGTTTAAAATTTTAGAACGTCATTCATCGGATTGTTCTGTGATTGACGAATATATTCAAAAGAAGAAAACAAACATCAGTGTTAACAAGGAGTTTGTGTTGTTTTGTTTCTGTGCAAATAACTCGATCTTATGAACTCGAATTCTGTTAATAGTGGCAGTTTAGTAAGTCGATTTTGCGAATCATGATTAATCGAAAAATAATTCGTATTCATAGGGTTTGAATACCATTGTTCCAACACTTGTGCAGAATTCATCAACGTTCGTAGAATTTCTTTGTTTTATCCGATAGAATCAATGTTTTTTTTGCTCGATTTTAGAAGATCATCATCAACTATTGTCTCAACTATACAAAATTCTACATCGCCAATAAATCTTTTCACTAATTTACCGGGTGGTAGTATTCCATCGAATAATAACAATAATAATACAAATAATTCATCAACATCCAGCCAAGGGCAAGGAACATCATCATCAGTAAGCGAGAGATTTGCAACTTTTTTGTTTGGTTGAATGAAAAATCGATGTTTTGTTTTTCTGTCGATTAGCGCCTTAAAGTGGAGGATGCACTCAGCTATCTCGATAAGGTAAAAAACCAATTTGCGCTTCAACCGCAAGTATACAATCAATTTCTGGACATTATGAAAGAATTTAAATCACAAAGGTATTGGTTTTGATCAAGCACGAAGAATGATTCGAACATTTTGTTTTGTTTCTTTTTGTCTTCTTTGTTAGTATTGATACACAAGAAGTTATCAATCGTGTTTCAACACTTTTTCACGGTCATCCAGATTTGATTGTTGGTTTTAATACCTTTTTACCACCGGGCTACAAAATCGAAGTTAGCGACGATCATACAGGTTTTATTCATGTCACACATCCATCATCTCGAATCGAATCCATTGCTATTGGAGGTCCAGGTTCAACCTATAATCTATCCATAACGACACCAACATCAACGATTTATCATTCGTCTGGTATAAGACAAACGTCTAATTTATTAAATCAAGATAATGATGAAACATCTCTAACCAATGAGTCATCTCAAACCTCGGTTAATTCGACATCACAAGCTGTTAATGCGTTAATATCTGCAGCTAGTGCACCGCAAGTACCCTTTCTCGGAACAACAAATACAACAAATGCGAATGCAACAGCCAAGACAGCGAAACAACAAGCAACTAATTTCAATTCTAATGGACAACCTGTTGAATTCAATCATGCGATTAGTTATGTGAATAAAATTAAAAATCGTTTTCATCAGTAATTCATTTTGATTCGAGAGAAAAATCAATCGTGATTTGATTTGTTTTCTAGAAATCCAAATGTATATAAAACATTTCTTGAAATTCTTCATACATATCAAAAACAACAAAAAGATGCTCGAGAATCCGGTGCAGCCAATAATCAACCGGTTGTTCTCTCTGAAAATGAAGTCTACTCAAAAGTTGCACAATTATTCAGCGATCATACTGATCTTCTCGCTGAATTCAGTCAATTTCTACCTGATGCTAGTCAACAACAAACAGTATAACGAATCGTTTTCAATAATAAAAACACAAACAAACATCATTTTCGTTTCTTTATTTTCAAGGATCGTTCGAATTCGATATCTGATATTTTATTATCATCATCGAATGCATCAACACATTCGATTATATCGAATCCAACACCACGTTTAATCATCAATAATACACTATCATCGACATTACCAACATCATCATCGTTTACTGTAGTTCCATCGACAACAATCAAAGAAGAAATGTCTCATCCATTATCACCGAAACGAACATCAACGAGTGTCAATTCCAATAAACGATTGAATTCATCGGGTAAATCGCCGGGATTTATCAAGAAAAAACGTTTAGCTTCGGCAAATAATGTGCCAACAACGGTTAATCATGCCAATGATGAGACAATGCACGATACAACAGGACAAAATAAAAATTTACCTTCGTTGGATGAAATCACCTTTTTTGATAAGGTAATTTTGTAAGAAAATGATGGAAATCAATCAAGTAAATTTCATGTTTAGGTTCAAAAAACACTACGTAGTCCATTGGTATTCGATAATTTCCTTCGTTGTATTCTTTTGTACACGAAAAAGATCATCACACGTGTCGAATTATTTGAATTAGTTCAATCGTATCTCAGGTAATCGAGCAAAGTCTAATTGAACTCATTCGCTAATCTCATTGTTTAGTCATGTTCCTGAACTATTAAAAACTTTTCAAGAATTAATTAATCTACGTGAACCAGGCGAAGCCATTATTCCGAAAAATATCTACGATCAAAACGATCCTGACAGTATGATCACAATTGGTAAATCCAAACAAAAATTTCTCTTCAATAAACGAAACAAAAAAAATCTCTCTCGTGTTATTTAGACTATGGATCTTGTTCTCAACAAGGCACAAGCTATCGATCTGTTCCCCGTTCGTATGTTCCACCGACTTGTACCGGTCGAACACAACTCTGCAAAGAAGTTCTCAATGATTACTGCGTTCTTTTCCCGACATTTACCGATGAATCTTCGTCGGTTGCTGCCAAGAAGAGTGTTTTCGAAGAACATATGTACAAAATCGAAGACGAACGATTCGAACTCGATATTGTCATGGAAGTTAATCTAAGTGCAATACAAGCATTAGAAAGTGTTCAATTGCATATGAATACATTGACAAATGAGCAATTGAATAATTTTCAATTGGATGATTATCTCGGTGGACAATCGCAAGTAACACAAAAACAAGCTGTACAAAGAATTTATGGTGAACGAGCGAGTGAAATCATTGACGGATTGAAACGAAATCCTCGAGTTGCTGTGCCAATTGTTTTGAAACGGTTGGTTCATTGAAAATTTGAGCGCACAGTTTTATTTGATTACGATGTTTGTTTAGTCTGAAATCGAAAGATGAAGAATGGAGAGAATCAAAGAAAAATTTCGAAAGATTCTGGAAAGAACAAAGTGAAAAATACTATCTGAAATCACTGGATTACATGGGTATAAACTGTAAGAATTTGGATGCACGAATTATTAAAAATCGTCATCTATTAACTGAAATTGAAAATATTAAAGAAGAGGTAAAATATTCGTCTTCTTCTTCTTTTTTTTTTGGATAAAATTCGATTTTATTTCATTCAGCGTGATCAACAATTGAATCCGAATAACAATCAACCGCATTTAGTATTTCAATACGATGATCTTTCGATTCTCGACGATGCTGCATCGTTGATTATTTTCTTAGTTAAACGTCAAACAGCTTTTACAAAAGAGGATAAACAAAATATCAAGAGAATTATGTATCAATTTTTACCTGATTTCGTTTTTGCACCACAAGGAGAGTTAAGCGATGATGAAGAAGGTAGATGATTGATTTTGATTTCGAAGGGAAAGAAATTATTTGTTTCGATTAAATTCATAGATGAAGATGAAGATGATACAAAACGAGAGAAAAAATCTCGACCAACACGTCATACAGATACAAATCGACGTCGTAACACAGAAAATTCAACGGTTAAACCACGACAAATCGCTTCCGAATACCAAAAACCCGTATGTTGTTAAATAGATTGACTTATTGTAGAATTCTGTGCTTATTTTTTTCTTAAATAGAACGATATGTATCATTTGTTTTTTGTTAACGATAATTATTATTACTTTTTTCGTCTTCATCAATTATTATGCGAACGTTTGTTGAAAATGTTTCAACAATCTCTACGCTTAATCGAACAAGATAATCAATCTGAACGTAATCGAACGACATCAGTCGCATCGACACTTCGATTATCCAATCGTGGTTTGTCTTTTCCATTTCTCAAATATTTCGAACTCTTTCTTTTCGTTTAGTAAATATTCCAATCGATGAATATTATTCGACTTTTCTTGATATGGTTCGAAATTTACTCGAAGGCAACATGGATAGTTCAACGTACGAAGATTCTCTACGTGAAATGTTCGGTATTCATGCATATATTGCATTTACCATGGATAAAATCATTCAGCATTGTGTTCGACAAGTAAATTGTTTCGAATTGAGAAATAGATTTTTTGTGTAAAGCAAACATTTTGTTTAGCTTCAAGCGATTGTTACCGATGCATCATCGGAAGCAATCACGCGATTGTACAATCACATGAATACGACAGTGAATCTCGTCGATGATCTCTATTCGGTTAGCCAACAAAGTGCCGAAGCAACATATCAACATGAAATGGAATCCTATGCCGATGGAAATCGTTTGTTTCGAATTTGTTCGGTAAGAGAAGAAAGTTTTCGATTTCACACGTTTCTTTTTTTTTGAAGTTTAAAAACGATCGTCGAGTAACAACTTCATTGATTATTATCGATACATCGGACGATGAAGATGAAGCGAAACAGACTGAAAGCGGTACTCAATATGCCGATACATATTTACATGGAAACGAGAATGATCTCGATGAAACTGTAACTGCACATTTACGAAGTCGTTTGAGAAAGAAACCACGATTTCTAATTCGGTTTGAAATCTATCATTGATAATGAATTGTTGAGAAAAGAACATTTGATCGTTTTTAGAAATCTTCGAATGACTGATGAACAGTCAACACCTAAAATCATTACAATCAATAATGACTATTGTCGTATTGACTCGAAAACATTGAAACGAAAGCCATTTCATCGTGCTGGCTTCTATTTTTATAAGCAATCAACATTTCGTTCGACGAAACGAGTTCGTTACTTTTGTTTTTATTTTATGTTTCGAAATGAAATCTTTCTCTAGAATCATAAGCAAGTAACCTTAGATCAATATAATCGTTTCTCGAAATTTCATGACGATTGGTTAACAAAGAATCACTCGGAAACTGAATCAATTAATAATCTCTGGCTTATCACTCATCGATCGAATACAAGCAATGATAAACAAACATTTGTTATCGAACCAACTCGAACAAATAATGAACATGATCTTAATCAACCACCGTATCATCATTATCAACGATATCAATTAATCGAAACAGACAAATCGAACTAATTTCCTTTCTTTGTTGTTGTTGTTCTTGTTGTTGTTCTTGTTTTTTTCTGTTTCTTTCTATCTCTCCTTTACTTTTCAATCAAGTGTCCGTAGTTATATACGTATGTTTCACTTCCAGTCATTATTAATTGTATTACAGACACGGAAATGCTTCTATTTGATCTATTGTTCTTGACTTTATTTTTCGGTGTTCTTCTATTCATATTAAAGAAAAACATAAACAACATTGTTTTTTCGATAGTCACCTCGTTTTCGATTTTGATGACAAGATTCTAATCGATTAAGATAGTCGTGTTTCGAAATATTTTTATTATGTATATATACGTACGTATAACAAAAACCCAAAAAAACCCTGTTGTATACTTTGAAAAAAAAAAGAAATCAAGAGAATATATTCGCAAGTGAGATGTATTGAAGTCTGAAAAAATATTGTTGATTGATCAGCTAGCATCGGAATTGATAATCAGATCAACTGGAATAGTTTCAGGTTGAATCGTCAATGCGTCATATTTCAGAAAATTCGCACGTATTTTTTCTAAAAATACGAATGTTAATATTGTATGTGGACCTAAACGTAAATAAAGTGCCAACCATCCTTTTTGTAAGGCTGTCCATCCTTCAGCATGAACGGTCTTTTTAAGACAATCGAAAACACCGAAATAAACGGTTTCTCGTCCGCTTGATTGGTAGATTCGTGTTGATATAACATCAAATGGATTCATTACGGTTACCGTAATTAATGATGAGACAAAACTAGCGAATAAATGAGCTGGAAAACCGTCGCGTAAATGGAATTTTTCGACAGCTAGTTCTTTGAGTTTATCGTAGGTGGTTAATTGAGTTCCTGAGCCAAAAATGACACGCGGCCAAGCAGCTGTAACACCGTAAAATAAACCCGAAAAACCTTTTTGGCGAAAAATTTTTGTTAAACAATCGAATGTATTTTTATAATTATGTTCTTCAGCTGCGCGGAAATGAGTTGATTGTGCTTGAAGACGATTTTTTGCTAAATACCTAATAGATAATAATCAAAAAACGAATTTAATCAATCAAAAATCGTTCTTACAATGGCGAACTAACAGTTACACCTATCACACCTGCTGCTGAGCCGGAAACAACTTTATTCAAAGTATTACGTTCACTACAATTTGTGAGATTACGATTAAATCTTTGTATCGGCTCGAATAAACCCAAACGTAATCCATTCATAATAATCTGTATTCCGATTGCTGGTCCTAGACCTGATTGAAGCGCTCGGAACCCTTCATGTCGAACGATTTTTCTGTAGGCATCGAGTGTACTCGTATATTGTCTTGGTCTACTCGAACCAGCTCGTTTTGAAGCTTCGCCATCGAGTTGCATTCGAATTTTAATTGTTTCAGGCATGTTTGAAATAAAAACTGCAGTCGATGCAGCGATTGAACCGCTGGTTATCGATGCCCATGTTCGAAGTCTGGGTTTTACTGATTGATCTTTCACACTCATAAATAGATAAAATATCAGTTTTTTTTCTTCACATGCACATATCTAAAAGTTTTATTAGAAAATCGATGATGCAATTAATAAAAAAAATAAAACCAAATTCGTTCTCATTTCAAAAAATACAAAACACAAATACAAGAAAATTATCGTCGAAAGAAAAAAAAAGAACGTCCACATTTATTTTAATGATAAAGCATCGATCTTTCAATAGCTTCAGCAATCATTGCTTCCTCATCTTGGTCGTATTTAACATAAGTACCTAGATAGAATAATTAATAATTTAATGAATTCGATCAAAATATTTCGTTTACCATAATCAAATCGATGACGACTCATAATATGTTGATAAACATTAGCTGAGACATGCTCTTTATTACCCCATGGCATAGCTGCACATATCGGACTAAATAAAATATTATAAACTAAGTAAATCTAGTTGTTTGTTATCTTAACGAACCAAATTCGAGATGGATGTTCACTGAGATGATGTTTTTCTATATGTTTACATAAATGTTCAACAGTAAAACTAGAACAAACAAAGAAAATCAATAGAAATGCACTTGATTCTATCCATTGATTTGTTTACTTGGGTCGTGTACAGTATGGACATGCAAATGTCGAACGATTTTCTCCGTTTTGTGCTTTTTCTAGTGCTTGTGCCTGTGGTTGAGATAATTTTGCAAGAAAATCTTTATTCGTAAATAGATTTTTAATCACATCGGCATTGACTGGTTTTTTCGGTAGTGGACATTTTTCCAAATGTTTTCGTATATCACGTAGAATAAATAGTTTTGAACAATGAGGACATGGACCTTCTAATGTTTTTAAATCAGCTTCGAGATCTCGACAGTCTACATAGCCCGCAGATTCTTTTCGGCAAATGGCACAAACAAAATTTTGATCGCTCGCATGAACTTGTGGCGTATAAATAAGAGTTCGTGTCGATGGGACTCGTTTTATCTTCGGATTTTCAGTAGCAGTTGTTGGAGTTGGAGGTGGCGTTGTTACTTCTTTCTTTAGACCGGTTAAACATGCGTGACAATATGAATGGGAACATGCAAGACTAACTGGATCTTCGAAAACTTCACGACCTGCGAAATAATTTACAAATATTTATATTTGAGTTTGTTGTTTTGTTGATAAACTTTGCAATAAACAATAGATACGTGAGTTATTCCTTACGCCAAAAGCCTTCTGTTAATCATATCAACTATTTCTAATCAACAAACGAGCTTTGTACGATAAACAGCAGATTTTCCAGTGACATTATACAGATCTAGTGTCAAAATGATTTTGATTTATCTTTGTCATATGGAAATTATATTAATTTAATGTCCAAAAAAAATTGGAATCTTCTCTCGGAAAAAAACGAAACATGTTAACGAGTCAACATTCATGTTGGTAAAAAGGAAAATGTTGTTTTTTTCGACGAAAAAAACACGTCCATTTCAACTTACAAATGCTGCAGGTAAAATCTCCAAGATCGATCGCTGCAGTTGCCATACTCTAATGAATATTTGATAGAGGTCACAAGCAGATATTTATCTGAAAGAACTAAGTCATGGGATAGCTTAAATTTTTTTTAAATGTTAATTCGTATTTTAAATAAAAGAAGAGCAAAAATTTGCAAACTGATTCATGACTATATCTCACTTTTTTTCGTTTCTGTTATTTTCTTTTATCGCGTTCTTTTTCTTCCTCAGCTTTTCATTTGCAAATAAAACTGACGAGTCTTTTCGTCCAAGATGGAGCTAGCATTCCACATCGAATTATTTGAACAACGAAAAAAAAATCGAAATTTCTATTTTCATCTTTACTTTATTTTGTTGCTTAGCAGCCATAATGATAATAATAAAAAGAGAGAGAGAGAGAGAAAGAGAAACGGACAAAAGAAGAAGAAGAAAAAAGATAAAGGGATATGGAAAAAAAATGTTTGAATTTTTTTTATTGTTTAAAGAAATAACGAATAAAGGTTGAACAACACGCGCACACACACATAGATATTTGCTTGTTTGTCTAGTTTATATATGGATTAATTAAAATATTTATTCATCTCGATATTCGAATGGTTCAGGTGGTGATGGTTCTGGTAAATCTTCTTCTTTTGTCGGTCCACCAGCTAGAATTCAAACGAAAATAATTATGCACCGAAAAAACATGAACAATTTTCAATTACCTTTAGCTAATTCAACTAATGTTTCGGGTTCATTTGTTTGTGTGTCTTTGACAAGAATAATGCCAGCATGTGTTATATCTTTAATTGGTTGATATCGTGATCCTTTCGGTAATGTAATTAATCGTTGCTAAAAGATAACAAATTCGAACAATGAAATAAAGAAAAGATAAGTTTGCATACTTGAGCTTTCACTACTCGTGTTGGGTTATGAAGTAAATCCGAATCGGATTCTTTATCTTTTTTGTTCGTTGCAACTGCTGAATCATCTTTCTTTTCTGTTGTACTAGTTGTTTTGTCCTTGTCATCGGCATCTTTCTTTGACTTGGTATCGTCATCAGTTGTAGTCGGTTTTTTCTCTTCCGATTCCTAGATATCAAAGTAATTAGACTTAGAGAAGAAATTCATTCACGTACGGTTTCCATAGCTGTTGCTTCGTCGGACTTTTCGCCTTTCTTTTCGAGATCACGTTTCTTTTGTTTAGCTGTTATTGAAAGTACAGCAGTTTCGACTTTTTCTTTTTTCTCTTCTTTCTTATCGACAAGTGCCGGTGGATATGCAAAGACTGATGGTGGTGCATTCGAAATATAGTCCATATTTGGCATCTGAACAAAAGATTGTTTTTTTAAATTTAATTTTATACAAATGATTTGCGAAAAATCGATTACTTTAAGATCTTGATTAAGTGTAACTAAACATGTTGGTGAAAACGATAATGAAAGGAAAAGACTCAATGGAAACCAATACCAAAATTGAGTGAAAACAAGTAGACCAACAACAGACATTGTATCTGTTTGACCACTTCGTGTCAATAGAGATACAGTGACATTACGACCGCCTGAAAAACAAGAGAAAATCGATTATAAACAGCGCAAAACCATCGAAATAATGACGAACCGGCATCGAGAATTCCATGAGCAAGAATGGCACCAAATTTGGCCATAACATCATCATGTTTATCACTAATTACTTTCATATAATGTTCACGAAACATTTTCACCTGAAAAATTGTTTACGGTTTTTTTTCTCTCTCTCTTAAATAGACAACTAACTTTTGGACATGTTGCTTCTGTATGTTGAATGCAGATCAATGCTGAAGCAATTAAAACACCTTGACGAACATAATTCACAGCATCATTCAACATCGGTTCGAGTACAGCAATAGCTTCCTAAAATTCAACATGAATCAATGACTAAATCAATCAATCACTTGAATACTTACTCGATTGCCAGTGCCGGCACAGGCTAGACCAAGTGCCATTGCAGCTCCGCATCGGACATGCGGATTGTATGATTCAGCTAATAAATTAACTACCGAAGGAAATTGTTCCGGTGTTCTAAAATTAATCAAATAATTGTAAAAACTCGTGTCATGCAACAATAAGTAACTGTGTCACAGCTGCATATTACTGACTAATATATCGACATATGACATTACGATTTTATTCTTTCTCCTTACAAACGACGAGCACACACTCTATTAATCAAGATAGGATTTCTAAATGACGACAACGATCATATTATCAAAAAATGCAATCAAAAAAATTCATTTGATTAGTTGATAAACAGTACGTATAATTAAAAAAATTGCTCCTAGGACACTTAGCTGCCCGATATTCAGCAATATCTATTGACGTTCTTCTAATGACGATCATATCATATCTCAGCAATTATGTTTGACAAACTATACTTCAAGAAATATGATGTAGTCGAAGACAAATGGCAACAGCAGCAACAGACATCGATGAATAACAAAAGGAGAAAAAAAAAACTTTTTTTTTTATCGATTTGTACTTCTATTGAATGAAATAGATAAACATTCTGTTGTATACTCTTTTCTTCGACATTGTCAATTAGAATTAATCGATCGAACGATCTTTGGTATGTTGCTCGTTCTTTTTCATTTCGTTTGGTTATTAAAAAATATTTTGATAAATCAAAAAAATGTAAGACTGCTCGAATCACGTGTGTATGCGTATACACAAACACGCATATGTACATGTCCCAAACAAATCTTATCTTACTCTGATGTCTCAATTACTTGCACAAGAAAAAAAAAGTAATTTGAGGAGACTACAGTTCGATACAACTACAATTAGGGCTGGTGTATTCTACTGCTGATCGACGACTGTTGTTTTTCTTTCTGATACTGCTGAGATTTTGTCTTCGATCGTCTTGTCAGTCATGCTTGTTGACAGAAACGTCCACATAAAACCTATCAGACATGTATATTGGTCTTTTTATTTATTAGTTCGACTGATGGTTAACATTATAAAGAATAATGTTTGAAGATAATAATATTTTTATCGAGGTAGAAGTGGGTGGAAGAGGAAAAAAAGTGTATTATAAGTGAAAGAAAATAACTGAGCACTTGAACGGAGAGTTTATATATGTATTTCTATTAGAAAAGGTCATTAATTGAGAAAAAAAAACAATTTTTGTGTTTCTTCTTGATATGTCTGAGAAAATTCTTCGCTCGGTTTCTTTTCCTTACTATCCATTCTTCTTGTTTTCTTAACGAAAAAGAAAACGGCAACACGAAGAATAATAGTATACTTTGCTTTTCTCTTTCTTTCTCTCCTCTCTCTCTCTCTCTCCTTCTCTCAATGTCTTTTCTCTCATTTCTTCGATGTCCTTCTGCTTTCAGAAATTTGCTACATTTTATTCTTTCTACTGCTACGCAATCGGGTGGCAAGTCGTCGTAACGTAGGTTTTCTAACTACGAATGACTTTCGATGTACACAAATGTCTCGTCCGACGCTGTTGCTGCCGACGAGGACACATCAATTTTGTTTTTCAAACATGAACGTGGCCTCATTCATTCGGCAACTCAACAGACTTTACACGAACTTTCTTGTGACACACACTATTGGCCGGCATTATTTCTTTCATTTTTTTCCATTGTTGGCGTTCTTGGTAATCTACTTGTTTGTCTAGCTATCGCAACTGAACGACGTTTACAGAATCGTACAAATTGGTTTCTACTTTCATTAGCTGTCGCCGATATGCTCGTATCGGGTCTTGTTATTCCATTAGCGGTTGTTAAAGAATATACAGGTAGGAGCAAAAATGAAAAATGAAGAACAAACTCTATTGAAATGCGTGCAAACAATAGGTTGTTGGATATTAGGTCCAGTTTTATGCGATCTATGGATTTTTTTGGATGTTTGTTCATGTACATCATCGATAATGCACATTGTTGTTATTTCTACTGATCGTTATTTAGCCATCAATGATCCGTTAAATACTCGTAATCGACAACAAAAATATAAACTTTTCATGTTAATCATTCTGATTTGGTCAATTGCGATATTTCTTTCATCACCGATGATTGTTCTAGGCGCACTTGATCCTGAAAATATTATTCTCGATGGACACTGTCTAATATACAATAAATTTTTTGTTATTTATGGTAGTGTTGTTTCATTTGTCATCCCACTTATTATCGTTATAATTATGTATACATTAACTGTACGTCGGTTAAAAGAACAAATTAGACAGTGTCAAACACAACTTGCTCAAGAACAATTAGCTCGTGCAGCGAGTTTAGTTGCTAAACCATTTCTTCGACGACATATCCCAACGAAAAACGCGGCTGCTCTTGCTGCAGCTGTCAATTCTGGTTCAGCACAATCGACGCCTATATCTGCTTTAACCATGCGACGCTTACGATTACGTCGACAACAGACAAGCTTCGAAGTTAGTGAAGAAAGTGTCGATAATGGCAGTTTACAACAACAAAAACATCAACATCCGTCACAACAGCAATTCGATGAAGAATCTCAACTCGAAGAGAAATTCTCGACGCCTAATAATCTTTCTCGGGAAGCGTCGACGAAATTTTTACCTCACTATGAATATGCTTGTCCGAAAAATCCCTTCTGTCAGTTAAAATGTACATGTGATCATCACGAACAAATTATTGAAAAACAACAATTAGAAACTGTCCTTGAACCTAACGTATCATTCAATTGTTTCAAATATTTTCGTTGTTGCAAATCAACGACGAAAACATCCGTTCTACGATCTCATTCGCCTCTAAAAGCTCGTTTACCAGTTTCGGAATTTCCTAATCAATTGTCAATGTCATCGAATCGTTCGACAGCAGCAAATCCCATGACAAGACATTGGCGTCGACTCACCATCACACCCTCGAGTGTCGGCGTATCGCGTACGAAATCGTCGGCCGTTCGAAACGAACAAAAAGCCGTCAAAGTTCTCGGCGTTGTTTTCTTTATTTTCGTCGTTGCTTGGTGTCCATTTTGTATTTTAAATATTCTTCAAGCAGTTCGTCCAAATACAATCGATCCAAAGATTATCAATGGTTTCGTTTGGCTTGGTTATGTTTCATCAACGATCAATCCACTTGTTTACACGATATTTAATCGAAATTTTCGGTTGAAATTCATCAGTTTACTTAAATGTCGTTGTTTCCGTTCGAGATTTCATCAACAACAAATGTCATACTATCAAAGTTACTCATCTCTACACGGGTCACGTCTTCAACGTAAAAACGGCCTCCTACAATCCGATATTCGCCGTATACATACGTCTCGCGAACAACACGAATGAAAACAAAAATCTAATCTCGATAATTATTTCCAATTGATTTCTTTTGTGTTTTTGCTCTCTGTTCTAACTGTACATTTTGACTATAATCGAAAAAAAAAGAATAGAAGACTGCTGGCAGTATCTAATTTCTAGTTTTTTTTTCTTTTCACATAATTTCTTCTTCTTTTTTTAAATTCACAAGATAATAGAAATAAAAATGAGACATTTCTTGATCTTTGTATACGAATATGTTTTACGACGAAACTAAACAAACGAAGATGTATCGCGCAAATGTTTGCTGTTTTTGACAGCAATCTAATAAACATCTTCCATTGACGAGAGGACATATGTTACTGATTAAAATAGACCTTTACAAGACAAACGAGGGAACAAAAAGAAGAAAGAAACGAATATACTGGCGCAATGCCTAACAATTATTATTTCTTTATTTTCAACCACAAAATTGTCTGAAAAGGTCAGAAAAGCAAAGTTTTTTTTTTGTTTGTAGTTCGAAGAATTCTTCGATGAGAACATATGCTGTTGTTTTTCGAATGAAATATTACCATTAATTTGCGTTTTACTTAAGTGGGAGTCGATATATATAGATCTTTGACAGGTGTCAAATTACAGTTATCATTTTGTTTTGTTTTCAAAGGAAATGAATATACGATTTGTAAGGAATTGAAAGAACGAGACTAAATTCATCGTATTCATATCTATCCAATGTCATCTTATATCCTGTCTTGAATGAAAGAGCTTTCTTTTTAAAAAAATCTGTTTATTTGTTTTGTCGAAACGATATATTCTTACAACCGACAATGAAAGTAGCAGTCGGATCGTACCGAAATATTTATCTATCCGTATTGACCTCATACGCTTATTTTCTCTCTCAATAAAATCTGTGTTGTCGAATAATGATTGATGGTTAATGGTTATTGCTTGTCAATAGACATCGATTCATATATCTTCTGCTATGATAATATAAAACATAGTTAACGAAGAGGAAAAGAAAACAACAAGAAAAAAAAGCCTGATTAGATCCGATATTGTTAAAAGCACATATTCATGTATCGCTGCATATTTCTGTTTTTATCATTGAGATTTTCTTCTCGACTAATTCATCATCATCAAATCTAACTTCGAAAGATGTCAAATCCGATTTCTTTAACAAGCACCTCGTTCTCAAAGGCATGCAAATACAAAATCAATAATGTTGACGTTAATATCTCGATATTACACGTTTTTTATTCGATTGCCTTGAGACAGAATATCAAATAATTTGACTAATTTAGTAAATAACACGCGTGCATGTTATTTGAAATCTCGAGAGAAACTAATTTTTATTTGATCTTATCTTTGTCTTTTCGCATAGATTTTCTTGACGTACTAATGGATGAGAAAGAAAATCATTCGAAGAATGATTAAATAAATTCAATGTTTTTGTTTTTTATGCATATATTTACTTGGCAAAGGAATTATCTAATTGAATTTTTGTAAAATATACAAAAATAATGACGTTATTCAATGTCGAAAATTCTCGAGAGATTCTTAACTACGTATCTTAAAGGATTAGTTAGAGTTTACATAGTCTAGTCGAGTCCTATTTTCGACTTACCGAAACATAAGAAATCCAAGTGATTCAACTGCCGAACGGCGAACATCATCATTAACATCACTGACCTATAAAATGACCAAACAAACCAAATAATAATAATTTCATACAATGCTAAGAAATCGATCTTACAGCAACGTGAAGAAGTTTTCGTACGGCTGAATTATTGCCTGTGCCGCAGTAGGCCATAGCAACAGTATACATAGCCGATCGACGTAAAATAGGATCTTTATCCCGTTGAAGTTGTTCAATAAGTGCATCGGCTTCTTCTAAACGACCGTATTGAACAAGAGCAATACCAATAGCTAAACCACGGAGAATCTTTTCATGTTGTGTTTCTTGAGCATACTATCAAAACAATTTTTTCTATCGTCTTGTTAATTGAAAGAATTGTTTAAACATACTTGAACCATATCATCAATGGCTTGTGCTGAACCTGTACCAAGCATAACAAGACCCATAGCTAAACCAGCGGCTTCACCGGCAACAGCATCTTCGAGTAGTAAATTTGTTTTCAATAATTCATAAACATCACTACGAGCTGTGCCCATTGCAGCTAAACCTAAACCGAGACAAGCACCATGACGTACCGTATCGGTTTGGTTGGAATTCGAACGTAATTGATTAATTAGATAATCAATAATATCACCACCGTGATTTGCATGAATAAGACCTAGCGCATATAAACCACCACCTTCAGCATACGGTGAATTGCCTGTTGAATCTTTTGGTAAATAAGCACTCATTAAATTCAATGCTTCTTTGACATGACCCTTGTGAATAACACCGAGACTGGCAGCAGCTGTAAATTTAGCCCAATTAGTAGCACGAGCAAGCCATTCGAGATTATCTCTGCACAACAAAACATAGAAATTCATCGTTTCTTTTTTCTTTTTAAATAAAAATAAAAATCTACCGAAAGAATTGATCACTTGTTGTGCCTGATAGCATGTAACCATTGGCAATAACTGTTGCTGTATGACAAACGGAGTTTCGTACTGCTTCTTTGATTTGCTTAAGAATTAAGAGATCAGCATGATTATTTTTAATAAGAAATTGCATATGTGCACTAATTGTTATTTCACCACTGAGAATAGTCAAAAGTTTTTCAATACGTTCTTGCAATTGTTTTTCATCTTGTGACAAATTGTTCACTTTGTCCTTGTGTTCTTGTTGTAAAGTTTGTTTATCTTTGGGCGGTGTTGATTCTTCGACAGATTGTCGAGCAGTTTCATCTTGATTTGTTTCCATCGATTCACTACCAGCATTTCTATGATTTGAGACGACAAAAAAACACAACTCAGATAAATATAATCAATTGATTTACCCTTGTTCATCTTTGTTCGCATCTTGTTTATCGAATATGATCGGAATTGGCGCTTGAACACGTAAGGCATCTTGAATTTTATTCAAGAATTGTTGTGTTGCACTTTCGTACAAATCGAAACCGATTTGATAGCCCATAAGCATTTGATCGGTCGTGCCTCGAACAAGTGTTTGTAAAATTTCAGCTACTTGATCAGGATCATCAAGAAAGATCAAACACTAAACACGAGTTTTGTCAATGCAAAACAAAAATGATAATCTATCGAATTTACTTGACAAACGTTGATGAAATCTGGTACTTGTAAACTTAGATAGAGACGAACAAGTGTACGTAGAACAACGGTACGAAATTTTCGATTTTGTAATAATTGCATGGTAACTTTAAATGCATATGTGAGCATTTCAGTTGAATTATTCTAAATAAAGAAATTAAGAACAAAAAACAAAAAAATTAAATCAACGAACTGTTTCCTTGATGGCCTTTTCAAAGATATCAATTCGACGTGTTTCAAGTGCGATACCAATAGCCTAGAAGAATCAATTTTGAATACGATGATTTCTGCGAATATTAAAATTCGTACTTGTTTGTATTTTTTATCGTCGAAACATCGTTGAAACATTCGATTAACGATATCTTCGAGTCGTTGATCGATATGAACATTCGATGCGCCATCTGATTGAAATTTTTCTACTTGTAATTTTGTATATTTATCAATACAATGAGCTACAAAAAAGGGAATATTAGTCGATTTTCGTGTTTTCAAATCGAAAACCAAAGTCTCAACGAACCAATTATTGTTTCAACATATTCAGTTTTATCGTTTACATCGAATAAACGACCGGCACCAAGTGCATATGTAAGAGCGTTATCGAGTGAACCTAAGTGATAGTAGACTTTCGATGAAACAAGTGCAGCTAGTTCACGATGTTTGAAATTCTCATCTTCGTAAAGTGATTCACTGACAAAACAAAACAAAGAAAAGAAAAAGTCAAATTGTGAAGTTCAGAATCAACGCATTACACTTTAGAAATAGAATCACTGATTTCAGGCCAGAAAACATCGACCATAGCATTTAATCGATGAAGAGCATAGACTGGACCTTTTTCCGTATTTTCATCCAACAATGATAAAATACCGCCTAAACAACATCGAAATAGTTCGTTTTCAAAAGTGAAATCGCTTAGTTTTACCTGCTGAAGTTATTGATAACTGCATTCTTCTTTCAATTGCTGTACAATATTAAAAATCTGAAATACGATGTATTGAATTCGTTAGATCTCGAATATTCTATCGAATGAATCAAAGGAAAATATGTCTAACCAATAGGCGTTATGTTCGACAGAAAACAAAAACTTTCATTAATTTCACAATGAAGATTCAATTGATTTTACTATTCGAAACAACAAGAATAAAAACAATTCGCTTATAGTACATTACAATTGAACTATGCTTTGATTTCTATCGAACAGATGTACTCGAAAAGACCCTGTCGATTAAATAGCGAATTATAACAAAAAACAAATATAAAATGAAATTTTTAACAGTGAATCAGGCAGGCCGACAAGCCAAGTAGTAGAATCAACAATATGGCGAAATGCATAGCCCTCCATTGCCGATAGATGTTGCTAGTTGACGATTCATCATATCTTTCAGAAAGAACAACCTGACATTCGAGATAAACAATTGTGCATTGAAGTGATTTTATTTGCAAAAAAGCTGTCTACATATATAATTTTTTCCCAACAATTCGATTACAAATTGGACAACGATGAACAACATCTTTACAAGATTTCATACAAAATGGAATGCAACAACATCCGAGAAATCCACCGATAAAAAACACAATACAGCACATAATCCATGTTCCACCACCAATTCGATAGTCGGTTTGTGTAGTGATCTGTTGTTGACATGTTGAACAGAAAGCTTGCTGTCGATACCGTCGAAAATCTTGTTGATTATTTGTCATAACTTTTGCAGGTTGCACAAGAATCGATGATACTGAAATCGGTTCGCCTAAAGAAATCAAACAGTTACAAGACATTCACAAGAATGTCAACAATCGATACCCGTAGGATTCGATGTATGAAAACTAGAAGATCCAGCAGTCGATAACGTTTGTTCAGCTTGACCTTCTGAGTGCAATCGATTGACACCCAAATGTACGTTGTTCATCGTTGGCTAGCAGTTTTTTTGTTATGAATGCTGTTATATTCCCCGTCTTATTCTGAAGAATAAATCCGATATTTGCAGGCGTGATATTTCAGAGACTTTTCTTCTGATTACTTTTAATATTCCTAAGCTCATTTATTAATTGATGTTTATCATTGCAGAAAAAAAAAACTAGAAAATAAACTCATGATTGTATGATTTAATATATTTATCATTTCTTGAATTATTATTAGTTCTCGTTTTAACCACGCTGACAATGAAAACTAGATTATTTGCATAATTTGATGGATTTCATTTTAAAATATTTTTGCTTGATATTCTGCCAAGTCGTTTATCAATGTCATTGCGAAAAATCAATAGAAAGTTTTATGAGCACATCGTATGAAATTTTAGTCAACATCGTTGTATTTAAATAAATTTTATTCATTAGTTTTTATTTCGATTCGATGAGAAATTAATTGAAATAGAAAATAAATAAGTGAAATCAATTGAGAATAACTATAGAAATAGTCTTATTATATTAATTAGAAATAAAATAATTCTTTGTTCGTCTATTTCTACTCTGTTCTTTTTCTGACAAAAGAAATGTGTCATTCTTGACTTGAGAATATTGATGAATTGTTGATGACATACGTAGAATTACCTGACATACATTGTTGGCGTTCTATTTTAGTAGATGAACGCAAGGTCATTCAAATGAAAATCTGACTGAATCTACATTGAAATTCAATTTATGAATTAAACAGTCGATTTTCTTTCCGAAAGAATCGCTAATTTTTTTTCTTCTCAACTCATTACAAAGGATATAATATTCAATGGCGACATTAATTTCCAGTATTTTATTAGTCTGAAAAGCTCGAATAAATAGGATACGAGATAATATTAAAAATAGAAAATTAGAAACATAATTTATAGTTTCTCTTGGGACAGACTAAGTTTGATCGTTGATATATTCGTGTTTTTGACTTTCTACTTGTTAGCAATTGTCTAGATAAATTTAAAAGAGAAAAATTCTTTTCTTTTTCATCGAAAAGGAAAAAAATGATTTAGAATATCTTTGAAATAGTAATTTCCGAACTCGACAGATGAATTATTTGCATTATTAAATTTCAATTCTTAGCAATATCATTCTATCTTATGAAAGATTCGTGACATTTTCTCACAGTTAGTCGACGTTCTGAAATTGTCATTTGAAGACAGACGACAACAACAACAAAAACAAAATCAAAAAAAAGAATTTTCTCTCTGTTTTTTCTCGAGTTTTTTTTTCTTTTTAATCCAAGAATTTTTTTATTTTCTCCTAATCGATGATGACAAAAGCAAAAAGCGACTCATGCAAACTTCACATATATAAACGCGCAAATGAACGTTGGTGTCTGAATAGATTGTATACACGGCTTCGAAACTCTCGATGTGCCGTCACTCACGCATATAAATATATTATGCTCTTTTTCTCTCTCTCTCGTCTTTCATCTTTCTTCCAGGAAACCGGTCGCACGCATACCCGCCCTTCTTTCTCTTCTCCTTTTACTTACTTTATATGGCTCACTCGCTCGAGAATCACATTACGTTTTCTCTCTAATAGAAAACATTAATGAACGTTCTTTTCTCATCTCATCGTCAACATCGTCACTTTCATAATTGTTTTTGCTATTTTACCTTATCTCTTCTCGTTCTCTTAACATAAACTAAGATTTTCTTCGTGTTTACTTTTGTTTTCTTCCCAATGGTGATTTTCATTTCATGGTGACTCTCTTGAAAATACAAATTCTATCGATTATTGCGACAGCTCTAACGAATCTTGTCGGAATATTAGCATTCACAACTGATCATTGGTCCATCGTTGTCTATGATCTCAATAAATTACATTCGCATATTAAATGGATTCTTACTGAAAATACAACAACGAACACGACTGAAATGTTCAATTTAACTCATGATCGAAATCGTACGCAAATATTCTCATTTAATGATCAACAATTAGCAAGAATAGCTATTGGCATTGAAAATGGTACAATTCTTTATAAAAATCATAAGGGAATATTTCGTCAATGTAATTATCTGTCTGAAAATATTCGTGAACGTTTGAAACTATCGAAATGTCGAATTTTAAAAGTAACCAATAATCAATATGATGATACGATTCACGGAATGAATAATCCCGGACGAGAACTGATACGTAAATATTTTTGTTTTTATTTTTCACCGTCTTCCGATAGAAGATTACACCTTCGATGTAGGCCGATTATATTCGCTCCAGAAAACACAGAAAAAAAAACAACAAATTCTGAAATCGTAGACTTTGTCCTAGTGTTTGAGTAATTTGAATGAACAAAACATTCAGGCTAATTGCTTACAATTAGCGGATGTCTTTGTCAAGCAAGAGTACTTCAATACGTTCTGAAATATAATTGTCTCATTAAAAATTTCAGAAAGTTTCTTTTTAGTTTCCCCCACCCTCAAAAGACCTCGTCAATTGAATGAGCTTTTATGTGTGTGTGTAGAATTTTCTTCTTTTCAAACAACATTTGACACTCGTTGCTATTCGATATTTTCTAATTCGAGAGAAAGACTAAACGTAGAATAAAAATTAATGGCAGACAGATTTATGGATGATTATAGTTTGCGTCTAATCAAAATCTCTCTCGGCTTTGTCCAACAAGTAGAATGTTTTTCTTTTGAATATAATAGAAGAAAAGTTCGAACAAAGCCATGAATAGTCTTTTTTATCTGAAAATCATTCGTGCGTGGATTTAATTAAAAATAAACATCGTTTAATTTATTTCCTGTTCGAAATGTTTCTCCGAGTATTATTTTCAACGTCATTGAAAACTCGTTAGATTGAGTTCATATGTTTTGATTTTTCTTTTCTCACGACGTAAATCGATTGAATCAATATTATTCTATGATTACAATACAAGCGAAGAATCGATAGGAATGAATCAATTTTTAAATTAGATGAAAAACAAAAAATAGACTCCATAGAAATGTTTGCTACTTTTCTGATTAATTAATTTCTTCTAGGTTTACACAATGTTGCAGCTGCTTGTGCTATTCTAATCGTACTTCTTCTATGTGCCTGTACACTTGTGGGTGTCAGTGTTGGCGTACTTAATGGTGTTGTTCTAGCAACAATGACTATCGGCATTATTTATCTTGTAACCAGTAAGTCATTTGTGGTTTTTTGTCTGAGTCCGATGACGTTCGTAGGCATAATGTTTTCAACAGAATTTTCAATTCCCTCGAGTTTTCCTTCACTTTTCTTAAGTAATTTGTCTGAGAGACGATAGCAGTTGGAATTCCATTGTGAAATACGATCATATATTTTCTTTTGTTTTCTTTAGCGTTGTTCAGTGTCTGTCTTCTGGCAATCATGTATACCGTCTTAAAAAGCGAACGTAAACAAACGAATTGCTTTGCATTAGAAATTCTTACTGATGGTTTATGTACGGCTCGTACTATCTATCCATCATATTCATTTACACTAGGTTATTGTCTTATCATTCTTTGTTTTATCACATCGGTATTATGGTTATCATTACAAGAAAAACAGCGGAAATTTGCACAACACTGATGAACAGAAATTCAAAAAAAAAACAAAAAAAAATAGATGTATATGTATTTATATGCAGTTGGTGCTAGAGTTTTCGTACTAATAAAAAAAATAGAACAAAATATGACTAGATCAGAAAAGTCGAGTTCGTCGAACGCCACAAAAACGGCCAGTTCGTTTGTTCCGAGTTCTGTCGTCATAATCGATATCAACTACGGTTAAAAATCGACTGAGAATAAACGCAATACCGAATGAACTAATGGTTAATAATGTAAAAAACGTATACCATGAACATTCGTCAAATAGATCATCAAATGAAGGAATTAGTCCAGAAAAATGATTGATGATTTGACGTTGAGTATCTAGACGACGTTGAGCACTACGTAATACTTGCATTTTAATGACTAAGACATATTCTTGGATAGAAAGAAGAAGAAGAAGATCTGCAATGTCAAATGACAAGTATTGACAAATAAAAAGAAGAGAGAAAATGATCGAACATATATCATAGATTGTCAATGGCCATGAGAAATATTGGCATGCTTTTTCTAGAAATAGAGCTTGGCATCAAAATACTTCTTTCGTTCTTCTCGTTCCTCGTTTTTATCGATATTTTCTCCTGGTTTCTTTCTCTTTTTTTTTGTTACGAGAATGAATAACAAAAAAATAAATCGATTTTTTGCCTCTTCTTCGCTCTCCTATCAACACACGTCAACGGATCGAATTGCCGTTGTCGTCGATGTCGACAAAAGCAGAAAAAGAAAAAGAAAAGCAAACTACGTCTCTTACTATGCATGTGTTCTCTGTCGAGCGAGACAATTAGGTAATCGCAACAACACCCCTTCTTTCATGTCCTGACGTCGCTGTTGTCCCGTTCTTTTTTTTTTCTTTCTTTCTTTTTCTGTTCTTCACACTGCTGTATGGTAAAGAGAATAATGAACTTTTCCTCTCTTCTCGATTTTTTTTCTCGCATTTACTGTCTCTTTCTCTCTCTACGCTATGTTTGCCGTCGTTCTATATCATCTATTCCTCCTCGCTTTTTTTTCTTTCTTTCTTTATTTGTGTTCGTTCTTTTTCGTCTTTACACACACACAACTCTCTCTCTCTCTCGCTTCCTATGCACATATCATGATCTCTTCTACGTTGTCGACAGTGTAGGCTCCATATAAATAATCTTTCGCGTTTACGAGATACTCGTTTCCTCGTATTTTATTCATCACTGAAAATCGAACATTACACATTCACAATCAGGTATGTATTATCAGGTGTTTAGAAAAAAAAACGTCTCATCGTCTACACACGCCATCCTTGAAACGATATCTTTACGTCTCTGCAACAAAAAAAGCTCAGAAATCCTTGTGACAGTGTACAAACGGATCAAATCTCTATTTTCCTCGTACACCTGATCTGCAGAATGTATATTTCATCGATCGACAACAGAAATAAAATCCATCGAAATTTGTCCTTCAATAGAACATATACAGTTTTTTCTTCTTCTTCTTTTTCTTTATTATCGATGAGTTTTTTATTCGTTCGTATGACTAAGCCTTTATTCATCATCATCATTTGTCATCTTCATTCTATTCGCATTTATTTTATTCACCTTGTCTCATTTATATCGAGACTTATTCGACAATTCTCATTGTTCAAAAAACGTCAAATATCCAGTCACGAAAGAAAAACATCCGAAACTATCCGATCGAATTATAAAAAATATCAAGTTTTAGTGTCTGTCTCACTCTCTCTCTCTCTCCCATTTTTTTTGCTTATAGTCGTGTGTATATATACATAAAGAACAAGCAAGTATCACATTAATAAATATGTGCATACCCGTCAATAATAACACAGCTTTGGTTTATGAGTGTGTCAAGGAGAAAAAAGCGTGTTTCTTCTAATAATATCGACGACAGAAATTTGTTTTTCGTTAGACAAAAAAGAACGACTAAGGTATATGTGTAGATATCAATCTAATAAATATATTTTTTGACACTTTTATACATCGGTTGAGATGGAGAAAAACGATAGAAAACCCGTATTATTTTCGCGTTAAAGCTCTCTACTTCGTCATTAAAAAACAAAAAATGCAAGAAAAATCGAAAGTACATACGAATGATTTTTTTATTTACATAAATTAATAACAAGTTCGAGTAAAAATGTTCGTCAAATACATGTATACATTTTTTTTTCGTTTCAAAATCTAAAGCAACATCGGAATTCGAAAAAAATATCGTTTGTTATTGTTATTTATTGACATAACAAACGTATATAAGTCGATTTATTCTGGCCTTTTTTTTCTGATTGCATATTATGGTCTTTCATTTTACATCAGTAGGTTTTTAAGAGCATTTAACTTGATTGTACGGTGAGAGAGAGATCTTTTTTTGCACGATCAAACAGTTATAGGCATAATTTTTTAGTCATTCTTTTTCTTTGGTTATAAAAGCATGTTATTGGTTCTTGATGAACCTTGTAATGATCACAATCTACAACATTCTCTCGGTCTTTCTTTTTCTTCTTCTTGTTTCATCATCGTTGGCCAAAACTCTGATTGAATAGAAAGTTGTGTGCTCTTGTGGCCTACGTTTAAGCACGCGCGCACATTTACTCGTACTGTTGAATAAAAAAAAACGAAGAACAAAAACTCCAAATAGGATGATGATGATAAAACTAATCGAAATAAACGCATAAAATGTCCCTGAGGAAGTAAATATGTATTACGAATCCGATGCAGGTAACAAAGCTTATCTATTGAAATTGGATCTATGGACTCTCGATTGGTGTTGCTTGTAAGTCAATTATGAGAATTCATGTAAGAGAGAAACCTTGAAAGATATGCATACAGAAAGCACTAAATTTATTATACATAGCTATATATTTGCTTAACAGATCTCGTCTTTATTCTCACATATAAACGCACCAACATACACGTATTGTTCAACTTTTACTTCTCTTCTTCTTCTTCTTTCTGTTCTTGCAGCGTCGACGACCTTTTGTCCTTTTTTTTATGTTCACTTTCTTCTTTTTCTCCACTCTTGTGCCGGTGTGTTTTTCGATCTATATTCTCAGCTATATGTTTATGCGTGGAGGTCGATTTGACGATATAGTGTGTGTGCATGTATGTATAGAAACGACCACGACATGACGAAAAGAAAGAATGAATAAAGAAGAGAGAGAGAGGGAGAACAGCATCAGCAATAGTAACAGCAGTAGAAAGAATAAAAAGAAAGAAGAATAAATGTACAGTACGATCGCCAGACTAATGGGGTGTACACATATGTGGAAAGAGAGGGAGACCGAGCGATTGAAAGAAAAAGAGAGAGAGAAGAAACATTTATTCTAAATTTCTTTTTTTTTTCTTCGTTCTTTCAATGAACAATGAATAGCAGATTGTAGTAGCACCTTATGATGACATATATGGGGTAAGGGTGAACTTTTTATTCTTCATTTTTTTTCTAGTTTTTTTTTCGTGAAATTTGAATAATGGTTCAAAGGTTTGTTTATCTCTTTGACCTTGTTCATTCTTTGTACGTATCTGAGCATAGGATTCGATCGATTCGGATCGAAAAATGTCTTGTTGATGGATTGATTGATTAGAGAGGTTAACCCCTTTTGCGCGCGATTGTATGAAGATGGCATCAGCCGGTTTTGATTTTTCTTTATATATACATATCTGCATTAGTATGAATATGAAATAGATTAGAGAACGAAGGTTGATGATAATAATCTTTGGCAAAGACTTGCCAAGATAAATGAGGTAGTTCTATAGTAAATAAACAACAACCACTGAGCATTGTTAGTAAATGGACCTTGTATTACTGACAATCTATAGGTCAAAATCTTGTATTTTCTTTAGCGCATCTCTCTATTGGATAGTAAATAATCTTTAGAGACGTTTTCAAAGTATCGAATCTATTGTATGTGCCGAAGAAATGTGATTAGATATTGGTTGACTTGATTCATTAGAGAATTACGTTGTATACTTTATTTGATAGTATGAATAGATTCGACGTATATTGAATATATGTCGTAAATTGTGACTTTTGTGTTAAGAGCGTAAAAGATGCTACTTGAAAATTTCTTTCGATGAACCATTTATGTAACCGATCAGAAGAGCGAGAACAAAAACGAACCAAAGAAATAGTATATGCATCAATCTCTGACCGTCGAAAATGAGAAAACGATTGTCAAACTCATAGTCTTCTTGATAAAATCAAAACCTTTTAAAAGAAGACAAGTTCAAGTATGGCGATTTGTGTGTACGTATGAATGAGTGAATGGTTTCAGAAAAAAGAAATTTAATTTCAATTAATCAAACATTGACAGAGAAAAGAGTCTTTTCATTTGTTCGTTTACCTTGTTGATTTTAACAACTCGTTCGGTTGATTGAGAAATACTGTATGCTTCTTTACTTTCGTATTTAACTACTTTCTTTTTCACTAGACATTGTCATTTTGATTTGTTTAACTTGTTGTTTGTGAATGCAAATAACAAGCTTTACTTTCTTTTACTAATCCGATCGATTCGCATTTCTTTTTTCTTCTTCGTTTTCGGTATATCAACGAGAATTTACCTATTATATACAAAACAATTTCGGTCGATTTTTAACATCTGTTCATTCATCGATCGGTTGCGTCCGAACGAAAGAGCGAGAGGGAAGAGAAAGAGAGAGAGAGAGAGAGACAGTAAAAGCTAATTTCGAATATAAACATGTACGTTACTATTGTGATTATTGTCCATACATAATCTAAACAGATCGAATGTAGGACGAGTTAAATGCTTGTCAATGTTCTGGAACTCATTTATGTGTTATAGGGTCGAGGAAGCATAGAATAATAGAACTAGATCCATTCCTATATAATATCTTGCACATTTGAGAGATAGACAGATAGTGATGACTATCAGATTGAGAATATATATATAGTATATGTGTATATTCGAAGCGTGACAGATGAACTAATAAGATACAAAAAAGAGAGAATAAAAATCTGTATTGTTTATCTGATATTGAGAGTGTTGACGAGAAATCATTCATCAATGATTATGTATATCGATTTTTCTTTGTTTAAGAAAAAAAATATATACATTCGATTATACAATTTTCTATCATTTGTAGATGTAGAGACAAATCATGAGCAATAGTAACTCATCATCATCACCACCACAATTCGATGTGGCTACGGCTGCACTCGAACATCTCGAATTGCTCAATCGTTCCAATGCTAATCCTCTCGAAGTTGCAGCTCAATTTCGAACATTATTACGATCGAAAAAAGCCCGTGGAAATCATTCGAATACAAAAAATGAAAATTCTCCTCCGTCATCATCGAATATGGATTATACATACATGGATTATGTGGCTGCTGATGCCGCACATCGACGACGAGCACGTTCCCGTGGTCGTGCTGACCGCCGATCGAAATCTTTAGGACGAATCAAATACGATCTTGATGACGAAGACGATACAAACGATCAAAGTATTTTTAGTCACTACAATCAAGATCAATCATCGTTAAATTATGAACATGACCAATCACATTTACGTAGTACACTTGATGATACAAATGTTTACTATGCAACATCAGCACGACATGCTGGTCTATTAGCAACAACTAATAATTCAACTCGACAATATATACCTGAATCACATTCTTGTTTCGGTCTTTCAAAATGGCATGATGAAGGTGATAGTTCAACAGAAGATATTTATGCTGATTCCGCTGTTGGTTCGGATTATAGCGAACCACCGCCACATTTCGGATTTCATTCAAGTAAAGCTGTTTCATGTGATTCAGCTATATCAGGTGTATCATCAACTAAACCATATTCATCATCAAATTCCGAGAATAATCCGAATACATCTCCATCGCTTCTCATGTCGCCAACCAAACAACCGTTTGCTAATCTTTCTCAAATCGATGAAACATCCGAACAAACAACAAGTATTGACCGATCGATATCATCGGTATCAACAAATAATTACTATCCAACGATTAATTGGAAACAATTACGTGAAAAACAACATGGACAGAGCATAGATAAAGCGAAAACATTTGTTTCAACAACATTACCAAAGAAAAATATTTCATTACAAGCCGCAGCAGCAGCAGCGACAACAACAACAACAGGAACAAATAAACCAATTAATCTCAATACATCCTCACCTATTTCATTGTTAAATTATCATAAAAATCAACCGAATTTTCAACGACGTATTGAACAATTTAGTACAAATTCAAGTAACCGTCCATCAAGGGCACGAGCTGTAACAACCGATCTTTCTCAAGCCTTACAAGCATCAACCACAATGACAACAAGTTCATTAACGACTGTCTCAGCTATTTCGGCTCAAACGCCATCCGATAGTGAATCATTTACATATCCGAATGTATCTGAATTACGAAAGAATTTCGAAGGTCAATCTCAAAAATCAATTCCAAAATCTATTGAATTAGCGACAAGTAGTACGTCAGTTACGCCACCACTTGAATCACCATTATCATATGCACCGTCCTTGATATCAACCGGTGGTTCTCGTTCGTCGTCTTCGGCTTCTTCAGTATGTAAAAGTCGATGTTCATCGACATCAAGTCGTTCGTCAAATGAAATTCGTACGCCATCGATTTCTCCTCCGACATCACCTCGGCCGACGTATACTATTTCAAGATTAAATGCTGCTTCGATGAATAACGAAGACATACTCTTTCCAATTGCCGATTGTAATCTCGTCATTAAACAGAAAGCGAGCCATGGACCGAAGAGATCGACGGCTCATTACAATCGACGTCCGCCATCGCCACATCCTCATCCTCCTCATCATCTTGACAATCTATCGAATTCAATGTATTCGATATCGAGTGGTTATACTGAGGAAGCTCATCTATCAGGTGTATGCAACGAGAATGAGCTTTTAGGTGGAAGTACAGACGATGCAGTCTATGTATAAAGATGTGTTTTTTTTCTTCTTTCCTCTTCTTTTTTTTCGCTCTTTTTAGATCCTGTAACAGAGTTTCTATACATATATTTTTTTTTCGATTTGTTGTGTGCGCACATGATTGGTACGTTTTAGTGTGTTCAATCGTTCCATTCGAAATCGTACACAAGTTGTGTTTTTTTTCTCTTCTTTTTCTTTGTTGGTTAACATCACCTTCGAGTATTCAATTTTCGTCTGGTTCCCTTTTCAATTCATTTTCTTTTCTTTCTTTTTTTTCTCTTGTGATTCTTCTTTTTCTGCTCTTTTTCTTCTTTTAGTTGTGTAAATTATATGGTGAGGTTATGTTTGAAATCAAAAAAAAAGAAAGAAATATAGATACATATGATGATATATTATGCAACACGAGTTCTCATATATATATATATATATATTTATGCAAAAAAAAATGCTTTGACAGCAGGTGGAAGAAAAACTATTGAATGCCTGACATTTTCTCGTGTGCGTCATATGTATTGAGTCGATAATATTTATGAGTCTGACTAGGATGTATAATTATACATGTGTAAGAGAAGGCGAACGAATGCACGCAAACATGTCTAGCGCTATTAAGTACAATAATGATGGTCGATGATGTAATCGATGATATTTACTAGAATGATAATAATATTTGTATACTACGGTGAGAGATGAAAGATGAGAAGATTCATTGATTTGATATTTGATAAATATAATTCAAAATTAAAAGGTAAATACATTTCGAATAGATCTTTTCTTTCGATTTGTATATATAGAAATGCGTTTGTGAGTGCGTATACCCAATTAACGAGACAGCCAGACAATGAATCTCAACATTTACGATGT